>JAEEGG010002658.1_pt1 | contig 45780 bp, 37 predicted proteins | sample 9134161 | NCBI WGS metagenome assembly JAEEGG01 (sample SAMN16246543, study PRJNA631951) | gut metagenome | biome: gut microbiome; feature: rumen; material: CR-attached | host: Bos | place: Iran: Karaj | collected 2018-10 | reverse complement strand
CATCCATCGTGATGATGTTGCCGAGAATAATCGATTGTTTCATAATTACTTATTTATGTTCAGGTTTTGCACAAAGGTAAGCAAAATCCTCAAAAAAACAATGATCCAAATACTTAAATATTCAGATTTTGCTAATTTTGAAACAATTTTTGCATATTTTGCAAAGTCGCGGGATAAAAATATAAGGTTACGGTTTAAACCCTTTCTGCCAGACAGCCTTCACACCTTCGCAAAAGTCATAGAGGATATGACCGCCCTGAATGCGTCGGCCTGCTGGTAGGAAACCGCAGATGACGCGGGTGATGTGGCGCCCGATGTTGAAGTCCTCGGGTTTGTCAACACCGATACTCTCTACGCGAAGACTGAAACGGCCGATGCCTGGAAGAATGACGGTCTGTCCTTCCGACAGCCGCTGTTTGAGAATCTCCTGAAGTTCGGTGACCACCATGACCACCGTTCCTTCGGAACAGCTGCTGTTACGGCAGGCCTCTTCGGCTATTTCTTTAAGTGTTACGTCACCCTGGCTGACGGCCTTGGCATAGTATTTGCCATAGCCGCTGCTGCGCTTGATATTGTTTCTGATTAATTTGATATGTACTGCCATTTATTTATTACTGTTTTTTATAAAAGCATCACTTTTTGCATTAACTTATTTACTGTCAGGTTATTAGCTTAGGTGATGGTATTATGAAAAGCATCACCTGCCATCACGATAGCAAAACAAGTTGTTTTGGTATGCTTAACATGCCTTTAACCGATCCAGCCACTGTGCCACCATCGAGAGCATCCACTTGTGGAAGTCCTCTTCCCAGTAGGGATTCTGCGTCTTCACTCTTCTTGCCACCTCGCCAACATAGTCGTTCTTGCCATTCCATTTTGGGCAGATGTTCCATGTTGTCCGCCATCGGCTCATAGCGCGGTATGAGGTTCGAGTCGATATAACGGCTCAGGTCCTTGTCCCACGTGTCGACGCCAGCCTTCAGGGCCTTGATAGCCATGGTGTTACGGGCTGCCTGATCCAACGGCTGGAAACCGTAGCCAAGGGCGTTCATGCGGTATTCAGGTACACCCGTCATCACATTCAGTCGTAGCGTGTAGTGTTCCTTCATATAGGCCTCCGTCTTGTAGGCCAGCAATGCCGAGGGACGCGTGAACTTCAGGGGAATGGTCTTTAGTGTCTCCTTCAGATAAGCTGATTTGAAGACACTCTCGATGGTGTCGCGACTGACGACTTCTGAAATGCGCGGATAGTACGAGACGACACGGGCGCACCAGGCCTGGGGCAGTCCCATCTGACGGCAGCCATCGGCCAGCTGTTCAAGAACCGCTACGGCAAAGAGATATTCGTCCTCTTCGTCGAGATGTGCCTCGGTGGCGGCATCCAGACAGTCGTGGAAGCGGCGCATCCGGCTGTCGTGTACGCTCATGCCAGGAATCTCCTCAGGATAGTTGTAGTCGCTGATGTCTTCTTGAATACCTTTGAACTCCGGCGTGTCCTCGGGCTCTGACGACACGGTGATGGCTAGAGCCTCGGGGTTGTAGTACGGCTGCGGATCGTAGCTGGTCTTGCAACTGGTGGCCAGCGTCGGCTCACGATCGGCCATCTTTGTCCCCAACTGAGAGGAGTAGATGTAGTGGAGCTTACGGAAGGCGTTGATTAATGGATGACAGACAATGGATGATGGATGATGATTGTCGTTCGCAGCAGAATTGTCCATTGGCAATTGTCCATTTTCAACAGCAAACGGGCAAACGATTTGCAGCGAGTGACCGTCGTCGCCGAGTTTCGCAGCTTTGCTGCAAAGATACAAAATTTTGAGGCAATTAGCAAGATTTTTCCTGAAAAACATGTTAAATCGCCTCAAAAAGTGATGCTTTTGCCAATTGACTGCTACTCAGCAGATCAGGTCTTTGCAGTGATATAGAAAAGATTTGCCAAAAGAGAGCGTCCCACTAAGACGACAGGGGGATACATTATAGGTTATTTCGTGTTATATTGAGAGGTTAGAAACTCAAAGCAATGACGTAGCGCAGACCCCACTTGGGGCTGGTTGGCAGGTCATTGTAGCTCAGACGGCGAACATATTCAACATGCCAGATTTTGAAAATGTTGTGAATGCCGAGCACCAGCTCTGCATAGGGTCTGTTAGGATCCATCACATGGCAGCCTTCCGGAAAGTACATCAGCCGGCTGTTGCCACGATTCTGCTCCAGAAAGGGATTGTTCTTGTCGGTCAGCGTTCCCCAGAGCATGCGTACACCAATGAACTCACGCCAGTGAAGTTTCTTAATCAGCGGCAGACGGTTGAAGATCTTGCCATTCAGGTCCCACGATACCATCAGCGAGGCAAAGCGGTCGTTGAGAAACTCCATCGTGTTGATCAGGTTGAAAGTCTCAGGGGCGATGATGTACGACTGATTGGCGGCGGGTTGGATGAGTAGCGGATAGGGCACTTGGTTCCACTGTATACCGCCCTTGGCGCTGATGTCCAGTTTTCCCCAGCTGCTCAGCCAGAAGCGCTTGAAGATGCCCACCTCGGTGTAGTTATAGTTGTAGTTACCGCCAAGGACACCATCGAATCCCATGGTGTGGGCCATGCTGAACACGGGAGCGTCGAGATTGATGACGCGACGGCGCAGCTTGTTGTTGATATAGGTCTCGCCAGGCGCATAGCGCAGACGTCCGGTCACTTCTGTAGTGCGCAGGAAGTCGCCATTACCCGTCCGCCGGAACTCCGTAGGCTTGGGCATGTCAAGTGTCTGGAAAGTCATGTGCCCACAGCTCTCGTTCTCTTCGTGTTTACCATTGACGGTCAGTTTCAGTCCCCAGTCGGTCTCGTACTCGAAGGTGACCTGTTGGCGGTTGTAGAGCATCATCTTGTTGGTTTCCGCCCATTTCAACGCTACCATGAAGTTATCCTTATCGGTATCCATGAAGCGGTCGCCGGGCGAGCAGACGTCCTTATTGATTTGGATGGTCATGGTGCGTCGGGGAAACTCATGGGGCAGGTATTTCTTCGGATTCAGCGAATAGGTAAACTCTGCATTGTAATAGTCTTTTTTCGAGCCCCAACCGTGACCATAGTAGCCTGACAGAAAGAAGTGCTTTGAGAGGTTGGCTGTGGTCTTGGCCGACAGTCGCGATCGCCATCCGTCGACATAGTTGTTGGTCAGGATGGTGTTGACGGGGCAGATGTCGACATAGTTTGGCGTACTGGTCTCGACAGAGTTCTCGAAGAGTGCCTTGAGTGCGAAGATGACGTATTTCATGCCCTTGACATTCTCGATGCTGTGGATGAACTTGTCCATCGAACTCTCGCTCTTGGTCAGTTCCACCTGCCGGTACTGGTTCCAGAACGCCTCGTCACGCATCTGTGCATCGGCCTCCGTCACCTCATTGCTCAGACCTTTGAACAGTTTCTTGGGAATGGGGTCGAAGGCATAGTCGCTCATTCGTGTCGTTCGGGTAACGCTGATAGAACGGAGGAAACTCAAGAACTCCAATTCGGTACTCATATCGTCCTTGGTGAGTACCCATTGCCCATTGGGCAGCTGCTCATAGTCCTGCAGGATTTTGACGTTCTTTACGAAGTTGACATTCGACTGCTTGGGAATGGTCATCTCGCAGCGGCGTACATGTAGTGACGAGTCCTTCAGGATATAGAGGTCGCCACGAAATCCCATGTCGTTCTGGTTGTTGGGCAGAAAATGCAGGTGGAAGCATGTGTCACGCTCTACAGTCAGCGTGTCCTCAATATAATACCGGTAGAAGCCAATACCCTCTTTAGAAATAGGTGAGATGAATGGATACTGGAGCAGCCGGATATGATCTTGATAGAGATCTACATTGGTAAACACATCCTTGACCACCGTATTGATGATGTCGCCTGTTTGGAACAGGTCGTTGACACCCTTGCTGCTCTGGCCGGTGATGATGGTCTTCTCGGAACGGGGATTGCGGCGATATACTTTCTGCGAAACCGTTTCATCGACACTGACCGGCAGGATCATCTTACCGGTAACGTTGCTGGTCTCCACCTGCTCCACCAGCCACGGATGCTTCTTGAAGGGGCCTTGTTCAAGCTGCTCAGGTTTCAGGTCGTTGAGCGAGAGGGTAATCTTCTCGTACTTATTATACTGATAGTAATCGTTCTGTCCGAGGTCAGTCTTCTGCTTGGCAGCCACCACGCGGCGCATCAGCTCCACGGCAGGATTGTTTTTGCGGCTATACCTGCTGCGTTTGGTCTGTACGGTCACCTCAGCCAACTGCTGCTGGTCGGGTTTCAGTTTGATATTGAGTCGGCTCTTTGTCTTGTTGGTAATAGCTATGATGCGCGACTTGTAGCCTACAGCACTGAACGTGATGTTCCAGCCCTCATGACGGTCAATCCGGTATTTACCGCTGACGTCAGAGACTACGGCCTGCTGATGCCCCTTGTAGACCACACTGGCAAAGGGTATGCTGTCGCCTGTCTCGGCATCGGTGATGACGCCGTGAATTTGCTGTGCACTAATCGGGCAGACCAGCACACAGGTGAAGAATAAAAATAAGAACCAGTGTCTTGATCTCATTTAAAAACGTATTCAGAGTAGTCTTCTCCCCGCCCATTCATGCGGAGTGTGCGAAGTGCCTTCGTCTTGGCGTTAACGGTCAGGACGAACGAGGTGAACAACTGGCGTTTCTTCTTACCCGTCGGCACAATAGTGACAGTGGTGGTATTACCCTTGGTCGCTATGGTCATGTCGTCACCCTGAGGAATATCCTGCTGATTGATGACCGCCTTCAATACGGTATGGAAGGTTGCAAACTGAGGATTCTTCTGACCGTCGGTCACATGCTGGCGTCCACCCATAATCATCGTGAACTTAGTGCCCTCCATGATAAGCTGGTCCTTGCCACCATCGGTCGAAATGCAGATGTAGTCAGGCTTGCGTATCGTCAGCGTACCAGTAGTGACGACATCGGTCTTGACGGCCTTTTTATGACTGGTTTTAGTGACAGTTTGCGCGCTAACCGTTATTGCCAGCATGCAAAATATGGATATCAGTAAATGTTTCATCATTTCTTAAATCTTAATTCTTAACTCTTAACTAAGTATATAGTCCTCCGTTGATAGAAATCACCTCGCCAGTAATATAGCCGGCACGGGGTGAAACCAGAAAAGCCACCAGGTCGGCCACCTCTTCAGGCGTTCCGAACCTTTGGGCAGGAATGGTCTTCTTGAGGGCCGCCTCATCAAGTCCTTCGGTCATGTCGGTCTTGATAAAACCTGGGGCAACGGCATTCACCGTGATACCACGTCGGGCCACCTCCTGGGCCAGCGCCTTCGTTGCAGCGATGATACCGCCCTTGGCAGCTGAGTAGTTGGTCTGACCAGGCAACCCCTTCAGCCCGCTAACGCTGGCCATCGAGACGATGCGTCCGAACTTATGCAGCTGCATGGCAGGGAGCAATGGCTGGGTGACGTTGAAGAAACCGGACAGCGTGATGTCCACCACGCGGTGCCAGTCGTCCTCGGGCATCAGTGCCATCACATTGTCGCGACGGATGCCGGCATTGTTGACGACCACCTCGATGTATTCGCCATCATGACGCTTCTGCCACTCATCCAACGCCTGACGCGTCTGCTGGCTGTCGCTGACGTCGAAGGACAGTAACTCGCCGTTACCCCCAGTCATTTCCAGTGTCCGCAGGGCTTCTGTCTCGTTACTGGTATAATTGATAATCACATGGTAGCCCTCCTGTGCCAAACGGACACAAACGGCTCGTCCTATACCTCGGCTACCGCCGGTTACTAATGCATACTTCATATTCACTTATCGTTTATCGTTTATCACTTATCACTTTTCACTTTTCACTTATGCCAACGGCCGCACTTAATGTATTGAATGCAGTACGGGTCACCCCCTCCAGTCCGTGCAGCACAAGGCTCTGTCCGGTCAGGAAAAGATTAGGGATAGGCGTCTTGGGCGACAGCATGGTGAGCAACGGAGCCCGACTGTCTTTCCTGACACCGAAGGCAGAACCGCATGGTGACAGCGTATAGTCGCGCCAAGTGAGCGGCGTACTGGTGTAACGCTTCTCCACCATCTTTGACAGGCCAGGAATGACGCGCTCTGCCAGACGGATGCAGTCGTCGGCCATCCGCTCTTTCTGCAGTTCGTAGATTTCTCCGCGACGTCCTATCGTTGAACGACTGGTCCTCACCGTCGAACGACTGGTCCTCACCGTCGAACGACTGGTCCTCACCGTCGTTTTCTCCCAATGGTGGCACATCTCCCATGGCATGGGTGTCAGCAGGTCTATCTGGCGCACGAACTCCGTCCCGTCTTCTGGCACTCTTGCACTGACCATCACGCCACCAACGCCACCTACATCTTCGCTGAAGGTCCATACATTTGCCTTCCGATAGACGTACTTGTTGTGGTTGAAATAAGGCAGTTCGCCAGGCTTCAGTACCAATGAGACGGTAAACATTCCAAAGGTATTCTCCAAGGTATTGATGCGTCGACGGAAAATGCCTTTCAACAGGTTGGAATCCTTCAGCCAACTAAATGTCAGCTGCGGATGCACGTCGCTGATAAAGAGACTGCCTTCGAACATTCTGCCATTCGGACAACGTGCTGCTACGATTTTGCCACCTTGTTCCTCCAGGCGCCTGACCTCTGCGCCACAGCAGATCTCACCACCGGCAGCCTTGATGTCGTTGACCAGTGAGTTGACAATCAGATTTCCACTGCCCTTCAGTCGCCAGCTGCTTTGCACATAACTGCTTAGTCCGTGGACAAAGTTAAACAGCGGTAGTGATTCGCGCCTCAGTTCCATTTTCATGGCTGCTGCCGAGATGACATTGACAAGCAGTGGGTCATGGAAAAGTGATGTCAGGTAGTCATAAGCATTCACATGACTGCTTTCCTCGAACGAAGGGAGGTTTCGCAACAGTCCAACGAACTGCTTCAGCGCATTGTGCTGTTGGGGGAAGAACGAAGCCAACGTATCGGCAAAATTCTCGAACCCCTCTGCCAACGGATAGGTCTGACGGCCTATCGTTATCTGGTCGAAACCATTGGCGTCGAGTCGTTGCCAAGGCAGTTTCAACAATCCTATCTCCTCAAAAACATCGTGAAGCGGTTGCCCCTCAGCTAAGCCACCTACGTAGTGCAGCCCAGTGTCGAACTCCAAATTGCCACGGCGATAACTCTGCAGACATCCACCTGGTTGGCGTTGGTGTTCCAGTACCAGCACGCTCCGCCCGCTCTGCGCCAGCTGTCGGGCACAAATCAGCCCTCCCAGTCCACTGCCTATCACTATTACATCGTATTTCATTGGCTTTTGTGATTTAGCCATCGATAGACGGCGGGTTGTACTACATAGGAAAGGATGATGGCTGAGAGCAAGCCGACCAATGTGGAGAAGCCCACACTGCGGATAGCGGGATGTACGGCAAGAAGCATGCTGCCTACAGTAACAAGGAGTGTGACTGCAGAGAGCAAAATGGCGGTCTTATGAGAGGTGAGAAGTGAGAGGTGAGAGGTGAGAGGTTGCGCATCGTTGATCAGACCGTGCATGATGAAGATGCTATAATCGACTCCAATACCGAAGATAAAGGTGGAGATGATGATACTGATGAGATTGAACTGCTGGCCGAAGATGTTCATAGTTCCCAGAACGATGAGCCAACTGAGCAGAATGGGCGTAAAGCCCAGCAAGGTGTGTTTGATGTTGAAGCGGAACGAAAGCCACAGGACCAGCAATACGAAAGCCATCGACAGCCATTGCAGTCGGTCGAAATCGCTGCTCATCTGGAGCAGGGTGTCCGTCGTATAATAATAGGTGTCGAGTACCAGCAAATGCGGATCGCTGCTGATGGCATCGCAGATGCGGATGTAGTCGCTGTCGCTGCTGCGCACGGAGTCGTTCTGACAGCGCACGGAGGTGAAGCAGAGCCAGGTGCCGTCGTACGACTGCTCCATCAGCGTCGACAGGTAACCCTCAGGAATCAGGTTGGCTTCGTAGAGTGCATCAGCCTCATAGCCGGCCTTGGTAGCCTCGAAGAAGGTCTCGAAGGCTTTAGGATCCAGGTCGGCAGCAGGAGCCGAAGTACCGATGAGCTGGCGGACGGTAGCCAGACGGTTCTCGTTCCAATAGCGGTGCCAGGCATCGATGCGTTGCTGCTGTCGGTCGAGTGACACCAACAACTCGTTGGTGGGAGTATAGCTCTTTACCAGTCCCAGCTGCTGAAGGGAGTCAAGTTTATGACGTAGCACACCAAAGTGCGTGAGGGCTTCCTCCATGGTTTGTCCCTGGCTGGCAAAATATTTGGTTTTGTCGCCTGTATAGGTCTTTTCGCGGAGCAGGTCCTCGGAGTGCTCCACCATCGGATTGTCGTAACCCAGATTATGCATGTCTGCATCAAAATGGGTGCCACCAACGAACCAGGCTCCGACGCCAATGACTGTCAGTACGGCGATGACGGCAATCAACGGCTTCTTTCGGTCGAAGGGATAAGCGTTGATACGCTCAATAAATTTAGGAAATGCATGTTGGGCGGGCCTTAATAGATGCGGCAGCCAGATGAGCGAGAACAATGTGGCACCGAAGATGGCAAAGGCAGCAAAGAGTCCGAAGTCGCGCAATAGGTCGGTCTGAATGAACAGGAGACCTGAAAACGAACCGATAGTGGTGATACAGCCCAGAAGTACGGGCTTTACCTGGTCGCGCAATAGCTGTACGGGATCGCTGACATACTGATGGTGCGTCATGACGTGGAGTACATAGCTGAGTGCCACGCCAAGCACCACGCCACCGATGCCTAATGCCAACAGCGAGAACTCACCCTTCAGCCAATACATCATGGTCAGTCCGAACAGCGTACCAAAAGCCACGGGCAACAGGAGTAGGGGGATGGCATCCCAACGGCGGAAGCACAACAACAGGAAAATCAGTACCAAGACCAATGCCCCTGCAATGGTGGTGGTTAGGTCGTGCTTGATCTGTGTGGAGTTATAGTAGCCGCTGGCTGGTGTTCCGTGATAGCTGATGTTGACATCTGGATGCGACTCCTTGAGTTGACTGATCACGGTGTTAAGCCGTTCGAAGAGTGCGGAGCCCTGTCCGGTATTCGTCGACGAAAACAGAGGGGTTAGGAATGCCAGACACACTGTCGTGTCGGGCACGAAGAAATGGTTGTCCAAAGTCTGGTAAGTGCCACCGCTCAGCAACTGTTTTAGCTGTTCGGCCAAGACGTTGCGCATACCCATCGGATCGAGTTCGATGAGCTCAGGGAACATCTCGCCGAACTCGCCCTGCAGGTCGTCATGGTTCTGCTGCATCTGCTCGGCGAAGTGCTCACGCGTCAGCAAAGAATCGAACCGTGCATACACCGCCGTATCGATATAGGCGGGCAGGTGGGCTGTCATGTAGTCGATACCATCGGGTATCAGCTCTTCATCAAGCTTGTAAAACAGGTTCTCTACAAGGGCTGTATCGCGTTGCAGGGAGTCGGCAAAGGCATCGCAGGCAGAGGTAAGCAACGCTACTCTTTCGCTGCCCAGACTCCCCTCGCCCTTTGGAGAGGGGTCGGGGGTGAGGCTGAAAAGCACAAATACCTTGTCCTTGATCTTCAGGTCGGCAAAGGCCAGTTTAGTGGTGCCGTCCTCATTTTTCGACGACGGCATCAGCTGGTTGATGTCTTCCTCCAGATGGATCTGTGAGGAGCAGTAGCCGAACAGCACAAAAAGGCTCACCATAGAGAGCCAGCAGACCATCCGATGGCTATGAAAAAACTGATAGATTCGGACAAACAGTTCTGTCATTGAATAAATATTTTCAAGTCTACTTCGCAAATGGTGTTATCGCCAATGCTGGATGTTCCGTGACACAATGTCATGGAACCAAACGAGAAGCCCATCGTCACAGTCGTCGTGATGAGCTCATGGAGTCGTGGACGGCGCTGGCAGACGAAATGCTTCACTTCGGCAATCATGCCCACCGGTGGACGGACGGCTCCTTGCTGGGTAGCCACATGTCCGGCAAGTGCCGAGGCTGACTGAGCAATATGCTCAATCAGTCCCGACGTTGACATTTCATCACCTGGTAGCATGAAATAGTTGTCTTTGCGCACAGTCAATGAGGTCGTGCAGGAGGCTCCCGTCAGGCTGTCAGCCGTTGTGGGGGCCTCTGCGTCCTCAAACTCATCCACCATCACAAAGGGTTTGCGCTGGGGAATCAGCCGTTCTATGTTCTTACCAACGTACTTCAATTATCAATTGTCAATTATCAAAGGTGCTGCTCAATGTAATCGTACAGGTTGTTGAAGGTCTGGATCTGCTTCAGGTCTTCAACGGGGATAGTAATCTTGTAGGTCATCTGCACCAAGGCGATGAGGTCTACCAGATTGATACTATCCAGCGAGAGTGTCTCTTTCAGATTAGCATCGGGTGCAAACTCGCTCTGTTCTACTTCAAACTCTTCTTCCAGCAGGTTGTTGACCTGCGCAATAATTTCTTCTCTTGTCATTTTGATTTTAAATTTAACGATTATAATTAATTTTTCAATTCTTCAATTCTTTAATTTTTCAATTCTTTAACCCTTCAGGTCTTTTACAATTAGTGTTGAATTGGTTCCGCCAAAGCCGAACGAGTTACTCAGGAACATGTCGAAATGCTGTTGGCGGGTCTCGGGGATGACGTTGATACATTGTGTCACCTCGTCAGGATTCTCGAAATTCAGCGAACCGCCAATGAAGTCGTTCTTCATCATCAGCATCGAATAGACAATCTCTGAAGCACCTGCCATCCACATCTCGTGACCCGTCTGGCTCTTCGTCGAAGTGACAGGCACCTTGTAGTCGCCAAACACCTGGGCAATGGCTTCTGCCTCACGACTGTCACCAATGGGTGTTGAGGTGGCGTGGGCATTGACATAGCCGATATCTGTTGGTTTGACGCCAGCACTCTCCAGAGAACGCAAAAGCGAACGTGCAGGCCCCTCGACATTGGGTGTGGAGATGTGGTCGCCATTGCCAGAGAATCCCCAGCCAAGAATCTCGGCCAGGATAGGAGCTCCACGACGCACAGCGTGCTCGTAACTCTCGATAATAAGTGTGGCGGCACCACCGCTGGGCACCAATCCATCGCGGTCGCGGTCGAAGGGACGGCTGGCCTTGGTGGGTTCATTGATACGGGTAGAGAACGTCTGTAAGGCATCAAACGAAGCAATGCCGTACATATTATTCTCTTCAGCACCGCCACAGACGATGCAGTCCTGCAAACCATTTTTGATGAGCAGGAAACCCAGGCCCAACGACTGTGAACCGCTGGCACAGGCTGCTGATGCTGTCAGGTTGATACCCTTCAGGTGGAACAGTGTGGCCAGGTTCATCGTCACCGTCGAGTTCATCGACTGGAAGATGGCGCCAGAACCACAGGCAGCCGTAGAGCCGACCTGACGGAACTTGTCCATTGCTACCATCGTCGACTCGGCTACGGAGTCGTTGCCATAGATGACGCCCACCTCATGGCTGTCGATATAGTCTTGTGTCAGCCGTGCCTGCTCCAGGGCCTGCACGGTGGCCATATAGGCATACTGTGCCTCTTCGGGCATCATCTGACGTACATTGCGGCTTAACACTTTCTTCAAATCAGGATGCGGCACATTAGCACAGATGGGCGAGCGGAAACCCGCATCCTTGCGTTCCTGACTGAACACAATGCCGCTGCGTCCTTCGAACAATGACTGGCGCACCTCGTCGAGCGTCGTGCCGATGCACGACCAGATGCCCATACCCGTAATTACAACTCTTCTTTCCATAATTATCAATTGTCAATTATCAATTATCAATTTCTTATAGCATCGACGGCGCTTAACGTACTCCGGCTTCAGCGGTTTCCACTGCGACAATTCACGCACGTTGTCTTCCAACTGAGGTCCCGTCTCGGCCCACTTGAAGCCATACTTATTATATATAGGTATAAGGTCGTCGAAGAACAGGGCATTCACACCCATTCCCTGATAGTCGGGACGTACGCCGACGAGCAGCATCTCCACTGTGTCCTCATGCTTCCATTTCAGTGCCTTTAGCAAGTGATACCAGCCGGTGGGAAGCAGTCGGCCACCGGCCTTTTGTAATGCCTCCGACAGACTACCGATGGTGACAGCAGCCCCTACCACCTCGTTTTGCTTGTTGAGAACAATAGGAACCATCTGTTTGTCAACAAGTGGCAGGTATCGGTCGAGGAAAGCCTCAATCTGAGCCTCCGACAGGGCAGAAAAGCCAAAGATCGGAGCGTATGCCTCGTTGAACATCTGCAATGCCTGACGGGCATAGTGTCGTGAGTCAATGCCGGCATCACCCATCTTCACCACTCGCAGACCTACCTGCTCGCGAACATACTGCGCCGTACGACTATAGCGAAGGGGCGTTTCCTGAGGAATCTGTATGCGTACCTGCACCCAGTCCACAGCTTTCTGGAAGCCCAGCGCCTCCATGTGGCGTGGGTAATAGTCGGGGTTCCAGATGGTATTCATCGTACCCGTCAAGTGGAAGCCGTCTATGAGCATACCTTCTTTGTCAAAGTCGGTAATGCCCATCGGGCCTTGAATCGTATCCATGCCCATCTCCCGGCCCCATTGCGCTACGGTTTCGAGCAGGGCACGGCTGACGTCCAAGTCGTCGACAAACTCAATCAAACTGAATCGCACCACTCGCTGTTGCCACAGCTCGTTGGCCTTGCGGTTCACGATGCCAACGATGCGTCCAACGGGAACGTCGTTGCGATATGCCACGAAATGCTGAACGTCGGAAAATTCCAGTCCCGGATTATTTTTCCTACAGAAGAAATCAACGACATCGCGCTCCAAGTCGGGCACAAATTGTGGCACGTCATGATACATCATACGTGGCAGACGCACAAAGTCGTCCATATTCCGTCGACACGTCACCTTGCGAACTTCCACTTTCATAGGCCTGGAAAGCCGATACTCACCGCTTTCTTATTTTTGTTTCTATACGCTAATGGTGTTATCCCCGCTTCTTCGCGGAAATACTGCCCGAAGAACGATGAGTTGGGAAATCCCAAACGATTCGATATTTCCTTCACCGACAAGTCACTATCTTTCAAAAGCATGTAGCAGTCCTGCATCACGCTTTCCGTAATCCATCGCGACGGAGACTTGTCGCTCACACGTTTGCAGATGGTGGAAAGATGTTTTGGCGTAATGTTTAGGAGGTCGGCATAGAAAGCCACCTTCTGCTTCTTTTGCTGCTGCTTACCAAGAAACATGAGGAAACGGTTGAACAGCTCTTTGTCGTGGCCGGTCGATACCTTCTCATCCTTAATGCTCATATTCTCGTGGTGAAGCAGATCCTCACAGATCAGCAACAGCATCATCCGCAGGTATGACTCCAGGATATCTTTCGAGAGGTGCATCTCTCCATAGTGATTGAGGATAGGCATTGAGATGTGCTGAATGTCGCGCATCCAGTCGGTATCCTCTATGACGAAAATTTCCTTCATATACAACGCCTTGTTCCAGATGTTAATCTGACTGCCAAGCAACTGTTTCAGCATTCTGTCGCTTATAAGAAGAGCGGTGGCCTCAATATCTGTACTGATCATCATGGGCTGGATGAGTTTACCAGCCGGAATCAGCAACATCTGTCTGGGTAGCACCCGTACCTGACTATTGCCGCCAATCTCAACTATGATGCGCCCGTTGCGACACACGACTAAGGTATTGTAATCGGCTCTGAGCGAAGGCAGATTCCGTACTTCGCGCAGACTACTGATAAACAACACGTCTTTGCCAATGACTTGAAGTGGTTCTACGATGTTTGCCAATGATTCCATTCCTGTCAATATTCTAAGAGTCCATGATGAGGCAGGCATCCCTGCCTCATTTTTGTGTGCAAAATTAAACATTTTTACCGAATTCGAAACATTCATTTTTTTCTCTAAAAATGTTCATTATTTCTTTGTTAAGCAGAATGGGACTCTTTAACGACTAATAATGCGTTTATTGATAGGCTTCTACCAATAGTTCTCCTTTGGCGTAGTACGCATTCTTCTTGAGTGCCTCAAGTGCCTCCGGGTTAAGAGTACTGCCTGTCAGCAAGAAGTAGACATACCAGGTGTTGAGCATTTTCGTGCGCTGCATCATCAGAAGGCGATGCAATAGCGGATGCAGTCCTCGTAGGTCTTTGTAAAATTATAGAACTTATTGGTAACAAACTCCCATGCCTTAGCTTTATCTTTACTATTTTCAGTACTGCTCCAATAATAATTAGTGCTTGGAGCAGAATAGCCGGCAGCAGATAACTTGTTGATAAGCCCCTGGGCATCAACCTTCACTCCTTGGGTCAATTTGGAAATATAGGGGGTCGTGCCGCCACAGCCGATGAACATATACTGCCAGTCATCTGTACTTGGCAGTCGCCATGTGCCACCTGCAACAGGATAGTCATTGCTCCAAGTTTCAGCGCCAGAAACTGCCTTTTCCCAATCTCCATTGCCAGCATCCCACAAAGCAATGGCCAGACCATGGGCGCAATTAGACTTGTTTCCCACATAAGCCAACATGGCTACGCGAGGTTTCCTACATGTTGCATCACCATCTTCATGGATATGACCATCCTGACACATCAACATGCCGATTTCATGTTCAGTGGCTCCGGTAAGAGAACCATATACTTTGACCTTAAACAGGGCAGTACCTTCCTGATAGTAATGATCAGCCGCAAGCATCACCTTGATAGTTGCCAAACCAGCGCTAACACCTGTTACGACACCTTTGTCGTCTACAATCGCAACATTCTTGTCAGACGATTCAAACGTGTACTGGCCATTGTGATTGATACTTTTGGGTACAATGGTGATGGTTTGACCTGATGCCAAGAGAACGGAATCCTTCTGTAAGGTCAGGTGACTATTTATGGGATTGTCGGCGTTCGACGTACACGATGTGAACACACTTGCGCCGCAAACGAGGATGGCAGCCAGCATCCAAAGACACTTCTTCTTCATAATTGTTTTGTTTTATGTTATTATTATTTTGATTGCAAAGCATCAATCTGCTCAGCAGTCAACTTGCCTGAGTCAATATACGACTGTTTGATGGCATAGAGCTTCTGTTGCAAGTCCTCAGTCATCGTGTAATCCCACTGCTTGGCCGCTTCATTGGTCACGCGTACACCACCATTGTTATGGCTGTTGTCAAGACAGTAGAACTTCATATCGGGATAATGCTCTTCGATGTACTCCACCCTGCCCTGGTACTGTGGGAATACAGAGATATAGGCCTCACAAGTCACGGCACGGTTGGAATGAATCAGACGTTCCATACAGTTGGTATAGCCTGTCTCAGCGTCGTTATACACATAAATAAGGTGGGGTTCAAAGCCTCGCTTTCCACTCTTTTCCACCATCTCGTCGAAGTATTTCACATTATTGTAAGCCCCCTCGGAGACTACGCCTACCTCACTGACCAGCTTCTTCAGGTCGGGATTGTTGTTGAGACTGGTCGTCTTGCCGCATCCGTACATGCCCATCGTGAAGAGGATGGTCCTATTATTAGCCGCTTCGGCGCGATCCATCAGACGGATAAACACGACGCTGTCTATCAGCCAACCGGCCTCCCTATAGTCGAACACATTCAGACGTGTATAGCCGATACACTTCAGCAGGTCTCTCGTCATATCGGGATCCAGCAGATTGCCGCAGTCGGCCATGTATACGTTCACCAGCGAATCGAGATGATTCTTTGTCCACTCCACGGCAGCTTCGCCTTTGAGAATGACTGGCTGGGGTTCTGGGCGTGGATATACGGGGTCATCCTTGGTACAGGACGTCAGGACTGCCGAACTGCTTAATGTCAGGACGAGAGCCATTATCCACAATGGGATGGCCTTCATTGTTTTAGTCTTCATTGTTTTGTCTTCTTCGTTTCAGTTTTCATTGATTTGCTTGTGTATCAACGGGAAAAGTAAAGTCTGTCTTCACTACACCATCGCCGTAGATGGTCTTGAAGTCGTCGCGCATGGAGATGACATGATAGCCAGCGTTACGCCACTGGTTGCCGAGCGTCAGTGCCTTCTCACGGTTCGCGTGGTCGCGGACATCATCGTCGGCAATGAGCATGAAGGCTGCCGACTTGTATTTTGGATTGCTCAGCGCATAGTTGTGCATGGACATGTCGCCGCTACTGTTGCCGAACGACAGCACGGGCACCTTGCCTATCTCTTGCGAGATTTGCAGCACCTTGTTGGTCTTCAGGTTCTTGATGATGAGCTCGTCGGTGCGAACAATGTCTTCCTTCTGGCTCATGGTATAATCGACACCAGCCTCCAGGCCCTGACTGCGGGAGCGCAGCTTTACGTCCATACCGATGACGCGGTTTGAGGGGATGCCGATGGCTTCTGTCAGCGCACGACAGATGAAGCGGTCGGAGCCGCTGACAACGTAATAGGTAAAGCCGTTGTCTTTCAGATACTCGAACACCTCCAGCATAGGCTTATAGAAACTCTGGCCGTAGGTCATACCGCTGAAACCGTTGGCGGGCTGGTCGGCATACGCCTTGACGTAGGCGTCAAACTCGGCAATTGTCATGCCGCTATAGGCCTTTGCTGCGGCGTAAGCGTGCTTCATGTCGAAGTGGTCGGGCAGTTTCTTGCCGTTACGCACGAAGTCGCGAATGTCCTGAGCTGCCTCTTTCACGTCGTCTGGAGCGACGTTCTTATACGAAGCATCGTCCAGGGCACGGTACTCCAGCAGGTTATACTCGAAATATGTCGGATAGAGCTCACCGACAAATGTGCCGTCCATGTCGAACGTGGCGATGCGGTCTTCCGCCTTGATAAAGTTCGGACTGTTCGGGTTTGTCACGTCCTTCACGTAGTCCTGCAGGGCGGTCAACGCCTCGCACTGGTTCCACAACGTGAAGTATTCCTTCGGGGTTGGCTGGACGACGGGGTTATCAACTTGACTGTCGCACGACGTCAGCACGTTTGCGCCGCAGATTGTCAGGATGGCGGCGAGCATCCATAGCTTTATCTTGTTCATTGTGTTATTAATGATAGGTTCGTTATTATCAATAGTTCGCCTTTATCCACTCAATAATCTTGAGGAAGAAGGTAGCGGCCGAAGCCTCGTGGTTGGTCGTGCCGAGACTCTCTTTTGCACTGCCACTGTAGTCATCGACAAGCCCCTCTGTCTTGATATTGTTATCGTCGAGGAACTTCTTCATGGCATAGTAGTTGTCTACGGGTACGACATCGTCCTTCGTATCGTGGAACAGCATGATGTCAAAGTCGCTGCGGGGTGTCCAGCCGCTGGTAAGCGCATCGTCGGTAAAGGCTCCCTTGAACTTGCGCGACAGGGCGCTGTTGGTATCGAGGACGGCCGGTGTGCAGAAATCGCTCGTCTTCTTGGTCTTGATCAGCTCTTCGTCGAGGGCCTTGCGTTTGTATTGCTTGCTGAGGAACCACTCATCGAAATGCGAGGCCACGGGATCTTTCAGATAGTCGTGGATGTCGTAACCCAGTTGGAAGAAGTGGTTGTAGGCCCAAAGCACATTGCAGACGGTGCTGGGCATCTCGGTGTCGCCCTTGGCGATGGCGTCATACATCGAGTTGATGTCGTAAGGGCCGTCGCCGACGAAGGCTCGTTTCACCTTCACCTCGGGATGGCGTTCTGATATCTCACGCAACACACTCATCGAGGTCTGTCCACCTTCAGAATAGCCTGCAACGATAAAATCGTCGTTCTTCTTCACTTCCAGGTCTTCTATCAGTCGTTTGGCGGCGAGGTAGGCATCGAGCGAGGCACGTCCGTTGGCCCGTGAGATGCAGTAGGCCTGTGGTTCTTTCTCGGTGATGCCGAAGCCGTAGTAGTCAGGGGCTACAACGATGAAATGGGTAAGGGCAGCTCCCGTTGGGAACTCAACAGCTCCACGCGAAGGTGCCTGTGTGGTTTCATAGATAGTGAAGTGATTATAGAGCAGGATGCCCTTGTAAGGCTTACCCTCAGCAGCGTATGACTTGTCGACCGTGATAGTACCGCTGAGTGTACAGGGATTGCCGAAGGGGTCGACCGAAGGATAGTTGAACACGTAGTTCATATAGTCGGGGAAAAGCCATACGGGTATGCTGTCGGTGACGCAGGCCTTGGGGAGTGTCGACTTCGCCATCCAGTCTTTTATCAAACCGCTATTATTGCCTGCAGCCCTGTTCAGCGTACCCTGATGTGATGCACTGCTGTAGGAGATGTGCCCCTGCGCACAGTTCATCTCTATCTGACCGATATCGACATAGCTGTTTTGATTCTCACTACTACGTCTTGGGGCAGCCTTAATGGTCTTCCCTGTATTCGGGTCAGTCAGGATGATATGTCCTCCGGCAGTCACTTGCCATGTGAACGGTGCATCCTTCGGACCGCCATAAATCTCGAGCGGCTCGTTGAATTCGTCATCAAATACAGCCAGCGCGACGTAGCCCGTATGGTCGGCTTTAGCCTCCACAGCTATCAGGGCGCGGTTAAAAGGTTTTCCGGCTTCGGTCACGTCCTCATAGTCGAACTCCTCGTACCACAGGCCTATGACATTCTTTTCCATCTCCTGTTGGCTGGGGAGTATGGCGTTGTCGATGTTCGACGTACACGAAGTAAATACACTCATGCCGCAAAAGAGGATGGCGGCGAGCACCCATAAAGTCTTTTTTCCCATAATTCAGTTACTATTTATATTTTATTGTTTTAGTTTTAATTTCCCACAAAGGTAGCAAAAAAACTCCAAACAACCATCGCTTAACACCATTCTTCTGCACTTTTTGCATATTTTGAAACTCTTATTGCATATTTTGCAAGTCTGGACACCAAAAACAGACAATGGAAATTACGTTAAATCTAAGAAAGTTGATATTTATTTGCTAAAAAAGTTGTAGTTTTGCAAGCAAAATATGCAAAACAATATGCGAAAGATAATACGTCAGTTTGAATATGAATGCTAAAACAATAGACCTTCAGGAATGGGAGGCCTTCGGCGGCGGAGGGTTTGGGACGTCTTATTACCACAAGACGGACGACTCGGTGATGCTCAAACTCAACAAACCCAGTGTCTCTGAAGATGCAGCCAGGAAGGAATTCCTGCGCTCCAAGGCTGTCTACGACATGGGCATCCCTTCCGCCGAGCCCCATGAGTTTGTTACCGATGGCGAGCGCTTTGGTATGATTGTCCAGCGCATCCAAGGGAAAGAGTCCTTTGGAAGAATTATTGCCGACCATCCTGAGCGACTAGAGGAACTGGCCGGCATGACCGCCGACTATGCCAAAACCCTGCACAGCATTCCCTGCGACACGGAGGTCTTTGACAGCGTTCCCTTACGCACACGGAGTTTGATTGCAGCCAACAATATCATTCCTGACAATATAAAAATCAGGCTTCTTGGTTATATAGATGAGCTGGAACCCGTCACCACCTGCCTGCATGGGGATATCAACCCCTGCAACATCATCATCGCGCAAGGCAAAGTTTATTGGATTGATTTGGGCGATTTTGGCTACGGAGACCCGCTACTGGACTTTTGTATTCTCGCCCATATGCACCATTTAGGGCCCAATCCCGTCCTTCGGAACCTGTTCCACATGGACAGAAAAGCCCTGAAACTCTTCTATGAAGCCATGGGAAGGCAATATTTCGGTCCCCGCTGGAACACTCCTGAACTCAAAGAGAAGATGGAGCATATCTCCCAGATTATGGCAGGCAGGGCTATTTGTATCTGGCCATCGGCTTACCATATCAATCTGCCCTATCTCCAGGGAAAGAAAGTAAAGACGGCGATAAGTCTATTTATCGGTGACCGGATCAAGTTTAAAATGTAACTATGACATATAATTAATAACAATAAATAAAACGAAAATGAACAAGAACGAGCAATTTGTAATCACAATCAATCGTGAACTGGGAAGCGGCGGACGCACCGTTGGTCGCCTGTTGGCAGAGAAACTGGGCGTGCCTTTCTACGATAAGGCCGTCATCAAGGCCCTGAAGGAGAAGTATAATCTCACCACAGCAGAGATTGAGCGGTTGAAGGGACGCAAGCACAGCTGGTGGGCCGACGTGGAGCGCATCCTGAAGATTGACGCCGGCATGAGCATGGACTATTATCTGCCGAAGAAGACTGATGCCCCCGACCTGCTGACCACCGACGAGATGTTCAAGACCGAGACGCTGATCTTGCAGGACCTCGCCGCTGAGAAATCGTGCGTCGTGGCCGGTCGCAGTGGCTTCCACGTGTTCCGCGACCATCCCAACCACCTGAGCATTCTTATTCAGGCCTCGATGGACTACCGCATAGAGCGTGTCGCCCGCAAGCAGAATATGACCGAGGACGAGGCTCGCAAGACCATTGAGCGCGTGGACAGGATGCGCGAGAACTACGTGAAGAAGTACGCCGGCACCTCGCGCTACGACACCCGCAACTACCAGCTCGTCATCGCTGCCGACGGCAAGACAGAGGAAGAAATCGCCGATATGATAATGCAGTATATTGGATAAAAACAAGAAAGCAATAATGAGAATAATGAGGAGTTTGATGCTTGCCGTCATACCCCGTGTTCGCATGGTGTTCGCAAAAAGAAAATCAGCAACCTCCGACTAGTCGTAAGTTGCTGATTTTCAGTGTGGACCAGGTAGGGCTTGAACCTACGACCTCCAGATTATGAGTCTGTTGCTCTAACCAACTGAGCTACAAGTCCGATGCAAATGCGTTTTGCGGGTGCAAAGGTACAAAAAAAAGTGAAAAGTGAAAAGTGAAAAGAGAAAAATTTGCTGCAGCTCCCCAAATTTTACCTTTTTTTTGTAATTTTGACTTCGTCGAAGGTACTTTCTCTCGGAAAAATACAAATAAATTTGCTTTTTCTCTCACTTAATCGTACCTTTGACTCCGTCGAAAGTACTCCCGCTTGAAAAAGCTCAAATAAATTTGGCTTTTTACTCGCTTATTCGTACCTTTGCACCGTGAAAACAGCAAAAATACAAGGATTGAATGCCCAAGAGGTGCTGAAGAGTAGGGAGAAGCATGGCGTAAACGTGCTGACGCCCCCTCAGCGTCCCTCTATGTGGCGACTATATCTGGAGAAATATCAGGATCCGATGGTGCGCATCTTGTTGGTGGCAGCTTTGGTATCGTTGGCTTTATCTTTTGTGAAGCAGGACTTTCTGGAGACCATAGGCATTATTGCAGCTATCATCCTTGCCACGACGGTAGGTTTTTATTTTGAAAGGGATGCTGCCCGCAAATTCGATGTGCTGACGCAGTTGGGCGAAGAACAGCTGGTAAAGGTAGTTCGCGAGGGAAAGGTGATGGAGATAGCCCGCAGAGAAGTCGTGGTGGGTGACGTCGTGATAGTCGAGACGGGCGACGAGGTGCCTGCTGACGGACAACTGGTAGAAGCGACAGACCTGCAAGTGGACGAGAGTTCGCTGACGGGTGAGATGTTGACGACAAAAGAAGTAGGAAGTAAGAAGGAAGAGGGAAGAGGTGAAGCTTACGCCAGGGACTTGCTGTTGCGCTCGTCGATGGTGATGGCTGGCACGGGGCGTTTTGTGGTGACAGCGGTAGGCGATGGGACGGAGATTGGCCATGTGGCCAGACAGGCATCGGAACTGACTGGTGTGAAGACACCACTGAATGTGCAGTTGGACAGACTCGCCAAGCTTATCAGTAAGGTGGGCGGAGCATTATCCATTGCATCGTTTGTGGTATTCCTGATTCACGACATCCTGACAAGTCCCCTGTGGCATACGGACGACTATCTAGGTATGACAGAGGTGGTATTACGCTACTTTATGATGGCTGTCACGCTGATAGTGATGGCTGTGCCTGAAGGTCTCCCAATGGCTGTCACGTTAGCTTTGGCTCTGAATATGCGCAGAATGCTGAAGTCGAACAATCTGGTGAGAAAACTCCAGGCATCGGAGACGATGGGCGCTGTGACGGTGATTTGTACGGACAAGACAGGAACACTGACTGAAAACAGAATGACGGTGAGTGATGTCAGATGTATGATGGAAGATGGAAGAGATAAGCTCTTTAAGGCCATTGCCCTGAATACGACAGCGACACACGAGGTGGGCAATCCGACGGAGCAGGCCTTGCTGCGCTGGGTGACAGCTCAGGGTACTGACTATCAAAAGATGCGGGAGGACAATGCCATCACGGCTCGCGAACCATTCTCGACAGAACGCAAATACATGACGACTACTGTGGACGACACTCTATATATAAAAGGTGCACCTGAAGTGGTGATAGCCAAGATGGAGATGGACGCTGACGAGCGCCAGAAAGTAGAGCTGCAGTTGCGTGATTGGCAACAGCATGCGATGCGTACACTGGCTATCGGACAGAATCATACGTTATTAGCTATCGTGGCTATCAGTGACCCCCTGCGTCAGGAAGTGCCAGCTGCCATCCGCCAATGTGTGAGGGCTGGTATTGATGTGAAGATAGTGACGGGCGACACTGCTGAGACGGCTTTGGAAATAGGACGACAGACGGGTGTCGTCGCAGGGAATGTGGCAGATGCTGTGATAACTGGTGCTGAGTTTGCGGCCCTGAGCGACGAGGAAGCATTGGAGCGTGTGCAGACGCTGAAGGTGATGTCGAGAGCGCGCCCGCAGGACAAGCAGCGACTAGTAGCACTATTGCAACAGCGAGGAGAAGTGGTGGCTGTGACGGGCGACGGTACGAACGATGCGCCAGCTTTGAATCGTGCGCACGTAGGCCTCTCGCTGGGATCAGGAACCAGTGTGGCCAAAGAGGCCAGCGACATCACACTGATTGACGACTCGTTCCGCAGTATTGTACAAGCGGTGATGTGGGGCCGTTCGCTTTATAAGAACTTCCAACGTTTCATATACTTCCAACTGGTGGTCAACGTGACGGCATTGTTACTGGTGCTTTGTGGTGCTGTGATAGGTACGGAAATGCCGCTGACCATTACCCAGATACTATGGATTAACCTGATTATGGACACGTTTGCAGCGATGGCGTTGGCCTCACTGCCTCCCTCGAGAGAGGTAATGCGAGAACGGCCACGTAGCAAAGATGCCTTTATCATCACACGAGGTATGTTCAGAGGCATTGCCTGGACAGGTGGCATCTTCTTTCTGGTGACCTTTGTACTGTTGTGGTATTTTGAAAAGGTGGCTGGCGTTGACGATATGGAGCTGACCATCTTCTTCAATATCTTTGTGTTGTTGCAGTGGTGGAACTTGTTTAATGCCAAGCAGTTAGGCTCTGTCCATTCTGCCTTCCGCCGTTTGTGGGCATGTAGTGGCTTCCTATTGGTATTGGCAATTGTATTGATAGGCCAGTGGCTTATCGTCACCTTTGGAGGTAGGATATTCCGTACGGTCCCTTTGTCGCTGGAGACATGGGGAATATTGCTGGCCATCACTTCTCCCGTATTGTGGATTGGTGAAATATACAGAATGATTAAGAGACAATGGAGCAACAAGGATATGTAGCCACGATAGGCATGTTTGACGGTGTTCACCAGGGGCATCGGTTTGTGGTGAGCCAAGTGGTTGAGGCTGCTCGCGAACGCGGCTTGCAGTCGATGGTTATTACCTTCGACCATACGATGCGCAGAGAGCAGGTGCTGACGCCGTTGGCTGCCAAGTTGCTATTGCTGTCGCATACACAGGTGGACCGTACGGAGGTGCTGTCGTTTACTGACGAATTGCGCCAGATGACAGCCCGCCAGTTTATGGAACAGGTGTTGAAGGAGCAACTGGGCGTAAAAGTGTTGCTGACAGGTTATGACAACCGTTTCGGCTATCGTCGTGAGGAAGGCTTTGAGGACTATGTGAGATACGGAAAGGAACTGGGTATTGAGGTCATTCAGCTGCCTGCCAAGGGCGAGGTGAGCAGTTCGCGCGTGCGACAGCTGTTGTCAGAAGGCGAGATAGTCCAAGCCAACGAGCTGTTAGGTTATCCTTATACCATTTTGGGACACGTAGAGCATGGTGAACATGTGGGTACGAAGCTAGGATTCCCTACTGCTAATCTGGTGGCAGAGGATGTCTGTCAACTGATACCCGCCAAGGGTGCTTATGCTGTGAAGGTGCGGATGGAGAACAGTGTGGAGTGGAAGCATGCCATGATGAATATCGGCACTCGTCCCACGTTTGATGGACAGCGGGTGACGTTGGAGGTTCATGTCTTCCGTCTGCATGAGAATCTCTACGGTCAGCAGCTGCTGGTATCGTTTATCGACCGCTTGCGTCCTGAACAGCGTTTCGATTCGGCTGAGGCTTTGAAGGCACAATTGCAGCAAGACGCTGAAAGGGCTGAAGAGCTATTAAAGGTGGAGAGCAGTATATTGAAATATTAATTCATATAGGATATGAAAAAGGCTATTTGTTACATCTTGGTGTTTGTGGGTCTGCAGATAGTGGTAGGCTACTTGGTTGATTACCTGTGGAAGCAGATTACTCACACGGCGGATACCACCAATTATCTGCTGATTACCTCGACGGTAGTCGTCAGCATCGTCACCATTGCCGTGTTCCTGTTGACACGTTGGACGAAAGTGTCGCCCAAATGGATTCGTACACGTCCCTGGAATGTACTCTTTTGGAGTGTGGTAGCATCGTTGGGTGCCATCATTCCTTCGTTGTGGATGCAGGAGCACATGCCTGAATTGCCTAATATCGTAGAACAGGAGTTCGACATGATTTTGGCCGACCGTTGGGGCTATGTGGCTATAGGTTTGCTGGCGCCGCTGTCTGAAGAGATTGTTTTCCGTGGCGCTATTCTGAAGTCGTTGCTGGGTGTTGAGAGACTAGGCGCTTGGGGTGCCATAGCTCTCTCTGCCGTATTCTTCTCGTTGGCTCACTTTAACCCCGCCCAGATGCCTCATGCCTTCCTGATTGGCTTACTGTTGGGATGGATGTACTGGCGTACAGGTTCTATTCTGCCAGGAGTGGCTTATCATTGGGCCAATAACAGTGCAGCATATATCCTCTATCATGTATATCCAGATCCAGACATCAAACTGATACACGTCTTTAAGGGTTCAGAACAACATGTGCTGATGGCTGTGGCATTCTCGCTGCTCATCCTGTTGCCTGCCCTCTACCAGCTGCATCTTTGGATGCGTAGGGCACAATAAAACAGGAAAGTATACAAATCGAGCGGGCTGCTTCTCTGAATTTTTCAGAAGCAGCCCGCTCAGCGTTAGTATGTTATGAAATTTTGAGAGAAATCGACCGCTTACTTGGGTCGAAAAGTCGAGACTTCACAGCCTCTTCTTGTGTTTTACTAAACATGATTTATAATATAGAGAAAGCATAGAAAAATTCTAGTTCTTGGTTTGTTCAGGAAGCAGCACCTTCGTACTGTCCAAAGCAGCGTCGCTGATGTTCTCGGCTTGGATGGGCTGTACTGCAACCACCGTATCAATCTTCTGCTGAATGGCAGCATAGTCTTCAGGTGTGTTCCAGCTGTTGTCCCAAGGAGCCTGTAAAGCTCCGCCAAGAGTAAGAATGATAGCAACGACAGCAGCAGCCTTGAAGAGGGGCATCAGACTCTCGCTGAGCTTCACCTCACGAGCCTTCACGGTCTTGGGAGCTTCGTCTTCACTAATCATCTCCAGTATACGGGCATCAAAGTCATCGCCCAACGTCTGGCCACAGGCCTCGTCGGTAAAGAGCGCACGCAGGGACTCCATCTCAGCCGGAATGTCCTTCTGGCTGAAGAAGGTGCGCAGGATGCTTTCCTCCTCAAGGGAGGTCTCAGCGTTCCAATAGCGCTCTAATAGTTGTTCGATGTACTTATAATCCATACCGTTCTTTTGGGTTCTCTATAATAAATGACGTTTGTAAAATCGGAAAGTTACAGAAATCGCAAAAAAAAATTCAGATACCGTATTTTTCTGCTTTCTGGAAGCGGTCTCTAATGGTTTGGCGGGCACGGAAGATGTTGATTTTCACTTGTTCCTCAGTCATCTCGAGGATGGTGGCAATATCTTTATAGCTCTTGCCCTCGATATCGCGCAACTGCATACAACTGCGTTGTTTCTCAGGAAGTTGGCTGATAAGCGTGCGAACCAGTTGTACACGGTCGCTCTGCACGGTCTGTTCTTCTGGATTGGATGCTGTCCTGCGATCGGTGGGATCGATGGTCTCGTCGAGCGATTGTGCCTGATGATCCTTGCGACGCAACTTGTCGAGAGCCACATTACGACAGATGGTGAGGCAGAAGGCTTCGATGGATTCTATCTGTTCCCAGTCGCTGCGACGGTTCCAGACCTTCATCATCGTTTCCTGAACCACATCCTCAGCATCCGCAGGATTCATGGTGATGCGGAGGGCCATCCTGAAGAGTTGGTTCTTCAGAGGAAGGATATGTGTCTGGAAACTGATGTTCTTCATCCCTTGATTTATTATTCGATGACTGTGCCGTGTTGTCCGTCGATGGCGGTAGCCAGTGTGATGATAACTCTGGAAACGCCAGCATCGACAGCGCTGAGTGCATTCTCTATCTTAGGAAGCATGCCACCAGAGATAGTGCCATCGGCCTTATACTTTTCAAATAAGGTACGCGTGATGGTGGGAATCACTGAATCATCGTCATCAGGATTGCCCAGTACACCTTTCTTCTCGAATGAGAAGATGAGTGTCACGTCGTAATCCTTAGCCAGTGCCTTGGCCGTTTCTGAGGCGATGGTGTCGGCATTGGTGTTCAGGATGTGGCCCTCGCCATCGTGCGTCAGAGGTGCCATCACGGGAGTGATACCAGCCTCAATGAGGTGTGACAGGGTTTTGTGTGCGACGTTGTCAACGTCGCCTACCCACCCATAATCGATACCATCCTTTAATGGACGCTTATGGCTGCGGATGACATCAGCATCGGCACCCGTCAGACCTATGGCATTCACACCATTGGCCTGCAGACGAGCCACCAGATTCTTATTGACCAGTCCGCCATACACCATCGTCACCACCTCCAGCATATCGCTATCCGTGATGCGACGTCCATTGACCATCTGTGTCTCAATGCCCAGACGCTCAGCCATCTTCGTAGCCTTGCGCCCGCCGCCGTGTACTAACACCTTGCGCCCCTCAATAGCTGAGAAGTCGCGTAACAACTGAGAGAGCTGTAGTTCGTCCTCGACCACAGCTCCACCCACTTTTACAATGGTTATTTTCTCTTTCATAACGTTCTATAGATCTCCTAAACCAAGGGAAGAGCGTTCCCATGCCTCTGTGATGATTTCATCTTGGCATCTCACGTATTCTTCTATCAATGTCTTGGGCCAGAGCTTTATTGGAATCTGACAGTCCCTCAATTGACAGTATGTCTCCCGTGATATAGGTAAGCTGATGTTTTGTAAGTCCTCTAGTGTCAATTTCATTGCTGATATAGGTGAAGAGTTCGTGGATATCCTCCTGGCTGACGTCGAAGTTCCAGCGGATGGCGTCGTCAAGGGAAACAGGCTTGGCATACTTGTTGTCGCTCTTGTCCAGACAGATATATTCCAGATCGGGGAAGTTCTGCTTCATGAGTTCCATCTTGCGGATATTGTTCTTGAAGGATGAAATCATATAAGGCACGTGGATAAAGCGGTTGCTGACCTTGCCTCTGTCCAGAGAATTCTTGAAACAGTTGCGGATGGTGTTATAGACGGCAATAATCGTAATCTTCTTCATGCCAGCGTCTTGGGCGCGCTTGACAGCAGTAGACAGCTTCTTGTAAGAATTGAAAGCAGCGTCGTAGACAACGCCTGTCTTCGAGAAATCCATCGTCTTGGTGGCTGTACTCTTTCCACTGGCCGAAGGACCTGTAAAGATGACGATGCTGGTATTGCCTGCTGCAATAGCACGTTGTAGCATAACTGAATAGAGCGTGTCGACCAATACCTTCTCAGCATCACGATAGCTGGTGGTGTTGGTACCTCCGTCGTAGCCAATAGGAGCAAACAGTTTGCGCATCTCGTCAGGATCGAGCTTGTTGCCAGCGTCCTTCAGATATTTGTCGATAAGCGCACCTGCATGTGTCTGAGCCCAGACGGCAGCTTCCTTATGGACAAGCTGTGGCTGTGGCGACTCGATAGACTGTGCTTGGTTAACGGCCTGCTGTGATTTGCAGGCACACATCAAGGTCATCACTGCTACTAGCAGGATGCCGATGATAGGTTTTGTTGATTTCTTGTACATATTCGTTTAGGTTATAATGATTAAGTCTTATTCCAAGTAGGTATAGCCATAAAGGCCTGAGCGATAGTTGGAGAGGAATTCCTTACCTTCTTCCAGACTGATCTTGCCTGCTTTCACGCTCTTGGCAACCCAGACTTCCAATTGGCGAACCAGCTTCTTCGGATTGTACTGTACATATTCCAGCACCTCCTCTACGGTCTCACCATCGAACACCTGATCGATATGATAGGTGCCATCCTTGACGGAGATGTGGACAGCGGTAGTGTCGCCAAACAGATTATGCATGTCGCCTAAGATTTCCTGATAGGCACCCACCAGGAATACACCCAAATAGTAGTTCTCGTTCTTCTTCAAAGAATGAACGGGCAACGAGTGGGAGTTATGGCGATTGGTCGCGAAGTTGGCTATCTTACCGTCTGAGTCGCATGTGATGTCCTGGATGGTTGCATTACGTGTGGGGCGTTCGTTGAGTCGCTGAATGGGCATGATAGGAAATACCTGGTCGATGGCCCAGGAATCGGGCAGCGACTGGAACAGCGAGAAGTTGCAGAAATACTTATCAGCCAACAGCTTGTCGATATTCATCAGTTCTTCAGGTACATGCTTCAGGTTCTTAGCCAAAGCATGAATCTCGTGGCAGACGCTCCAATACATCGCCTCTACCTCAGCACGTGTCTTGAGGTCAACGATACCATGTGCAAAGAGGTCGAGTACCTCTTCACGAATCTGCTCGGCGTCGTGCCAGTCTTCCAGCACATTACGAGGCGTTAGGTTATCCCAGATCTCGTAGAGGTCCTTCACCAGCTGGTGTGAGTTCTCGTCAGGCTCAAACTCCTCAGGCATCTCAGGCAGCGAGGCTGTCTCCAGCACATCGATGACCAAGACAGAATGGTGGGCAGCCAATGAGCGTCCGCTCTCCGTAATCAGGTTGGGGTGGGGGATGTCATTACGGTTGGCAGCATCGACAAAGGTGTAGATACAGTCGTTGACATACTCTTGGATAGAGTAGTTGACACTACTCTCACTAGAGGGAGAACGCGTGCCGTCGTAGTCGACGCCCAGACCACCACCACAGTCTACGAAGTCGACCTTATAGCCCATTTTATGCAGCTGTACATAGAACTGCGATGCCTCGCGCAAGGCAGTCTGTATGCGACGAATCTTAGTAATCTGCGAGCCGATATGGAAATGGATCAGTCGCAGACAGTCGCGCATATCCTTCTTGTCCAGCATCTCCAGCGCTTCCAGCAGCTCAGCACTCGTCAGGCCGAACTTAGAAGCATCGCCACCGCTCTCTTCCCATTTACCACTACCACTGCTAGCTAGCTTGATGCGAATGCCGATGTTAGGCTTGACGCCCAGTTTCTTGGCTTCGCGCGCAATAATCTCCAACTCGTTGAGTTTCTCGACCACGATGAAGATGCGTTTGCCCATTTTCTGTGCCAGCAGGGCCAGCTCGATGTACGACTGGTCCTTATAACCATTGCAGATGATGATGGAGTCGCTCTGACACTGTACGGCAATCACCGCATGCAGCTCAGGTTTGGAACCAGCCTCGATGCCCAGGTTAAACTTACGTCCGTGCGAGATAATCTCCTCGACGACGGGCTGCATCTGGTTGACCTTGATGGGGAACACCACATAGTTCTCAGCCTTGTAGTCATACTCTTCGGCAGCCTTCTTAAAGCAGCTCCATGTCTTCTCGATACGGTTATCGAGAATATCTGGGAAGCGCAATAGTACTGGCGACTGCACATCGCGCAGTGCCAATTCGTCCATCACGTCACGAATGTCAATCTGCGTGTTGTCCTTACAAGGGGTCACGTAGACGTTTCCCTGTTCGTTGATACCAAAGTAGCTGGTACCCCAGCCGTTGATGTTGTAGAGCTCCTTGGAGTCATCGATGGTCCATTTCTTCATATGCTTAATTAATAAATGGGTAGTTCGGTTTTATAGGTTTAACAGCTTTCGCAGCGCTGCAACGCTGGTTTTTATCTTGTCATACTCATCGAGTACGGTGACATCGAGTGTATGTTGGGCACGACTATAGAACGGTTCACGCTCAGCCAGATGGTTCGTGATATAGGCTATCAGCTCTTCAGGTGTTTTGCCCTTGATGAGCGGACGCTCCACCTTTCCCATCAGGAGATGCTTATACAATGTCTCAGGCTCACACTTCAGATAGACGACGTCGCCCTGCTGGTTCAGATAGTCCATATTGTCGAAGAAGCAGGGAGTGCCTCCACCACAGCTGATGATGACATTCTCGAATTCTGCCACTTCGTGCAACATGTTGTATTCTATCTTGCGGAAGCCCTCTTCCCCTTTTTCTGCAAAGATCTGGGCTACCGTCTTGCGCATACGGCTTTCGATGTACCAGTCTAAGTCGTAGAACATCATGCCCGTCTCTTTTGACAGGGCTCTGCCCACGGTGGTCTTGCCAGACCCCATATATCCTATCAGGATAATACGCCTCATTTCTTCTGCTTTTCAATGATGGCCATACACTCGTCGTAAGTCAGTTCAGCAGCTTTGGCGTGCAGGGCCTTGGCGATGCGATAGTTCTTGCCGTCGTAGGCCAGATAGGGGCCGTAGCGTCCGTTGAGCACTTCCAGCTTGCTGTCTTCGTCGAACGACTTCATGTGTTTGTTGGTTTCCTGCTGACGTTTCTCGTTGATCAGCTTCACGGCTTCTTCCAGCGTGATAGCCATAGGATCGGCATCCTTAGGCAGCGAAGTGTATTTCTTCATGTGCAGAATGTAGGGGCCGAAGCGTCCAGCACCAATCACCACCTTTTCACCCTCGTATTCACCAACGGTGCGAGGAAGCTTGAAGAGTTCCAATGCCTCGTCGAGAGTTACGGTCTCAATGCTCTTGTCGCTGGGCAACTGGGCAAACTGGGGCTTGTCGGCATCTTCTGCAGAACCTATCTGTACAACAGGTCCGAAGCGGCCGATCTTTACGAAGACGGGCTTGCCAGACTTGGGGTCGATACCTAAGTGGCGCTCGCCAGCCTTATGCTCCTGACGGGCATTCATCGTCTTTTCGACAGTAGGCTCGAAGCTCTTATAGAACGCCTTCATCATATCCTTCCACTTCTCGTCGCCTTCTGCTATCTTATCGAAGTCTTGTTCGACCTTAGCAGTGAAGTTGTAGTCCATGATACCAGGGAAGTATTGCATCAGGAAGTCGTTGACAACCAGTCCGATATCTGTAGGCAACAGCTTGCCTTTGTCAGAACCTGCAATCTCATGACGCGTCTTTTGGGTGACAACCTTACCCTTCAGGATGTCGATAGTGTAGCTGCGCTCTTCGCCTTTCTGGTCGCCTTTATGTACGTATTCGCGCTGCTGGATGGTGGAAATCGTTGGTGCGTAGGTAGAAGGACGGCCAATGCCCAGTTCCTCCAGCTTGTGTACCAGCGATGCTTCAGTGTAACGCTGTGGTCCCTGACTGAAGCGCTCAGTAGCCTGAATCTCGCGACGCGTCAGTTCCATACCCTTCTTCAATGGAGGCAGGATATGGCTCTCTTCCTCCTGCTCGTCATCGTCAGATGACTCGCGGTATATCTTGAGGAAGCCATCAAATTTAACCACTTCACCAGTGGCTACGAATGAAGCGTTGTTGTTTGCTTTTGTCTGATTATTGATACTGATGTCAGCCGTTGTCTTCTCCATCACGGCATCTGCCATCTGACTGGCGATGGTGCGCTTCCAGATGAGGTCGTAGAGCTTACGCTCCTGCGATGTTCCCTCGATGGCCTGCTTGTCCATATAGGTAGGACGGATAGCCTCATGAGCCTCCTGAGCGCCCTTAGAATTGGTATGATACTGACGTACCTTTGAGTATTCCTCGCCATAGAGCTTTGTAATCTCCTCCTTGCTGGCATTGATACACAAACTGGAGAGGTTGACAGAGTCAGTACGCATATAGGTAATCTGTCCGTGTTCGTAAAGGTGCTGGGCAACCATCATGGTCTGGCTGACGGTGAATCCCAACTTACGGGCAGCTTCCTGCTGGAGTGTAGACGTGGTGAATGGAGGCGCTGGTGTGCGCTTCATGGGCTTCTTGTTGACGGCTTCCACCACGAATGAAGCCTCCTTGCAAAGTTCCAGCAACTCTTCCACCTCCTCGTGAGTCTTCAGGCGTTGTGCCAATGTTGCTTTCACCTCCGTCTGAGAACCATCCTTGTTGGTGATAGCAAAGATACCGCTGATGTTATAGAACGGTTCGCTGACGAATGACTGGATCTCACGCTCGCGCTCGACAATCAGGCGGACGGCGACACTCTGCACGCGACCTGCTGAGAGCGCTGGCTTCACCTTGCGCCACAGGACGGGCGATAGTTTGAAACCTACCAGACGGTCGAGTACACGACGAGCCTGCTGGGCGTTCACCAGATTCATGTCCAGATGACGGGGATTCTCGATGGCATTCATGATGGCAGGCTTGGTGATCTCGTGGAACACGATACGATTGGTCTTTTTCTCGTCCAATCCTAACACCTCGCACAGATGCCAGGAGATGGCTTCTCCCTCACGGTCCTCATCGGATGCCAACCAAACCTTTTCGGCTTTTTCGGCTTGCGTTCTCAGATCCTTGACCACCTTCTCCTTGTCTTCAGGAATTTCATATTCAGGTTCGAGCGTATTGGGATCAATGCTCATCTCCTTTTTCTTGAGGTCACGAATATGACCGTAGCTCGACATCACCTTGAAGTCTTTGCCGAGAAACTTTTCTATGGTCTTAGCCTTTGCAGGCGACTCAACAATTACCAGATTCTTTTGCATATTCTTAATTCAATTGTTTATTCAGTCACTTGAAAATTTACTTACGGGCTGCAAAAGTAGGCAAAAGTTTTGGTTACACCTTATTATTATATAAGATTTTTTGTTTTCTTAACGTTTCAGACAGAAATTTCTCGACAGCGTGACGGATGCTGGTGAGTCCGAAATCGGCAGGATTAACTTTGTTAATAGGTATCCAAATGGCTTCTGCAGCATCGTCAGAGGCCTGAATATCAATATGTTCGCAATCAAGAGGTACCCAATAGATCATGTCGATGGTATGAATGCCCATCCCGCTGTACATGTAGAGGTTGGGCAAGGAGAAGAGATAGCGGATATCGCTGACCTCCAAGCCCGTCTCCTCTTTGATTTCGCGACACATGCCTTCTTCCACCGTCTCGTTCATGTCGACAAATCCACCAGGCAGATCCAGCGTTCCTTTAGCTGGTTCTTTGGCTCGACGCACTACGAGCAGTTCGTTACGGGGGTTGATAATCAAAGCTGCAGTGGCAGCACTGGGGTTGGCATAATACGTAAACCCGCAGTCCTGACACTGCTTGCTCTTAAAGTTGTTGATCTCGAAATGCTTACTGCCGCAGACTGGGCAGTAGGCAAACTTATCTAAAGGATGTTTCATTTACCAGTTGTCTGTGCGGAAGGGGAAGAGGGGTAGTCCTCCGGCGTTGGCCAGATTACCCAACTGCCAGTTCTTGAAACAGTAGCGGATAGCGACGGGTTCCTTCACCTCAGGGCTTGACACAACGATGCATTCGTCCCAGTAGCCGCCACCTGGCTGCCAGAAGTGGTTGGCTATGGCAGGATGGAACACACGGTCGGCACCGGCAATCTCGAAGCCTTCGATGTTCTCAAAACGGCTGATGGCACCACACTCATCGTTGAAATGCAGCATGATGGTGTCGTTCTTCACCTTCATGTCCTTATACGAAGGACTCTGGCAGATAATCTTGTCCATACCGTAGGTCTTGTTCAGTGCCAGGAAAGCCAGACGCTCGCCAACCTTTTGCTTCTGGGCAGGGTGAATCTGGGTGCCTTCGTAAGGATAGACAGCGTCGTTAGTGCAAACCAGTCCGCTGTTGGGGATAATCTTCGAGGCCTTGAACTGCTGTTCCTGCAGCAAAGCGTTCCAAGTGCCATTAGCGTCGCCACTGACGAAGGGAGCTATTTGGACAAAGTAGAAGGGAATCTCGCCCAGCTTAAACTGTGAACGCCACTGCTCAACCAAGAGCTTCAGACGCTGTGAATACTGGTCGCCAGGATCGCCCACATTCGAACAGCCCTGATAGAACAGGATGCCCTTGACGGTATAGTTCAGAATGGGGTTAAACGTGCCATTGCCCCACAGCAGCGAACGGTGATAATCCCACTGCGACCACTTCTTGCAGATCTCGACAGAGTCGGTAGGGTCGGAGGTGTACTTCTTCAGGTTCTCCTTCGTTAGCCAGCTCTCCACGCGGCTGCCACCCTTGTTGGCTTCAATGAGTCCAATGGGGATGTCGAGGGCACGATTGACGAGCTTGGCAAAGAAATAACCTGTAGCCGAGAACTCACCAACGGTCTGGGGCGAACACTCGCGCCACTCTGTCTGCGCATCCTCCTGTGGCTCAGCACGCATGATGCTGGGAATCTTGGCCGAGCGTACCTGACACTTGCCAGCAGCATCGATGATTTCCTGATTATAGTTGAGCACAGGACAGTTGCCAAAGCCCTTGACGGGCATTTCCATATTCGACTGTCCTGCACATACCCATACCTCGCCCGCGAGTACATTATTAATAATCACTTGGCCGTCACCATCGTCGAAGGTGATGCTCAGGGGCTCATACGAGGCCTTGGGCGACTTGACTGTCAGTAGCCATCGTCCCTGCTTGTCGGCTTTGGCTTCTGCGCGTTGATTGGACCACGAGGTCGTAGCCACCACCTTACGTCCAGCCTTAGCCCATCCCCACAGCCGCACGTCCGTCTGCTGCTGGATAATCATATTGTCACTCACCAAATGATGCAGCTTTACTTTAGCCTGCATACCCACGACCATGCTTGCCAGCACGACCAGCGAAAGAATCTTTTTATTCATAGTTTACAAAGTTTTTTTGTCTCAAAATTGGTGCAAATATACGAAAATATTGATAAATGCTCGCCAATAATGGATATTTTTTGTATTTTTGCAAGCAAATAAATGAACTACGGTATGAAAAAACTCTTATTATTTGCCCTGTTTCTAGTGTCTGTAGCTGCTTCAGCACAGAAACCCATCGAGATGAATCTCTGGCCCAATGGTCCTTCGACTGACAACGGTAACCCAGAGGATATGGCTAAGGTGACCATCTTCCTGCCTGACGAGAAGAAAGCAACGGGTAGGGCAGTCGTATGCTGTCCTGGAGGTGGCTATGAACATCTGGCTTGGGAGAAGGAAGGAACGTCGTGGGCGCCTTTCTTTAACGGACAGGGCATAGCACTCATCGTGCTGAAATACCGTATGCCCAACGGCCATTACAAGGTGCCTGCCGAGGATGCCGAGGAGGCTATCCGATTGGTACGCCGCAACGCCTCAGAGTGGCATATCAATGCTGACGATGTAGGTATTATGGGATTCTCAGCTGGTGGACATCTGGCCTCTACTGTGGCTACGCATGCCTCTCACGATGCGATGCCTAACTTCCAGATACTGTTCTATCCTGTCATTTCGATGGAACAGGGCACCACCCATCAGGGCTCTCGCAATCACCTGTTGGGTAAGAATCCGAAGCGCAAGCTCATCAATGAATATTGCAACGAGCAGCATGTGTCAAAGCATACGCCTCGCGCCTTTATTGTTTTGGCTCACGACGACAAGGCGGTGCCTCCGACGAATAGTATCGGCTATTATGAGGAGCTGTATGCCCACAAGGTGCCTGCTTCATTGCATATCTTCCCCACAGGTGGGCACGGCTTTGGCAGTCTGCAGTCGTTTGCCTACCACTTTGAGATGATGCTTGCGCTGAAAGCCTGGTTACGAAGCTTCTAGTCTGCCGACAACATCAGATATTTGGAGTGTCCCAAACCTTTGTCTGGGTACACTCTATTTTTATGTTGAGACCTGCCACCTTCAGCAGGAACTCGCCTTCCTCCAGCGTCCAACGGCCGTCGGCACCAACAAAGGCCAGATTCTTGGCTGGCAACTTAAAGGTAACGGTCTGCTTTTCGCCAGCAGCGAGTGATATCTTCTGGAAATCTCTCAGTCGTTTATTGTCAGGAACAATTGAGGCAATCAGGTCGCTGGAATACAGGAGCACAGCCTCTTTGCCAGCACGGTTGCCAGTATTCTTGACGTCGACGCTGACGGTGAGTACGTCGTCAGAAGTAAAGGCTGTCTTGTCTACCTTCAGGTTCGAATATTCGTAGGTGGTATAGCTCAGACCGTAGCCGAAAGGCCACTGGAGTGATACCTTGGCGTCGTAGTTGTAGGCGCCAGCCATAGTGCCAACCTCCTCGCTGACCTTATAGTCATAGGTGTTGAGCGAGTTGATTTCTCTTGGATAAGTGTAAGGCATTTTCGCAGAGAAATTGGCATCGCCAGCCAACAGGTTTGCGAGTGCATCGCCACCATAGTTGCCTGGAATCAGAATGTCTACCACAGCCTTGGCCAATGGCTCGATATCGGCAATCAGGCGTGGACGACCCTCGTTCAGCACCATGATGATTGGCTTGCCAGTCTTGGCCAGTTCCTTCACAAGGTCGCGCTGGTTCTTCGACAGCCAGAGGTCGGAAAGGTTACCTGGCGTCTCTGTGTATGAGTTCTCGCCAATACAAGCGATAATCACGTCGGCATTAGCTGCTGCGTCAACTGCCTTCTGAATCTGAGGCTCGTTCTCGTCGTAGTAAGCGCCATTCTCGTTATAGGTCACACCTTGCTCAAGGATGATGTTCTCCTTGCCGTACTTGTTGCAAAGCGCCTCGTAGATGGTGTTGTATTTCTCAGAGAGATCCTCGGCCTTCGATCCCTGCCAAGTATAGCTCCAACCACCATGCAGACAGCGCATCTGGTTGGCGTTAGGACCTGTGAGAAGAATCTTCTTGCCCTTAGCCAGAGGCAGGATGTTGCCTTCGTTCTTTAGCAGCACCTCGCTTTCCTCGGCTGCTTGTAAAGATTTTTGAGCAAACTCATCGCATCCGAATTTCTCGAAACCCTTGCCGCCTGTGTTAGGTTTGTCGAAGAGTCCCAGACGATACTTAGCACGCAGAATACGGCGTACGGCATCGTCGATACGACTCATCTTCACCTTACCCTCTTGAACGAGTTCCTTCAGCAGGACGCAGAACTCCACGCTGTATGGGTCCATCGACATGTCGATACCAGCATTGATGGCAATGCGGATAGCGTCTTTCTTGTCCTTAGCCACTTTTTCACGAGAGAAGAGGTTGTTGATGTCAGCCCAGTCGGTTACCAGGAATCCGTCCCACTGCAGGTCTTCCTTCAACCACTTGGTCAGATATTCGTAGCTGGCATGAACAGGTACGCCGTTGATAGAAGCCGAGTTAACCATCATGGTCAATGTACCTGCAAGGGCTGCCTGCTTGAATGGCTCGAAGTATTTCTCACGGATGATCTGTGGAGAGAGATAGGCTGGGGTACGATCCTTGCCAGTCCAGGGGGCTCCGTATGCAAAGTAGTGCTTGGTGCTGGTACCTACGTGATACTGGTCGATATGGTTAGGGTCATCGCCCTGATAGCCCTTAATCTCTGCCACCACCATCTTTGAATTGACGATGGCATCTTCGCCAAAGCTCTCGTAGACACGGGGCCAACGTGGATCACGACTCAAGTCGACAACGGGATTGTAGACCCAAGGACAGTTAGCTGCACGGCTTTCGTAGGCTGTAATCTCTGCACCGATGCGAGCCAACTCTGTATTGAACGATGCACCCAGGTTGATGGGCTGTGGGAAGAGTGTTCCGCCCTGGGTATAGGTGACACCGTGGTTGTGGTCCAGTCCGTAGATATCGGGGATGCCCAGATACTTCATCGACTTCTTCTGTATCAGCTGTATCCACTCCTGCCATTGGGCGACGCTTGGGGCACGGGTGCCAGGGGCATTCAGGATAGAGCCCACCTTCCACTTTGAAATCAGCGTGTCGAGCATCGTCTCATTGAGCTTCCAGATGCGCTTGGTGTCGCCTTGGTAGATGTCTACGGGAAATCCACCTAACTTATCGATAATCTGCTGGTCGGTCATCTTCAGGGCCTCCTTGATTTCCTGTTCAGATCTGCCGTACTGCTGCAAGACGGAACGGACCTTCTCGCGGTCTACCTTGGCGTTCTCTACGGTCATCTTGCCAATGATGTCAAGATTCAGTTCGAGCATCTGACCGATCTTCTCGTCCAGCGTCATCTTCTTCAGGGTTTTCTCTACTTTCTCCTCCAGTTTCGCATCGCGAGGAATGGCGGGTTGAGCCAGCATTGCGCTACATGTCAGCGCTGCAAACAGTGTGATAATAGTCTTTTTCATTAATAATTTGTTTGGTTCGTAATTATGGTGCAAAGATACTCATTTTTTCTGAATTACGCAAATATTCCTCCGACTTTCTTTTAGCGTTTTATTACAATATTACAATATTACATTACAAATTGGGAAAAAGGGTGAAAAAGTGGCGAAAATGCGCATTACACTTTCTCTGATCTGATAAGAATGGTTTATATTATTTATTTATATATAAATATATAATATAAAAGACCTCATCCCACCAAAAGAAGGTGTAATGCAGAAAACGCAAATTGTAATGTAATGTTGTAATATTGTAATGTTTTTGTTGTCTAAACACTGCAGTCATCAGACGGCAGAGTGCCTGGGACTTGCCGACAGAGTGGCGACGTGCTGACGGGAGGCGGAGGGTTAGGAGCCGACAGACTTGAAGGCACTCGTAAATGTTGGGAGTCTGGGGAGGCTTGTCAGGGCGTGGCCGGGCTGCGGTTTTGTGGTTCTCGAAAGCTAGCTGTTTCGAGCGTGTGAACATTATAAAATAAAAAATCGAAAAAATGTTGGTAGTTTCAAAAATTCTTTGTACCTTTGCAGGCGATAGTAAAAAGTATGATAAATAACAATTTAACTAAAAATATCCGTATGAAGAAAATGATATGTTTCTCAAAAGGTGTTGCTGTCTTGGCTCTTGGCCTGGTTGTGGCCAGCTGTAGCAAGATGGATGATGTGTATCGCCAACTTTCTGAAGAGGAAGCCGTAGCTCATGCCGAAGAGGTGCTGGACATGGAGATAGATCCCAACAAGGATTGGAACATGACGCGTAATGGTAGTATGACAATCACGGCCAATGCTGGCATCAATACCACAGAGGTCCTGATTCTCGATGCATATCCCTTCGGCAATGCCGATGCAAAGATTCTGGGTCAGGCTAAAGCCAACGAGGGCGAGACTGTGACAATCGACTTTATCGCACCCAAGGGACAGGAGTATGTCTATGTTGCTTGCCGTAATGCCAACAATGACTATCGCGTGGTCTATAGCGCTATTGATGCTGGTGAGGTCAGTTTTAAGCAGCAGGCACCACGTCGTGCAGCAGTTGCATCGCCCAGCGTTACTGAGGTGGGCAGCACGTTCAACAGTAAGATATGTCAGTCGTGGAACGGCGTGCTGGCAGCTGAGGAAACGGGTACTCCTGGTTTGCCTACTTTCTCATTCATGGGTAATTATGTTCCATGGAAACCATCACAATCCAATACCGCTTGGACTGATAAGTTCTATCAGATTAATGCTTCTGTTATCGATTCTAACAGACCAGATAAGGAGCTTTCCGATATCGCAGAGACTATCATGAGAGTGATTCCTGAAGGTAAGTACAACCTCGATAAAGCTAACGAAACGGGTTACTCCATCGTTACAACTGGCGGCCCTGTGACACTGACCCCGATATTCCATAATTCCAATTCAGGTGATCAGATCAGCTACTATTACTATCCGCAGGGAACGACACCCGATGTCAAGTCGCTGAAGAAGTATGTTGTGGGGAACATGGCAGATCCCGAAACGGCCAATACTAACAACTATTCTTTCAATAAGAGGGTTTATAGCTTGGTTTATGAAGATGCAAATGGGAACGTGTCGTACGATTTTCCGGAAGGCTATGTCATTAATTTCATCATTACAAACACATGGGTGGGTAATGGTACCGTTGAGATATATGAGAGCGGTGGTGAGACGATTTCAAACAATAACTCGTCTGAAACGGGAGGGTTTGAACCAGGCGATCAGATATTTAAGTATGCTTTGTCAGAAAACAAAACTTTCTTCTGCGGAGAATATGCTGTTGGCGGTCCCTATGATTCGTATTTTGTAAGAATGGGCAATGGAGGACAAGCAGATTGGAGTAATGCACGTAATGAGAACTACGATGACTTTATAGCTGCTAAATCAGACTCGAATGCACCAGAAGGATATTCTGCATTTACAGAAGGAAACGGCAAAAATGGCAATCTCTCAGAATTAGGAACTACAGTTTATTACTTAAAATATGTTTATAATAACAACGATGGCTTAGACCGTGGTGATGATGAGTTTATGGCACGGGTTGGAATTGTTATAAATGCTTCTAAACCCTTGTATGTAGTGGAACTTAATGATAAGAATGATACGCAGGGGACTCCTGTTGAAGGCTTCAATGGTAAGACCTATGCCGAGAAGACCAAGGAGGTCATAGAATTCCGAATCAAACAAGGCAAAACTTATGCCATCTATGCTACAGGATCTAAGCTAGGATTCTATGGTTGTGAGGTGCTTTATGAGAATTCAAAGCGTAACAACAATAATAATACAGAGTCTTCAACCGCAACGATAACCGACGTCGTGAAGACCAGCATCCCCAACAATCCGGAATATTATGGAGATGGTGCCTACAATACTGCTATTCATACATCGGGTATATGGCAGTGGAATCTGGATGCAAGTCTTGCTGCTACACCACATGCTGCTGTTTTCTCAATTAACGGCAAGAATTATGTGGGCTTTGAGGATTGGAAAGACCTCGACTTCAACGATGTGATTTTCGAGATTACAGGTACAGAAGGCGGTGAGGAAATACCAGTCGAAGAATTGGGCAAACCAATCTATAGTTATGCCTTCGAGGATACTAATGGTGGTGACTACGACATGAATGACGTGGTGATTCGAGCTCGTGAATCCGCGGATGGCACGAAGATGATACTGAAATTTGTTGCCGCAGGTGCTACGCTTGACCTGAATGTCCGACTCTATCCCAATGCTGGTTCAGATGGCATGACGTATGGCGAGACATTTAAGGTTTTGGATCGTAATGGTAAGACAGAAATTCACGAGATGTTTAATGCCGATCACGGGTATATGATTAATACCAATGGTGGCGACGCCAATTGTGCATCGGCTACTCCATTTGAAATTGAGATAGACAAGGCAACATACGGCATAACAGACGCCTCTAAGCTGCGTCTGGCCATCTATGCCCCACAGCATAATGTAGAGATGCGACTCTCTGGTGCAGGTACAATGCCTTACGGACTGATTGTTCCTGGTAACTGGAAGTGGCCGCAGGAGTATATCAACATTAAGAGAGCTTATAGCAATAAAAACACCAATGAGGCTGAGGCTGACCAAAGCTTTGAGAACTACGGTAGCAGACACGACGATAATCAGGAGCATGCCGTATGGTGGTTTATGTATCCTACCGATAATCTCGTGATGGACGAGAGTAATCTGCCCCAATAATTGAATGTTAAATAAAACGATAATATGATGAAAATGAATTATGTAAAAGGATTGGCAGCACTAGCCATGACCGCAGTGCTGGCCGGTTGTCACAAGTTCGATACGATAGAGCAGTATCGAGTGAGCGAGGAAGAAGCTTTGGCTAATGCCGAACTGGCACTGGGATTTGAGATTGATCCCAACCAGTCGTGGAACATGACGGCTAAGGGCATTGCCAATGTTACAGTTAACGAGGGATTGGGCGAGACGTACAATGTGAAGGTTTACTCAAACAACCCCATGACGGAAGAGGTAGGCTATGTGTTGGCTCAGGGAGACGTCCAAAATGGACAGACATTCACGGCTGACATCACATATCCTTCTGGTGCTAGTAAGTTGGTGGTGAGCATCACTAATTCCAAGGGCTATACCTTCTACCGATATGGAGCCATTGAGAACGGCGCGCTCAACGTGACTTTTGGAGACTCTAATCCTTCCGCTGCTCCACGCAGAAGTCAGGAAGCACCAGTATGCCCAGATATTAATCAGCCCTATAATGAGGCGTGGGTGACAACGTATTGTCAGACTGCTAAGGAGCCGACAGCTGATAATGTATCTGACAACTACGACAACACGAGCTATGCTACTAATTGGACCGTAGTAAACGCCATACCCTATGATGGTTCTGACGAGGATAAATTAAGGCAATGGTTTACCAGCAACAGTGACGGACTAACGTGGGATGCACTCGTAGCTTGGGCAAAGGAAAATCGTCCAACATGGATTTCTTATAATGTAGACGAGACCTTCGTCACTAACTTCAAGATTACCGACACTTATAGCGGAACTATAGGAGTGGCTGCTTCAGAAGGCTATGCTTATACAGAGGAAAACGGCGAAAGAGTTTATGGTGACCGATTGGATCCATTTACGGCCCGTACAATCGTTGTAAAGGGTACATGGAATGTTACAGAAGATCAGCGTATAGGTAGTGGCGGTCTCATCGTTATTGCCAATGGTGGTAAGATTGACGTGAAGAGTGGTAAGACTTTGACGATGGTTAATATGTCACGTATTGTAGTACTTCCTGGTGGAGAGCTGAAAGGCGAGGGAAATGTTTTGGTAACCAATGGTAATGCTGCTGGTGCAGAGAACTACAATGGCGGAACTATCGATATCCATAAGTTCGATAACAACTTTGGTAAGTTCTATAATTATGGTACTTTCAAGGCTGATATCTATGCTGCCAGCTCTAAGGAAAGTAATTTCTATAATCACCATATCGTGCATATCAAGGGTACTAAGGAGAACGGCAACTATGTATCACCTAATGCTCGTTTGTTTAACGCATGCCAGTGGTATTGTGAAGGCGATATGAACCTTCGCAATTACGAAGGAGTGCAAGGCTCGTCGTTGCTTGTTGATGGTGAATTGAAGATGGGGTCTAGCGCTGATGGCACAACAGATGCCACATATGTTGGTCTGGAAGATGGTGCTTACGTAGAGTGTGGTACATTGTTTAATAACGGCACCTCTTGGACAGGTCCAGAAGGAACTACAGAAGATGGCTATGCTGTGGTCAAAATAGGTCAGATTACTTATTTGAACTGGGAACAGGACACACAGCCTCTTGATGGCGGTTATTTCGAGAACAATATCTATGTGGAGATTGTAGACGATACAAACTATCCTACAGGTAATGGTTGGCAAACATGGAATGCAGCCTATAAGTTCTGGAATATTGTGGCTAACGGATTAGGTGGTGGTACAGAAGTTCGTGGCAATGGACACGTAACCGAGATATCTTCAGGTACAACAGAAATTATTCCAGAGGATATGGTTAATAACCAGCACTTTGAAAAGGGTGTTAGAGGTTGTACACCTGGTTATAAGGGTGATGCTCCTGAGAGAGAGGATGAGAATCCTATCTACAGCTACGCTTTCGAGGATACCAAGCTGGGTGACTACGACTTGAACGACGTGGTGATCAAGGTGCAGGAGAGTACTGATAATCAGTATATTGATCTGAGGGTGGTAGCTTGTGGTGCTACGCTGAATCTGAATATCCGACTCTATCCTGCTACAACAGTGCCAGAGGGCGTGGTGGCAGTATATCCTGAAGAAGAGGAAGGTTTCGAAGTATTGAAGTATACACGTGACGGTGTGGAGTGCGATGAGGTGCACGCTATGTTGGGTGTTGATCCTGGTACGATGGTTAATACAGGATGGGGTAATAACAAGGCTCAGCCTATCACCATCCGTATTCCGAAAGGTAACTACCATCCTGCACATCTGCCTTTGGCAATCTATTCTGTAGCTCAGGGTGAGGTGCGTCTGTCTGGTAGTGGAACAGCTCCATATGGTGTCGTGATTCCAAAGAACTGGAGCTGGCCTTACGAGACCAGAAAGGTGCACAACATCTATAATGCCACTCAGACTGCCAACGATGGTGACCAGAGCTTCGAGACGTTCTCCAGCCAGGCTGGTCAGGCAGAGAGTTGGTATGACCATCCTACAGGTGACGTGCTGAACGAGAAGACCCTCGGATACTAAGACCATTCTTAAAATAAGAAAGGATTAAAGATAAGATGAAGAAAACCGCTATATCCACGATAGTAATCATAGCTGCGCTTGCGGCTATGATTACTTCTACTACGTCGTGTAACAAGAATCTGTTTGATAAGCAGGTGACTGACACTATCAAGAAGATAACCTTCCATAACGACAAGGTAGACCCTAACCATACATGGTCGCTGATGAACGACTGGGTGATGAAGGTGTATCCCAACATAAGCGGTGTGAAACGCATAGAAATCCTTTCTGAAGACCCCTATACCAGCAGAGAAGCGGAAGTGCTGGGAAGCAGGAATGTGACGGAAAACAAACAGACTACCGTCAGATACTCGGTGCCAACAGTGGCCACAACGGTCTATGTAGCGGCTATCACGGAGGATGGTGATGGCAAGGAACAATATACAGTAGTTTCTGCGCCTGTATCTTCCAGTTCTGTTGTCGATTTCACATCGCCAATCGCTCATAGCGGCAGTATTCTGAAAACGCCAGAGCCTATGACTGTCTACTACTGCTATTGTGCTTCGTATCCTGAGCCCGATCCCAACGATAAAGGCTGGGGCTTTAATGACTTGGTGCTGAAGGTGCAGAAGGAGTATGTCAACGAGATGGCTATCCGTCTGCATGTCACGTTGCAGGCCATTGGTACTACCAAACAGATAGCAGCAGCTATCCGTCTGAATGGTGTCAAATATGCAGATTTGTATGATATCACGACGACAACCGAGAAGAATACCTTTATTAAGGATCCTGAAGCTGAAGGTTTTATCATAGAGGATAAGAATCTGAAGATTGAGGGACGAGACGGCTATGCCGTATTAAAACTCTTTGACGACGCACATGCCGCCTTCCGCGTGAAGACTAACGATAACGGAACGGTAGAGCGCTGGAAGTTCAACGTGTCGCACACCACAAGTGCTGGTAGTACGGAATGGAACCCAGTGACGGTGAGCTATAACGTCGTATTCAATAAGGCAATAGCCTCAGAGATAGGTTTCTGGAACTTGGATCCCTTCATCGCCTACTATTACAACACAGCCCGTTGGGAGGTACATAAGTACAACTATAAGTTCTGCGAAACGCTCTTCTCTATCTACGAAGGCAAGGAAAGTGCCTATTACGATGGCTTCAGCTGGGCTCTGGAGATACCATACAGCCAGTTCCGTTATCCCCTGAGCGGCAATGGTATTGGCAGCTATAAGGACGGTGTGCTCTATGGCGCATACCAATATCAGGGCCATTCGTTTGGAGAGTGGGGCTCCGATCGTAACAAAGCCCAAGATTGGTATCTGAATAAATATGCACAAAGTAAAATGGTTTACTGATTTCAAAGAAATTGCTCTATATTATACAATAAGGTGTAGGTCTGGACAGATTTCTACACCTTTTTTGTTTTTTCTGCCAATTACTTTATTTTCTATATCATTGACTTAAGATGCGTCAACGATTACGCAACCTTTTAGATTTATTAACAATTTTATTA
>JAEEGG010002657.1_pt1 | contig 45783 bp, 32 predicted proteins | sample 9134161 | NCBI WGS metagenome assembly JAEEGG01 (sample SAMN16246543, study PRJNA631951) | gut metagenome | biome: gut microbiome; feature: rumen; material: CR-attached | host: Bos | place: Iran: Karaj | collected 2018-10 | reverse complement strand
AACCAAATTTGTAATTAATTAAAATTTTCCCCCTTTTCTTTTTAACCACGAATTGCTCGAATGACACGAATATTCTATCATAAAACAGCATTTCTCGATTACATCTGAAGATGTAGCGAATTGTACAAATTGGCTGTGCTGCCAAAATTCGTTAAATACGTTGGTCGTTACGACCATTTGTGAAATTTATTATCAGCCGTATGGTTATTCGTCATATTCGTGAAATTCGTGGTTTTTAAAAAAGGTGGGAAAGTTGAGTAATTAAAAATTGTGGGAATGTCAGATTTTTTCGATTTTCAAGACAAATGGAAATCTCATTCTAGCGAAAAATGAGGCCATTTTTGCTGTCCGTGAGGCAAACCGTACTGTTCCTTTTCTCTTTTGAGATGTTCAAAAAGGCTAATTTTGCGCTTTTTTCGGCATCTATTTCGTCTGTTTTTCTCATTTTTGCACACAGATGAGAGCCCATTTTCGGCAATATATGGCCAGGTTTTAGGCGAAATCACGATGCGATTCAGGAAATATCACACGATGATTTAGGCTATATCGCTTCATGATCTTGCCTAAATGGTGTGATGATTCATTCGCCGAGACACTGTGAAACAGCCTAAATCGCTGAAAACCCTTGCTGCAAAAGGCTTTTCAGAAAGTGTGTTTTGCAATCCATTGATTATCAGTTGGTTGTAAAATGCTCAAAACTCGCGAATTTCAGAGCAATTTACAGCTTGCTGAATTTTTTGCGAGTTTTGGTGGCACATAATTGGCTAAATTCCTCTTCCATTTCTTGCCGTGCTTGCGAAAATATGAGCCATTTCCTTGCTGTTTTCATCAAAAATAGTTATTTTTGCCGAAAAATATGAGAGCCATGATGATGAACGAGCGCAGATACCCCATTGGGATACAGACCTTTGAGAAGATTGTCAAAGGTGGCTATGTCTATATTGACAAGACCGATCTGGTGTGGCGACTGGCCCGACAGAGCAACTATGTGTTCCTGAGCCGTCCGCGCCGTTTCGGTAAGTCGCTGCTGTCATCGACACTGCACAGCTACTTCGAAGGGCGACGCGACCTGTTCGAAGGACTGAAAATCATGTCGCTCGAACAGGAATGGCTACAGTATCCCGTGCTGCATCTGGACATCAGTTTTGCCAAGGCGCAGCCCGACGCGCAAGCCTTGAAAGAGACACTGATGTGGATACTGAGTGAATATGCCGAGAAGTATGGGCGCGTGATGGAGGAAAACACACCCGGAAAGATGCTGACGGGCATCATCCGCCGTGCTTTCGAACAGACGGGCCGCCAGGTGGCGGTCATCATCGACGAGTACGACGCACCGCTGCTCGAGGTGCTCCACGAAGAGCAGAACCTGCCAGAGTTCCGCCGCGTGATGCAGGAATTCTACGTACCCTTGAAAGCCGCCGATCCCTACATACGTTTCTGCTTCATTACGGGCATCACCAAGTTCTCACAACTGAGCATCTTCTCGACCATCAATAACCTGAAGAACGTGACGATGCACCCAGCCTTTGCCGCCATCTGCGGCATTACCGAGGAGGAGGTGAAGACGCAGCTCAGCGAGGATATTGCCTGCATGGCCGTGGAGTACGAGTGCTCGCCCGAGGAGATGTTCCTCAAGATTAAGTCGATGTACGACGGCTACCACTTCTCTGGGGATTCGCCCGATATCTATAATCCCTTCAGCCTGCTCAACGCGCTGGATGATAAGAAACTGAGTCCCAGTTGGTTTGCCACTGGCACGCCGACCTATCTCATCCGGCAGATGCAGCATTTCCGCACCGATATAACCATGCTCGATGACAGAATGGAACTGGCCACCTCGTTCGATGTGCCTACTGAGGCTATGACCAGTGCCTTGCCACTACTTTACCAGAGTGGCTACCTCACCATTAAGGGCTACGACCGCTACACAGACTCCTACCGTCTCTCCATTCCCAATCGCGAGGTGCGCATCGGTCTGACGCAAGGACTTTCACCTACAGTGACGGGCTTGGATAATAGCAATATACAGTTGGGATTCGCTGCCAAGTTCTGGCTTGCACTGCGGCAACGCGACCTCGACTCGGCGCTTCGGGAGATGCAGTCCTATCTGGCTGGCATACCCTACGTGGAAGGGTTCAAGAAGAAGTTGGAGGAGGCGGCAAGCAAAGAGGGCTTCTACGAGTACACGCTCTATCTCATTTTCTCCATGCTGAACGTCTATGTCAGAACACAGGTGAAAGTGGCTGGAGGACGAGTAGATATGGTAGTCCTAATGCCCGACACCACCTACGTGCTGGAACTGAAAATCAACGGTACGGCGCAGGAGGCTCTCAGTCAGATTAATTCCAAGAACTATGCCTTGGCCTTCCAGACCGAAGGCCGACGGGTGGTGAAAGCCGGCATCAGCTTCAATCTTGAGACTCGCACCGTGGGCGATTGGATGATAGAGGAGGGGTGACGCTTAATTGTACCTTTGTAGGCACAAACTAAAAAATAAAACAACTAAGACAATGAAAAAACATCTTCTTGTATTCTTGATGATGCTGACGAGTAGCGTTGGCATCAACGCACAGTTGCGTGTGGTGGAGAATCTGAACTTTGGCTGGCGGTTCTATGCCGGTGACGTGAAAAATGCCGAGCAAAAGGACTTTGCTGATGCCGACTGGCGAACAGTCAACGTGCCGCACGACTTCCAGATAGAACAGCCGTGGGTGGCTCCTGCCGCCGATGAGAAAGCCGACAACAGCGATGCTGCGGCTAACATCAAGAGCCGACTGAGTAGCCGAGGATTCAAGGAGATGGGAAAAGGCTGGTACCGACTGCACTTCACTCCTGCCGACTCGCTGAAGGGACGCCGACTGCTTTTGCAGTTCGATGGCATCATCTATACAGGCGATGTCTATCTGAACGGGGAGCACATAGGTGGCACCAACTATGGATATGTAGGCTTTGAAATCGATGTGACCGATAAGCTGCGGCTGGGCCAGGAAAACGTGATTGCTGTGATGGCTGACACACGCGAACCGGGCAACTCCCGTTGGTACACGGGTGGCGGACTGTTCCGTAACGTCAGGCTGGTGGCTACGGGCAAGGAGCTCTTCTTCGGGCGTCACGCACTCTATGTCACTACGCGCGATAATAAATATGTGAACGTGTCGGGCGAGTTTACCAACCGTACACGTAAGCCTGCGCACACCAAGGTGATGATCTATGCACCCGATGGAAAACTCATCTTTGAGGGTGGCAAGACGGTGAACCGTCACCGTATGGCACGCACCGTGGAAGTGGCGCTGTGCGATGAGGTGAAGGTGGAGAATCCGCAGCTGTGGGACACTGAGACCCCGAACCTCTATCGTGCTGTGGCTCAGCTGTTGCGCGAAGACGGCAGCGTGGCCGATCAGGTGTGCACCACGTTCGGCATTCGCACGGTGGAAATCGTGGCCAACAAAGGTCTGTTGCTCAATGGCAAGAAGGTGCTGCTGAAGGGTATGGCCAACCACCACACACTGGGCGCACTGGGTGCTGCAGCCTATCCGCGTGCCATCGAGAAGCGCCTGCAGCTCATGAAGCAGTTCGGCATCAATCATGTGCGCACTTCGCACAATCCCTATAGCCGTGAGTTTATTGAGCTGTGTGACAAATACGGTCTTCTGGTAGTAGATGAACTCTACGACAAGTGGACTAAGCAGCACACGGGAGGCCGCGTGGACTTCACTCAGTTGTGGCAGAGCGATATTCCCGAGTGGATCAAGCGCGACCGCAACTCTCCCTCAGTGGTGATGTGGAGCTTAGGCAATGAGCTGCAGCAGGACCCGAACCAGCCGTTCAACGACTTCGGTGTGACGATGTATAAGTTGATGCGCCCGCTCGTGAGCCGTTATGACAGCACAAGACAGGTGACAGTGGCCATGCATCCGCGCTACCGTAACTGGGAGACTGACTCGCTGCCTTGCAATCTGGCCATGATCACCGACGTTCAGGCATATAACTATCGCTATATGTACTTCCCCGGCGATGGCCGTCGCTTCCCGTGGATGAAGTTCTATCAGAGTGAGGCATCGACACAGGCTATGGGTCAGAACTTCTTCGAGATGGACCTCGACAAGGTCATCGGACTGGCTTACTGGGGAGTGCTCGACTATTTGGGTGAGAGCATGGGATGGCCTGCCAAGGGATGGTCGCAGGGCGTGTTCAACATCGACCTGACACCGAAGCCCAAGGCATACTACATGAAGTCGTTCTTCATGCCCGATGAGCCAGTGGTGCACATTGCCTTCCTGGAAAGCGAGAATGCTGAGATGTGGAACGGCGTGAAGATGGGCAACGACCGCATGTCGGAGCTGTGGAACCGACAGGCAGGCTCGAAGGCTAACGTCTATATCTACACGAATGCCGACGAGGTGGAACTGCTGCTCAACGGCAAGAGCCTGGGCAAGAAGCAGAACGACGTGAAGAATGCCAAGCTGCGCAATCAGATTCGCTGGGGCGAGATAGACTATAAGCCCGGCACGCTGGAGGCCGTAGCCCGCAAGGACGGAAAAATAGTGGCACGTCACAAGGTGGAGACCACAGGCGAAGCCAAGAAGCTCACTGCTGAGGCCGACAAGCCGATGGCAACGAAAAAGAATCAGAATGTGCCTCAATGGAGTGCCGACGGAATGGATTTGCAGCACGTGACCATCACGGCAGTTGACAGCAAGGGTCGTCGTGTGTTGAATGCCAATCAGGAGGTGAACTTCGCTGTGGAAGGGCCGGCTGAGATAGTGGGCGTAATCAATGGTGACATCACTTCGAACGAAATGACGGTAGGCAACAAGCGCTCATTCTACAATGGCGTGTGCTCCGTAATCCTGCGCTCTACTCGCGAAGCAGGCCCCGTGACACTCACTGCTACTGCACCAGGGCTGAAAGAAGTGAAGCTGAAGATGGAAACGAAATAAGGAAAATCCCCACCTTCACAGTCTGAAACACGACTTGAAGGTGGGGATTTTCTTTTTTTTTGACTGCTCTCTAAAACACTTGGTTAGAGAGAAAACTGACTAAAGCTTATAAAGGTCGTTGGCTGCCATGAGCTCCACCTTCATGTCGGAGAGAATGCGCTCGCATTGCTCAAGGTTGGTGGGACGGATAACCACGTGAGCCACATCGCCGTTGGCAAACGAGTACATGTACTCAATGAACACGCCCTTCTCGCTCAGTTGCTTCAGCACCACTGCCAGTGAACCGCTGACGTTGGGACACACGAAGCCAATCACGTCGGTAATCTTCACGGCGAAGTGGTTCTCCTTCAGCACTTGATAGGCGCGGTCTGGCTCACTCACGATGCAGCGCAGGATGCCAAAGTCGCTGTTCTCCGCAATACACATGGCCGAGAGGTTGATGTTTGCACGACCTAAAATGTCGGTCACTTCGTTCAGACGACCTGACTTGTTCTCAAGGAAAATGGAAAGTTGTTTAGCTAACATAATATTATTTTTTAAAGGTTCTCTTGTCAATCACGCGTTTTGCCTTGCCCTCTGAGCGCTCAATGCTCTTCGGTTCAGCCAGCTTCACCTTGAAGCCCAGTCCGATGACGCTGCGCAACTCGGCTTCCAGTTTCTTCTGCAGACCTATCATCTGAGCCATCTCGTCGGTAAAGTATTCCTCTTTCACCTCCACGCGCAGCTCCGATGTGTCGGTGTTGTTCACGCGGTCAACGGTGAGCATGAAGTGGGGCTCGAACTCGGGTAGCGAGAGGATGACGGCCTCTATCTGCGATGGGAACACGTTCACGCCGCGAATGATGAGCATGTCGTCGCAGCGGCCCAGGATGCGGTCCATGCGCACAAGTGTGCGTCCGCACGAACATTTATCATAGTGCAGGGCGGTGAGGTCGTGTGTGCGATAGCGCAACAGGGGCATGCCCTCCTTCGTGAGGTGGGTGAAGGTCAGCTCGCCCAAAGTGCCCTCAGGCAGCGGCTCGCCCGTGTTGGGGTCAAGTATCTCGGGATAGAAATAGTCCTCGTTAAGGTGGGTACCGTGCTGACATTCGCACTCATAGCCAACGCCAGGACCGGCAATCTCAGAGAGACCATAGATGTCGTAGGCCTTGATGCCGAGGCTCTGCTCCAGTTTCACGCGCATCTCCTCCGTCCAAGGCTCGGCACCGAAGGCACCAACGCGCAGCTTGAACTCGTCGCGTTTCCATTCACATTCGTTCAGGGCTTCGCCGAGGAACAGTCCGTAGCTGGGCGTGCAGCAGAGGATGGTTGAGCCGAAGTCGTGCATGAGTGTAATCTGCTTCTGCGTGTTGCCTGAAGAGATGGGAATGACGCTTGCCCCGATGTTGGTGGCACCGTCGTGAGCGCCGAGTCCACCGGTAAACAGTCCGTAGCCGTAGGCCACCTGGAAGATGTCGTCCTTCGTAGCGCCGTAGGCAGTAAAGGCTCGTGAGATGGCCTCTGCCCACATGGCGAGGTCTTTGCGCGTATAAAGCACCACGACTGGCTTTCCTGTCGTTCCGCTCGAAGCGTGTATGCGCACTATCTGGCTCATCGGTACTGCTGCCAGTCCGAAGGGATAGTTGTCGCGCAAGTCAAGTTTGTTGGTGAACGGAAGTTTCACGATGTCATCGATACTCTTGATGTCGCCTGGCTCGAGGCCCATCTCCTGAAACTTCTTTCGATAGAAAGGGGTGTTGTGGTACACGTACTCCGCCATCTTGACCAGACGGCGACTCTGAATCTCGCGAAGTTGTTCGCGGTCCATGCATTCAATGCTGGGATTCCAAATCATAAAGCTTAGTAGTTGTGGTTATTATCCGGAGGGAACAGGGATTGCTGCCCCCCGTTTGTACATTAGCTTGTGTGCAAAGATAGCAGTTTTTTTGTGAAATAGTATTGTTTTTGAAAAAAAAATGCCATCTTTGCAGTCGTTTTGATTAGTTTAGCTTGAAAATATGGACAAAATGAAGTTGATGACGGGTCTGATCCTCGTGATGATATTGTTGTGCAGTTCGTGTGGTGAGAGAAAGTCTGGGCAGGTAAAGTCGCCTATTCGGGTGAAGACTGAGGTGCTCACTTCCGGTGGGCAGGCTGGTTCTTCATCTTATGTGGGCATCGTTGAGGAGCGCGAGGCTACGGCAGTCAGCTTCACCAGCATGGGTGTGATACGCCGTATGCTGGTGAGCGAGGGCCAGGCCGTGAGCGCTGGTCAGCTGTTGGCTGAGATGGATGACACCCAAGCCCGCAATCTCCTGTCGGGCTCTGAGGCAGCTATGAAACAGGCCAACGATGCCCTGGAGCGCTATTCACAGCTGCATGAGAGTGGTTCGCTCACCGAGGCCCAGTGGGTTGAGATAGAGAGCAAGGTGGCGCAGGCTCGTTCGCAGTTGGCAGTGGCTCAGAAGAACCTGGACGACTGCCGGCTGAAGGCTCCTGTCAGCGGCATCATTGGGCGTAAGGCCATGGGGGTGGGCGAAACGGCTCGTCCCACCCAAGCTGTTGTCACGATTCTCGACATCAGTTCGGTGAAGGTCAAGGTGTCGATGCCCGAGGTTGAGTTGGCTTCCATCTCTGCCAACACACCCACCACGGTGCGTGTCGATGCCGTGCAGAAGCAGGTGAGCGGCGGCTTGATAGAGAAAGGGGTGGTAGCCGATGCGCTCACCCATACCTATGATGTGCGCATCCATGTGCCTAATGCCGACCGCAAGCTGTTGCCTGGCATGGTGGCCAGTGTCAGCTTCTCGTCAGCATCGTCGGCAACTGACGCCCATTTCACCGTGCCTGTCACAGCAGTGCAGCGCAGGGCCGACGGTTCGCTTTTCGTGTGGACAGTAACCGATGACAGCACTGCCCATCGTACCGCAGTGACCATCGGTAGTACTGTTGGCAACCGTGTCCTGCTGGTGAGTGGCCCCCAGTCGGGATGCCGCATTGTCACCGAGGGCTATCAGAAATTGAGTGAAGGTACCAAAGTCGTTTACTAAGCTATGGAGAAATCAATGAACTGGCTGAAGTGGCCCCTCGATCATTATCCCATCACGCTGCTACTCGTAGCGTTGCTGTTCTTGCTGGGCATCTTCGGAATGTATGTCATGCCGAAGGACGAGTTTCCCGCTTTCACCATCCGTCAGGGGGTGGTGGTGGCTGTCTATCCCGGCGCTACGAGTGAGGAGGTAGAGCAGCAGGTGGCTCGCCCGTTGGAGCGCTATCTGTTCACCTTTTCCGAAGTTGATCGTGCCAGGACCACCACCACTTCGCAGAATGGGCTTTGCTTGGTGATGCTCCGGCTGAACGACGATGTTGACAATAAGGATGAGGTGTGGAGCAAGATCAAGCACGGTCTGACGCTGTTCAAGCAGTCGCTGCCGGGCGGCGTGCTGGCATTGGTGGCCAACGACGACTTTGGCAACACCTCGGCACTGCTTATCGCCATCGAGAGTCCTGAGCGCAGCTATCGCGAGCTACAGTATTATACCGACCGTTTGAGTGACCGTCTGCGTCGCATTCCCTCGGTAGCCAATGTCCGTGTCTATGGTAATCGCAAGGAGCAGATAGCACTCTACATTGACCGAGAGCGCATGCAGGCCTACGGCATTGGGCAGACCTCGCTCCTCAGCCAGCTGCAGATGCAGGGGCTCACCACTATGAGCGGCAGTATCAGCGACGAAGACCAGCAGGTGCCTATCCATGTAGAAGCCACCAACAACAGCGAGGAACAGATAGCCCATCAGATTATCTTCAGCGATGCTGCCAGTGGCAAGGTGGTGCGAGTGAAGGATGTGGCCCGTGTGGTGCGCGAGTACGACAGCTCCGACAGCTACATCGAGCAGGATGGTCATCCCTGTGTGCTGCTGTCATTGGAAATGACACCTGGCAACAACATCGTGCAGTATGGCAAGGAAGTCGATGCCGTGCTCCAGGAGTTTCGTACCAGCCAGTTGCCCGACGATGTGACCATCACCCGCATAGCCGATCAGCCGAAGGTGGTGAGCAAGAGCGTGTCCGACTTTCTGCGCGACCTGGCTCTCTCCATGCTCATCATCATTCTTGTCATGATGGTGCTGTTCCCCATCCGTTCTGCTATAGTGGCTGCTATCACCATTCCGCTCAGCACGTTCATCTCCGTGGGCTTCATGTATCTGATGGGCATTGAGCTCAATATTGTTACGCTGGCTGCTCTCATTGTAGTGCTCGGCATGGTGGTCGATAACTCCATTGTGGTCATCGACGGCTATCTGGAGTATCTGGGCAAGGGCTACGAGCCCTACCGCGCTGCCATCGAGTCGTCTCGTCAGTATTTCATGCCCATGATGCTCGCCACCCTTTGCATCAGCGTCATCTTCTATCCGCTGCTGTTCACCATGACGGGCGCTTTCCGCGATGCGCTTCAAGACTTCCCCGTCACCATCACCATCAATCTCATGGTGTCGCTCTTCCTGGCTGTGACGGTCATTCCGCTGCTGGAGGTGCTGATCATCAAGCCCGATAAGATGCCTACTGGCAAGAATGTCATCACGCGCTGGGTGCAGACCACCTACGACCGTGTGCTGAATGCCACCTTCCGTCATCCTTGGGCCACCATCGTGGGAGGCATCGGTGTGGTGCTGTTGTCGTGTCTCATCTTGCCCACGCTCAAGATACGTCAGTTCCCATTCGCCGACCGCAGCCAGTTTGCCATCGAGATATTCCTGCCTGAAGGCAAGGGCCTCAGCAACACCCGTCTGATAGCCGACTCGCTGCGACGTGTGCTTCAGGCCGATGACCAGGTGGAGTGTGTCACCAGTTTCATTGGTTGCTCTTCGCCTCGGTTCATGACGTGCTATGCGCCGCAGATGGCAGGCAAGAACTTTGCGCAGTTCATTGTCAACACCAGTTCTGACCAGGCAACGCTCCAGCTTCTGGCCAAGTATCAGCCACAGTGGAGCGAGGCGTTTCCTGAGGCATACGTCCGGTTCAAACGGCTCGACTATCTGGAAGTGCCTGAGTTGGAGTATCGGTTCTATGGCGACAACCTCGACTCGCTGCATGTGGTGGCCGAACGGCTCATGGAGCGCATGCGCGAGATGCCTGAGCTGGAGTGGGTGCACACCGATTTCCTGCAGCCATCGCCCCTCGTCAGCGTGCAGCTCGACCCAGTGGCTTCGGCCCGTCTGGGCATCACGCGCTCGTCGGCTGCCCTGGCCCTTGGCGGTGCCGTCAGCACACTGCGCGTAGGACAGGTGTGGGAGAGCCAGCAGCTCAGCGACAATCGTCTGGGACTGGGCGACTACGAAGTGCCTATCGTTGTGAAAGACACAGCCGACATGACCTTCTCCTCCATTGCCAATCTGGGCATTTCGTCGCCCGTCACCATGCTGTCAGCTGCGACCTCCCAACGCTCCGGCACCGCTGTGCCGCTGCGCCAGATAGCCACCGTCGCACCCCGCTGGAGCGAGTGCCGCATCATGCATCGTGGAGGCGAGCGGTGCATCACCGTTACCGCACAGTTTGCACAGGGGGTCTATGCAGCGCCTGTGGAGAACCGCATTGCCGACATCATGAAGCACGACATTCAGCTGCCTGAGGGCGTGCGTGCCGAGGTGGGTGGCGAGATAGAGTACAACTCACGTTCCATGCCGCAAATCTTCAGTGGCGTGGCCATTGCCATCGTCATCATCTTCTTCTTCCTGCTGTTCAACTTCAAGAAGTTTGGCATCACCACCGTATGCATCGTAGCCCTCGCTCTGCTAATTCCTGGTGCGCTCATCGGACTGGGACTTATGGGACGCACACTCGGACTCACCTCTATCATGGGTGTCATTACGCTCATGGGCATGATCATGCGCAACGAGATTCTTATCTTCGAACATGCGAATGATGTTGTTAGAGCAGAGAGAGTAGAAGAGAGTGGAGAGAGGAAAGATGAAATCATCCGAAACGCGGCTTACGAGGCCGGTCGTCGCCGCATGGTGCCCATCTTCCTCACCACTGCCACGACCGCTGTGGGTGTGGTGCCCATGATTATCGCGCAGTCCAGTTTCTGGATGCCAGTAGGTGTCACCATCTTTGCCGGCGGCATAGGTTCACTCATCATGGTGGTCACCATGCTGCCTGTGGTGTATTGGAAAGTCAATGGCGGCTCTTCGAGCCTGAATAAGAAATGATAAGTGAAAAATGATAAAATGGGTAAGAACATGATTATGAAAATGCTTAGCATGAGAAAAAGACGGATGATGCTGATGATTTTATCGTTTGTCATTTGTCATTTGTCATTTAGTCCCGCTTGGGCGCAAACATACACGTTGCAGCAGCTGAACGACTCTGCCCGCACTCACAACAACAAGTTGCGTGCTGCCCGTCACGACATCGATGCTGCTCGCCAGCAGAGGCGTGAGGCCTTCACCAAGTATTTCCCCAACATCAGTGCCACAGGATTGTGGTTCACTACCAATAACGGTATGGCGAAGATGGAGGTCGATCCCAAGGACCTCCTTTCCACTGAGAATGCTTCCATCCTGAAGATGATTCCGGAAAAGTTCGTCACTGGTGTGCAGAACGTGGCTCAGGCTGTGCTGCCCGCCGAGGTGATGACCTCACTCAGTGCCATTGGCAATCCGCTGAGCTTCACGCTGATGAAGAATGGCGCTATGGCTGGTGTCACGGCTGTGCAGCCCGTCTTTGCAGGCGGACAGATCATCAATGGCAACCGTCTGGCTCGGGTGGGCGAGGACGTGAGCCGACTGAAACTGCAACTCTCTGAGAACGAGGTTGACCGCACCACCACCTACTATTACTGGCAGCTCGTCACACTCTACGCGAAGCTACGCACCGTCAACACCGTCGAACAGATGCTGGCTGAGTTCAGCAAGGATGCGAGTGTGGCTGTGAAGGCTGGTGTTGCCCTGCGCAACGACCTGTTGCAGGTGCAGTTGCGGCAAAATGATGTACAGAGTAATAAACTGACGCTCCTGAACGCCATCTCTGTCGTGAAGCTCACGCTGGCTCATCATTGCGGTCTGCGCGATACGCTCTTCACCCTTGCGTCACCTCCTTCCGACCCTGTGCTCATGCCTGCGCCTGCTGAGGGCTCGCTCAGTTCGCTGCCCGAATACAAGTTGCTCGAAAAACAGGTAGAGGCCATGCGCCTTCAGCGCAAGATGGAGGTGGGCAAGAACCTTCCCTCCTTGGCTGTGGGGGCTGGCTATCACTTCCACAACATGCTCGACAAGTCGCTCTTCGATGCATCCCGAGGCAAGCAGAACCACAGCTTCGGCATGCTCTTCGCTACCGTCAGCGTGCCGCTGAGCGACTGGTGGGGTGGGGCGCATGCCATCAAGCACCGCAAGATAGAACAGCGCAAGGCTGAGGAACAGCTCGACGACACCTCCCAGCTTCTCCACATCCGCATGCAGAACGCATGGAACGGTGTGCAGGAGGCGTGGCAGCAGATGCAGTTGGCTCTTCAGGGGATAGAACAGGCTCAAGAGAATCTGCGCCTCCACCGTAACTTCTACAAGGCTGGCACCTGCACGGTGGGCGATCTTCTTCAGGCTCAGCTCCTCTACAGTCAGGCCCTCGACAAGCACGCCGATGCCCAAGCCAACTATCACAACCGCCTCCTCGACTATCAGCAGAGCATAGGCGAATACAGAAATATGTAGCTGCCAGCAATAACATTCTTTCATATAAGGTTATTATTGGTCAGTGAAAGCGTGAAGGCACTTTTGTAACTTTCCCGTTCTGAATTTTGTAAAGTGTTGATTTATAGTTAAAAACTATGCGAAAAGTTATAAAAATGTGAGTGGAATGACAACAAAACAAAACTTTTTTTCGTAATTTTGCCCCCATAAATACTATTTTGTCATGAAGAAGCTTGTTTTTTTGCTGCTTGTAGGATTGATGATGGCATCTGTCGCTGAAGCACAGTATGTGCAGAAGACCGATCTGCCAACCATCTACATCGAGACGTTCGACGGCTATGGTATTACCAGTAAGGATGTCTATAAATACTGTAGATTGCATTATGTGGATGAGGCCGGACTGGTCACCAGCTACGACTCGGTGAGCATTCGCGGACGTGGCAATTCCACTTGGAACATGGCGAAGAAGCCCTACAAGATCAAGTTTCTCAATAAGGAAAAGTTTTTAGGTAAAGGCTATGCGAAAGCCAAGAAGTGGACCTTGTTGGCCAATGCCGGCGACAAGACCATGATGCGCAATGCCGTGACCTTTGCCATGGGCGAGTTCACATCGCTCAAGTTCAATCCTGCTTACAAGTTTGTTGATATGGTGTTGAACAACAGTTACATCGGGACTTATCAGATTAGCGACCAGATTGATGTGCGTGCTCACCGAGTGGACATCACTGAGCAGAACTATCCTCTGGGAACCGACGATAACATCACGGGCGGCTACCTGCTTGAGGTGGATGGCTTTCGTGACGGAAACTATTTCATCACTTCAAACTACAGTGCTCCCGTCCGAATACATTACCCTGAAGAAGAGGAGATTGTGGAGCGCCAAACCATCTTTATCAAGAACCAAGTCGATGCCTTTGAACGTGCACTTTTAGGCACCTCTTTCACCGACTCGCTCAAGGGCTATCGGGCCTACGTTGACACCCTCTCGCTCATCGACTGGTATCTTTGCACTGAGGTGAGTGCCAATATTGACGGCTTCTACAGTACTTACTTCTACAAGGATCAGAACAACTCCCGATTCTACTGGGGACCACTTTGGGACTACGACATTGCATACAACAACGACTACCGCGTGAGTCGTGAGCAGGGACTGAGCAGTTCGGTCAATTCACTTATGGTAGATATCGCCTACTCGGGTTCGCGTGAGTGGGTTCGCCGCATGTGGGATGACCCATGGTTCCAGAAGCGCGTCTATCATCGCTTCAAGGAATTGCTCGATGCTGGGCTGGTCAGCTACATGCATCAGAAAGTTGACAGCATGCAGAACTTGCTCAGTCAGTCGCAGCAGTTGAACTATCAGCGCTGGGGCATCAACACCCGCATGTATCATGAGACGGTGCTCTACTCCTCCTACGAACAGTATGTGACCGACCTCAAAGACTTCATCACTGAGCACTGCGCTTTTCTGGAACAGGCTTTCTACAATAAGAAACCGCTGGAGCCCACACCGCCCTTCGTGCCGGGCGACTACTACTATCACATCGTGAACGTGAAGACCTCGAAGGCCATGGAAGTCAGTGGCACGGCTGTGGTACAGTTTACAGACAACAAGACCCGTGAGAGTGAGGACTGGATAATCAAGCCCGTGGGCGATTATTTCCAGATAGTGAACCGCTCCAATGAGCTGGCCCTCAACGATCCCACTATGGGCAGCGTAGGCCCTGAGGTGAATGTGGGAACCCACCTGAACGTAGCGACTCCCGATGAGTCTGACAGCCGACAGCTGTGGAACCTCCTGCCGCAGGGTACCGATGGCTATTACAACTTAGAGAACGTTTATTCGCAGCATGTAGCCAATCTGGAAGGCGGTCGTAGCGACGACAATACCGCCATCCTGAGCTATACCAGCGACTCGCGCAACGGGTCGAGCACCAACCGGCTGTGGCGCATCGTAGCCAACCAACCACTTCCCGACACAGTGCTGGGTATCGAGGCGCCTGAGCCTGATGAGTACGCACTGGCCTACGACTCACAGCGACAGTGGCTCCACTTCGGTTCGGCCTCACCCGAAGCCCTCTCGTTCCCCGTCAGCGTGACGGCACTCAACGGCACGCGCGTGGCAACGTTTACTGCCAGCGAGGGTTGCTCCATGAGCGGACTGCCCAATGGCATCTATGTGGTCACGTGGAAGACTGGCCGCAATGTGCGCTCGGTGAAGTTCAGGAAGTAACGTAAGAACGAACCATCATTCACACAAAATACGAAGAAATTTTTTTTCATTCAATCAATGACACAGGAACAGGATATCAAGAATGCGGTAGAGACGATGCGCAAGGGCGGCATCATACTCTATCCCACCGACACAGTGTGGGGCATCGGCTGTGATGCCACAAATGCAGAAGCTGTGAAGCGGGTCTATGAAATCAAGCAGCGCGATGACTCGAAGGCACTCATCTGCCTCGTTGACAGCGATGCCCGCATGCAGCGCTATGTGCGCAACGTGCCCGACGTGGCATGGCAGCTCATTGATTGCGCCAGCGAACGTCCCACTACACTCATTCTCGATGGAGCCATCAACCTGGCTCCCAACCTCATAGCCGACGATGGCAGCATCGGCATTCGCATCACCAACGAGTCTTTCTCGAAGGAACTGTGCTATCGTTTTCAGAAAGCCATCGTCTCTACCTCGGCCAACATCAGCGGCGAGCCTGCTGCACAGAACTACTGCGACATTGACCCGCGCATCGTTGAGGCTGTAGATTACGTGTGTTTCACTCGCCGACAGGAGCACAAGCCCCATCAACCCTCCAGCATCATCAGACTTCGCCCCGACGGACAGGTGGAGATTATCAGGAAGTAAAAAATGGCAGTTAGGGATTAGTGCCATGTTTTACCCTAAATCATAAAATGTTCTTGGCTATTTCACGTCACGATTTAGGCTATATCGTTTGATGATATAGCCTAAATCGCGTGACCATCTAACCTAAATCCCATCGTGAAATAGCCTAAACTATCCAATCCACTGAACGTTTCCTGTCTTTCGCGCATTTTTTCACGCGAGTAACTGTTAAATGCATAAACATATTTTGACGAAATTAGCCCAGATATCCCAGCGATTTATATTTATTCGTTCCATGAGAAATAAAAAGTTCGAAGTTTTATTTTCGTTTTCTATTTCTTTTTGTACTTTTGCAATCAAGTATCGGCATAGGCCTCAGTGGGGGTGCTGGTATGACTTTTGTGGAAAAATCATTAGCGTTGGCTATTATTCAAAGTGTTCCGAAACTTGCAGGTAGAAAGAACATATTATCAGAATAGTGGTGGCGCTCACTTGTATAGTGGGCGTTTTCCTGTTTTGATAGTATAGGTTTCCTGCAAGTACCTGGAGCACTGAACGGGGATTCGTCCACGTTTTGTGTCTGTACTTGCAGGAATTGTTTTGTTTGATGGCGCGACGCATTAGTATAAAATCTAAAACTAATGCTATAATGGCTAAATCATTAATCGAAGAACTGCCCCGTATCGTGAGTGAGGGCAGGCGCGAGGCTGCACAGATACTGGAGCGGCTGAGCAGTGGTACGCAGATAGGGTTGCAGACCAATGAACTTGTATTGCCGAGTAAGGATGTAAACGGACTGTTCAAGGGCAGTGCTCCACAGATACCCAATGCTTTCAATATGGCTGGAGGTAATGGGGAGTGGATGAATCGCCTCATCTATGGTGATAATCTGTTGGCGATGCAAGCCCTACTTGCAGGTGATGCTCAAACTGGGCTTCCCTCGCTTCGCGGAAAAGTTGACCTTATCTATATTGACCCGCCGTTTGATTCCAAAGCAGACTATCGGACGAAGATTTCTTTGCCAGGTACGGATATTCAGCAGAAGCCAACGGTCATTGAACAATTTGCTTATGCTGATACGTGGGAAGAAGGTACGATTTCTTATTTGAAGATGATTTACCCAAGACTTGCGTTGATGAGAGAATTAATGTCAAATGAGAGTTGCATTTATGTCCATATTGACTGGCATATTGGAGCTTATGTCAAAACTATACTTGATGAAATATTTGGGAAAGATAATTTTAGAAATGAAGTTATATGGCAGAAGATAAGAACAACAAAAGCTCAAAGTAATTCTTTTGGAAATGTTCACGACACAATCTTTTGTTATTCCAAAACAGTTAATACTAATTTCAAAAACATTTATGTTCCATATAGCGAAGAATACATAAAAAGTCATTATAAGCCAGATAAAAATGGAAGGATGTATACCGATGTTTCTCTTGTTCAGAAGGGACAGGGAGAACCAAGAAATTTCCAAGGAAAAATCATCGCTCCTCCTAGTGGTATGCATTGGATTTGGTCACAGGAAAATATTGATAAAGCTTTTAGAGATGGACGAATAATGTTTAACTCAAAAGGAACTCCAAGGAAAGTACAATATCTTGACGAAATGGAAGGGGATATTGTTTCTGATCTCTGGAACGATATTTATCCAGTTAATTCACAAGCCAAAGAAGATGTTGGATACACTACTCAAAAGCCTGAAGCCCTTCTCGAGCGCATCATCAAAGCTTCTTCCAACGATGGCGACCTCGTCTGCGACTTTTTTGGAGGAAGCGGAACTACGGCAGCTGTGGCTGAACGATTAGGCAGACGCTGGATTACCTGTGATATTGGAAAGCCTGCTTCGCTGGTGATGCGCAAGCGATTTATAGACCAGGAAGTGAAACCATTCCTGTATCAGAGCATAGGCGACTATCAGAAGGAGGCGTTTAGGAACAACAAACGGTATAAGCATGTAGGTGATTTGAGCCAAGTGGTACTGGGATTGTATGGTGCTCTGCCCTTTACACCTGAGCAGACAAACGACAGGAACTTCGGATATATAAAAGGTACGCGAACACTAGTAATGGTAGATTCGCCTAATCGGCTGACAACTGCTGCCACTATCCGCAAGGCTGTAGAAGCTAAAGCATCGCTGCTTGGTGGCGATTGGGAAAAAGTGGTTGTGCTGGGTTGGAACTTCGCCTTCGATATTTCGCAAGCTATTCAGAAGTACGAGAACTCGAACGTGGAGGTGCTGGTGATTCCACCCGACCTGTTGGATAAGCTGGCTAAGAAAGGTTTCAAGAAACTGATAGACGATAAGTCGGTTCGTTTCTCGTCGCTGCAATACCTGGTGGCAAAGCCCTTGGTGGTGAAGCAGAATGGCGATCAGGACGAGATAGACGTGGAGTTGGAGAACTACGTGCTGCTGTCGCCAGACAATATCCCGCTGGATGATAAAGACAAGGAGAAACTGCAACAGGTATTGGAGCGCGACCCGCTCTCGCTGATAGAATACTGGAGCATAGACCCCGACTACGATGGAGTAACTTTCCGCTCTACTTGGCAGGACTATCGGGAGAACACTGAGAACGACAACGACCCGTTGCACTGTGTCTATAAGACTCGTTTGCGTGTACCAAAGAAGGCGCATCGTCAGGTGTGCATTAAGGCTGTGGATGTATTTGGATTTGAAAGTCAGGTAGTAGAGAGCGTATGAAAAATAACAGTATGAATGTCTCTTTAGAGTTGGCGAAGCGACTCAGTGAGACGGTAAACGCTGCATGGGAGAGTGGAGAACTGATGGAGCAAGTGACACCCACCACACAGGAACTGCTGAAGTTCTGGTTCTCAGAGGAATACTGTTCGTTGAGAAATCGAAACTTCCATGCTGGTCAGCGACAGGCCATCATGAACATCATCTATCTGCATGAGGTGATGGGCGTAAAGAATGTGATGGAATATTACGAACAACTGACACCCGACCTGATGCCCATCGTGGACTTAGGCACCTTAGGACAGAAGAAATACCAGATGCCTAAGTATGCTGTGAAGATGGCTACTGGCACGGGCAAGACGTGGGTGATGCATGCCCTGCTGATATGGCAGATGCTGAATGCCAGACACAGCCTCACCCCCAACCCCTCTCCGATTGGAGAGGGGAGTGGTCACTCTGCCAACCGATTCACAAAAAACTTCTTGATCGTAGCTCCTGGTCTGATAGTTTATGACCGACTGTTGGATGCTTTCTGTGGACGAATGGAACGTGGCAAGACAGAGCGCAACATAGAGACGAACGATTTCTATCTGAATCAAGAGGTGTTCATCCCTGTGCATTATCGGCAGGAAGTCTTTTCGTTCATACAGAACAATGTGGTGACAAAGGAAGAGGGCATCGGACGAAAGACAACGGGTGACGGACTGATTGCGCTGACCAACTGGCATCTGTTTGAGAACCAAAGCCTTACCTCCGACCCATCTCCGATTGCGGAGGGGAGTGGTCAGTTGAGTGTACCAGAAATAATTGAAAAGCTGTTGCCCATCCGTCCCGGCAAGGCGGCTGGCAATGACTTGGGAATGCTTGACCGCCGCTATCTGCGTGGCTCGGAACTGGAGTATCTGGCAGAGTTGGATGACATCATGGTCATCAACGATGAGGCTCACCACATCCATGAACTGAAGCGAAACGGTGAGATAGAGGAAGTAGAATGGCAGAAAGGACTGAATGCCATAGCCGAGAAAAAGGGCGAACGATTCTTTCAAGTGGACTTCTCAGCCACACCCTATGATCAGTGTGGCTCAGGCAAGAAAGTGCAGAAATGCTACTTCCCCCATATCATCGTTGACTTCGACTTGGCAACGGCTATGCGCAAGGGACTGGTGAAGACACTTCTTTTGGACAGAAGGCAAGAGTTGACAGAGCTGAAGGACTTAGATTATAAGGCTGTGCGCGATGAGCGAAACAAGGTTTGCAATCTGAGCGACGGTCAGCGACTGATGCTGCGTGCAGGACTTGCCAAACTGAAAAGACTGGAAACGGAATTCACCGCCGTTGATGAGAAGAAGAACCCGAAGATGCTGGTCATCTGTGAAGATACGTCGGTAGCGCCTTTCGTCAATCAGCTTTTGTTGGAAGACGGATTGGCTCAAGAAGATGTTGTCACCATAGACAGTAATGCCAAGGGTGAAGTGAGCGAAGAGGAATGGAAAGAAACAAAGAAGAAGCTCTTCGACATAGACAAATATCAGAAGCCTAGGGTCATCATCTCTGTATTGATGCTGAGAGAAGGCTTCGATGTAAACAATATTTGTGTCATCGTACCGCTACGCTCGTCGGAAGCGCCTATCCTGTTGGAGCAAATCATTGGCCGAGGATTGCGGTTGATGTGGCGAGAGCCAGAATACCAGAGCATCAAGGAACTTGACAGAAAACGTGTGCTTCAGCTTCATACCCATCCCACGACATATATCGACATGCTGAGCATCATTGAGCATCCGGCTTTCCTGCAATTCTATGAAGAATTATTTGCCGAAGGCTTGGCTGCAGAGGAAACAGGCGAGACAGGCGCGTCGGGGGCAGTAGGTGACATGATCAAGGTGGGATTGAGAGAGAACTATGAACAGTTCGACTTTGAATGGCCTATCATCGTGAGGGAAGCAGAAGAGGAATTGGAGGATGTGGAAATTGATATTCGTGACCTGCAACCCTTTAAGGCATTTACATTGGAAAAACTGCGTAAGTTCCTGGCGCAGGAAGGAGAAACCTTTATCTCTCAGGAGGCTATTTCGAAGACACAGTTCGGGCGATATAAGGTGACGGCAAATCTGTTTACAGCCACCAGCTACAATGAGTATTTGCAGAAATTGCTACGTACTATCACATTACGCTTCGACCGCGTGTCGGCGCATAAGGAGATACCGGTTCCAAATCTGCAGATTAACGAAGCAAAGACCATGGCCGTTGTTGACCGATATATCCGAACCAGACTGTTCGGACAGCCGTTTAATCCATTTAATGGCAACGACTGGAAAATCCTTTTGTCAAAGGATGCTGTTGTTACCAAACACATCATTGAGGAAATGGCACGAGCTATCTTCAATATACAAAATAGTATCATGACAACGGATGCACAGGTGGTGCATACCAAGTTCTCATCTGTTATGGAGATCAAGATGCGTGAATCATTCTCTGTGGAGGTTAGTAAGTGTATCTATGAAAGGTTAGGCTATCCGACAAGTCGTGGTGGCTTTGAAAAGGCATTCATCGAATTTCTTGACAGAGACGGCGAAGTGGAACGCTTCTTGAAAATAAGTGAGAACATGCACTCCTTTGCAGTCATCTACTATATGAGAAGCGATGGCTTGATGGCAACCTATCACCCAGACTTTATCGTTGGTACCGATAAGAAGATATTTTTGATTGAGACAAAGGGGAATGACAAGCTGTTTGACAAAAATGTACGTCAGAAACAAACTGCAGCAGTAGAGTGGACACGTAAAATCAATGAGTTGAAACCTGAAGAGCGTATGGACAGGGAGTGGGAATATATTCTGATAAGTGAAGACAACTTCTATGGATTGTCAGCTAATGGAGCAACTATTACAGATATATGTGACAGGTGCAAAGTTTCTCTTTCGGTAGCGATGGGAGAATTGTTTATTTAATCTGACAAGGGCGATGGGCATTAAACAGATTCGCCTTTCAAGAATAGAAACTCGGAGTCAAAGAAGCTTTTATATCATAAAGATGATATTTTACGTCAATCTGATGGCAGAATGAAATAAATTGTTTATATTTGCAGCGTGAAATGATTTAAATGACAAAGACTATGGCACAAGTATCGATGACCGTAAGGATGGACTCGCAGCTGAAACAGAACTTCGATGCATTCTGCGCACGTATAGGCATGAGTGCTAACACTGCGATGAATGTGTTTGCCAACGCTGTAGTGCGAACACAAAGTATTCCCTTCAGAATTGGGATTTCCAAGTTCGAATTTGAAGATGACACTCTAAGCAGGTTTCATCAGTACAAAGCAAAGATGGCAGCTGAGGAGTGTCCCGAACTGACGTTAGAGGAAATTAATGAAGAAATAAGATTGGCTCGTGAGGAAAGAGCATCAAAGGATCAAACAGCAAAATGATTTATGCAGTAATTGACACAAATGTTCTGGTTTCTGCTTATATCACGAAAAATCTTAAAGCACCGACGCTAAAGGTTTGGGAAGCGGTCCTCAAAGGTCACATTATCCCTATCTATAGTGAGGATATTATTGATGAATATTCTGATGTCTTGCATCGCAATAAATTCAACATTCCAGATGAATTGATTAAGGATGCTTTGGATAGAGTACTCACCAATGGCATACATGGTGTTCGCGTGTTAAGTGATGAGTCCTTTCCTGATCCCAAGGATGTTGTTTTCTATGAGGTGGCTTTGTCGAAGGATGGTGCTTATCTCGTGACAGGCAATACAAAACATTTCCCCAAGAAGCCGATTGTCGTGACACCAGCAGAAATGCTGGAGATATTGGAGGGTAAAGGAATCAAGTAGTCTATTTGAATTGAAGGCAGAGTTTGGTGCCAAAGTCGAAAGCCTGAACTAAACAATATCTGCTTCCATCTGCTCCCCTCGTAATCACTTGATTATCTGGTGGGTGCAGATGGAAACAGATGAAACAGATGTTTTGAAAAAAGCTGTAAGAGAATAGTCTGCATCCATCTTACACCTTGATTTAAGATTGAAGTTTCATGTAGGCTGAATAAATTTTCAATTTTCAATTTTCAATTTTCAATTTTATTGTGTACCTTTGCGACCATTCATGACGGAAGCAACGATTGAAACAGAACACAGCTCGTGGTTCGTGAGACTGAACGAGTGGCGAAAAAAGAATATCAGCGAGAAGATGTTCGTGCTGATACTGGCTTTCTTCGTCGGCTTGTTCGCTGCCGTGGCTGCTTTCCTGCTGCACTGGATTATCAATCAGATTGTGTTCGTGCTCACCAGCCAGTTCAATGCCGACTCCAGCAACTGGCTCTACCTGGTCTATCCGGTGGTGGGCATCTATCTCACATCGCTCTTCGTGCGCTATGTGGTGAAGGACAACATATCGCACGGCATCACTCGCATTCTGTATGCCATCTCATCGAACAAGTCGAGACTGAAGTCGCACAACACGTGGTCGAGCGTGATTGCTTCGGCCATCACGATTGGCTTTGGCGGTTCGGTGGGTGCTGAGGCTCCTATCGTGCTCACGGGTTCGGCCATCGGCTCGAACCTGGGGCAGCTGTTCCGCATGGACAGTAAGACGCTGATGCTACTGGTGGGATGCGGTGCGGCAGGCGCCATAGCAGGCATCTTCAAGGCTCCGATAGCCGGACTGGTGTTCACGCTGGAGGTGCTCATGATTGACATGACGATGACCTCGCTGCTGCCCATCCTCGTGTCGTGCGTGACGGCTACGTGCTTCACCTATATATTTAGTGGCGATGCGGCGCTGTTTACTTTCCATCTGGACAACGACTGGACGGTGGAACGTGTGCCTGCCTGCATATTGCTGGGCGTGTTCTGCGGACTGGTGAGCCTCTACTTCATACGTTCCATGAGCTTTGCCGAGAGCATCTTTGCCCGTTTTCAGGACAAACCCTACGTCAGACTGCTGCTGGGCGGCAGCGTGCTGAGTCTGCTCATCTACCTCTTCCCGGCACTGTTCGGTGAGGGCTACAACAGTATTAACCTGCTACTGAATGGTACCAGCGATGCTGACTGGGAGCAGATATTGAACAACTCGCGCTTCTCAGGCGAAGCCTACATGCTCATACCCTACATAGCGCTGGTGCTGCTCACGAAGGTGTTTGCCACATCGGCTACGAATGGTGGTGGCGGCTGTGGCGGAACGTTCGCTCCGTCGCTCTTTGTGGGCTGTTTCGCAGGATTCTTCTTTTCGCGCATGTGGAACCTCCACACTTCGTGGGTGTATGTGCCGGAGAAGAACTTCGCCCTGATGGGTATGGCAGGCGTGATGTCGGGCGTTATGCACGCTCCGCTCACGGGTATCTTCCTGATAGCTGAGCTCACAGGAGGCTACAGCTTGTTCCTGCCGTTGATGATTGTTTCGGTGAGCAGCTATCTCACCATTTCAATCTTCGAGCCTCACAGCATCTACAGCGCACGTCTGGCCAAGGAGGGTAAACTGATTACACACCACACCGACCAGGCCGTGCTGACGCTGATGCAACTCGACTCGGTGGTGGAGCACAACTATATGGCGGTGGCTCCTGACCTGGAACTGGGACAGATCGTGCATAAGATCAGCACTTCGAAAAGCAGTGTGCTGCCCGTGCTCGATGCCGCAGGAACGCTGTTGGGCGAGATTGACATCACGAAGATTCGTCATGTGGTGTTCCGTATCGAACTGTATCATCATTTCAAGGCATCGCAACTGATGCAGGAGCCTGCTGCCATTCTGAGCAGTCAGGCTACGATGGCACAGGTGATGCGCACCTTTGACCGCACACATAGCGACTGGTTGCCGGTGGTAGATGCAGACAACCGTTTCGAAGGCTATATCTCTCGTCAGCGCCTCTTTACGCAATATCGTAAGATGGTGGCTGACATGAGTGAGGATTAATTTCTTGAGGGGAGATAAGAGAAAAAGAAGGACAAAAGATGGAGAAACAAGATTTAAGAATCGTTTTCATGGGTACACCCGAGTTTGCGGTGGAGACCCTCAAGGCATTGATAGACAATGGCTATCATGTGGTAGCGGTGGTGACACAACCTGACAAACCCGTGGGACGGCACGGAAGTGTGCTCCAGCCAAGTGCTGTGAAGCAGTATGCACTGGAGAAGGGACTGCCCGTGTTGCAGCCGGAGAAGATGAAAGACCCTGAGTTCGTGGAACAGTTGCGCAGCTACAATGCTAACCTTCAGGTGGTGGTGGCTTTCCGCATGCTGCCCGAGGTGGTGTGGGCGATGCCTGAATACGGTACGTTCAACGTGCATGCTGCCTTGTTGCCACAGTATCGTGGCGCTGCTCCCATCAACTGGGCCGTGATCAATGGTGAGACAACGACGGGTGTCACTACGTTCTTCTTGGACCACGACATTGACACGGGCCGTATCATCATGCAGTTGCCTTTCGACATTCCCGATGATGCCGACGTGGAGTACGTCTATGACGGACTGATGCACCTCGGTGCTGAGATTTGCCTGAAGACACTCGACAAGATCATAGAAGCTGACGGGCATCCTGAGAGCATAGAACAAAAAGACTATATCGCTCCATCTGGCCTTAGCGATGCTCTTGCAGCGGTAGCAAACTCTCCACTCTCCACTCTCCACTCTCCACTGAAGCCAGCTCCCAAGATATTCAAGGAAACTTGTGAGGTGAACTGGAACCAGACTGCCAAGCAGGTGTATGACTTCGTGCGCGGACTCAGTCCCTATCCTGGAGCATGGACCACTCTGAAGGATGCCGACGGAAAAGAGACGTTATTGAAAATATTCAAGACCACGAAGACAACGGAAGCCGTTGAGGGTAGGGCAGGGCAGTTGGAAGTCAGGAACAGGAAACTGTATGTGGCATGCAGCGACTGTTGGCTCCAGATTGACGAGTTGCAACTGGCAGGAAAGAAACGAATGGATGCACCATCGTTTCTGAATGGTATCAAAGATATAAAAAGTCTCACCTGCGGGTGAGACTTTTTTGTTTTATATGACCTCGATTCCTTGTTTCTTGCACAACTCCAGGCTCATCTCTTTCAGCTTGAACTTCTGAATCTTTCCTGAGCCCGTGAGGGGGAACTGGTCGATGAAGAACACGTATTTAGGTGTCTTATAGCGGGCTATCTTGCCTTTGCAGAAGTCGCGCACGTCTTCGGGCTCCATTTTCGCACCTTCTTCCAGAATGATGAAGGCTCCTACCTCCTCGCCGTACTTCTTTGATGGCACGGCAGCTACCTGCACGTCGCGTATGCCAGGCATCTGGTAGAGGAACTCCTCGATTTCGCGTGGATAGACGTTCTCACCGCCTCGGATGATCATGTCCTTGATGCGGCCAGTGATGCGATAGAAGCCGTTCTCGTCCTTGATGCCTAAGTCGCCAGAGTGCAGGAACCCGTTCTCGTCGATGACCTCAGCCGTAGCCTTCGGATTCTTGTAGTAACCCTTCATCACGTTGAAGCCGCGGCAGCACATCTCGCCCTGCACGCCAACTGGACACTCCTCGTTGGTCTCGGGGTCGAGCACCTTCACTTCTACGAAGGGATAGTCGCGACCTACGGTGGTGCAGCGCTGTTCGAACGTGTCGGCCAGACAGGTCTGCGTCATGCCGGGCGACGACTCGGTCAGTCCATATACTGAGGTGATGGTCATAAACATCTTCTCCGATACTTGTTTCATCAGCTCTACGGGACAAAGGCTTCCTGCCATAATGCCCGTGCGGAGGCTTGACATGTCGAACATGGAGAACATGGGGTGGTTGAGCTCAGCGATGAACATCGTCGGCACACCATACAGGGCGGTGCAGCGCTCCTTATGGACAGAAGCCAGTACCACGAGGGGGTCGAACTTCTCGACCATCACCTCCGTACAGCCGTGGGTCAGGCAGTTCATCGTTGCCAGCACCACGCCGAAACAGTGGAACAACGGCACGCAGACGCAGAGCTTGTCGTCTTGTGTGAAGCCCATGTTCTCACCGGTGAAGTAGCCGTCGTTGGCAATGTTGTAGTGGGTCAGCATCACGCCCTTGGGGAATCCGGTGGTGCCGCTGGTGTACTGCATGTTGCACACATCGTGGCAGGTCACCTGGCTCTTCATCTCGTTCAGCTTGTCGTCGGCAATGTTCTTGCCTAAGAGCAGCAGCTCGGCAGTGTTATACATGCCGCGATACTTCTCCATACCTATATATACTACATTCTTCATATAGGGGAAGCGCTCACTGTTCAGATGGCCTCGTTCGCAGTTGCGAAGCTCGGGCAGCATCTTGTAGGTCATATCGACATAGTCGCACTCCCATGTGCCATCGGTGATGCACAGCGTGTGCATGTCGGAGTCTTTGCAAAGGTACTCCAGCTCTGCCTGCTTGTAGTTGGTGTTCACCGTCACGAGCACGGCACCAATCTTTGCCGTGGCATAGAGGAACGTCAGCCAGTCGGGTACGTTGGTTGCCCAGATGCCCACGTTGGAGCCTTTCTCTACGCCAATCGAAATCAGACCCTTGGCAAGGTTGTCAACACGTTGGTTGAACTCACTCCAGGTGAATCGCAAGTCACGGTCGGAATAGACGATGTATTCCTTGTCGGGCGTTGTCGTTGCCCAATGTTCCAGCCAGTCGCCCAGCGTTCGCTCAGACAACGTGTAGCCGGCACTGCCAGTTTGTGCAGGATAGGTTCTCTTCTCCATATCTTTTCGCTTAAACTGGGATATACACTACGGCAAGAATCTTTGCAGACTTTCCTGCCAAACCATGCACGTGGTGCTCAACTATTGAGTCGTAGAAGATAGAGTCGCCCTGCTTCAGCACGTATTTCTCCAGACCGTAGGCAATCTCGATCTCGCCTTCCATCACGTAGATGAACTCCTCACCTTCGTGGGCCGACAGCTTGAAGTCCTTTTCCTCAGAGGGCTGTATGTCGATGATGAACGGTTCCATGCTCCGACCTGCCTTCTGGCGGGCCAATGAGTGATAGACCATGTTCTTGCGAGCCTCTGTGGCACCGTTGGAGAAACTGATGCTGCTATTGCGCTCGCGGTCCTGTGCGCGGCAGATGACGGGACCCAGCTCGTCGTTATCGTCAAGGAATGTGCCCAATCTTACGCCCAGTGCTCTGGCAATCTTGATGAGTGGACCCAGTGATGGTAGGTACTGGTCGTTTTCAATGGATGCAATTTGGTCTGCTGACAGACCACTACGTTCGGCAATCTCTTCGATGGAGAGCTTTTTGGATTCTCTAATCCCTTTGATTTTGAATCCGACAATGGTGTGATTGGACATTGTGTTATAAATATTATATCAAAAATACAAATCTGTTTAAATTTGGTCGCAAATATACTAAAAATGTAGAAAAATGGTCTGCTTTTTTAGAAGATTAACACAAAACGGGCCGAAAACGTGACGCTTGTTACATTCAGCGAATCGTTAAACGCATCGGACGGCTCGTTAAACGCATCGGACGGCTCGTTAGATGCATCGGAGTTTTTTGATGAAGTGAGGAAATGAAAAAAATAATCGTGTGTCGTAATAATATTTTGAAGGTTGCTGCGTTTCTAAAAATGAAGCCTCTTCATAGAGGTACAGAAAAGTGAACAATTCTAATCAAAAAAAATGCCTATGCAGATTTTTACACAAGAAGAAACTACACCGAGCGAAAGAGTAATTAAGTTTATTAAGGAACTCGCTTATACCTATCGTGTAGTGAACAATCAGTCTTACTGTCTCAACTAAATCCCAATTAAAGCAACTATGGCAAAGGTTTCTCCTTCGTTGCTCGCTGCCGACTTCCTGCATCTCGACTCCGAGATTGAAATGATCAATCGTAGTGAGGCCGACTGGCTGCATCTTGATGTGATGGATGGGGTGTTTGTACCTAATATATCTTTCGGATTCCCTGTGCTGGAGGCTGTAGCCGAAAAGTGCCGCAAGCCACTGGATGTGCACTACATGATTGTGAAGCCTGAGCGCTACATTCAGCAGACGGCCCGCCTGGGGGCGATGATGATGAACGTGCACTTTGAGGCATGCGACCATCTGCACCGTACCATACAGGAGATTCATGATGCCGGAATGAAAGCTGGCGTGACGCTCAATCCCTCAACACCCGTAGCAATGCTTGAAGATATCATCTGCGATGTGGATATGGTGCTGCTCATGAGTGTCAACCCGGGGTTTGGAGGTCAAAAGTTCATTGAAAACACGCTCAAAAAGGCCCAACAGTTGCGACAGCTCATTCTTGAGAGCGGCAGTAAGGCTCTGATTGAGGTCGATGGCGGCGTTCAGGGCGAAACAGCCCCACGTATAGTGCAGGCGGGAGTCGATGTGCTCGTCAGTGGCAGCTATGTCTTCAAAAGCCCCACACCCGAAGAGACCATCCGTCAATTGCGAATGCTCTAAGTCGGTGTGAGCTGACTAATCAGCCGACGGAAAAGATTGGTGGCGAATTAGAATTGCAGCGCCAGTTCAATCTTGTGCTCCTTTGCCATGCGGCGCAGATTGATGAGCGCATAGCGCATGCGACCCAGTGAGGTATTGATGCTTACACCTGTCACATCGGCAATCTCCTTGAACGACAGTTGCTGGAAGAAACGCATATAGACCACTTCGCGCTGAGGAGCGGGGAGGGCGTTCATCATCTTTTTCACATCGCACAGAATCTGTTCGTTCACAAGCTCAGTCTCGCGATAGGAGTCAAGAATCGATGCACCCTTAATGTTGCTCAGGTCGTTGTCTGCAGTAGGCTCTATGATATGCTCGTTGCGCTGGGCGCGGTAGTAGTCCATAATCACGTTGTGGGCTATGCGCGTAATCCAGAACTGGAACTTGCCGCTGTCAGTGTACTGACCCTGCTGAAGCTTGCTGATTGCTTTGACGAATGTCTCCTGAAAGATGTCGTCGGCAAGGTCATGATCGCGCACCACGAACATGATATAGGTAAACAGTTTCTCTTGCGTACGGGAAAGTAACTCGTCGAACGCTTTATTGTCTCCTCCTACGTAAAGTAATGCCAACTGCTCGTCGGTCACTCCTTCAAATTTCTTCATATTATAAGAATGTTTTGTTATGAAGTAAATTTCTGTCGATAGGCAATAAAGTTTAAAGTTTTGAGTTATTAATTGTTTTATCGTTGGCAAAAGTATGTAAAAAATGGATAACTGCCAAACTTTTCGCTAAAAAAATGTTATTTTGTCAATCAAATATGGTAATTTTGCACTCGTTTTAAACTTAAACATATATTGTAGATATGATCAAAATTACCTTTCCCGACGGATCTGTTCGCTCGTATGAACAGGGCGTGACGGGACTTGAAATTGCCGAGAGCATCTCACCGGCTCTGGCACGCAGCGTTCTGGCTTGCGGAGTGAACGGTGAGACCGTGGAGTTGAACCGCCCTATCACGGAGGACGCAAAAATCGAACTTTACAAGTGGGATGACGAGGAAGGAAAGCACACCTTCTGGCACACCAGCGCTCACCTGCTGGCAGAGGCGCTAAAGGAACTCTATCCTGGCATACAGTTCGGATTCGGTCCTGCTGTTGAGAGCGGCTTCTTCTATGATGTGCTGCTGCCTAACGGTGAGAGCATCAAGGAGAGCGACTTCCCCAAGATTGAACAGAAAATGAAGGAACTGGCTTCGAAGAAAGAGCCCGTCGTTCGCAAAGAGGTGGCGAAGGCAGATGCACTGAAAGAGTTTGCTGCCGATGGTCAGACCTATAAGTGCGAACACATTGACCAGGATTTGGAGGACGGTTCTATCACCACCTATACTCAGGGCAACTTTACCGACCTGTGCCGCGGTCCGCACCTCGTGGATACGGGCGAGATCAAGGCAGTAAAGCTGACTTCTGTAGCAGGAGCCTTCTGGCGTGGTGATGCAACGCGCGAACAAATGCAGCGTCTGTATGGTATCACTTTCCCGAAGAAGAAAATGCTCGACGAGTATCTCGTGATGCTGGAAGAGGCAAAGAAACGCGACCACCGCAAGATAGGTAAGGAGATGGAGCTCTTCATGTTCTCTGATAAGGTAGGCAAGGGATTGCCCATCTGGCTGCCGAAGGGTACCGAGCTGCGCCTGCGCTTGCAGGATCACCTGCGCAAAGTGCAGAAGCGTTTCGGCTATCAGGAGGTCATCACCCCGCACATCGGTTCGAAGAACCTCTATATCACCTCTGGTCACTGGGATCACTACGGAAAGGACTCGTTCCAGCCCATCACCACTCCTGAGGAAGGAGAGGTTTACATGCTGAAGCCCATGAACTGCCCTCACCACTGTGAGATCTTTGCATGGAAGCCCCGTTCGTATCGCGACCTGCCCCTGCGTATCGCAGAGTTCGGCACCGTTTATCGCTATGAGCAGAGTGGTGAGTTGCACGGCTTTACCCGCGTGCGTTCATTTACTCAAGACGATGCACACATATTCTGCCGTGCCGATCAGGTGAAGCAGGAGTTCCTGAACGTCATGGACATCATCAATATCGTACTGTCTGCTTTTGGATTCAACTTCGAAGCACAAATCTCACTCCGCGACCCCAACGACCACGATAAATATGTGGGTACCGATGAAGACTGGGCTCTGGCAGAGAAGGCTATTGTTGAGGCTTGTCAGGAGAAGGGACTGCCCGCCAAGGTAGAATATGGTGAGGCTGCCTTCTATGGTCCGAAGCTCGACTTCATGATCAAGGATGCCATCGGACGTCGCTGGCAGTTGGGCACCATACAGGTGGACTATAACCTGCCGAAGCGCTTCCAGTTGGAGTACACCGACGAGGACAATACAAAGAAGACGCCTGTGATGATTCACCGAGCTCCCTTCGGATCAATGGAGCGTTTCACAGCTGTGCTCATTGAGCATACCAGCGGACACTTCCCCTTGTGGCTCACTCCCGATCAGGTGGCCATCCTGCCGCTGTCGGAGAAGTACAACGACTATGCCAAGAAAGTGCTGAAAGAGTTCGACCTCCAAGGAGTTCGCGGCTCTATCGACCTGCGCAACGAGAAACTGGGACGTAAGATTCGTGACAACGAGCTGAAACGAATCCCCTATATGGTTATCGTAGGTGAGAAGGAGGAAGCCGAGGGACTCGTCTCCATGCGTCAGCAGGGTGGTGGCGAACAGGCTATGATGACAATCCAAGAGTTCATTGACAAAGTGAACGCTGAGGTAAAGGAGCAGACGAAGAACTTCTAACCCCTTTGTCATAAAGGAATAGAACTCTTTGTCATAAAGGAATAGAACTCTTTGTCATAAAGGAATAGAAAAGACTTCTAACCCTCTCTTATATATAATAAGGTGGAGCAAACAAATGATTTGCTCCACCTTATTTTTTTGATGATAGAAATCTGACTTTCAGTTAGAAGAACTTCCACCAAGGTTTTTTCTTCGGATGCATCTCCTCGTAGGGCGTGAGCGTGGCGCTCTGCACCTCTTCAATGATCAAGTCGTGCCAAGACTTGTGTCGTGTAATCATCCGATAGATGGTTCCCCAGTCAGGAAGGCCTCCCAGATTGCGGTCATCTATCCATACATCGGCTTTTATCTTCCGACTGAAATGATCATTGTTCTCAGTCGTCTCTTCTGGATAATCACGATTTACAGCATAGAACTCTACGCCTCTCTCACGACACCAGTTCACTGCATCCTCAAGATACTTGCCCTCACGCACAGTCCAAAGTATCAATCTGTGATGAGATTTGATCAGCATCTTTAGTGTGTCTATTGCAAATGGCAACTCTTTGCCAATTTCAGGGTATTTGTCTTCAACGATAGTTCCGTCAAAATCAACTCCAATAATCATTATTTCTTAATTGAATCATCATTTTTGTTTCCGTAGTGACTGTCTGAATAATTACCGTAGCCTCCGTAGCTACCGTATCCTCCATAGCTGCCATAGCCTCCGTAGCGACCATAGCCGTAGCGTCCGTAGCCATAGCCATATCCGTAGCGTCCGTATTTGCCATACTTGCCGTAGCCGTAGTAGTAGCCATACTTCTTCTTCGACATGTCAATACCATTAATCACAATACACATGTTAGGCAGCTTCTTCTCGGCATCGAGAGTGTTAATCAGTCCGAAGCTGGTCTTCGGCGTGTAGTCGGCACGGCAAATGAAGACTGTTACATCAGCGCAACGACCAATCTGCAGCGTGTCGGTCACAAGACCGACAGGAGCCGTATCCATGATGATATAGTCGTATTCCTTGCGGAGCATGTCCACTATATCTTTCAAGGTGTGGCGAGCCAACAACTCAGTGGGGTTGGGAGGAGTAGGTCCTGCCAGCAACAAGTCGAGGTTGGCGTTGACATTTGAAGGCGTAATCTCTGAATAAAGGTCTTCCTTGCTGATTTGGTCTTTCACCAGCAGCGTGGTAATACCCTTTTGGCGGTCAGTAATGTTAAACAGACGTCCGAGAGCAGGCTTACGTATGTCAAGACCCATCAGAATGACCTTCTTGCCCAGCAGAGCAAAGCTGACTGCCAGGTTAGCAGCATTGAACGTCTTACCTTCACCAGACTGTGATGACGTGAAGAGAATCACCTTCTGATGTTCGGTCAACATGAACTGAATATTCGTACGCATCGAGCGGAATATCTCATCAGTCTGGTTGTTCTTGTTCTCATGAACCACGATGCCTGCTGACGACTTGGCTGACTCACTTGCCACAGCCACATCGGCTACAATGGGCAACTTGGTTAGACGCATCACATCCTCGTGTCCCTCAATCTTGTAGCGCAGGAACTGCAGCAGGTAGGTAATAAGTAGAGGCAGTGCGAAGCCGAGCACGATAGATGCAAGCAAGATGATAGAGCTCTTGGGACTTACTTTTCCACCGAATGAAGGATCGTCAATCAAGCGTCCCTTGTCGGCTGTGGCTGCTAATGAGATAGAGTTCTCCTCACGCTTCTGCAACAGCATCAGGTAGAGGCCAGACTTGACTTCCTGCTGACGGCCAATCTGTGTCAGAATGCGCTCCTGCTCAGGAGTGTTGGCCACCTTGTTTTGATACAGGTCGTACTGCTGCTGAATACCTTGTCGCTGAATGTCGGCAGCTTTGCGAGCCTGAACCAAAGCCTCATTGATACTGACCTGAAGCCGGTCGAGCGTGTTGGTCAGCGTCATTACTTGTGGTGAATTCTCAGAAGCAGCTTCGAGCAGTCGGTTGCGGTCTTGCACTTCCTTGTTGTACGAAGCAATGAGCGATGACGAAACAGGGTCAGTGAGTCCCACGTTCGAGGGAATTAACTGATATTGGTTTTCGGGCTCAGCAACGTATTCTCTCAGGTAGTCTAACAACTGAATCTGGGTGTTGGCTTGTGCCAACTGAGAAGTATAGTTGTTCGACTGAGTCAGCAACTGTGAAGCGTCAAGGCGCAGCTGAGTGATATTGTTGCGCTTTTTATAGCTCTCCAACTCGCCCTCAGTGATTCCCAGCTCAGCGTTGATTTTCTCAAGACGGCTATTGATGAACTCCTCTGTCTTGTAAGCAATTTCGTTCTTGTCAGCATTAGCCTGACGGTTGTAGCAGAGTGCCAACTGCTTCAGGTAGTCAATAGCCCTTTCAGCATTGATGTCTGTTATTGTAATCTGGGCAATCGTTGTCAACTTTGAGGTAGGCTCTACTTTTAGAGCACCTGTATATGCAGCAGCCTTAGACATAGGCGGGTAGATGGCGACGGTCATCGATTCTCCGTCTCGCATTCCTTGTGCATATCCTGTGCCTGTCGTGAATATGATGCTGCCAAGAGGCGTTTTCACAGTGGCAGGAAAACTTGTAAACGATGCTTCGAAGGGGCATAACTCATCCTTGCTGGTCACAAGATAATTTTTCCCCTCTTTCTCTAACTTGAAACGAATGACTTTTCTGCTGGAATTCAGCGAATCGAGACTAATGGGGTCTAAGTCAACGTTGACGGGTTGAGTCTTGTATATAAGCTGCTCCTTCAAACGTCCTTTCACATAATATTCTGTGTAGAGCTTCAGGTCTTTTACTGCTTCCAGTGCCAGTCGCTTTGATTTCAGAATCACCATCTCATTGTCAATACCTGCAGAATTGGTCATTATACCAAAGTCCTGCATGTTAGCCAACTGGCTGCCACCTCTTCGGTTGTTTTGCTCATCTTTAATGAGCATTTTCACCGATACCTGATAGGTAGGTGTGGCATAGCGGAGATAAAGGAGAGCTCCACAAACAAAAATAAACATTGACAAAAGGAACCATTGCCAGTTAAGGACAATCAGCGTGAAAATGGTTCTTATATCAAACGAGGATTCCTCTTCTGACATAGCTGCGTTGTCTAATCTTTCTGTCAGTTCTTCATTCTTAATTTCTTCCATGAGTTTTAAAGTCTTCTATTTCGAAGTGATTATTTGTTTATACCTTATTATAAAATATATGTCTTGATTATTCGCTTTCTGCCAACTGCATGAGATATTGACCGTAGCCATTCTTGATCATGGGCTTTGCCAGTTCTTTCAATCGCTCACTGTCAATCCATCCTTTCTTGAAGGCAATCTCTTCCAAGCAGGCCACCTTCTGTCCCTGACGTTTCTCAATGACCTCAATGAAGGTGCTGGCTTCGGCCAGTGAGTCGTGAGTGCCGGTGTCCAGCCAGGCAAAGCCGCGCTGTAAGGTCTGCACTTTCAGTAAGTGCTGCTGAAGATATTCCTGATTGACGGTAGTGATTTCCAGCTCTCCACGAGCGCTGGGCTTTATGTTCTTTGCAATTTCAACCACGCTGTTGGGGTAGAAGTACAGTCCCACTACAGCATAGTTTGACTTTGGATGCTCGGGCTTCTCTTCAATACTCAGACAATTGCCTTCCTTGTCGAATTCAGCTACTCCGTAACGCTCCGGGTCGTTCACGTAATAGCCGAATACTGTGGCCAATCCGTCTTTTTCAGCATTCTGCACGCTTTGGCGAAGCAGTGCGCTGAATCCCGAACCATAGAAAATATTATCACCTAAGACCAAACAAACGTTGTCTTTTCCGATGAATTTTTCACCAATAATAAAAGCTTGCGCAAGTCCATCGGGCGATGGCTGCTCTGCGTATTCAAATTTTACTCCAATCTCGCTGCCGTCACCAAGCAAGCGCTTGAATCCGGGTAAGTCATGTGGCGTAGAGATAATAAGAATCTCGCGAATACCAGCCAACATGAGCACAGAGATGGGGTAAAATATCATAGGCTTATCGAAAATGGGTATCAGCTGCTTGCTGATACCTTTCGTTATGGGGTAAAGGCGAGTGCCGCTCCCACCTGCTAATACTATTCCTTTCATGACTCTAATATCTATATTAGACTGCAAAGTTAAGGAAAAGTTAGCAGTTTGCTGATATGAATATGCTGTTAAATGTCTTATTTAACTTTTTTTTACCGTATTTGTTTTAAAAACTACTAACACTCAATTCTAATATCCTAACTTTTATCTACCTTTGCACAAATTTTTTATAGACATGGGATTTTTATCAAGACTGTTCGGTCGCAACAAAAACGAAGACGAGGAGATGAAGGTTGGTGGCACGAAGGATTTCATGACCCTCATCAGTGTTTACTTTCAGGCGGTGATGGCTTCAGAGCTAAACATCACAAATCTGGCTGCTTTGCCTGAGCTGCGAGTTTTCAAAACCAAATTGCGTGTGCCTACCCAGGGTGGAAAACTTGGTGTGGCTGAGCGTGCTCGTTGTAAGAACATGCTGAAGGATATGTACGATATGGACGACCAATTCTTCAAGGAAATTGATCAGAGCATTCGTCGACGTTGCAAGAAACTGCAAGATGCCCAGCCTTATCTGGCTCAGTTCCAAGCCTACGTCCAGGGAGTCATGATGCTTACAGGCAATTTGATGAAGTTCAAGCTTCGTCTTCCCAGTTTCTTGAAAAAGGCTCTTTATCAGATGACCGAGAAGACTGTTAATGACATCTTTAACAAAAACGACTTCTCTGATGCCAGTGTGATGAAGACTGTGCTGTCCGTTCGTGAGTACAACAAGCGACTGGGCTTCTCTCAAAAGTGGACTACTGATTTTGTCTATCGCGTAGTCATGATGAGCAAGAAAGAAAAACAGCCTCAAGAAGATAAATAGTTGATAGATAGGGCGAAGGGGATAACGTGAAATGGTAATTGTTGAATGAAATCTGATAGTTAAGATTTAATAATTACTTAGGCGAAAGGGTTAAAACCCGTTAAGCTTCAGAAGGTTTCATTCTTCAGTTTGCTGTTATTAGCTAAAAATATTTACTTTTGTGTCATAAAAAATAGAATAATCATGACCGAAAGCCAGCAAGCCTTGGCAACATTCCAGACCCGCGTACGGCAGATGCTCCTCCGTTTTCAAGAACTGAAAAAGGAAAATGAAGCATTGGCAGCAGTTGTGGCAGCGAATGAAGAAAATGTCAAGAAGCTTCAAGATCAACTGGCACAGCGGGATCGTGACTATCAGTCGCTGAAGATGTCTAAGATGCTGGAAATTACCGATGGAGACCTACAGGGTGCCAAGGACCGGTTGGCAAAGCTGATTCGCGACGTAAATAAGTGCATTGCAATCCTCAGTGATGAAAAGTAAGGAGAATAAGCGATGGCAGAGTTGAAGAGTAAGGAGAAATTAAATATTAGGCTGCATGTCTATGACGAGGATATCATGGTTGTGCTTCACAATCGTGATGACGAGGAGTATTTCCGTAGTGCAGCCAAGCTCATTTCAGAGCGCTATGGTGCCTATGCCCAGGTCTATAAGGGGCGTAAGAGCGACCATAGCATTGCACTGATGACGCTTATCGAGATTGCATCTCGCTATGAACGTGAAAGGGCTAAAAACGATACTGCTCCCTATGATAATATTCTCTCTCAGCTGACTTCTGAAATTGAGGATGCTTTGAAGTAAGCTACCAAAGCGTTGGCCTCCATTCGTTTGTGAGGTGAAAAGTTTTTTTGTATGAGTAAGAAAGAGAATATTATTTAACTATTATATATATTATTTTTATGGAGATTAATGTCTTATTGTTTATCGGCATTCTTATTGCTGCCCTCGTCTTGGGAGGTGTGGCAGGGTATCTTATATACCAGTATGTGCTGACGGGAAAATACAAGGAACGAATGGCTGCCGCTGAGAAGGAAGCCGAAGTCATCAAGGAAAAGAAACTGCTCGAAGTGAAGGAAAAGTTTCTGAACAAAAAGAGCGAGCTGGAGAAGGAAGTGCAGCAGCGCAACCAGCACATCCAGCAGAGCGAGAACCGCCTGAAGCAGCGCGAGATTTCGCTCAATCAGCGCCAGGAAGAGCTGGGTCGTAGAAAGAACGAGCTCGACAACCAGCAGACTCGCATTGACAACGAGAAGAAGGCACTTGTCCTGAAGCAGGAAGAATTGGGCAAGATGCAGCAGAAAGAGCGTGAGAAACTGGAAGAACTGTCTGGCCTGAGTGCTGAGGAGGCTCGCAATCGTTTAGTTGAGTCACTCAAGGATGAGGCTAAGACTCAGGCTGCCAGCTACATCAACGAGATTATGGACGAGGCTAAGCTCAATGCCAATGCCCAAGCTAAGAAGATTGTCATTCAGACCATTCAGCGTGTTGCTACTGAGACGGCTGTCGAGAACAGTGTTAGCGTGTTCCATATCGACAACGATGAGGTGAAAGGCCGCATCATTGGTCGTGAGGGCCGTAATATCCGTGCTCTTGAAGCCGCCTGCGGTGTTGAGATCGTGGTCGATGATACGCCTGAGGCTATCGTCATTTCCGCTTTCGATCCTGTGCGTCGTGAGGTGTGCCGTCTGGCGCTCCACCAGTTGGTGAGCGACGGTCGTATCCATCCGGCTCGCATTGAGGAGGTCGTATCAAAGGTGAAGAAACAGCTTGACAACGAGATTATCGAGACTGGTAAGCGCACTACGATTGACCTGGGCATTCACGGCTTGCATCCCGAACTCGTTCGCATCATTGGTAAAATGAAGTATCGCTCCAGCTATGGTCAGAACCTTTTGCAGCATGCCCGCGAGACTGCTAATCTCTGTGCTGTGATGGCCTCTGAGCTGGGTCTGAATCCTAAGAAAGCTAAGCGTGCCGGCCTGTTGCACGACATCGGCAAAGTGCCCGATGAGGAGAGCGAACTGCCACACGCACTCTATGGCGCTAAGATAGCTGAGAAATATAAGGAGAAGCCCGACATCTGCAATGCTATTGGTGCCCACCACGATGAAATGGAGATGCAGACCCTTTTGGCTCCCATCGTTCAGGTGTGCGATGCCATCAGTGGTGCCCGTCCTGGTGCCCGTCGTGAGATTGTCGAGGCTTATATTAAGCGCCTGAATGATCTCGAGGCCATTGCCATGAGCTATCCTGGTGTCACCAAGACCTATGCTATTCAGGCAGGTCGTGAACTGCGTGTCATTGTCGGTGCCGACAAGATGGACGATGCTGAGACTGAAGCACTTAGCGGCGAGATTGCAACGAAGATTCAGAATGAAATGACTTATCCTGGTCAGGTGAAAATCACCGTCATTCGTGAGACTCGTTCCGTTGCCTATGCTAAGTAAGTCATCACACCTTAAAAAGGGGTTGCAGTAGCGCTGCATCCCTTTTTTTATTGATTTATGTTTATAAATTTGCACAATGGGTGTTGAATACTCTTGTATTTTTTTAAAGATTCATGATAATTTGTTACTTTTGCAGTCCATTTTTTTAAGTAGAGATAACATATCGTTTTTCTAATTATTTTTTTATGAAAAAGTTTTTACTTACTTTGGCTGTAGCTGCTATGTCGGCTCAGTTCGTTTCAGCTCAACACACTCTTGTTGAGTCGAAGACTACCGATAACTGGTATATCGGTATCGAGGCAGGTGTTAGTTCTAAGACTACTCAGTCTGCTGTGTTCAAGAACCTCAATCCCACTGCAGGTCTGCGCATTGGTCGCTACTTCACTCCTGTATTTGGATTTGCTGTTGAAGGACAGGTTTATTTCCGTGACAAGCAGTTCAACGAGTTCCGTGACCACAAGACCGTAGTACGTGCCTTGAACACCAATCTGTTGGCTACTGTCAATCTGAGCAGCTGGTTTGGCGGATACAATGGCAAGCCCCGTGTTTGCGAGGTTGTTGCAGTGGCTGGTCCGGGCTGGAACCACGTATTCGGACAGAGCGAGGGCGCTTACAAGAACGACCTTACTGCTAAGGCCGGTCTCGATGTGAACTTCAACCTGGGTGCTTCTCGCGCTTGGCAGCTTTTTGTTGAGCCCGCCATCCTCTACAACCTTACCAGCTACGATCGCACTGCTTTCAACGTGAATAACTCAGCTCTGCAGCTGCTGGTTGGTCTGAACTATAAGTTCGGCAACTCTAACGGTACTCACAACTTCGCTATTGCTCAGCTGCGCGACCAGAACGAGATTGATCAGCTCAATGCCCGCATCAACGAGCTGCGCGATGCCAACACCAACAAGGACCGTCAGATTTCCGACGATGCCAAGACCATCGACCAGCTGAAAGCCGACCTCGAGGCTGCCAAGAATGTGAAGCCTGTACAGCAGGTTGTGAAGCAGGTTGTCAACAACAATGTATTGCAGCCCACCGTTATCTTCGGTCTTGGTAAGAGCAATGTCGATGCTGCTCAGATGGCCAGCGTTGCTATGATTGCTAAGTACATGAAGAATCACCCCAATTCTCGTCTGGAGATCAAGGGTTATGCTTCACCCGAGGGCAAACCCGAGCTGAACCAGAAGCTGTCAGAGAAGCGTGCTCAGTCTGTGAAGGACGTGCTCGTTAAGCGTTATGGCGTAGCTGCCGATCGTCTTGTAGTGAAGGGCATGGGTGCTACCGATGAGTTGTTCGATGAGATTGACTTCAACCGTGTTGCTACGTTCACTGACCTGACGAAGTAATTCGATTCACATCTTATAAAAAAAAGAATCACACGAACTTTCTCGTGTGATTCTTTTTTTATCTCTCACCTCTCACCTCTCACCTCTCACCTCTCACCTCTCACCTCTCACCTCTACTCGTGTCTGATTGCCTCGATGGGATCCATTCGTGCGGCTTTCAGTGCTGGTATATAGCCGAAGAGCACGCCGATGATCACGCACACGAGGAACGACACGATGATGCTCCAGGCAGGTACGCTCGACGGCATGCCCACCATTGGGGCCAGCGCACTCAGTCCGCAGCCGAACAGAATGCCCAGTATGCCGCCCGTGATACTGATGAGCACCGACTCTATGAGAAACTGCAGTGAGATGACGGCTCCCGTAGCGCCTACGGCCATACGCAGTCCAATCTCCTTCGTGCGTTCCGTCACACTCACCAGCATGATGTTCATGATGCCTATGCCTGCCACAAGCAGCGAGAAGGCAGCGGCTACCACCAGAATGATGGTCACTGTGTCCATCGTGCTCGACATTGTCTGCATCATCTCTGCCTGTGAGCGGATGGTGAAGTCGTCGGCAGCCTCGCCTTTCAGTTTGTGGTTGTCGCGCAGAATCTGTGTCAGTTCTTCTATGGCAGCATCGCTCAGTTCCTCTGTGACGGCAGAGCACACGATGCTCGAGAACCACGTCTGTGCAGCAATACGTTTCATTACGGTGGTGTAGGGGGCTATCATCACGTTGTCCTGGTCCATGCCCCACGAGTTGTAGCCCTTCGACTTCAGTACACCCACGATGGTCATTGGGATGGATTTGAAGCGGATGGTCTTTCCGATGGGGTCAACGTTCTCTCCGAACAGTTCCTTGACGATGGTTCTGCCCACCACCACTTTCTTGGCGGCCTTCTTGATGTCCTCTTCGGTGAAGCACTCGCCCTCCTCAATGTTCCAGAGCTTGATGTCCAGATACTCGGGGCTCTCGCCGTAGAGCGAGGTTGTCGTGTTGTTGTTGCCGTAGATCACTTGTCCGCTGGCCGTCACCTCGGGCGACACCTTTGTCACAAACTTCTTCTCGTGCATGATGCGCTCATAGTCGGCCATCTTCAGTGTCTGCATCGCTGAGGGATCTTGCCTCACACCGCCCCTCATGTCGGCTCCCGGACGTATGGTGAGCAGGTTCGTGCCCATCGTTGAGAGCTCCTTGCGAATGCTTTCTTTCGAACCCTGTCCGATGGACATCATCACAATCACTGCACCCACGCCGATGATGATGCCGAGCATCGACAGGAACGACCTCATTTTATTGTTAGCTACAGCCCGAAGGCTCACTTTGAAAAGATTGAGAATATTCATTTACTTCACACATTAATCTTTCTAATCTCCCCTCCCCTCGGGAGGGGTAGGGGGTGGGTTATTCCCCTCGGGAGGGGTAGGGGGTGGGTTAGTCATCCACTGGTTTGGGCAGTGCTGCAAGTGCCTCTGCAGCCGACTTGATGTTTGTATTGATGGTGTCCTCCCTGATCTTTCCGTCTCTCAGGTTGATGTTACGGCTGGAGTATTCGGCAATCTCGGGGTTGTGGGTCACGAAGATGATGGTATGTCCCTGACGGTGCAGCTCCTGGAAGAGCACCAGCATCTCAAAGCTCGTTCGCGTGTCCAGGTTACCCGTTGCCTCGTCTGCCAGCAGCACGGCAGGGTCGTTCACCAGTGCGCGGGCTATGGCCACGCGCTGCATCTGTCCGCCCGACATCTGATTGCTCTTGTGGTCCAGTCGGTCGCCCAGCCCCACGGCCTGCAGTGCCTTGATAGCTGCCTCGCGCCGTTGGGCCGCGTTGTATTTCGAGTTATACATCAGTGGCAGCTCCACGTTCTCCACGGCAGTGGTCTTTGCCAGCAGGTTATAGTTCTGGAACACGAAGCCTATCTTCTGGTTCCTGAGGTGAGCACGTTGTGTTTTCGACATTGTGCGCACGCTGATGCCGTCGAGGAAGTATTCGCCGCTGGTGGGGGTGTCCAGACAGCCCAGTTGGTTGAGCAGGGTCGATTTGCCCGATCCCGATGTGCCTTGTATGGTGACGAACTCCCCCTCGTATATCTTGAACGAAACGCCGCGCAGTGCCTTCACCGTCTCTGAGCCCACCTGGAAGTAGCGCTTCACGTTCTGTAGTTCAATGACGACTTTGGAACCCACCCCATTCCCCTCCTGCTTTGAAGGGCTTTGATTATTATTGCTATTATTCATTTTTCTATCTCTCTGTCTGTCTAAACTCCCCTCCCCTTGGGAGGGGCAGGTGGTGGGTTTACTTCTTCTTGTTGTTGTTACCTCTTGGCTTCGGCATGAAGGGGTTGCTGGCCTGCTGTTCATTTTCCTCTTCGCCTCCGCTGATGCTGAAGTCGGTGAGTACCTCTGTGCCTTCGCTGATGCCGCTCACAATCTCGGTGAGCATGCCGTTGGTGGTGCCTGTCTCCACCTTGTGCGCCTTAAACGTGTTGCCGTCGAGTGTCCACACCTTCTGTGGAGCCTCCACGTCCTCTATCTTCTGTCCCTCACTCAGCAGGGCCTCGTTGGGCATGAAGCGCAGCGCCTTCGAGGGTGCCACCAGCACGTCGTTCTTCTCTAAAGTATAGATGGTCACATTAGCCGTCAGCCCCGGCTTCAGTTTCAGGTCGTTGTTCGGAGCCGAGATCACCACCTCGTAGGTCACCACATTACTCTCCGTAGTGGGCTGTTGGCGCACCTGCGTCACCTTTCCCTCAAACGAGTCGTCGGGGAAGGCATCCACGGTGAAAGCCACGCGCTGTCCCTCCTTCACGCCGCCTATGTCGGCCTCGTCAATGTCGGCTATCACGCGCATGTCCGTGAGGTCCTGTGCGATGGTGAACAGCTCCGGTGTGTTGAACGATGCTGCCACCGTCTGTCCCTCCTCCACGCTTTTCGACAGCACCACGCCGTCTATGGGGCTTGTGATAGTGGCATAGCCCAGATTGGTCTGTGCTTTCTGCAAGCTCTGGGTGGCGGTGGTCACCTGGTCCTTCGCCTTCAGGTAGGTCAGTCGGGCGTTCTCGAAGTCGTCGGCACTCACCAGTCCCTTGTCGTAGAGTGTCTGGTAGCGGTTGAAGTTGGCCTGCTGGTAGTTCAGCGTGCTCTGTGCGCTCGACAGATTGGCGCGAGCCGTGTTCAGTTCGCTGGTCAGGTTCGTCTTGTCCAGTTCGGCAATCACCTGTCCCTTCTTCACCACCGAGTTGTAATCTACGTACAGGTGGGCCACGATGCCGCTCACCTGCGTACCCACGGTGACACTTGTCACCGGTTCGATTGTGCCAGTAGCTGTGATTGAGGTCTGAATGTTGCCTGTCACAACCTTCGAGGTCGAAAATTCCGTTTCTTGTTTCTTCTCGCAGCTGCTCAGCAGAGCCAGTGCGGTCAGGGCTGTTATCCCTGCTTTCATGATTCCTGTCATATTATTGTTTTTTTTATGAGGCTTATGAGGCTTATAGGGCTTATTATCTCTTATAGAACTGCAGCATCTGCTGCGCCAGCAGTGTCTGGTATTTGCTCTCCAGCTTGTTCTGTTGTGCCTTGAGCAGTTTGTCTTTGCCCGTCATCAGTTCCACGATGTTCTTCAGTCCCAGGTTGAACTGCTCCTGCAGCAGGTTATAGCTCTCCTGCTCGCTCTTCTCCGTGGCGATGGCCGAGCGCAGCTTCTGCTGGTTGGTCTCAGCATCCAGCCAGTAGTTCTCTATGGTCTGGTAGAGCTGCTTCTGCTGGTCCTGCAGGTTCAGCTTTGCCGTCTCCATCTGCAGTCGGGCTTTGCGCACGGCAGTCTTTGCCTGTCGCTTGTCGTAGATGGGGATGTTCAGAGTCACTCCGGCTGAGGCGTTGAAGTTTGTCTTCATCTGATTGCCCCAGTTGATTCTCGACTGCGAGTTGGTGCTGGTGCCCACGCCGCCCGTCATGTTCAGGGTGGGGGAGTAGCCAGCCTTCGCTATCTTGATGGCCAGTTCGCCCGACTTCAGTCCCAGTTCCTTGCTGGCTATCTCGGGTCGCGAGAGCAGCGCCTGTTCATACACCTCCTGCGTGCCGGGGAAGCTCACCAGTGCCGTCTCGTCGCTCACGGGAGTCGTGGCCACGTCGAACTCGGTCGTGCCGTCCAGCTCCAACAGCTGCTTGAGCTGTGTTTTATATTTTATGATGTTTGCGCGCGCCTGTACTATATTGTATTCGTCGGAGGCGCGTTGAGCCGTGAGCTGAGCCACGTCGGCCTTCGACATCTTGCCCACCTCCATCATCTGCTGTCCGCGTTCCTCGTTCTTCTTGCTCGTCTCCAGCGTCTGCTCGTTCACCTTCACTGCCTCCGAGAGATACAGAATCTGAATGTACAGCTGAGCTATCTTCTCCTCTATCGAGTTGGCCGACACCTGTGTTTCCAGTTCAGCCTGCTCCGCCTTCACCTTGTTCTGTTTCAGCACGTTGCGCAGCCTGTTGCCGTCCCACACGTTCCACTGTGCGTTGATGCCGTAGGATCCGTTATAGTACGATTTCTTCACGTTTGTATCCACCACGCCGTTTGTCACCGTTGTCGTGCTGTTGTCCTGCCAGGGGCGGTAGCCCACGCTCTGGTTGGTTGAGCCCGACACCGAGGGCAGCAGCGCAGCGCGCGATTCCTTCACGTCCTCCTTTGCCGACTCGCTTGTCACGCGGGCCTTCTTCAGTGTGATGTTATGCTCCAGTGCGTAGTTCACGCAGTCCTCCAGCGTCCACTCTTTCTGGGCCTTAGCGCCAGTGACCATCATCAGTATGGCGGCCAGCAAAATCGTAGTCTTCTTCATATACGTTGATAGTTTTTGTTCCTGATTTAGTGCTGCAAAAATACGGAAAAGTAGTGACATCCGAAAAATCTTCTCCGTTTTTATCCCATATATTTGATGTTTTTTTGTTCAATCATCGTTGTTTCCGTCTTCCTGTTAACAATAATTTTCAAAATTGCATTTGCATAGAAACGACTCCCATGAATAGAGTCGCTTATGGTGAGCGATCGGTTCGTCAACCCCCGCAAAGACGGCAAAATCCTAAATAAGCTTTCGAAAAGTTTGACTTAAACTCGTAGCGTGTATGACTGAAACTCCGGGTGCGTTTATCATCAACGCTGGCGAGGTGCGCGCGGGGGTCATCTGCTCTCCCTTTTTCTGACAATGCAAAGGTACGAAGGGGGGATTGCGGTTCACGAATTCTTTACTGAATTTTTTTGTTTTGCGTGATTTTTGAAGAAGGGGGCAACAAAACAGATGAAGAGAAAGCATATCCGTATGAGGCAGCCAAAAGAGGGCTCGTTGTTGCAGTGTTGCAGTTGTTGCAGTTCTCGAGAGGTATTCCCCATACCCTAAAAATACTTCTATATTTATATATATATTATATATATAATATATATATAAATATAGAGCTAATTTTTGACTTTGGTAGAACCTATTTTGGAACTGCAACAACTGCAACACTGCAACAGTAAGACAGAAAAGGACATTTTGACTTTACTTCCTTTCCAAATACCAGATATACGATTTGACAGTACGATTACCCTTCCTTTGTGCCTCCTTAAAACATCGCAGAGCCTCATCGTAATTCTCTTCGTTCACTTCCAGCATAGCCAGATGCTCCTCGGGCTTCCCATGCCCTTTCTCTGATTTTCCTGCCTGCTTGAACATGGCTCTTGCTTTATCCAAGTCCACTTCCGTCCCAAGACCATACTCATATCAGAAAGCCAACATCACCTGCGCCCTATAAAAGCCTTGATTAG
>JAEEGG010002646.1_pt1 | contig 45916 bp, 47 predicted proteins | sample 9134161 | NCBI WGS metagenome assembly JAEEGG01 (sample SAMN16246543, study PRJNA631951) | gut metagenome | biome: gut microbiome; feature: rumen; material: CR-attached | host: Bos | place: Iran: Karaj | collected 2018-10 | reverse complement strand
GCTTAAACTGGCAATCTGCTCTTTTGTCCATTTGTAACTCATAACCGCTCCCTTATCTGTTCTGGTAGGAAGCTCTGACAGCCGTTCAACCTGTCAGACTTTCTACTCGCTTTATGGGATCAGTTTACACAGTTACTTATGAAACTTCTTTCAGCTTTTACTGCTCTATTGTGTGCCTTCTTTAATCACGGAGTGCTGGCTGACAGCTGCGCCGGAAAGCTGGCGGGAACCTGGATTGAAGCCGGCATGAATTCTGAATCGAATACAGAAGGACTGATCCTGGAATTTACAGGAAACAGAGAGATAACAATAAATAATCTGCTGGAAAATCCGGTAACCGTCAGATATGAAATTCCCGAAAGACCATATATGAAGCGACCTGAAAAGGGTGCATTCAGCATTACCTACACTCACAGATACCAGAAAATGTCCTCCGGAATTCTCATCAGCACCTCTTTTACCCAGGAGCTTTACTATCATGAGGAAAACGGACTGCCAATTCTTTCAGAAACAAACTTTGAACATGACGGTTGCGGTCTGATGATTACCAGTGAATATCTGCCGAAGGACAGGTATGTAAAGGGATTTACTTCAGAACTGTCGAAAAAAATCAACGGTTCATGCACAGATGGCAGACCGAGAGGAAGGTAGTTCTGGTGAATGTTTCACATAACGAATGGTGGAACACTGAAGAAGCTGTATACCGTTTCAGGCTCACTGCTGAGAGGATGCCGTACACATGGGATCATGATTAACCAGGTAAATCCGGACAAAAAGGCACTGTGATCACACTCCAGAAAAACTGTCGCTACGCTCTGTATGTCAAAAGCGAAACAGAGATACAAAGGCAGTCAGAGACAAAAAAAAGATCGAATCCGCTGACTGCTCGCACTGTGCTCGTCATGAAAATCCTATTTGCCAAGTGCCGTAAGAGCCTGCTCGGAAAGATCCGGATCGACTCCGCGTGGTTCCACTGCCGTTGAAAATACAATCTGAGTGTTTGTAACTCCGAAACTTTTCTGCAGAAAACCTATAAAACCATCAAGCTCCATAGTTGTTTTGAAGGCAACCTTGATCAGCATGGAATAACTTCCGGTAACACAGTTGCACTCAAGAACGTTCGAACAGGTCTCGATATACTGGTAAAAATCAGGTTTGCCGGTAGGAGGAACCTCCAGATTGATAAATGCTGTTATATTGAAACCCAGCTTGTACTGATCAATCGTTACCGAATACCCCTTGATCACGCCGGTATTCTGGAGTTTTTCGATTCTTGAGGATACCGCCGGTGTGGACAGTTCCACCTTTTCAGCAAGATATTTAAGAGAATATCTGGCATTTTCCTGGAGAAGTTTAAGTAATTTAATATCCGTGCTGTCCAACTGTTCCATATGCTCGTAACACACTCTCTTGTGGAATAAAACTTATTTCCGCGTTTCTGATCCTGTCAGCGGAATACTTTCCTGTTATCCTGTGTCTGTGATTGCTGGATCGGATTTCCTGAAACGTCAGTTATGTTTCAGCAGAAGATCCTGATCCTGCCGGCTGAAGGATGACAGTACAAAGACAGCCGGCAGAAAACGACTAAAACCGATGTGCCGTATTTTACTCCTCGAAGCAGAAAAATTAAAATCAAAAACCGGACAACATAAAAAAACAGAAAACTGTTCCGGGAATTTATTATTCTGCGACACCTTTTTCCCGTTATAATAACAGGTGTACTGAAAAATAAAGATGATCAATGAACCAGAGTGAACTAGACAGACTGAACAACAGATTCATCAGCCACGAGGCGAGATCCCTCTATATTTTTGAAATCGACAGAAATGCCGATACCTCTATGTCCTACACCGTAGACTACAACCGCCTGACTGAATCTCTGACAGTTTTAAACAGCGACGGCAAGCCAAATTTTATACCGTCACCGGAACAAATCACGGAATACATAAGGGAACTGATCAGCATAAAGCTGATCCGTCTTGCTCCAGGAACTGTAAAGAAATACGATGACTACCACGGACTTACGCTCATTCTTTCAGCTGCAGATACTTCAAGTTCGAGAGCAGCTCCGGTAATGAACTCCGGAGAACAGACCAGCATGCACGCAGGATGGCTGCCTTCAGAAGACTTCAAAACATTGGCACGCATGGGAATGCTAATAGATGCAGGCTACACTGAAAGCGAACTTTCAGACTTCCGCACATACTGGATGGTGAGACCGGATGTCAGATTAACAGCATCCCAGTGGGATCAGAGATTTGTAAGCTATCTTAAAAGACAACATTTTATAGAATCCGACAGAGTGACAGTGTACCGTGAAAGAGTCGGTCTGCAGAGAAAGTAAAAATGAATATGGAAAACAATATAAACGGCCAGCTGAATATTGGCATCAACACATTTAATGACAGATCCCGTAAAAACGATCCGCGAAGAGACTCTGGCGAACAGATCCTGGAGAAAATTCTTTCAATGGCCGACACTTCAAATGTTCCGAAGATTGACTACCGGTCTCTGAAACGGATGAACGAAGCCGAGGCAAACAGGCGCATCACAATTCTCAGAAACGAGCAGCTTTTAAAAAATCCGATGATGATCCAGAAAGATCTGAATCCGAAATGGACGTTTGAAAACATGAAACCAAATGATCCCGCTACAAGGGAGCATCGTCAGAAGGCATGGGATTTCATAAAATCGGTAATGGAGCACTCTGATGAAAAGGATGCCGCAAACCTTCTGATCCTCGGAGCGTCAGGCAGCGGAAAATCATATCTGGCGGGAGCAATTGCTCATGAACTTCTTCTCAGACGCGAGGAGGTTATCTACCGCAGCTTTCCTCAATTAATGTACGAGCTTCTGGATAACTCCAGGGAATCATATGCAAGGCATATGATTGAAGAAATGAGCAGCGAAAAAATCAGTGTTCTGGTGCTGGACGACATAATTTTTCAGAAGAAAAAACTGACAGACTTCAGGGCTGAAAGACTTTCAAATATCCTGAGAAGCAGACATAATGCCAACGTCAGCACTATTCTTACTGCAAACTGTCCGATGGAATACCTGGCAAAAGCGATCGGTGACTGGTGCATGAGTGCACTCGTTGAAATCAAACCGGTGATCATTGATTTGAAAAATGCCTCCTACGGCAGAACACTGGGCAATTATGATCTTACCCGCAACATGTCAGCACCGGAAAGCAGCGAGGAGACTGGGGCTTCTGATCAGGAGCTGCAGTTCCATGGAGTACAGGATGCTGAAAATGCGGAAACAGATGAAATTAACGGCAGTGATATCGAAAACATCGAAACAGAACACACAAACAGAATCTACCCGGGTGCAGATCTTGATTTTTCAGGATCGGGATACTGAATGCCATGAAACTGAAGAATCTGCTGCACATTCCGGTAATTGTGCAAAGTCTTGCTGAAATTATCCTTCTGCTCACCTCTGCCATTACCGTCTTCAGTATTGTTAACGAATGGAGCATCTACAGTCATTCCTTTACAGAAGAGCAGTTCAGCAAAGAAATTTCTAACGAAATCCGCAGCAGTCTCCAGAAAACAGACTCTGAGATCAGCAAAGAGCAATACGAAACAGACTGGATCAGCTATATCAGACTCGAAGGCGCCGATAACGGAACGGAAATCCTGAAGAGCGGCACTGCCGGCAAATCCGACGTTCTCAGAATTGAGGAACATTTCAGCGGGAACAGGCAGTATCCAGCTGTCATCTGCAACAATAAATGCTACATCCTTAATTACATCTCCGCTGAGAATAAAACAGGACTCCCGATAAAGATCTCATATGCAGTTCCATTCGAACAGACGGTTCTGGATCTGAAAAACAGATATCCCGTGGATTCATTCATACTGATTTATAAATCCCCCGGATCCGATAAGACGCCTGATGACATCGAAGCCTTTACAAAAGGAAGCAGAATTTATCCTGGCGGCGGCAGGCTGTTCAAATTCTCCGATCAGCGGAAAAAAACAGCAAACCATGAGGACATACCTGATCTGAATAATATTCTGAAAAAAGCTATCGGAGATAATTCTGAAAATTTTATTTTCGCAAATGCGGAAAAAGTACTGTCAACCCCAGGTCTCTATTACGCAGCAGCGAGCAGCACACAAAATAAACTGCAGCATTTCTTAACACAGAACATAATCATGATTCTGCTGGCGATACTCGCATTTTCAGGATTTGCACTGCTCTTTTTACGGCGTATGCGTGCCGTAAGCGACAGCGTGAATATAATAAAAAGAAACATTGAGTTCTGCCCTTCCTTTGTTATCAGGGATGAAGTAAATTTCATCAAAATCAAACTTGCTGAACTTATAAAAACCTGCAGACAGCAGAAAAACACCATCAGCCATCTGAGAGAAATTCTGGGCAGATATTCAGAATTTGATCCGGGAACTGGTCTGCCTCTCAAAAGACTTTTCGGCCAGAACGTTGCCGGCCGTATCATCAGCAGCAACCCTGCATGCTGCAGCTGCATGGCTCTCATAAACATAAGCAGAAGCAAACATGCAAATGAATCGAACAGTGCTTCATCCTATCCGGCTGACGCAGTTAAAGAGATTGAAGGGCTGCTCAATGACAGAGACTGTCTTGGCACTGACACAGACATAAGTCTCAGTGTTTTTCTCAGCGACCGAAAGAACATGCAGGAATCTGCAGCAATACTGCAGAACATTATGGATATTATCAGCTCAGGGTACAGCTACGGAGATCTGAACTGTAACATCAGAGTGAACTGCGGATATGTCAGACTGGAATCATCATCAGATAAAGTCGCAGATCTCTATTTCAGAGCTCAGGTTGCACTCTTTGAAGCCATGAGAAGACAGAGCATCGAACCTGTTTTATTTGAAAGATCCATGATATCGGATCATTCACCGGATATGCCCAATGCGGACAACGACTTTGAAAATGATTCTGAAAAAGGAAAAATCTACACCATATTCCTGCCTGTTCTGAAAACTGACCAGAAAAAATGCACCTCCATGCTGTGTCAGCCAAGATGGAGGATCACCGATGACAAAATACTCACCGGCTACGAAATATATAATCATCTGAAATCAAAGGGAAGTCACAGACAGATCCTGCATATGCTTCTTGAGGACAGCTTCAGAGTGATCAGAAAACTTGATACGGCAGGCAGGGGCTACTACAACGAAGTTATCATCATCCTGACAAATGAACAGATCAATGATCCCAAGCTGTTTGAATTCATAGAAGTTCTGACTCAGAAATACACAATGATGAACAGCAGAATTGTATTCGGAGTGAACATGGAGTACCTGCTCACCTCCGAATACGACACCGGAAAAATTATTCAGAAATTGGGAGATATGGACTTCAACCTGATCCTGGTATGTCCGAATGATACGCAGCATGTGCGGGAACTGCTGAGAAAATATTCATTCAAATATCTGGCAGTAAACTGCAAACTGGCACTTGAAATCATGCAGGATCCTGTAAAACTTGACGATTTTTCAAGGCTTCAGCAGACATTAGAATCAACGGGCAGAAATATCAGCATATACAATGTGGAAACTGAAACCATGGCGGAAAACATAATACGGCAGCTCGAACCGGATTTTATTACGGGAAACGCAATCCATCCGGCTGAAGATGATGATCCCCAGGAAATATACAGTCTCCACAACAAATAGTCGTAAAGGAATCCAACAACCTGCCTAGTCACTGTCCGCCAGCAGTCGCATCAGGCACCGATGTCGACAGCCGGAACATCGGAGCGGAGACGATACAACTCGACATGGTAAGTTACGATACAGATCAAAACATGCTGTCAGCTGCCGACCACAAGATCAGAGATCTGTAAGATCAGACAGGTGAATTCCTTCCTCACCGATAACAAGTTCGCCATCACGGAACGGTCCCTTTGGTTTATTCCCCTTTTCTTCAGAGATCTCAATCTTTCCGCCGGTTACAGCACCGTAATCCGCATACAGTGACATGGCACAGACCTTAAGATGCTCCACCAGTGTTGTCACAATATTCTCAAGCTCCTCCTCGTTGTCAATATCCTCTGATTCCATTTGAGTGAAAGCTGATATTTCCTCCACAAGTTCGCGTCCGGAGGTGGAAAGCTCCTCACTGCCAAAGCTGCAGCCAAAACCAAGAAGAAATGCACCGGCCCACATTGAAAGGTAATATACGGTATCATCAGGTGAAACAAGTTTGTCATCAAACGGAAACTCAAGGGTTTCCATGTCATGATACTGTTTTGACAGGACACTGAAAAATTCTGCAAGCCAGTCTTTTACAGATTCTTCGAAGACTTCTCCATTATTGAGAATATTTTTTAAATTAGTCATATAGGCTGACGGTTCATCTTTACAGCCTCCTGCTATCAGACCGCATATGAGACCGTGGACCTCGGTAATATCCAGATCAAGATTATCAAGCATAATAATAGCCTCTCCGCTGCTCCACGCCGCCTTCAGTTCTTCTGAAATCATATAACTCCCCGAAAAGTCCAAACTTAGTTTCAGTGTTAAAAAGGAAAATACCGGATCAAAGGATTTGTTCCGTTGTCTTTTACAGATCGTCAATTCTATCAGTCATCAAAGGACTGTGCAAACTGCTGCATAGAACGGAAATCAGGGATAGAGAGACTGGCGTAACTAAGAGGAGCTTCTTGCTGAGTGTATTTCTACAGTTGAAGTCTGTAATTATGATCTTAACAATAAAAATCTTAGAGATATGCTATTGCCAAGGCAAGAGAACAGATCTGTAATGATGAAAAGGAAGCAGTAACCTGCCTGTATGAAATTTTTGATCAATGGGAAGAACATCAAAACAAAGTGAAACTGAACACAGAGAAATCAAAGTCTAAAAAACTTCCCCGTACTGCTGGCACAAAAGAAAATCTGCAAAAAGATCCGGTATCTTCCAGCAACAATTCTAATTAACCTTGGTAACATTACGTTTCATAAAGTATTTATATTTTTGAACTTAAAAAAGTAAAATTTTTCGTTCATATAACTTTATGATTTATCATGCTTATTTATGGATCAACTCTATTCCATAACAGAGCCTTATCTTATTGTTGTTAGGGACCTCAGTTTGAGAATATCTTCTTCCCAATATTGCATTCTAAGCTCATCATTTTTAAAAACCGAGTCACGAATATCCCCATATTTATCATAAAATGCATACATAATGTCACGGATTTCACATAAATGAAATTCCTGATTATTCATATTTAAATCTTTGATACTGTCAGCATTAATCCCTAGATATTCGAGTGCGTTTCTTAAACGAACATAAAAGTATGGATATGTTCGAACCGGGCAATCATGAAATATATAATCAAGTGCATCATAGACGCTCAAAATCACTTGTTCTTTCGGAAAATCAGAAAATTTCATCATTGTTATCTATTGATAAATAATATTGACTATTCCATTATAACTAAAATAGCAGTTCTGATCAGGCATCTAAATTATTCAGCAAATACGGGAATAATCGGAAATAATGCTTACTGGGAACAACTGACGGTTTAGAATTGAGTTCTGCTAATTGATGAAGATCACAAACAATAAACTCGGCTGAAGAGTTCCCTCTTCAGCCCACAAAAACGATCTTTAAAATTCTACTTCTCCTGCCCTGCAGCGGAAACCTTGTTCCTCCAGACTTTTATCAGATCATGAAGTTCACTGCCAGCCTTGTCCAGAGGATCTCCAATGATCAATGGTCCCCTGGAATCCAGCAGCATTTTCTTCAGAAGATTATAATCATCAGGGATCACACCGGTTGAAACCATGCAGTCAACATCATTAAGCCACAGCACACCCGACATCCATTTTCTCGCTTCAGCCTGCACTGCCTGCTCACTTATCCTGGCATGTCTTCTTTCAACATCATCAGTTACTCTCTGAGCTTCAAACAGACCAAGAGACGGCCATAAAGGAGCGTTGCACCCGAGAATGTAACTTTCTTCACCGACGGCCTCACGAATAACACGCATTGCTTCCCTGTAGTGCTGGCACACGGTAAGATTGCGATCTCTGTACTTCACATCAGGTATGGCACCCCAGAAGAGAGCATCGAGTTTAAAGTAATCTATGCCCATCTCATTGTGAAAATATGAAAACACAGATCGAATATATTCCTTCACTTCAGGAACTGAAAAATCAAGAATATACCATGGAGTATCTCTCCAGCCTCCATAGGTAATACTTTCCGCAGCAAGAGGGTGATGACGGGAACCCTCTACCACCCAGTCAGGATGCTCCTTAAACAGCCGGGATGAACCGCTTACAATGAAAGGAGCAACCCAGATCCCTATTTTTTTTCCAGCGCTGAGAATCTTTGAGCAAATCTCCTTGAGTCCTCCGGTAAAACGATCCGAAGACTCAAGCCAGTCTCCCATATGAGTCTGGTAGCCGTCATCTATCTGGAGATAATCAAGTTCCGGCCACTGATTTGTCATCATGTCCAGATTTTTATAAATATCCTTTTCAGTGACTATGTCATAGTAGGCATACCATGAGCACCATCCAATCTTTGAGGAAGACTTTCTCGGTGTGTGAAATCTTGAAATCATTTTTCCGTAGCGTTCAAGAACTTCCTCCTTTGATCCTGATGATAACAGGCAGATCTTTTCACCTTCATACTCCGATCTGGAATCGATTTCGGTTCCTGCCATTTCCCATACAACATCCACATGACAGTTTTTAAGATGGAAGGCAAGATATGTATTGAAGCAGGTTACAGCACCGAGAAGATACCACTCTTCATCAATGCAGGTAAGCATATAATTAAAACCGCATACCTCTCCCGGAGTCAGAAAACAGACATGGAGATCTGTCGAATCATTCATTCGGCCGAGCTGCACAGGAGCCGAAGCTGTTCCGCCGATATGTGAAAGCATCTGATAGCCTTCAATGTATACCGGTGCATCCTCAGGAAGATCAAAAGCAAACAGCGGTACACTTTCCGGACGTACATTACGGTAATAAATGTTCTTATAAATAAGGGATCGTACATAATACTCATCATCAACTGTTCTGGTGAATATATGCCTTAAATTCTCCCTCAGCATGGAATTGTATTTTGCCTTAATCTCAGGCTCCGGCTTTACAGGTTCATCATTGCGCAGGCCCATGTCATCATTCTGAATCATAAAAACCACCGATCCTCACCCAAACAATACATTTAAATCATACACAACCGGATTAACTTAAATGTTAATCCGATTCAAAATCAGAAGGAAAATAATGCGATAAAGGTTGAAGATCAGCAACAATCTGAAATATCCTCAAAGCATATTTCTTCACGATCGCAGCAGAACGATACCTTCTGATACAGTCACGTCACAATATCTGCATCCGACACTCCACTGCAGTTTCAGAAAGAAATTCCGGACACTGCTTCCGCTCCCCAGTGATCAAAGAACTCTTCCTTTCCGGTCCGTTTGCCAATCAATTTAAATTTTGATAGACTGAATCAGTTTTTTTGCGTTATGCTCCGGAGATTTTCCGGGAAGTAAATAAATTGAAAAAAGAGCCGATTAAAGTCATTGGCTCAACAGACATTTTGTCAGCAGGGATAATAAAATGGATTCCACAACCGTTGAAAAAGTTGAAATAGAAATTCAGCATAACAAATTCACAATAAGCTGCAAGGCAGGAGAAAGTGATGCATTCCGCAAGGCTGCACGGACACTGAACCGGGATATTGCAGAAATGCAGGGACTGACCAGCAACCGTCTTCCCATAGATCAGGTAATCAGTCTTGTGGCGGTCAACTACTGCAAGGAAAATCTGTCAAGAGAGGCTGATTTCAGAAAGGAAATGGATGCCGTCAAAAACAAGGTTAATTCATTGATGAAAAAACTTGACAAAATCGGTGCCGAACAACAATAATAAGACGTGTCCTGACTTGGAGCGGTCACTGTTCCTGAGCCGATGCATTAAAATCCGGGATCGTTTACCCTGCGGTGTGCAAGCTTAATTCGGTTAAGAAGCCTAAGCCGGAGTAACTCGATTTCCACTTGAACCATAGGGTTCAAGGCAATATTACTTAACCATGCCAGGGCACCCCATCAGATGATATGAGAAGTCAGTTAAGAAAAAAAATCCGAAGTCTCCGCAGAAGTCTTTCCGATGATGATCAGCATAAGGCTGGTTTGGATCTGCTTGAACAGCTCAAAACAATTCCTGAAATACTTTCCTATAATTCCTATGCTCTCTACCTTCCGTCAGACGGTGAGATAGATACATATCCTCTCATTGAAGAACTAAGATCATGCAGTGCAGAAATTTATCTGCCGGTGGTAGATCCGGATCTTCCGCGCGTAATGCAGTTCAGAAAATTTGATGAAAGTACTGTTCTGATCCCCAATAAATACAACATTCCGGAACCGGATGAGACAAATCCAATAATTCAGCCGGATGATCTGGATGTCATTTTTGCTCCCCTGGTGGCATTTGATCTTGAAGGAAACCGCCTTGGCATGGGTGGAGGATATTATGATCATCTTTTTAAAAGTCTCCGTCTTTCAGGACGCGAGGTTACCGTAATAGGTCTTGCCCATAATTTTCAGCTCGTTGACTCGGTTCCTGCTGACACATGGGATGAAAAGTTAAAAACAGTGGCAACTCCTCTTCGAATTTATCAATTGGCAGGTAAAATAAATGGATCAGAGTGAAATGAAAAAAGCCGCCGCACTGGAAGCTGTTAAATATGTGCAGGAAGGCGACATACTTGGAGTAGGAACAGGTTCAACCGTAAACTACTTTATAGATAATCTTGTTACTGTAAAAGACAAAATCAAAGGGGCCGTGTCAAGCTCTGTTGCATCAGCAGAACGCCTGAAAAAAATCGGCATTCCTGTATTTGATCTAAACGATGTGGATTCCTTTGATGTATATGTGGACGGAGCTGATGAAATCAACGGGTCCCTTGAAATGATCAAGGGGGGCGGAGCTGCACTGACCAGAGAAAAGATTGTAGCAGCAGTTGCAAAAAAATTTGTCTGCATCGTGGATGAAACCAAACTTGTTACAATGCTGGGAGATTTTCCTCTGCCTGTCGAGGTAATACCGATGGCCGTGAATTATGTATCAGGCGAACTGAGAAAAATGGGCGGCAGACCTGTATTTAGAACAAATGTTGTTACCGACAACGGCAACTGCATCATTGATGTCCGCGGACTCAGAATAAATGCCCCCAAGGATTATGAAGAACAGATAAACATGATCCCGGGTGTTGTAACTGTGGGACTTTTTGCTCACAGAACAGCAGATGTTCTGATAGTGGGAAGCCAGAACGGAGTAAAAGTTATCCGCAGGGATGACCAGAACAGGGACGAATTTAACTCATCACTGATAATGCGCGCAGACATGCAGAGATAAAACAGAATAGTCAAAACAGGAGAATTGTATGCCTTATATAAATTTAAAGCTTTCCGTACCGGTCTCTGAGGCTCAGAAGGAAAAAATTCAGAATGAAATCGCCGATGCTGCAGTATCAGATCTCAGCAAGCCGAAACAGTATGTAATGGTAGGGATTGAAAACAGTGCTGATCTGTGGTTTGCCGGCAAAAAACTCGACAAGGGTGCCTTTGTTTCGGTAAGTCTCTACGGAAGAGCATCACCTTCAGCAACAGGCAATATGACATCAAGCGTATGCAAAATTCTGGAAAACGAACTGGGGATACCGGGAAATTGCATATATGTAGCCTACTATCCGCTGGATAACTGGGGCTGGAACGGATCTAACTTCTAGATCAGACAAAAACAGGATGCACTATGCCGTGGCCTAAAGCTGCGGCCTTTATTTTATGGTCACAAATTTAAGAAGTTGATTGTATTTTAAGAACTTAATTGTACAAAGTTCTGTACCAGAGATTTAGTTCCGAACTGATGAAAACATGAAACAATGACAAAATGATATGAATCTGTTGCCGTGGTGGAGGTGGCGGGAATTGAACCCGCGTCCAAAAAGGATCAATCTTCGGTACTACATGCTTAGTTTGTCTTTAATCTTACACACTAACTGCGGGCAAACACGCCATCAATGTGCCAGTCTGATTAAAATTTAGCACTTCAATCTCAGACGGGAAATCCATGCGATCCAGTGAAAGGATCTTCCATGCGTTGAGTCACTGGCAAGCCAACGCGGGAAGGCTAACTACAGGTTATTAAGCTGCGATAGCGAAAGTTTCGTCGTTTGCGACTATTTTTTTGATACAGTTTTACAAGTTGCATCAGCTTGGCATGCACCTAGGACCTCACTCTTCCTGTCGAAGCCATGTCACCCCCAGGTCTCGAACTGAAACGATAACTTACAACGTTTCAGCCGATGTTCATTCTGAATTATTCATTATATACAAACTTAAACTGTTTGCAACACTTTTTTTTAATTTTTTTATTCTTTTTTTTCGAATCTGCTTCCAAAACACATTTTTCCGTGATCCGTCATGATTTAAGAAAGGATCAAAAAATCAACGTCACTGCTGAAAACTCACTCTTATTCCCCATTAACATATACAAAAAAGTCTTTCAGATATTGGCTGAACCTTTTTCCGCTTACCGTGTTAAAATTATCAGCAACAGAGAATCACCCGGCAGATCTTATTCTTATGCCGGATATTATTTCTGAAATGTTTTCCATTCTGAAGACAAATAGTTATTTTTTACAGATCGAATCTACAAGGAGCAGAATCAATGGCCATTACAGATAAAGGCGTATCTTTTTTAAAGGAATTTCGTGATTTCGCCATGAGAGGCAACATCCTCGACATGGCTATCGGTGTCGTAATCGGTGGTGCCTTCGGCAAGATAGTTTCCTCACTGGTATCGGATATAATCATGCCGATTGTGGGAAAAATCTGCGGGAATACCGATTTCAAGGATCTGGCATACACACTGCAGGAAAAAACAGACACGGCTGAAGCCATTGTCATCAGCTACGGTGCCTTCATTCAGACCGTTATTGATTTCATTATTATTGCCTTCGCAATTTTTCTATCAATGAAGCTGATCAACAACCTTAAAAAGGCAATCATCAAGGAAAACAAGGAAGAAGCCACCGCAGAGCCGCCTGCAGACATTCAGCTTCTTACAGAAATCAGAGATCTTCTGAAGGAAAACCAGAAGAAGTAATTTCTGATCGAACTGCGCAATTTCTACTCTGTCCCGGATTTACCGTCCGGAGTGCAGGATCAAGACTGAGGCGACCATTCGGTCGCCTCACGTACGGAAAATCTAACGGAAAAATAAGCTTCCCGAAGAAAAATCACCTCATGGAATGCTTCATAATTCGGGCCTTCTCTCTGTTCCAGTCCTCCTGCTTGAGAGAATCGCGCTTGTCATATTCCTTCTTGCCGTGAACCAGTGCAATTTCACACTTGATATGCCGTCCCTTCCAGTACAGAGCCAGAGGAACAACCGTATAACCCTTGCGCTTCGTCGCACCGATAAGTTTTGATATCTCACGTTCGTTAAGCAGCAGTTTCCTTGTCCTCTGATCATCACATACCACGTAGCTGCAGGCCACATCGAGAGGTGTTATAACAGTTCCGAACAGATAAAAAGCTCCGTCCTTCAATATAACGTAGCCGTCAGAAATATTTACACGACCTGCACGCAGCGACTTTACCTCCCAGCCCTGAAGGACAAGTCCGGCCTCAATCCGCTCATCTATAAAATAATCATGCTTTGCTTTTTTGTTAAGAGCTATTGTATTTGACTGCTCTTTTCTGGCTTTCTTGTTTCCTGCCATAATTTTTTCTCCACATTAATCATTATGATTTTACCTGCATTGATAGTGTCATTCAATAATCAAACCTTCATAAAATCAGGACTGACAAACCTGTCGGCTCTGTCTCAAAACCGGTTCTAAACTGAATCAGCCCTGTGCATCACATACAAGTCGCCGAAAACCTGCGGAACTCATGAATCTCCTACAGAAGTGCAATAAATTTGAAGCTTTTCAATTACTGAATGGACTAAATTCCATATACTTCTATGGGTTGGAATGTGGATATGATTTGCATAAAGGCAGATACGAACTTGCAAGGAAACCGGACTATGAATGATAAACTTGATACCGTAATAAAATATCTGGATGAAACACTGCTTGATAAAAAAATGCAGGTGAGGCTTGCTGTAACCTGCCTGCTTGCAAAAGGTCATCTTCTTCTTGAAGATCTTCCGGGAATGGGAAAGACAACGCTGGCCGCTGCAATTTCAAAACTGCTTGGTCTCGAATACAAACGTGTACAGTTTACCTCCGACATGCTGCCAGCCGATCTGATCGGGACCTCTGTATTTGACAGCACCTCCGGTGAATTCAACTTCAAAAAGGGACCTGTCTTCAGCCAGATCCTGCTGGCTGATGAAATCAACAGAGGAAGCTCAAGAACCCAGAGTGCACTGCTTGAAGCCATGGCAGAATACCAGGTTTCAGCAGACAAAATCACATATCAGCTGCCAAAACCTTTTTTTGTTATTGCCACCCAGAACCCGCAGGATCAGAGCGGAACATTTGTTCTTCCTGAATCGGAACTGGATCGTTTTACCATGCGTATTGAAATCGGATATCCGTCAAGAGAGGCAGAAAAAATGATGCTGACCGGCGGACAGAGAACGGAGCTTCAGTCAGTTCTCAGTACCGAGGAGCTGCTGGCAATACAGGCAGAAACAGAAAACACTCAGATTTCAGAGAATGCCATGAATTATCTTCTCGATCTGGTGGAGGCTACGCGTACATCCGGAAAAATTCCGAATCCACTTTCGCCAAGAGCGACAAAAGCGCTTTTGGCCTGTGCCAGAGCCTGGGCATATATCAAAAAGCGCGAATACGTTCTTCCGGATGATATTCAGGCGGTTTTCCCGTATGTAGCCGAGCACAGAATGAGAAGCGGTGTTGGAACTGTTGGAAGCGGAAACAGTCTGTCCCGCATGATAATCGACATGGTGGATCCGATAAAATAATGGCTTTTGACAAACTGCGCAAATTCATCTACAGACGCCTTAACGTTTATATGCACCGCGAAATGAAGGCGCCGCTGACAGTGGGATACGATCAGATCAGAATATATCCCACCGCCGTCGGGTTTCTGTATCTCGGGATCTGCTTTCTGCTGTTCATTCTCGGCATCAACTACCAGAACAACCTTATAATCATAATATGCTGTATTCTGCTGAGCGTAGTCCCATACGTTATTCTGGATACATATAAGAATATCAGATCCATCATACTTGAGCCTGTGGAAACAGATAATTACTTTGCAGGGCAGTCAGTACGGTTTAAACTCCATGTCACCTGCGATCACCCAAGGTTTGCAGTAAAGATAGCTCCAATGAAGGAGGACGGCATCGGTGAATTCAGGGACACCGTCAGCAGTGGCGAGGATATCGGCATTATTTTTCATCCTCAGCAGCGGGGGTGGCTTGAATCCGGTGCTTTTATAATCACATCCACATATCCGCTGGGGATCATATGCTCCCACATAGTCATAGATTTCCATCAGAAAAGTCTCATATACCCGAGACCTGTCACAGGGAAATACCAGCTGACTGAAAATGCATCATCAACAGGCTCAAAACTTGCCAGCAGCAGTACAGTAAGAGGAATGGATGAACTTTCGGGACTCAGACCATACCGGGAGGGTGAGCCTCCGTCCCTGATAGCATGGAAGCAGGTGGCAATGAACAGAGGACTGATGTCAAAGGATTTCACTGCAACAGTTGATGAAAATCTGTATCTTGATTTCAACACCATCTCCGGAGGTGTCGAAGACAGAATTTCCATAATGACATATGCAGTGCTCCAGCTCAGTTCCTCCGGTCAGATCTTCGGCATGAAAATAGGCTCGGAAACTCTTGAGCCGGATCACGGAGAGGAGCATAAAGTCAGGGCTCTTACCATACTCGCCCTGTATGGAAAAAATAACGGCAGTTCTACGCTCTGATACGGCGGAAAACAAATCCCGGGAGATTGCGGATTATAAACATGACAGGACGCCACCATACCGGTGCGTAGACTGATGATTTTCCCGACATGAGTGCCTTCGCTGCTGTTTTCCCGACACTGTCGCAGTCGGCTGCCAGACGCATGTCACTGCGATCTGCGGTCATTCTGGTGGCAACAAGTCCGGGCTTTAAAACAGTAATCCTGCATTTTCTTTTATTCTGTTCAAGTTCAGCCCCCCTGCCCTCAGCGTACGCTGAAAGACCGGCCTTTGTCATTCCGTAGAGATAATTTGATGCCCTGCCCCGATCTCCCGCAACTGACGAAATTACACAGATCCGGCAGGATCTGTCACCGTATTTTTTCACAAGCTCATCCATCCAGATGCACGGTCCGGTAAGATTGACGCGAACCATGTCCTCCAGATCTCTTCCAGTTCCTCCGGAAGATTCAGGCTTCAGCATGCCCTGTGCAATGACGGCAAGATCAAGATCGGAAGGAAGTTCTGATACCAGCGATGCTATGCTTTCGCCGGAGGATATGTCTCCGGACAGTACTTTCACTTCTTTCACCGTCAAAGTGCCAGCAGCGGCTCTGAGCCGTTCTTCATTTCTTCCCGCAAGATAAACGGTTTCAAGCTGAGGAAGATTTTTTATAATCGACAGGGCAATCTGCGACGTGCCTCCTATAACGGCAGCCTTCAAAAAAATTTCTCTGCTCATTTTTTGTTTCTCCGCTCCTGTTTCCTTTCCATCAGCACATTCAGAGTTCTGCAAAAATTGAAATCACGGTTCATGATCTGTTACTGAAAATCACCCTCTGCCCCAGATCTTGGTCTCTTCCAATGATAATTATTAAGTTTTACTGTTCAATGTCGAACTGATTCAAGTTTTGCATTCCTTAATTTCGTAAAATTAGACCGTAACCTTTTGCATTACCTAACCGGAGCTTTCCATGGCAGACAGTCAGCTGGCATATCAGCATCAGAAGAGAACAATGGTACTGTTCTGCATCTGCTATGCTCTTGCGGTCATACCTCTTATCGGTGTTATTGATTCCGCAATCGTAGTGATCTCTCTCCTGTGCATTTTCTACCGTTACGGTGAGATAATCAACAAATTCAGGGGTCACCCGAAATACATTGAAAAACTGATTATTTCACTGGTCGTAGCTCTTATAACAGGGTTTCTGTTTGCCTACGGCGTAAGAGTACACCTGGTAAACGCCTTTATAGATCTGCTGATAAGCGGCATAGCCCTTAAGTTTCTGGAGCAGGGAAAACAGCGGGATCTGAGTGTCCACGTCATGTCACTGCTGTTTCTTTCGGCAATTCCGTTTATATTCCATTTCTCCTGGTATATGCTCGGATATCTCCTCATTGTGGTGTTTTTCAATTTTGCCGCAATGATGTCTCTCTACGCCTATCAGAACATACGGCATATTTTTCGATATACCCTGAAAGCGGTAATGCTGGCAATACCTCTCTGCTGCGTTGTATTCATCATACTTCCACGTTTTAATCCGTTCTGGCAGATGCCGAGCAACGAAGTAAAATCCACCGGTCTCGGAGAGGAAATCGACTTTAACTCCGTATCAGAACTGATCCAGGATCACAGTGTGGCCTTCAGGGTAAAATTTGATGGTGAAATTCCAAAAGAAAGATATTTTACAGCTACATTCTATCCCCAGTTTGATCCAATCCGTCAGGGTTTCCTGATCAGCGGAGAAATGGCTCGGTATGAGTATAAGCTCCAGATATTCAGCACCCAGAACAAAAGAGACCGTATTTCCTACAATTTCGGATTCGGCAATGTATACCATCTCTACATGGAACCGTCCCAGCGCAAATGGATACCGACACTGGATCCATCCGTCTCCGAAAATGATCAGATTTTTTACACTCCATACCGTACCTGGGTTGATCGTGTTGCCATCACTCTGCCGCGCTACTACAAATTCAAATATCTTGACTCTCTCAATGATCAGGAATATCTGCTGAGAGCAGGAAAACATACGGGAAATAACAGGTATCTCCTGCAGACAGGCTTCTACCGTGCCAATCCGAAAACAAGACAGCTGATAGAAAAATGGAAGAAAGAGACTTCATCAGACAGGGAGCTGGCATTAAAAATTCTAAATTACTTCAGAATTGAAAATTTCCGCTACACACTTTCACCCGTAACATCCAACCCGAATTCACCGGATATAATAGACGAATTTCTCTTTAACAACCGAAACGGCTTCTGCAACCACTATTCATCAGCCGCGGCCTACATGTTGAGACTTGCCGGTATACCGGCAATGGTGGCTGGCGGATATCTGGGCGGCAGCATTAACAGCGACGATAACTTTGTGACCGTAAGAAATTCCGATGCTCACTCATGGGTCGTCGCCATTATAGATAACCACTGGACCCGAATAGATCCAGTAACAGCAATTGCACCGGAAAGAATTGAAAGATCCTATTTCGATCTGCAGAACCCTGATACTCTTCCCATAACCTCGTTCGAAAGGTACAGAAACACCACTGTCATATCCTGGCTCAGAGAAAAACTGGATGCTCTGGAGTTTAAATGGAACAGTCTGATCCTGAACTACAACTTCTCCGAGGAAAAAGGCTTTCTTGCAGGATTCATGATGGAACACACTGTGGCAGCGGTGATCATGCTGATGATAAGTCTTGTCACCGTAGTGTACCTTACACTTCTGATCAGCAAACTTCTGAGAAAAAGCAACAACTCGCCGGTTGCGGATGAATACTTCAGATACATAAAAAGTCTGGAAGCCTTCAATCTTCCAAGAAGCAGGCATGAAACACCCGACGGCTATCTGTACAGGATCCTGCCTAAAATCAAATCCTCTGAATTGAGGAAGGTAATGACAGAAATAACAGTTCTTCTCAATGACATTCTCTACTCGGGTAAAACAGACCGAAAATTCGGGCTTAAACAACTTAAAAGCCTCCGGAGCGAATTTAACAATGCGGTAAAAAGCGAAACAAAGCTGCGTGGTTCACGGATCCTGCACATGTAGAGTTCCGTCGGCGGAGATCATGGCGTGGCGGTTGGAAAGAACAGAAGAATGCCCAGAGAAGACATAAACAAACAGGAGATCAATAGCAAATGAATGTATGGATCAGAGAAATCTGCAGCGTATGCGGAATGATAATGCTTTGGTGCGGTATCCTCACCCTTATCTACTTTACCCCGATCGCGCTGTGCGTAATATTTGCATCCCTGTTTCTTATGCCGGAAACATTCTACCTTTTCTGGAGAAATCCCCACCCTGCCCGGGAAAAAATAAGAATTATCCTGATCATTCTTTTTCTGATCTATCCAGCATACGGCATATACCGATCCTGGATCGGAAATCCGATTGTTGATATGCAGAAGGAGGCAGAGGCTGAATTCCTGAAGTCACAGAAGAATACAGCAATGAAGCGGTTTACTGATAACCGTGAATTTATTCTGAAGGGAATCAGACATTACTATGAGGAGGGGAACTACAGATTTGCATACGCCCATGCGGATGAATTCATGTATACCAATGATCCTGAACTGGTAGAGCTGCATGAAATGGCAAAGCAGAAAATGATTGAGAGAGGTGAATTCAAGGAAACTCCCTAATGTGATACAGTGTCTGCCATCCCTGTAGGATATTTGCCATATATGAGTAGGCAACCGCTGTAAGTTAATGTAGGAACGCTACTTAACAGTAACGTATAACTCATTGAAATATAATCAATTATTTTTTAAATCAGAGTTTTAATCCGGCATTACTGCCTGCTGAGCGCCATTGTTTTATCAGAAAAACTGACTACAATAATAACCGTTGCAGGACGCAATATTAACATGGATGTTAATTTTTTCACGGATGAAAAAGATCTAAGATCGGTGGGTAAAAGGATTTTTCAAGACAGGGAGAACATGGATGTTTTCCCTTTTTTATTTTCTGATCAACTACATCCTTCACAATCATTTCTAAACCGTTCTCCGATGTTGGCTTACCAAATCTTCACTTCTCAACACTTCTGATCATTTGTTCAGTTTCGTTGCTACAGGATGTCACGACAATATGGCACACCTCTGATTCTGACTGCAAGGACTGACTAAAAACAATCACCAGAAGATCTCACGAATTGAAAAAACGAAAGCTGAACGGAGCAGAAAACTGAAGAATCATGGAAGTTTGCATGCATGATACGTTAACTGTAATCCTTGTAGGATATCTGCCATACAAGAGCAGGTAAACACTGTGAGTGAATGTAGGAACGCTGCTTAGCAGCAATAGATAACCAATTGAAATATAATCATTTAATTTCTGAGTCTGAGTTTTAATCTGTAATTTCAGCCTGCCTGGCACCATTGTTTTATCAGAAAAACTGACTACAATAATAAGTGTTGCAGGACGCAATATTAACATGGATGTTAATTTTTCACGGATGAAAAAGATCTAAGATCGGTGGGTAAAAAGAATTTTTTAGGACAGGGAGAACAAGGATGTTTTCCCTTTTTTATTTTCTGTTTCACCCTCGCAGATCTGCAGCTGCTCTCCCTCCTTTACGCCGGATATTCTGCTGTCACTGCATATCCCGACACATTGCCAACTGTCAATATATGCAGGAGATTGTTTTCCTGTCGACATTTGAATCTTCTGCAGAACTATAAAGATCCGGCAGCAATTCTCCCCCTTTTAACATGGTGTTCAGATAAAACAGTTCGTCTCCTCCGGCATTCGTATCACTGACATGAATTCGTGAAAATAAGCGTCCCGGCAGGTTTAGTTCAACGAAGGGTATGTAGTTCCACCATACGGGGCGCAAACAATAATATGCTACAATACCGGCAGCCTCCGGGGCGAAAGCGGCTTTTAATCTGAAATTGCCGCATCCATTCAACATTTATGCAATCATGATCCATGATCAACGGAAAATTTATTTTCATAACACGTGCTGTTTTTATTGTCATCATAGCTTCGCTGTTCTTTACTTTCATATGGTATCAATCCGCAAAAAGCGATCCCAGGTTTATAGAAGCCAGGGAAAATTTTTATATTGATCACCTCTATTCTCTGGAATCTGGATATCTTGACAATGAAGCACTGAAATCAACAGCAGAAAGTCTTGCAGAAATTTTCAAACTGCCTACCGTGGAAAAGGACGCATCAATGGTGGCGATAGAAGCAGGAAACAACCACAACATTGTATTCAGATACCAGTATGCGGTAAAAATCGTTCCTGAAGATGAGAAAAAAAGGCTTAATGATTACATAGTCTTCCAGAAGCTCAGATTCTGCAACAATTATCTCGACAGGAAGCGACTAAAGCTGCTCACCGGCTACGATTTTACATACAGACTCGGCAATGAGACGGTTCTGTCATTCTCCATTACGGACAGGGACTGTATCTGACTGAGAGTCATATAATATGCAGACTGGTACAGGGATCCGGATCAGACTGAATATTATGTAGACAAACAGCAGGAGCAACGGCTGATTTTCACTGCTGCGAGAAGATGTTAACGGAACTTAAGACCTGGAAAACTGTCAAAATGATCGATCTGTTGTCCGGCTGATCATACAGGATATTTCTGTCCGGACTGCCGTTATGATTACGAAGCCGGAGGAAAATTGAAAAAGAAGACTCTAGTATTATTTCCGATCCTGCTGGGAATTGGTTTAGGAGTCGGTCTTGGTCTGGGATCACTCAGTAAACCTGATTCTAAACAGAAGTCAAATCCGAATGAAATTTCAATCAACTATGATGACGACGTTCATGAAACTGAAGAGCCAGCTACAGAGACTGCCTTCAATGACGGGGAAATCATAATTGAGTCAGACGATCTGCTTCCTGCTGCTCCTCTGGATTATGAGCATAACCAGGGACAAACCTCTCAATCTTCTCCGAAAGTTGCCGCATCCACCGTCCCGTCCAGAATGCAAAAGCCTGAGACACCCCAGAAGGTGCAGACAGTAAACAAGCCTAAACAGGATATTGCAGCATCAGAAAGCACGGAATCTGCGTCAGTAACCACAGCCAAAGCCGAACAGCCGCAATCTCAGTCAAAACCTAATCCGCAGACTTCAGGAAATAATGTATCACATGAGGATATACAGTCAGATATTTCCGCTTCCTATGTCAACGTAACTCCGGATCAAATTGCTGCAGATTACAAAAAAAGGCTCCCGATCAGAGTCGGCAAGTACCAGACACTTACGGACTTTACTTATTCTAAAAAGGATGGCTTTACCTATCACATCAGAACAAACCGCGATGATATTACAGACAAGATGAAAACCAGTCTTCCTGATTATGCCTGCGGAAACAAACAGGTTCAGATTTTTATGCAGTACGCTGAAAAGGTCAATTTCAGGTTTTCCAATGTGTCCGACGTTCATCTTCATACAGTTACCATTCCGAAATCTGTCTGCACATCAAAACTGAAGAGCAAGTACTCATCAGGATCATCAAAATCAGACAAATCATAGGCTCTGAAGCCTATTTAGGAAACATATGAACAGTTTCTTTAACCTTCCGTCCAAAATCCCCCTTACCAGAAAGGGTGATTTTTCGCTGTTAAAGAATCTGGAACTGACATACTCAGCACGCTCACTGATTTCAGTAAGATTCACCCTGGTGATCCTTGTGGTGCTGATGATCGCCGTAGCCGCTTTTTCCACAGTTTTTCTTACATCATCCAATGATCTGAAAATTGATAATGCACAGACCATAGCCCAGTTGATCTGCCTCTGGACATTTCCTCTTGTCATATACGCATATTTTTCCTGGCTCTATCTACTGAGATCCAAATACAAGATCACTATCACCCCCGATGGTCTGATATATCAGCGTATGGGCAGCAGCGACTTTATTCCTCATCAGGAGATTATTACCGCGCTGGAAAGCAAACCCATCCTTCGCAACAGGATGGGAGTCTGGCTCCCTACCAAGGGAAAAATGAGAGTCCTGCTTTCCGAAAATGACACCCTTCCCGGAAGACCGTTTATCGAGGATTTGCTGGCATATTACAGCGTGCCAATGCCGAGAGATCCGTACGGTACGGATCGCAATACCTTTCTTGCTCTTGGACTTGCTCTGCTATTCATGGTATGTCCATTCTTCATCTGGTCAGGATACATAAACGAAAATTCCAGGGCAATGATCTACAGTTCCTATATAGTTGCCTTTGTTGCCACAGCCGGAGTCATACTCATACTCATGTCAGCCCATACAACCCGTGCCTACAAGGATGATCCGGAATACAGCGAGGACAGCGAAAATGATGAAGATAATTACGAAGATGAAGATTACGAAGACGAGGAGCCGGAGGAGGATGAGATGGAGGACTGGAAAGACAGCCGGTGATCCTGAATTCTCCGGTCGATGCACACAGTCAGGGCTCCATAAAGCAGCCATGCTGCCAAAATCAATTTTCAGTCTGAACAGACCGGCGACATAAAAAACCGGCTTCAAAAGGAAACCGGCATTTAATAATCTTTCAGATCTGGATCAGATTAAAGGACAGATTTTGCAACTGAAACAACATTTTCAACTGTAAATCCAAATTCCCTGAACAGAACCTCTGCAGGAGCTGACTCGCCGAAACGATCAAGTCCCACAACCTTTCCGTTAAGTCCCACATACTTGTACCAGAAATCGGTAATACCTGCTTCAACTGCAACTCTTGCGGTAACTTCAGGAGGCAGAACCTTATTGCGGTACTCCTGATCCTGACGATCAAATTCAAAGGTGTTAGGCATGGAAACAACTCTTACTTTGCGACCTTCGGCAGTAAGAACATCAGCAGCCTTTACAGCAAGTTCAACCTCGGAGCCTGTAGCTATGAGAATAAGTTCAGGCTGTCCCTGGCAGTCCCTGAGGATGTAGCCGCCGCGGTATACGTTATCAAGCTGTTCCGCTGTGCGATCCATCTGAGCAAGTCCCTGTCTCGAAAAAATAAGAGATGTAGGACCGTCCATTCTTTCAACCGCAGCCTTCCATGCAACAGCCGACTCAACCTGATCACAAGGACGCCATACGCTCATATTAGGTGTTATACGAAGAGAAGAGGTCTGTTCCACCGGCTGATGGGTAGGACCGTCCTCGCCCAGACCTATGGAGTCGTGGGTATATACAAAAATTACAGGAAGCTTCATAAGAGCTGCCATGCGAACCGCATTCTTGGCATATTCCATAAACATCAGGAAGGTGGCACCGTACGGTCTGAAACCGCCGTGCAGCATCACTCCGTTCATAATGGCACTCATGCCGAACTCTCTTACGCCGTAGTGAACATAGTTGCCTGAAGCATCATCCGGTGTAATTGATTTGGAATTCTTGTGTATAGTCAGGTTGCTTGGGGCAAGATCTGCAGATCCCCCAAGGAATTCAGGAAGAAGTGCTCCGTATGCATCAAGAGCGTTCTGACTGGCCTTGCGGGTGGCAAGCTTGGCAGGATTGCTCTGTAGCTGCCTGATAAAGGCATCAGACTTTTCAGCCCAGTCGGCAGGAAGCTCGCCCTTCATGCGTCTTGAATATTCCGCAGCCAGTTCCGGATAATCCTTTCTGTAGTTCTCAAACATTTCACTCCAGATGGCGTATTCCTTCTCACCGCCCTCTACAGCACTCCATTCGTCGTAGTATTCCTGCGGAATTTCAAATGCAGGATAATTCCAGCCGAGAGTCTTTCTTGCAGCCTCTACACCGTCATCACCAAGAGGAGATCCGTGAACTCCGCTGGTACCCTGCTTCGGAGCTCCGAAGCCGATAACAGTCTTGCAGCAGATCAGAGTAGGATGCTCAGCATCGGCCTGGGCCTCTTCAATGGCACGGGAGATGGCAATGGCATCATGACCGTCAACCTTAATAACCTGCCAGCCGTAGGAAGAGAAGCGGGCAGCCGTATCTTCGGCAAACCAGCCGGATGTCGCGCCGTCAATGGAGATTCCGTTGTCATCCCAGAATGCAATGAGTTTGCCCAGCTTCAGTGTGCCGGCAAGAGAGCATGCCTCATGAGACACACCCTCCATCAGACATCCGTCACCCATAAATACATAGGTGTAGTGATCGACAATCGGATAATCAGGACGGTTGAAGTTTGCTGCCAGAACCTTTTCGGCAAGAGCCATGCCCACTGCATTGGTAATACCCTGACCAAGAGGGCCTGTTGTTGTCTCCACACCAGGTGCATAGCCGTACTCGGGATGACCGGGAGTCTTTGAATGAAGCTGTCTGAAATTCTTTATGTCATCAATGGATAAATCATACCCAGTCAGGTGCAGCAGAGAATACAGGAGCATGGATCCGTGACCGTTTGACAGGACGAAACGATCCCTGTTGCACCAGTCAGGTTTCTTCGGATCGTGCTTTAAAAAATGTCTCCACAATACCTCGGCAATATCAGCCATACCCATGGGTGCTCCAGGATGACCTGACTTAGCCTTCTGAATAGCGTCCATACTGAGAGCACGAACTGCATTAGCCAATTCTCTGCTAGAAAGCATCTTTAACTCCTAAAAACAAAAAGTACTTTGGGTGAAATTGTACCATAAATTCCGTCATGTCTTGTCACGATTTTTTGTGATAAAAATCATTAAAAAAACTGTTCAAAACAAAGAATAGTGATAGAATTGTCACTGTCTAAAATTCAATCACGGTCAGCAATTTATGAGTGTCTGGATAGCTATATTTCTGCTTATCAACAGTAACGTTATGATGGCCTTTGCTTGGTTCGGTCATCTCAAATCTCATTCTGACAATCCGGTGCTGATGGCAATCATCGTCTCATGGGGAATAGCCTTCTTCGAATATGTGCTGATGATACCTGCAGTAAGAATTGCGAGTCATACTCTTACCGTCTCCCAGATCAAAATTATCCAGGAGGCAATCTCCCTGACAGTGTTCATCCCATTCACCATCTTCTTCATGAAGGAAAACTTCAAGTGGGATTATGTATGGGCCTGCCTGTGCATAGTCATGGCACTGTTCTTCATTTTCCGCGACAGGCTCTTCAATTCATGATGCCTGGGAACCTGTGCAATGCACATGGTTCCCGGAATAATCTTAGAAAAGTCCTATCTCCTCCGCACTGAGAGGCCGGTACTGCCCCGTCTCCAGAGAAGGATCCAGAACAAGAGGTCCGACTGCCGTGCGGTGAAGAGCCACCACCAGGTTGCCGCAGGCCTGGATCATTCTCTTGACCTGATGGTATCTTCCCTCATAAATCACAAGATCAATCTCATGATCACCCTTTACCTGCACGTCTGCAGGAGAGGTTGGCTTCTTTTCACCGGTGAGCAGAATTCCGGTCCTGAGCTTTGATATCATATCGTCATTCACCGGATCCGCCAGCATAACCCGGTAGGTCTTGCCCAGATGCTTCTTCGGCGACGAGATTCTGTGGGACCACTGGCCATCATTTGTTATCAGAAGCAGACCGGTGGTATCAAGATCCAGTCTGCCTACGCAGTGACATGAATTAATTCCGGGTATATCCCTCATATGCACGAAAACAACCGGGTTGTGCGAATCATCATTGGCACAGACACACCCCTCTGGCTTGTTCAGCATATAGTAAAGTTTGTCATATACCTGAACACACTGCCCCATAAACTCAACGGAATCACCCGTCACCGTCTTGAAGGCGGGATCTCTTACAGTCACGCCGTTTACTGCAGCCTGCCCTGATCTGATCATCTTTCCGGAAACGGATCTGCTGATTTCAAAGCATTCACTTAAAAAACGATCCAGTCTTTTAGCTTCAGACAAAATTGATACCTCTAATTTTTATTCGTTAACAATCCGCAGGAGTTTTCCCGCAGTTATAAATCACGGTGAATCCTCAGATCCTGCCCCGCACCTGTAGTACTTTTTCAGAATTCTTGAGGTAAGATCCCTTGATCTGATATAGCCACGCATACAACTTGCTATCACAGCCGCTCCGCCGGGGATCACGGTGTAGCGGAGACCGGTCTCACCGCCTGCCCCCAGCATACCGGTAAAATATACAGCCGTCATAAAAAGAGAAAGCGTAAACAGCAGGATGCGGGGTTCCCAGACTGCTATCTGATAAAAATCAGCAGCAAAAACTTCGGGTACATTTTCACTCTGCTTCAGACGTTGACAGAGAGCCGCATACCGTATCCACTGCCAGACTACAGCAGCAAGAGCAAGGAACACAAAACTCCAGTAATGGACAGAAGGGATCACCGCAGCGGCATCCCTCAGTGCCAGATCCAGAACGGAAATAAACAGCGGAACCGAAATCAGCAGAACGACACCGAGCTCCAGCGATCTGATCCTTCTGAGTTCCTGCCTCATGCAGGCAATTTCCTCCGGAATAACTGTAAGCTCCACGTATCAGACAACCTTCTGAACAAGAAGAGGACATCTGATTTCAGAGAACTTCTGTCCGGAAACAAGCTCAGAAATATCCGACGGCGAATAATCCTCTGAACTGTAGACAGCTACAACACTGAGATCTCCTTTTTTCAAGTAGTTGGTGCTTCCGAACTCGGTATACCTGGTGGCTCCTATGGATATAAGGCATCTGGCCGGACGGCTGAGCTTCATGATATAGCTGTGAATGTCCTCAACAGGTCCCTCATCCTTCTGATTGTTAAGTCTGTCCACAATCCATTCAGTAAGTTTCTCATACATGTAGCTGTAGTCGGCAACGGCACTGTCCACACCATAGGCATGACACTGACCGTCCCGGATCAGAAAACTGGCAATCCGGTAGCTGTCAAGGACTCCGCACTGGGCAAAACGATCTACAGGCACGGTAACGTCAGAAAATCCCTTCGAACACTCACCCCAGTTTTTCTTTTCAGAAATCTTTCTTGCACCCGGCCGTCTTATGGAGCAGTCGTTGTACGCTCCGAAGCACTCGGCAGAAAGACTCAGAACAGAATCACCGGCATAATTGATATTGAACAGCACACCGACCTCAGGCTCAATCTGGAGATTGTCGGCACCCTCGGGAAAGCGGATGGTGTCACTGCTTAAAGGGTATACTGACAAAAAGCTGTCGCTCATTCCCGGAAGATAAAAAGGAAAAACAGCCTTTGGAGCCTTGGCCTCGGCTGTTCTGATTGCCCTGAAATCAGCGGCCTCTCCCGCCTGCTCCAGATGTCCGGCAAAATTTCCGGCCACACCAAATCCGAGTACGTTTGTCAAATCCATAGTAAGAAATCCTTATAAAACACAAAAATAGTTCTGCCCTGCCCTTTCGGTTTTAATTTTCGCCAAGAATATCGCAGTCAGGAATACCCTGAACGTTCTTATACTTCTGATTAAACTTTTTCGCAATTTCAAAAATTTCACGATCAAGAGTCAGCACATTCGTTTTATCCATATTTTCTATTGATGAACAGTCTATTTCCAGATATCTCAGTGCTTCCCTGAAGTTATCAAAAAATTCATCATTGGAATTATTAACAACGCCATTGTTGTTAAGCATATCCCAGACGATATGATCAATCCCGCTTCTTGTTGCAAAAATAATCTGTTCCTTTGCGTATTTACTCAAATCCATGTTTTTTCCGATAAACCAGTATCAAAAACTTCCATCAGGTAGTGTAACAGACAAAATCAAATCACGTCTCCTGATTTCCATTGGTAATATTTTAACCTGCCGTGAAATGATTCCCAGGGGTATTTCCTGCAGAATCATTTCCGTACGCACTTTCTGAATTCTGTTACCTGATCAGTTCAAACAGCATGTCCGTTTCCTTTTCATCAAGCCCATACATGGGCGCGAGCCGAAGATCCACATCATTTCTGATCTCATCCTCCTCACTGCTCGAAATATGACTATCCAGCAGTCTGTCAGCCAGCTCCAGGAACTTCTCCTGCTGCTCAGACGTCGGGATCACGAGAGGAATGCTTTCCAGATGGGATCTCAGCACCTTTGTAGCCTTAAACTTCTTCTGATAAATGTATCTTGCAATCCTTGAATTAAGAAGCAGAAGAATATACTTCATGCTCAGCCCCGGAATCCGCGGTATGAGAATATTTGCGCTGTTGAGTGAAAGCATGCCGTGGCTGTCATAGGCCACTATAAGATCCTTGTTGATAAACCGGTAGAACAGTTTTTCCGGAGCACGGTAAAACTCCTCCCTGGCCACCTGCTGAAACTCCTCCGGAACAAATTCTATATAGTTGATATTTTTGTGGTTGATCCTGTACCTGTCTATGTTTATACCCTTCAGGATCGGCTCGGATCTTTTGAATTTTTCCTCCCTGAGCTTTGATGCATTGTCACCGGTTACAATGCCAAGCGCCCAGTCGGCCTGATCCTTAAGATAGGTGACTCCTTCAGCATTCAGGATCCTGTTGAGAAGACGGTACTCATTGTCCTCCATGCCGATGTCGAACTCACTCTCAAACGGGCGATCCTCTGAAATCACATAATTTTTCCCCGCAGCTGTTATCACGGCATTTCTGCACCTCAGCATATGTTCATCCGGATTTGGCTTCTCCCGTCTGACAGTCAGGATCACACTCGGACACGAAACCCCGTCAAACTGAATTCCCATAAATCTGCATCCAACCACTGATCCGTGCTCCGCTATCAGACGTCTGACGGGGAAATGGCACGCCGTGCCGAGAATGCTCTCAGGAAGGACGAAACTGATGCAGTCACCGGGCTCTGTTATACTGATGCTCCGCTCCAGAAAAAGAGCAAAGCTTTCGCATAATTTGGGACCAACCGATTCAAAATATCCAGAGAATTTCTGCTTCTCCTTCGGATCGTAGGATACTCCCCATGGCGGGTTGCCCAGCACGCAGAGAGAATCACCCTTGTCCTTCTCTCCGGAAAATACGTAATCATCCTTCAGATAATCTGAAACTGTTATTCTGCTGTAGAGCTCCTTCAGAGGGATATCAGGAGATCTGAGAAACACATTAATACGGCAGACGGATACAGCGACGGAATCAATGTCGGATCCCCTCATTTTTTTCCACGGGACAATTTCCGGAAGGTTGATCAGAAAATTTCCTGTCCCGCAGCACGGATCGTAATACCTGATGCCGTCTCCCAGCATATCGCAGTCACTGAATCCGTTGATCAGCCACCCCACGACCTTCTGCGGAGTATAGTAGATCCCCCTGGTTTTACGGGAGGAAAGAGAGGTGAGAGACAGATAGAGACAGCCGAGCAGATCCTCATTCTTGACATAATAATACTCCACCTGGAACAGCTCAGGATATGTGTTTACCGCCTCACATGCCCGCTCCTGACTGATAATCAGATCATCAATCAGAGGTTTCATGGTAAGAAGATCCAGCTTGCCGTCAAGATAGTTTTTGAGCAGATCCGCAGGGGAGCACATCCACAGACCAAGACGCTGATTAATAACCTGAAGAGCACATTCAGCCAGCACAAGAGATATAAGCAGCGGAGCGTTTGACTCGCTGGTGCATTTTTCAAATATTCCAATCAGCCTGCTGATATTTTCAACATTCGGAGAATAGGCTGTAAGATAGTGCTCATAAAATTCATTTTTGGCTTTAAACACCTTGTTTCTTCTGGATTTAAGTCTGGAGCTGTCCTCCTTCTCCAGACTGTCCCGCAGCGACAATATGGTTTCACGGTAAAAAAACGGCTTGTTCTGGTAGATTCTGTCAGCTGATATTTTTTTCAGTCTGACCCAGTTGTTGACAGTATCACGCGTAACCTTAAGAGCACAGGAAACTGTATCGACGCCGAAAAGTTCCTGAAGATTGAAAAGAAGATCCCTGTGCTTGTTGATATAATCCACCGACTGGGACGGTATATATATTTCCTCGTCTATTATTTCACCGTCAGTAATAACATTCTTGGTAAGCAGCTCTATAACCTGACCGCAGGTAATCCCCATGCGGGCCGCAGCGTTTTCAATCTTCGTAAGTTTCATGGTAATTGCAGAAAATACAGTTAAAAAAACAGAACTCAAATACGCAGGACGTACTGTCAGTCTCTGCTCTCGGCTTTTCAGCTGATGAAGGGGGCGGAAAAAGCCAAAACCGCAGTCACGGGATTATAGCAAAGGTGATTTTTCTGTAATGTGACCGGAAACCGTATCATGCACAAGCCATTTTTCTCCGTTCAAAAAAGAGCCAGGGAATCAGCCGGTGTCATGACCGCAGTTTTCAGATCCGTAGCTGCAGGATGCGGAAAAAACTGACTGCTGGCAGCAAGCAATGACAAAAAAGCGGCACACGGGAAACATGCACCGCCTTCAGAAAGTAGGAAAGAGACTTAATTAACTATGTAAACTATGCGCAGAGATTGAACTTCTGATCGAACCTGACCAGACTTCTTATGAAAACCTCGTAGTTGGGAAGTCCGGCAACGTCACTGGTCTTGATACGGCTCAAAAGATCAATATACTCAACTCTCTCTGAATAATACCTTTCGGCATCATGGATATTGTTTTCATCAATCGCCGCAATCAGAGAATCAGTAAGGGTGATAATCTTATTCAGCAAGGATTCGAGTGTAGGTGCTGCTGTCATGATTTGCTCCTGAAAAATAAACTGCCATCTGACTGAATAATATTCATAATTCATGCCATAATGCTCACGGCGTGTAAATGGACAGGAAACAGTCGGGGGAGACGGCACCGATGATAAATGCCGGCCTGTTTTTAACCTGCAATGTCCTGCCGGGAATTCCGACAGGTTGAGAAACTGAAGAAATAGAGACTTCTGAAAAGCTCAGTGCAGGTTCCTGAAGAATCGCTCTTCCAGCAGATCTCAGCTTTGAAAAATGCCGGAAAAACGGCGAAGACTTAATCTGAAAATCACAGTTTTTTGACGGCTGAAAGCAGGGACGCCAGATTTTCAGAAAAACTTCTCAGATTGGCGGTCGCCGTCTCTGGAGTCATGGCCGTATCCTGGGTACAGCATCCGTGAAGAATTGAAAAGACAGATGTGAAGCATGAATTTCTCACATCAAAATCAGACTCATAGGAACCGCAGATCCCTATAACCGGAACACATTTTTGACTGGCGAGGCGGGCTATCATTCCCGGTCCCTTGCCGTCAAGAGTCTGACGATCTATCCGGCCCTCGCCGGTGATTACCAGTTCGGCACCGTCAAGTTTCCGATCAATATCCTGGATCCCGAGAAAATACTCACTTCCGCTTGCCAGTCTCCCCCCGAGTGCAGAAGCAACCGCAAAACCGAGTCCTCCTGCTGAACCGCCTCCGGCAAGAGACAGATCTGCTCCCGGATACAGTCCGGCAAACGAAACCATTTTTCTGTCAAGCAGCTTCAGCATATCTTCCGTTCCGCCCTTCTGTGGTCCGAAGACAAGAGCAGTTCCCTCAGGTCCGGCAAGAGGATTGCTCACATCACAGTAGCCGACAAATTCAACTGAGGATATCCGAGGATCCAGACTGGAAAAATCAGCTGCATCCGCCTCCATAACTGTTCTGGCAGATCCCCGGTATTCAAGTTTGTGCCCGTCTGACAGAAAAACAGCACCTAGCTCCTGCAGCATACCTGCACCGGCATCGACAGTTGCAGATCCGCCGAGAAACAGATTGATTTTTTCAGCTCCGAGATCAAGAGCCTTTTTCACAAGAATACCGACACCCGAGGATGACATTTCAAGAAGATTCCTTTTTTTTACGTCAACCATGGGAAGAGCATCTGTCTGCGCGATTTCGATAAACGCCTCCCGCCGCCTGTCACAGTACCCGATGAGTGAAACGACAGGATCCCCCGCCGGATCATATGAATCAACTGAAAAAGTCATCATATCATCCGTTACAGCTTCAAGAACTGCAAGTGATCCCTCTCCGCCGTCGGCCAGCAGGATCCTGCTGATCCTGCTGGCAGGAAGACAGGTTTCGAAACTTTCGGCTATAATCCTGCCGGCCTCATTGCCAGTTATGGATCCCTTGAAAGAATCCATGGCTATCAGTACATTTCCCGACATAAAACTCCCTGCAGTCCGGACTGCAAAATAATACATTTTTCAGATAAATAACCAGATGTAATCATCAGACAAAACATAATCTTAAAACAGTTAAAATTACAATTGACTAAAAAGTAACCATACCTTAAAATACAGAGGATAAGGAGCGTAAAATATTTTTATCTGCCGTTTACGGCTTCAAGATAAAAGCATGTTACTACATGTTTATTACTGACAAACTCAGCATAACAGAGGTTATACATGAAAAAATTTTACATTTTAATTCTCACAGGTTTTGCACTGCTTGGCGGAACCGCCGCATATACCTGTCACGAGAACAATGTCACCTTTACCTATCAGATTAACGGCGATCGCGTTCTGATGGCTGATTTCTCTGAAGATTTGACTGTTCAGTCAAAATAAAACAAACATAAAAAATCCAAATCAGATTGACTCTGTAGAAATACAGAGTTTTTCTCATTAATACACCGGATAAACAGTTTTGCAGAATACTTTTTCCGCATGTATGACTGAGTACCAGAACCGGTGAGTGGCATCGCAGCCTTCAAACTCAGGGAGAAGCTGCCATGATCGTAGCAGTTCCAGTGCTGTCAGTCTGATCATGTAACAGGATCAGTACATGAAAACCGTATTTAATTTCTATTTCAGCTTTTTGCCCGCAACAGAACATTCCTTTTTACAGAAGCATATTCCGTATATCAGAACAGCCTTGATATCAGTTCTGCTGATATAAGCATCCGCATACTTTTTCCGGATTATCTGATCAACCGCCTCCACAGCCATCTTCCCCTTGTCAACTTCTTCATCTGAAGTCTGCTTTAACTCCATGATAACAATGTTTCCGGTTGTCCCCTTTGATTTTATTATCAGATCAACGTAGCCGTTCCCGGATTCAAAATTGGACTTCTGTTCCTTAATCAGTGATGCTCCGTTTACAAGCAGTCCGTTCACAAATCCGTGATAGTAATTCTCCTTCGGAGCTTTTGTTGAGAAATCTCTTACTGATACATATTTTGACAGCAGTTCGTTCAGACTGTTCTCTACCATTTCACTGTCACCGATGAACAGACCTTTTACGAAGCCTTCCGTGTATTCCTTCATTTTCTGGTTGCTGCTGAAGAAATCCATAATTTTGGTTTTAAAGCATTCTCTAATTTCTTCGTTCGGAATATACAGTCTGTATTCGCCTTTCGTTTCAGAACGGTACCTTGGATCGAAGGTAAGATAACCGGTATATAGAAGCAAAGTCCAGAAATCTGTTATGTCATGTTTTATTAAATCTCCGTAGCACAGAGATGCGCTTACCGGCGTAATGATTGATTCTCCATCCAGAAGTTTCTGCATCATGTCTGTATCTTCAGACTTTAAGTAACCCATGAATTCTTCGATTACATCATTGCCGCTGGTGTTTATCCAGTAATTCTCTGCGGTAACAACTGCACCATCCTCGCCGGCCTGCAGGTAGTTCTCATTGCAGAATGACATCACATCCCAGGGACAGTACATATTTACATAACCGAAATTATATCCGTCATAATTATTCTTTACTTCGTCATATTAATCTGACAGTCCGTAATATGACAGAACATCAAGGGTTTCTTCCTTTGTAAAACCTATTCCTGCAGATATATTGTTATCGTCCGTATTAAGTACTGAACAGATTAGTGGATTGTTCAGTCCGGTAAAAATGCTTTCCTTTGCCACTCTCAGACATCCTGTAAGTACTGCTCTTCCCAGATTAAAGTTGGTTTTCAGAGCATTGCCAAGGAACAGTCTGATTACGTTAATCATTTCTTTGTAGTATTTGTTACTGGCTGCTTTGGCGATTGGAACATCATATTCGTCTATGAGAACTATCGGTTTTATTCCGTGATGCCTATAAAGAAGTGATGTAAGTGTTGCCAGAGAGTCCTTGATATCATTGCTGTTATTTATATCTGTGAGGTAGGATTTATTAAGGTACAGTCTGAAATTCTCAATTTCATCGCTGCTTAACCTGTCACTTGATGCCAGATACCGAAACTGACTAAACATTTTATGGACAGTTGAAGCGAACTGTCTGTATGCTTCTGCAAAATCATTACCTTCAACAGATTTCAGAGAGACAAATATCACCGGAAACTTTCCCATGTACCTGCTGCAGAATTCTTTGTCCTTAAAGATTTCCGTATTCTTAAACCATTTTTCCTGACGGGAAACATCTCCGGGATTCTCCGGATCAAGTGACAGAAAATCATAGAAGGTGGACATGGTGAGAGTCTTTCCGAACCGTCTCGGTCTGGTAATTAACATTACATCGGACTGGTTATCCTGAAAGACAGTTCTTATGAAGAGCGTTTTATCTACATAATAGCAGTCACTTTCAATCAGCTTATGGAATAACTCTGAACCGACACCTATGTATTTCAACATTACACTTCACCTCTTAACATATTTCAGGCAGGACAAACCTGACTGCCGAACAGTCTATCATATCTTTGAATATTCTCAGTGAGCATCTTAACAATAAGCAATTTCTGCAAAATAAAAAAGCATAATTTCGAATTTAAACATGTCATTTAATTTCACGAGTTATTAAGCAGCCTTATCTGTGGAATGCCAGTTGTATCATTCATCTGCAAAGATTAATGTTGAAAATATTCTGCATTGTTGGCATACTTGCTGATGTTTGCAGTTTTACCATAAAACGCCACACACTGTCGCATAACAAATATACAGTTTCAGCATTGGAAAATCATGCGGGCCAAATTTTTCTTTCCTTCTGTCTTTCTTCTTCTTTTTCTGTTCTCCGCAGACATTTCCACGGTTTCATCCCGCGGCAACCATGAACAAAACCGGGAAGTCCGGCAGAACTATCAGAATGCGCTCAAGCAGCTCGGAAGGATCTACTTCGAGGCGAGAAACGGGAAATACTCACGATTCAATACAACACTCTACTGCGGATGCAGGCTGATCTACAGCGGGAAGAAGCCTAAAAAGGTCGATCACGGCTCCTGCGGATTCAGATACCGCAAAAATGAAAACAAAGGCAGAAAAATAGAATGGGAGCACATGATGCCCGTTCACCGTTTTGCCGGTAATCTTGCCTGCTGGAAGGAAGGAGGCCGCAAAAAATGTCAGAAGAATCCAGGATACAGGTACATTGAGGGAGATATGCACAATCTTGCCCCGGCCATTGGAGAAATCAACAGCGACCGCGGAAACTATCCCTTTGCCGCACTGAATACAAAACCGTACCAGTACGGCACGTGCCAGATGGTTGTGGATTTCAGGAGGAAGCTGGCATCTCCTCCTCCGCTGGCACGCGGGCAGATAGCCAGAGCATATCTCTATATGTCAAAGAGATACAGTATAAAACTGGCGGCAGACGAGGAAAAACTTTATAATTTTTGGAACAGTCATTATCCACCTACAGATTGGGAATGCTACCGCAACAGCGCCATTGCCAGAATTCAGGGAAATGAAAACACATTCATAACCGCATCCTGCAAGGAAAAACGTCAATGAAAAAATTACTTATCCTACCGATCCTGCTGATGTTTGCCACATGTTCTCACGGATACAGTTATCTTGAGGCCAAACAGATCCTAGGAAAAATCTATTCAGAGGCAGACAGTGACAACCTGACAACTCTGTACTGCGGCTGCAGAATGAAATCTGACGGAAAAGGAAAACTGACACCTAATGATCTGAAATCATGCGGCTATAAAATCAGAGATGATCAGGAGCGGGCTTCAAGAATTGAATGGGAGCATGTAGTTCCGGCGTACCGTCTCGGCGGTCAGATGAACTGCTGGCATGAAGGCGGAAGAGACACATGCAGGGAGAATCCGGCATTCTCCAGAATGGAAGGTGATATGCATAATCTGTTTCCTGTCATCGGAGAGATCAACAAAGACAGAAGTAACTACAGTTTTACAGTCTGGGACAGCAGCGCCAAATCCGGGGACGTGAAAGATGAAAGTGAAGAATCACAGATCATAAAAATCATAAAGCTCATATTCAACTTTATCGTAGAGCTACTCAGGAGCATGGGCAATCCGGAAGATGCGGCCACTGTTGAAATGTACGGAAACAAGGCCATAAATTTCATCGAGGACATTATAAAAACCAGGCAGAATGAAAACAGTCAGCAGGAAAAAACTCGGCAGAAGGAAGCATCTGACGATCAGGAGCAGAATGGCATCTACACCTACGGAAAGTGTGAAATCCTGATAGACAGCAGGAACAGACTGGCACAGCCGCCTGAAAGGAGCCGCGGAACTATCGCAAGAGCCTACCTGTACATGTCCGAAGCCTACGGAATTCCGCTCGATAAAAAGGAATCAAAGCTCTTTTCCGAATGGTCACAGGTCTACCCTGCCGATGCATGGGAATGCAGACGCAACAAACTTATTGCAGTTCAGCAGGGAAATGACAATCCGTACATTACAAAGCAATGCAGGGGCAGACTTCCATGAGGGTTCCCAGAATTTTCGAACCGGCGGAGAAAATTTATCCGGGACAGGAATTTGCTCTTGGAGAGGACGGGAGCGGTCATGTGGGAAGAGTGCTCAGGATGCAGCCAGGCATGGAGCTTACGATCTTCAACGGCACCGGCACTGATTATCCTGCAGTGATCACGGGTGTTTCCAAAAGGGAGGTTACCGTAAGGATTTCCGGTGAAAGAAAAATTTTGAACGAATCACCGCTTCGCATTATTCTCGGACAGGTCATAAGCAGAGGCGATAAAATGGATTTCACCATACAAAAGGCAGTGGAGCTCGGAGTCAGCGAAATAGTGCCTCTGAGTTCAAGATACTGCGGAGTGCGGCTGCCGGCAGATCGCATGGGAAAAAAATGCGATCAGTGGAGAAAAATCATAATATCGGCCTGTGAACAGTGCGGACGATCCATAGTGCCTGCGCTTAGTAATGTCATGAGCATAGAGGAATTTCTTGACTACAGATCCACTTCACCGTGTCTCAATCTTCATCCACGGGCAGATGTATCCATAGGACGCATGAAAATGGATCTCTCGGACGGAGTAAGGCTCATTATCGGATCCGAAGGCGGACTCTCGGACGAGGAAATTGCACTGACAAGAGAAAAGGGATGCACAGAAGTTCTGCTCGGTCCGAGAGTTCTTAGAACAGAAACCGCCGCTCTTACGGCAATCAGCATTTTGCAGAACTGCTACGGAGATATGAAATGACCGTTACAGTAATGGGATTCGACTACGGAACACATTCCATCGGAGTTGCAATAGGACAGGATCTTACCTGTTCAGCCCAGCCTCTGCCGGCTGTAAGAGCCGATCGCGGGACGCCGGACTGGCGAGCCATAGACAAGGCAGTAAAAGAGTGGAAGCCAAACAGAATGGTAGTAGGTCTGCCTCTTAACATGGACGGAACAAACCAGAACATAACTCTGCTGGCATCAAATTTTGCCGAAGAACTCAGAAAAAGATACGAAATCCAGTGCGATATGCATGACGAAAGACTGACCACCACCGCAGCCAGGGAATATCTGTTTGCCAGCGGAGGATATAAGGCTTTGAAAAAGGACAGGATTGACTCCATTTCTGCAGTTCTGATCACCGAATCATATCTCGAAAGCATTGGCTGAACAGGCGCAGCATCATACAGAAAACAGCCGGGTGCTTGATCTCTTTGGATTTCTGATCCATCCACGGTTTGCAGATACAGGCAGAAATCAGTTCATGATCCTGCTCTGCGCCGTGCCTGTGCTGTTTTCCGTCACTCCGAATCAGTAACCTGCCGGAAACAGACAGGTCAGCAGATAACTTCGGCCGGCAGCTGGAATCCCCTGTCTTTAGACATGGGGAGTGTCAATCAGCAGTTGCGATCTTTAAGACTGCAGGCAACTCCGGTAGCCGGAATACCTGAAATATCCTCAACAACGTTAAGACCGCGGGAAGAAACAAAGGAACGCCAGTCAAGCGTAACCTTTCCGGTCTCATCTACAATGCACGGGATCCCTATACCACCCTTTTCTCTGATTTCAGTAAAGGCTGAGTCTGTATCCCTGAGTTTTAGAAATGATTTAAGAGCCCCGAGATCACGGATATCATTTGGTTCAATATCAAGTTTACCCGGATTAGCCATCAGAGTTGCCTGTAGTTTCATACAGTCAGGACAGGTAGGATTGCCGAAAATTTTAACAGCCATAAGTCACTCCATAAATACGAATAAAAAAAACAGGATCAGAAAAAAACGAAATCTGAAATATGGAATTAAAATCTGAAAGCCAATGACGTGCACCTCTTCCGAACCGTCCCAGTCAGCCGAAAAAAGGAGTAACGGCAGATAAAGGTGAACTCTGCAAAGGGAATAAATCAGCAGCCCTTGCTGACAACCTCGATTTCCGGAACTTTGCCACCATTATGGAAATAACGTACATAACACTGATCAGAAGCCGACACACCGCTGAGAAGTATCAATGCTCCTCTTGTCGAATCCTGAATACAGATGTCAGTCAGGCATACATCAGTCAGATCCTCAAAACGACAGTAGGTACCACAGGTCTCAATAAGATTTATTTCCTGATTGATTTTTTCCTTGAGTGCCTGATAACTGTCAGCAGAAAATCTGTATCCCAGCATACTGACCGGTGCAAGAACGCTTCTTGCGGCAACGGCAGGATATCCTCTCTGAATCAGAAGCATATCGGTTGATACGAGATCCTCGGCGTAGCCCTCGCGTCCGCACTTTGGATTGTCATAATTATTGAAGCAGAGAATAAAAAAGCGATCCGAGTCCTGAAGCAAATCCTTGATGTAGGCTGAAGCTCTTATGAACTTGCGACTGCGATCCAGCTGGGTGGCAATACTGCTCAGCACCTGCTTACGTGCATAACTCTTCATATGTACAAACTTAGGAGCAGTCAGAGCCATAATCGACGCAACAATAAGCAGAACAGCAAATACTTCCAGGAATGCAAAACCGGAATTGCTTTTTTTCGTCTTTCGCAACATCATGTCTCTCTTAGCAAAACCCCTAACAACGCTCAGTATCGAAGGACAGGTACAAGTCACTGACAGTACGTGAATACATACCGCCACAGATCCCCGCTGATAACATTTCGTGATTCTACCAAAAAAATGCTTTTATTCATAATTAATTAAGATTTTAAGGGACTTTTTTGAAATCTGAGCGGGATTTCAGAGATCAGATACTATGCCGGAAATGAACAACTGCAGAATCATACCTTTCTACAATGCTGATGCTCCGGCAAAACAAAACAGAGCAAACTTCATGAAGACGATTTGAAATTTCAGAACATAAGATCAGACTGTGCACAGACAATCTGATTCTGAAACCTCAAAACTTCGGCATCAATAATGGGTTCCCCGTACCCACCCTCATCTGATCGCTGGTAATAGGTAGTTAAAGTACAGATTAAAAATACTGGTGTTACATTACAGGGCATACACTGTTACGGGAGTCGAACCCCGGCACCGCCCAGTACCGCCAAATTTAACTGAAACAAGTTCAAAATTACGATTCATTCTCAACCGCGGGAGATCATACCCACCCGATCAGACTACCATCATTATTTTACTGAAGTTCCGTCATCCAGTTCAGTTCCTGGATCTGCTCGTCAACTTTTCTCAGTTCCTTTGAACAGGAATCAACCTGTTTCTGAAGTTCAGAAACAGACACCGTACTGTGAACCCTGATTTCAGTTTTTGAATACCGTGAAACCTTCTCACTGGCTTCATCCAGAAAACTGCGCATGATTTTAATCCGTTCCTTGAGACAGTCCCGTTTTGCCAGCAGATCGGTAAGTGTGAAATCACCGGACTTTGCGACGTTATTGGTTTTGTTGATCCTTACAATCAGATCCTCAAGACGAATCAGTGATTCATCAAGTTCCTTCATGAGTTCCGCAGGATCCTCGGCAGGTTTTTCGCCCTCCTGCACCCTGGCATTATTGTCTAGTCTTCGACTCAGTTCTGATATTTTCTTCTGCAACTCCGATCTCTCGGAAAGTGCTGTTGCAAGCTTCATTGGTAATTCTCCATCACGGGAAATTCACAAATTCATCTCCGTCCTCCCCGTCAGCAGACACGAAAGTACTCATTCATCATTCTCCTGATGTGATCTTCAGACCGGCGGATAAGCCGGACCCGGGGTTCAGCAGTCAGATGTTTCGATCAGATAAACAAGACCGGTGCACCTGTCTGGGCATCACGATTTGAGCAAGGACAGAATGTAGAAATCTTATTATTCCGCAGATGAAAAATTCAAGGCAGCTTATAACAGTTTGCGATATAACTCAAAATTTACATTTCACCACAGCCTGCTTTTACAGCAACTTAGATATTATTTCCGGTCGTCTGCCTCACAATTTTTCAATTTCAGTCTGCAGGGATCAAACATTTAGATAGAATTCAAATACTTTGTCTGAAAGATAATCTATCATGTAAACTGCCGTTTCTGCATGGAGCCGATAATGAAGAAGACAGTCTCTAAATTTGTAATCAGTCAGACACGATCTGCAATAAGCACCGACTCAATAGAAAATACCATGATGCTTTTTGAGATGGGCAACTACAGAGAAGCTCTGGAAGGCTGCAGGAAATTTCTGAATACAGGCGACATCAGGATCATGCTGGCTCTGACAGAAATGTACCAGTTCGGACTGGCCGGAGAGCTTGATCTGGACAAGGCGGAGTACTACCTCTCGGAAGCAGCCAAGCATGATACAGAATCATGCTTCCGGATGGCGCAGTGGCTGGAAAAAGGGTTTAACGGAACAGCAGATCCAACGTCGGCCATCGATTATTACCTGAGGGCCGCAGAGCACGGTCACTCGAAAGCGCTGCTCTACATCGCAGAGTGCTATGCCAGCGGAAGACTTCTTGACTGCGATTCAGAAAAGGCGTTCAGGTGCTTTCAGAAGATTGTGGAAAAAAATGAACGAAACGACGAGAACACCATGGCCGAGGTTAAACTGGCTCTGTGCTGTCTGAACGGCATCGGCACAGAGGTAGATTACTCAAAGGCCCTCTACTACATGTCCCAGGCAGCCAGACATCAGAGCAGGGAAGCAATTTACGAACTGTCCATGATGTATTCCTCAGGAAGGGGAGTAACACAGGATTCAAGAAAGGCATTTCATCTTATGAACGAGGCTGCAGCCCTGAACTATGCTCCTGCACAGTATGAACTCGGTGTAATGTACGAGAATGCCATAGGCACAATAGAAAACAGAGAGCGCGCATACAACTGGTATCATATGGCCTACGAGCTGAACTACCTTCCGGCCTATGCCAAAATGGCTTCATTTCTGATCGACGGCAGCGTATCAGGAAGAGACTACCTGAAAGCAAGAGAGATAGCAGAAAAGGGCGCAAGTCACTCAGATGCCGAATGCAACTGCATACTCTACCAGATCTACTCCGAAGGCTGCGGCGTAAGAGCAGACAGAACAAAAGCAATGGAATACCTGAACAGAGCCATCATCGAGGGTTCATCAAATGCTGCAAAGATCATAGGTGATCTTTATTTCAGAGGTGATGAGAATCATATAATGAAGGATTTGAAACAGGCCGAGCAGTGGTACCTGAAAGCTGCCGGGGAAAACAGCATTCCCGCAATGAAGGGACTTGTGGAAATATATCTGTCCGGAGACGAAAGCATAAGCAGCAGTGAAAAAGCAAAAAGCTGGCTGCGCACCCTGGCCGAGCAGTTCGGAGACACGGAGTCCTACTATCAGCTGGGAAAACTGGAGGAGGACGGAGTATTCGGCGAACCGGACAAAGATCGGGTGAGATTCAACTATACGGCGGCGGCAAGGCGCGGTCATGCCGAATCCAAATTATCTCTTGCAAGACTCTATCACGAAGGAAAGCTGCTGGAGAAGGATGATCATATTGCCTACTACTACGCATATTCCATCAGCAGCAAAATCAAGAATCCGCAGCATACAGCTCTTCTTCAGTCAATCGAATCAGAGCTGACTGAAAACGAAAAAAATGAGATAAGAAATACCATAATCAATGAAACCATGTCCAGTGCCAGCAGCAAGATGCATTACTAGGGGGCGGATTTTTTATGAAAAAGAAACAATCAAAACATACTGTCAAACCGGTAAAATCAGCCGGTCCGTCTGCAGACATAACTTCAGAAAAAAAGCCGTCCATAGAAAACTGCAGACTTCTGCTGAATCGAGGACATTACACCAAGGCTTTCAGTCAGCTGCAGCAGCTTGCCGGGGAAGAAAATCCTGAGGCTGAGTATCTGCTTTCACTGCTCTATGATCGGGGGGACGGCACGGCTGTTGATCACCAGAAGGCCGCTGACTGGCTGAAAAAATCGGCGGTGTCCGGATATCCGGAAGCTGAATACAAATATGCCATGACCATTGCACCGTTTGCCAACAACAAGGACTTCGACTACGAGGTATGCGCCAGATATCTGGCGAAGGCCGTATCTCACAATCATCCGAAGGCAATGCTGGAACTTGGCAAACTGTATTTTACCGGCCACGGTGTTGAAAACAACCGTGACAGGGCTCTGGAGTTGATGATCAGAGCATCCGAAATAGATCCCTCCATCAGCAGCGATGAACATATCGGTTCAAGTCTTTATGCAAATGTGGAGCTTGCAGCCGCATATCCGTATCTTGTCAGAGCATACAACAAAGGGTTCTACAACGTCTGCGGCATACTGTCCACCTATTACATGAGAGGAGTTGCAGGAATTGAGCAGAATGTGGAACTGGCTTTCGGTATTCTGAAGAAGGGGGCGGAAAATCACAACGGACTTTCGGAATACATCATAGGATGCCACTACCGTGATGAATTCAACTACCGCAAAGCGTCCATCTATCTCGATGAAGCTTACAGACACGGCATTCTGGAAGCCGGGTATGATCTGGCAAACATTCTGATGAAAAATTTCAGTCCCTCAAGAGCAGACACGCGAAGGGTTTTCAGTCTGCTGAGAAATGTGGCCACCTACCCGACTGTAAAGCATGCCGCCGCAATGGCAGATCTCGGAACCTGCTACCATGAGGGATGGGGTACTGATCAGAATTATGAAGAAGCGGTAAAAAACTACCGCAAGGCACTGAAAAGCGATCCGGGAAACACGGTGGCCGAAGTTGGTCTGGGTTTCTGCTATCTCAACGGTCACGGAGTAAGACAGGATATCAGCAGCAGTCTTAAAATGATAAAAAATGCCGCGGAAAAAGGAATCATACCTGCATGCTCACTGCTCTACCGCTCCTTTATGGAGAAAGACGACGCAAAAAAATACATAAAGACCTTCGATGAATACATTTACTGGCTGACCAAATCCGCAGAAAGCGATGATGACGAGGCATGCTTCAGACTTGGAAACATATATCTTGAAGGAAAGGAAAGAGAACAGAATATTGAACTTGCGGAAAAATATCTTGGAAAGGCAGCTTACCTTCTGCACCTTGATGCCATGCTCCAGGTGATAAAGGAGGTAGAGAAGCAGGAAGACAGAGATCCTGTTTTCATTGGAACCTATGCCATGGCGCTCAGAAAGTTCTACGGAATAAATGACTATGCTAAGTACATTCCAAAGGATGCTGACATTCTTGAAACCGTAACGGAAAACCTGCAGGAGATGCTGTTTGATCGCATAAGAGCAGATCTTGGAATTCCGACAGAAAAAGCTGCAGATTTCCTTAATGAACTGTCACACTGCAGAGAGTTTGATCAGCTTGATAATATTGCCGTTCCTTCAAAACTGGAATAGAACAGGATTCATTTTCACCTGAATTTTCCGAAGACTGCGTCTCATCTCTGAAAACAGGGGAGGAGCGGGAGACACAGTCGTCAGAAGTTCAGACCTGAATCTGAAACATGCGTGAAACTCATCAAAACAGCAGATCCGGTTACCGGCAGAAAATACGTTACATCTCACTGCGGTTTATATTCGCTCCAGGAGCCGTCTCTCAGAACTTCAAACTTTCCCCACTCCGGCTTTCCGATATTGCGGCCCTTCACCCTGACAGGAACAAAGGCATCATGCTGACAGTAAGGCAGAGGATCTTCAAGTTCCATCCATCGCTTTTCATCAACAAATTCATCCCAGCATTCATACACTTCCTCAGGAGATTCATACCAGAGATCCGACGAACTCATGACAGCATCAGGATCTGAGTACAGGAAAAGATAGCAGCCATGATCAGCCGTACAGAGCATTATTTTCCAGACTTTCATGCCATCTGCCGTTACATGAGGATCCTTCAGCCATGCGTATTTTCTCATAAATCATATACCTTAATTCCAGATTATTGCCGCACGGACTGTTTGCCGGACTGTCCGGGGAAGGTACTGTCAAAGACCCTGTTAATTTCCGGCAATCAGAAAGCAGACAAGGAGAACAATCAGCGCCACGGAAACAAGGATCAGACTCTTTTTAAAAACTCCGCCTCCGGAACTTCCGTTTTCCTGGCTAACCGGCTCAACACCCTCACTTTCCCTGACACCAAACGGTCTTACAACAACTGAAGGCTCGGACACGTCATCTGCCACAGGATCATCAGCGGAAATCTCCGCACAGGTAACAATAGTGCTTTTTTCTATGGGTTCGTCCAGCTCCCTGAGATGCAGCATCAGAGGATCATCCTTTTCAACGGTTCCTGTTATCGGATCTCTCTGACCCTCAATATATACGGTAACTCTGCAGCCTTCCTTCATAATGCCTCCCGGAAACAGTGAGAACAGCAAACAACATATGAAAACGCTGTTCAGATTTGCATCAGATCAGAGGAAGTGAAAATCACCGAAAATTTTAGTGGAGCTCAGATATGAATTCGGCATAAATTCAGTTCGTCCAATCCGGATAGCGTTTTTTATAATAGCACGGGGATGAAAAGAAACAGTGTTCCCGCAAGTGACTTTTCGACACTGATCAAACAGAAAGGCTATGTTCAAGAAAAGTGTTGATCTTATCTTAAACTGCTAAGGAGTAATCATAACCCGCAGGCTTTGACTTGAAAGTCAAAACGCCACTTTGCATGCACTTTCTTAATGGATTAGCCAACC
>JAEEGG010002644.1_pt1 | contig 45929 bp, 26 predicted proteins | sample 9134161 | NCBI WGS metagenome assembly JAEEGG01 (sample SAMN16246543, study PRJNA631951) | gut metagenome | biome: gut microbiome; feature: rumen; material: CR-attached | host: Bos | place: Iran: Karaj | collected 2018-10 | reverse complement strand
CAGCTGGGGAGCGTTTGTCGGAAAGTTGGGCTTTTGTGTTTCGTCACCGGCTTGTGCGCTGACTGTCAGTACGCAGAGCGCTAAGAGGACTGTGGATAATAGCTTTTTCATGAGACAATTATTTTTAGTTTTAAGTTTTCAATGTGCAAAGGTAATACTTTTTCTTTGAACTTTGACCTTTATTCTTTGAACTTTATGATTTGTATAAGCGTTAAATAACTCTAATAAGTACCCACAAAGTTCAAAGTTCAAAGTTTTAAGTTCAAAGTTTGTTGTATCTTTGCCACACGAAGAAGAAAAGAATAAAAGATGGAAGAATTATGAAGTCTATATTTTCACTATTCACTATTCACTATTCATTAGCGCGTAGCGCGCGGTGGATCATCGTGGTGGCAACATGGCTCTCGGCGCTTGGCGTGAGCGCTCAAAGTGTGCGAGAAGTCATTCGTTTGGACGACGGCTGGAAGTTTGCGTTTGGAAATGCTTCTGACCCCGCGAAGGACTTCGGCTGCGGTACGGAGTACTTCAACTACCTGACGAAGGCCGCCTCTATCCATAACGAGGGTCCGTATGCCATGAAGTTTAATGATTCCACGTGGCAGGCGGTGCGCATCCCCCACGACTGGGTGACCACGTTGCCCTATGCCCCAGAGGCCAGCCATTCCCACGGCTACAAGACCGTTGGTTATAAATATCCTGAGACCAGCGTGGGCTGGTATCGCAAGGTGATGACTTTAAGCAAGGAGGACGAAGGCAAGCACATCGCCCTGCAGTTCGATGGCATCTTTCGCAATGCCCGTGTGTGGTTCAATGGCTTCTACTTAGGTTGCGAGTCCAGCGGCTATGCCACACAGGTCTATGACGTCACGGAGTATGCCAACTACGGTGGCGAAAACCTCATCTGTGTGCGAGCCGATGCGACGTTAGAGGAAGGCTGGTTCTACGAAGGTGCAGGCATCTATCGCGACGTCTGGCTCTTGAAGTCGGCTGCCGTTAGTGTAGCACCTTTCGGCACGTTTGTCTATAGCGACCTGAAGGCGCCGTATTCTAAGGCCGTCGTGTATGTGGAAACAGAGGTGAACAATCACGGATTGACGGCCCAGACGTGTCAAGTGGAACAGCGACTGATGGATGCCGCTGGTCAGGAAATGGCCAAGGCCGAGCCCGTCACGCTAACCCTGCAAGGTAAGCAGACGTTGGCAACTAAGCAACAGCTGACCGTCAGCCAGCCTCATTTGTGGAGCACCACCGACCCTTATCTCTATCAGGTTGAGACAACAGTCAAGGTCGATGGTCAGGTGACAGACGTCTATACCACGACGACAGGTATTCGCGACATCGACTTTGATGCCGACAAGGGCTTTCTTTTGAATGGCCAGCAACTGAAGCTGAAGGGCGTCAACATGCACCAAGATCACGCCGGCGTGGGGGCTGCTATCCCTGAGGCGTTGATGGCCTGGCGCATTCGCCAGCTGAAGCAGTTTGGCTGTAATGCCTATCGTGCCTCGCACAATCCCATGACGCCAGCCCAGCTCGATATCTGCGACCGCGAGGGCATACTGGTCATCGACGAGAACCGCCTGACGGGTATCAATGCCGAGCACCTGCGCCTTTTGAAAAACATGATCAAGCGCGACCGTAACCACCCTTCTGTCATCCTTTGGAGTGACGGCAACGAAGAGTGGGGTTTGGAGAATACTATTCAAGGTACACGCGTAGCTGCCGCCATGAGGGAATACACCCACCTGCTGGATCCTACGCGCCATTCGACCATCGCCAATGCCGGTGGTACGGAACTCATCAAGGGACTCGACGTGGTGGGCTTTAACTATATCGTCCAGAACGACGTCGATAACCGCAAACGTAATAACCCCACGTGGAAGATAGTCGGTACGGAAGAGACAACAGGCTGTGGCACACGTGGCGTGTATTTTGTTGGAGAAGATAAGAACCGCATGGTCAGCATCAACTATCACCCAACACCTAATGCCCAACACCCAACCCCTCCCAACGTCATCGAGCGCGGCTGGCAATTCTATGCCGACCGTCCCTGGACAGCAGGACTCTTCTACTGGACGGGCTTCGACTATCGCGGCGAACCTAATCCGCTGTCCTATCCTGCCCACGACTCGGAGTTTGGCATTCTCGACTACTGCGGCTTCTGGAAAGACGAGGCGTGGTACTTGAAAGCTTGGTGGACGGACGAGCCCGTGCTGCACATCTTCCCCCATTGGAACCTGCAAGGTCATGAGGGCGAGGAGGTGGAGCTGTGGGCCTACAGCAACTGCGACGAGGTGGAGCTGATTGTTAATGGCAAGAAACTTGGTCGTCAGCCGATGCCGAAGAATGGCCACCTGAAATGGAAGGCCGTCTATCAACCTGGCCGCGTGGTGGCTAGGGGCTATAAAAACGGTAAGCGCATCCTGACGCAGACCATCGAAACTACCAAGCCGGCTTATAAACTCGTCTTGAAAACTGACCGCCAGACGCTGACAGCCGACGGTCGCGACGTAGCCGTAGTGACTGTCGAGGTTCAGGATGCTAAAGGTCGCCTCGTGCCTAATGCCTGTCCTGAACTGGACCTCCGTTTAGAGGGCGAAGGCCGCATCTTAGGTGTGGGCAATGGCGACCCAGCCTACTTAGGTGCTGACCACCCCAAAGAGCTCGACTGCAAGGCCTTCCACATACCAGCGTTCAACGGCTTGGCTCAGGTCTTGGTGCAGAGCAGCTGTACTGCTTCTGCCCTTCAGCTCGAGTGTAGCAGCGCCGGCCTGCAATCAGGCAGGGTGGACATACAATGTGAAAATGTAAAAATTAAATAATGTAATAATGTAAAAATGAAACTTTGAAGTTTGTGTTTTCACTATTCACTATTCACCATTCATTAGCGCGTAGCGCGCCGTGGCTACTGTTGATGCTATTGGCAGGGTGTAGCAAAACGACTACTCTGCCAGAGCAGAATGCCGTGTACTATTGGCGCACGGAGTGGCGCTTAGACTCTACGGAACGGGCTTTCATTCAGCAGTACGATATCCGTAAGGTCTATTGCCGCTACTTCGACGTGGTGATGCAGGACGGCGAGCCGATGCCAAACGCCACCATCAACTTTGTCGAGCCTGTGGCCGACAGCGTGGAGATCGTCCCTACCGTCTATATGACTGAGGACTGCATGCACCAACAGCACGAGGGCTTGGCGAAGAAACTTGTGGATCGTGTGCTCCAGATGAACGAGACCAACGACATCAAGAGCGTCCGCGAACTCCAGATAGACTGCGACTATACCGCCCGCAGCCGCCAGACGTACTACCACTTCCTCGAAGAAGTGAGAAATATTCTCAGTAATCATAAGGCGGTAGAGAATTTTCAATTATCAACCACCATCCGTTTGCACCAGCTGTCTATGGCGCCGCCACCAGTCGATTATGGTGTGCTGATGGTTTACAATACGGGCGACCCGCGTCGCTTTGCAGAGCGAAACCCCATCCTCGACATCCGCGATGTGAAACCCTACGTGCGCTATCTCGCCGACTATCCGCTGCCCTTGGCTGCCGCCTATCCCGTCTATCTGTGGCAGCGCCACATCGACGGCGTGCGCATCGACCACTGGGTGGAGTCCGACGAGATTCTTCGCGTGAAAGCCGACCTCGAAAAGGAGCGTCCCTCGCTTAGCGCGAGCATCCTCACCTATCATTTAGATCACGAAAACATTAACAGATATCAACCGGAAACGTATGAAAAGATTTATCATCATTAGTTTGTTATTGACAGTTGTCAGTTATCAATTATCAGTTGCTCTGTCCTGTGCCTGGGAAGATACCCATAACTACTACCTGTTCAAGGCCTGCAGACCGGAGGAGTTCAGCACGCGTGTCGATAAAGTGACAAAGGACAACTGGAGGGCCTATTTGGGTTCTAACCAAGAGTACTTTTGGTTTAATGCCGACGAAATCGTCAAGTTTGCCCAAGGGAAGGGTGACGCCTTGATGGTCAGCTACGTCAGAAACTTGGAAAAGTACATCGACTGCGCCGAACAGAAGCAGCAGGAGCAATGGTCGTACCCCACGAAGGAGGAACTCCAAAAGCGCAAGCAAACGCTCCTCAACGTGCGCCAGTATGCCCAGGGAAAGCTGAAGACGCGCCTGCGCAGTCAGCATGCCCTGCTCTTTATGCGCTGCAACATGATGCTGGGTCGTCACCAGGAGAACGTTACCTTCTGGGAACAGACCGCCAGCCAGTTCATCAATTCCGTCTATAAGGAGATGATGGAGAACATCTATGCCGGTGCCCTGCTGAAGACGGGCAAGCCCGACGAGGCTGCACGCCTCTTTGCTGAGCAGGGCGACTGGAAGAGTCTCATGACCATCTACTACCAGAAGCGCTCCTTTACCGCCATCCGCGCCGAGTATCAGCGCGACGCCAACTCCCCCGTGTTGCCCTTCCTATTGCAGGACTTCGTCAACAATGCCCAAGAGGCCGTCGATGCGGCGGCAGGCCGCTTCCCCGAGGGTAAGCTCTTCATCCGCAACATCGAACAGCAGGAGGCTCGTCAGATGTGCCAGTTGGCTGAACAAGTGGTGCGCGAGGGCAAGAGCGAGAGTCCTGCCTTATGGCTCAGCGCCAAGGCTTGGCTGGAGTATCTTTTCGGTCAGGAGCGTCAGGCTTTGGCCGATGCCGAGAAGGCGCAGAATTTAGACGGTGCCGAGGTTCACAAGGACAACGCCCGTGTCCTGCTGCTCTACATCAAGTCGGCCCAAAGCAAGCCTAATGCCAGCTTCGATAACTGGTTGGCACAGGAACTGGAATGGCTCGATTCAAAAGCAAAGTCTCAGACCGACGACACCTCAGCGTCTTCATCTTCCGAGGGAGACTACCACTACGTTCGCGTTCTCGACCGTCTCGTTCACCAGGTATTGGCCGACAAGTATGCCCGTGCCGGTAGGCAGCAGACGTCGATGGCACTCTATCGTGCTGCCAAGGCCAGCGCCTATCAGGTGATGGCCGACACGATGGCCGTTGACGAGCTCATTAATTATTTACTTTATGTCAGTCAGCCTGCCACCACAGCCCTCGACCGCTATCTGAAGCCGCATCAGGACATAGACCGTCAGGAGATGAATGACCTGGTGGGAACCAAGTACATGCGCCTCTGTCAGTGGCAGGAAGCCATGATGTGGCTTGGTCGTGTGCCCCAGTCGTTCTACAAGGAACGGGGTTATGCCGTCTATGCCGCCTATCGTAAATATACCGTCGAACCGTGGATGAAGCGCCAGTGGTTGCCAGAGCGCATGGAGTATGGCGAGGACAGACCGACGCTGACCACCTCGCCGAAGATGGACTTCTGTCGCGAGATGCTACAGATGGAGGCTGGCATGGGAGTGCTTGACGGTGAGAGTAATGCTAAATTCTCCGAGTCTTACTGTCAGCGCTGCTACGACCTCGCCGTGCGCTATGCCCAGGCCCACTTCACGGGCGACTGCTGGTTCCTGATGCGTGACGGCAAGAGCGTCATGGACACCCTGCGCGTCAACGAGGTCAGTCTGGCAGACAAAGCTGTCGGCTATCTGCAGCAGGCCTGCCGCACCACCAACTTCCGCCTGAAGGAAAAGGCCCTCTTCGCCCTGACTTACGGTGCCCTCTACACCAAGCCTTGGCGCGAGAGTGTCTGGGATGACCAGGCCACCGACTGGGTGATGCGCGTCAACACCTCATCGCCCAACTACAAGGCGCACGTAGCCTTCCTGCACTTCGAACAGCAGAACGCCTCCCACGTCGCCGACTACGTCACTCGCTGCGACGAGTATGCCCAATTCCGAAAAACGAAAGATAATTGAATAATTCTTAATCGGCGAAGCCGACCAATCAACATTCAACATTCCACATTCTAAATGAAAATTGGCTCTATTGACTTGGGTGAGCGCCCCCTGTTCCTGGCGCCCATGGAGGACGTCACAGACATTGGCTTCCGCATGCTGTGCAAGCGCTTCGGTGCTGCTATGGTCTATACGGAATTTGTGTCGGCTGAGGCTTTGGTGCGCGACATCAAGTCCACCGTCCGAAAACTCACCATCAGCGACGACGAGCGTCCCGTAGGCATCCAGATCTACGGGCGCGACGTCGAGGCGATGGTTGAGGCGGCAAAGATTGTCGAACAGGCCGGACCAGACCTCATCGACCTCAACTTCGGCTGTCCCGTTAAGAAGGTTGCCGGAAAGGGTGCCGGCGCCGGCATGCTACAAAACATCCTCCTGCCCGACGGTGAAACCATCGACCCCAATGCCAAATTGTTGGACATTACTCGCCGCGTGGTTGATGCCGTCTCGCTGCCCGTCACTGTCAAGACGCGCTTAGGGTGGAACCACGAACAGCTCACCATTACCCAGCTGGCTCCCATGTTGCAGGACTGTGGCATCAAGGCCCTTACCATCCACGGTCGTACACGCAGTCAGATGTACACTGGCGAGGCCGACTGGACGCTCATCGGCGAGGTCAAGCGTAACCCTGCCATCCACATTCCCATCATCGGCAACGGCGACATCAAATCGTTAGACGATGCCGACGCGGCTTTCGACCGCTATGGTGTCGATGCCGTCATGATAGGCCGTGCCACCTTCGGACAGCCCTGGATCTTCTCACGCCGACAGCTGACCCTCGACGAGAAGATTGACATCCTCGAGGAACAGCTCCGCATCAACATCGAGCGCATTGATGCTAACGACAAGCGGGCGGAGAGAAAGTCCGCAGAACTCTGCGGCATTCTCCACACCCGTCGTCATCTGGCTGCCAGTCCCGTCTTCAAGGGCATCCCCAACTTCCGCGAGACCCGCATCCGCATGCTGCGAGCAGAGACTCAGGATGAACTCATCGACATCCTTGAATACTGCCGCCAGCTCTTACGATAAATAATAATAGGTTTAACCCAAATCTAATGACCGATTTGGGTTTAGTTGAAGACGAAGTCTGTCTTCACCACGCTGTAGCTCCCTGTGTCAGCCCCCCTTGTGTCATGAGATAAAAATACAAAGATTTTGAGATTTCTACATGATTCCCTAAAAAAAACTTTGAGATTTGCCCGAAAATATGTAATTTTGCCCTCGAATTGCTAAAAACATTTTGAGGAAAAGGACATAAGATAAACAGTTGAATTACATTAAATATCCCGAATCGTTTGTTGGTTCGGGATATTTTGTTTAACTTTGCCGCCAAATGCGACTAACTTTACAACGAAACCGTAAAACGACATCAATATGAAGCCTAACAGTAAAACCTTCACAACCATTATTTCGCGGACAGCCATGACGCTGCTGCTCGCAGTATTAACGACGGCCACGGCGTGGGCGGCTCATGAAAATGACTATTTGGACAACTCGTGGTATTTCAGAGCTCTCAATGCAACCCAATGCACCATTACGGGATATACGGATGCTAGCGTAAAGTTTCTGACTATCCCGAAGACATTGAAATGGAATAACCAAACTTACAATGTCTATTCCGTCAGCTCGGACTGCTTTTCTAATTTCCCAAATCTACAGTCTATTACTTTTTATGAAGATACACAGATTGAGTATATGCCGAATGTGGCGGACATTGCAAGCTTCAATACCATTTATCTTATAACATCAAATGGAACGGTTGAGAACAGGTTACCAGCTTCCATCACTCAGATTGGCAATGCCTTCAAGAATACAAGCATCAAGGAACTCACATTGCCCAATGTAACAAGCATTGGTGACTATGCTTTTATGGGTTGCGACCACCTCGAAACCGTTACCTTCGAAAAGCCGGCCTCCATAGGCAGGTGGTCTTTCGCCAAGATTAAAGGTTATTATGATAAAATAGTTGCAGGCCAAGGTGTTACGAGATTTTACGTTAAGACCACTGTGGACTATCCTGGCCCATTGAGCAACTGGAGCACCTATAACTACGAATATTCTCCGAGTCTTGTCGTCAAATGTGATGATGGCTCCTGTGGCTGGTGCGGCGACGAGTTTGGCGACAGAACAGGTGATAACTATTATGAGAATGCCTCATGCCTATACTGGATACTTGACAAAAACGGTAACCTCACCATTGACTGTATCCAGCAGGATATTGTTCTCGAGAATTACCTTTCTAAACAGAACATCAAGACGATCAACTGGAATAAGAATGATGTCAAGACGCTCACGTTGAAGCATGTCTATGGGTTTTCTAAAAAATGTTTTATGAATTCTCCGAACCTCACAGCTGTCAATATTTCTAAATTCGTGGAGAATCTTAATTATATTACAGAAGACATGTATATTATTGAGCCTGCCCCCAGAAGAGGTAGTCTTATTGAAGAGATTGAGTCCAGTGCGTTTGGTGGTTGCACAGCTCTTACAAGCATCATCGTTGATGAGGACAATCCCAAATACGACAGCCGCAACGGATGCAATGCCATCATCAAAACCGATGCTAACGAGTTGCTGGTTGGATGCAAGAATACAACTATTCCCGCAAGTGTGACAAAAATTGGAGAATATGCGTTTAAGGATTGTACAACCCTTACCTCTCTCACTATTCCCGAAGGCGTGACAACTATTTATTGGGACGCATTTTCGGGTTGCGTAGGTCTTACCTCTCTCTCCATCCCCGCAAGCTTGACAGATATTTTCTCCGGTGCGTTCTCTAACTGCCCTAACATCGAGACTATCAGCGTGAATGAGAACAATCCCAAATACGATAGCCGCAACGAGTGCAATGCCATCATCGATACTGAAAAGCAAACGTTGGTGTTCGGATGTAAAAACACCTATATTCCTGAAGCAGTGGTGTCTATTGACGAAAGTGCGTTTGAAGGTTGTAAAAATCTTCCATCTGTAACACTTCCTGCAGGCTTAAGTAATATTTGGGGTAGTGCATTCCGTGATTGTTCCCACTTAGAGAACCTTTATTTCAACGGATCTAAGAAGCAGTGGGATAAAGTATATAAAGCAGGTGATTGGAATACCGGTGTGGCTTCAAACTACACGGAGCATTGGCGTTGCACTGTGACGTTCGATGCCAACGGTCACGGCACAGCTCCCGAAGCACAGACGGGTCTGTGGAGCAGTCAAGACAAGGTCACGGAACCCGCCCCGCTTTCTGCCGACGGCTATGTCTGCACAGGCTGGTTCACCGATGCCGCATGTACCAACCAGTGGGACTTCGCGAACGATGTCTTGACAGACGACTTGACTCTCTATGCCGATTGGGGTACCGCCTGCGCAGCTACCTTCACAACGGCAGCGACAACGGTGGAGATTCCCTATGGTCAGGAGTGGACTGACATCCCCGTCACCGCGAGTAGCCTGACTCTCGGATTCTTCCAAAACGAAGGACAGCCTGTGCGTCAGGCCGATGCCTTGGCGGTGACACCATTCGTGGGAAGTGGAGCAAGCTCAGCCTTCACGTTCCAAGGCACCTTAGGAACAATAGATGCCTACAAGGGTGCCGGCGAGCACACAGTAGGTAATCGTATCTCTGAATCACTCACCGCTGTGGGGCAGAGCGGCACGCTGTGGGTGTATATCCCCAAGGCCGCATGGGAGGCAGCTGCGCCTGGCAGCTATACGCAGAACTTGGCATACGATGCTGTGTTCCTCAGCAATGCCGTAACCCCTGCTGAGACCTACGGCTATAGCTTAGACAATAATGCGAAAGTGACGCTGCAGTTCAGCGTGACCGAACCTGTCACGCTAACATTAGTTTCTAACAACGGCGTGAGTCAGACGTCCACCGTCAAGACGCGCAAGAGCATACCCACCCCTCTGCCTGCCAATACCTTTACCATCCCTATGGGCAAGACGTTCCTCTGCTGGAACACCAAGGCCGACGGCACAGGCAATCGCTACTATGTTGGCAGCACCATTGTCCTTGAAGACGACATGACGCTCTACGCCGAGTGGGGTGAGGGTTACCTCATCGACTTTGCGTCAGCCACGTCGCAGGACATCACGTTAGGACTGTCTGCTCAGCTGACTTCGCTAACGGGCTACTTCATGAACGACGACGTCCAGATGGGCTTGGATATTGACCTCGACGGCGTGATGGACGTAGAGATAGTGCAGGAGTTAGACGAGTCGAGCGACACCTGGACGGCCAGCGTGAAGAAGCTCAAAAGCCTGACGAAGAACTACCGCTTCGTGCTCACCACACCAAGCGAGGAAGGGGAGTACGGAAGCGTCATATTCAAGTTCGTCAATGGAGCCGAGACCGTTGAGCAGCCCGCTATCGAACTGCTCTATGACGACATGGGAACCTATAACCGCGAACAGCTCCTCACCTTGAAGGATGGCCAGCAGCACAACCTGATGCTTAGCGACCGTAAGCTCTTCCGCGACGGCTTTTGGAACACGCTCTGCCTGCCCTTTGCCATCGCTAACTTCGACAACACACCGCTCGAAGGGGCTACGGTGATGGAGTTAGATACGGAAGGCACATACAGCGGCGGCCATCAGACGGGTGTTGATGGCAACACGCTCTATCTCTATTTCAAGGAGGTCAACAGCATCGAGGCTGATAAACCTTACATCATGAAGTGGGCAACGACAGCGGAAGACATCACTAACCCCGTGTTCTACGGCGTCACCGTGACTGCTGAAGCCAAGGAGATTCCCAACCCCTACCGTTATTCATACGACGACCCAGAGACCATCACCGTGGCTGCGCCGACAGACGTCACCTTCCCAGGCGGCAAGTTCTGCGGCACCTACGACCCGACGGTTATCTATAACGACGAGCACAACAAGTTCTTTTTGGGCGACGACAACACTCTCTATTGGCCCGATGTAGCAGATTACAGCGTCAAGGCCTTCCGAGCCTATTTCGACCTGAGTGCCTTGCCGTCTGGTGTCCGCACCTTTAGTCTAAACTTTGGCGATGTAGAGACAAGCCTCCCCCAGCCCCTCCAAAAGGAGGGGAGCCAGAATGCCGCGTGGTACACCCTCGACGGCCGCAAGCTTGACGCCAAACCCACGAAGAAGGGATTGTATATCGTGAACGGCCGTAAGATCATCATAAAGTAAAATGGTAAAAAAGTAAAAAGGTAAGAGTCATGGAAAAATAATCGGCAAAAAGCTTGCATTTCGCGTTTTATTTTTGTATCTTTGCATTTCGTAAGCTGGAGGGCTAATACAACGTATGAAAACAACACATTGCTGATGACACATGTGACAGATGACAGCAAGAATTACAAACTCCTCGCGTACCGCGCGTATGCGGTACGCGATATACTCTTAGAAACTATGTGTCATAAGTGTCATCTGTCATACATAGGTTTGAGGAGATAGTCGACTTTTCCAGTACTTTTCCGTCAGAAATCGCGGTGATTTCTTCAGGAAATCACGGCAACTTCTTGAGGAAATCACGGCAATAATTGCAAGAAATCACGGCAACTTCTGAAGGAAATCACGGTGATTTCTGTAGGCAGTTCAGGTTTCTTCGCCAACTACTCGCCAGCGGGACAGATGGGACAGATGGGACAGAGGTTTTCGGAAACCCTTCGCGTACCGCGCGTACGCGGTACACGTATAATCTTTATAAACTACTGTCCCATCTGTCCCATCTGTCCCAAAACAAGTTTATCCGAACAAAAAAAGCCCCGGGAATCATGGGGTCGGTTCTACTGATCATTTTTCTGCGTTGAAAATTTGGATGTTCGAGAATAAGTTCGTATCTTTGCTTTCGCATTTGAAAACAATTGAACCAATGGAAGTGCACAGGGAGTCAAGAACAATGTGTAATACAGAAACTTCAAAAGTGATCAGTAGAACCGACCCCGTGATGGATAGAAGAATATGGCATACAATCTTGATAAAAGAACCAGCAGAATTGGTGGGAAAGCGGCAAAAACCGTATTCAATATTGGTGCGGCATTAGTCGGATATGCTCTTGGGCTACATTCTTCCTCTAAGAGGCCTAAATTGTCAGGTGTTAGAAGAAAAGGCCTAAGAGATGGTAGTTAAAGCAACTTTACGAACTATTTTTGATTGTTTTCTACAAATTTTCTTCAAAATGTTTGTGGCTTCTTAGAAATCTCTTTATTTTTGCAAATAAATATAAACAAAACAATTATGGATAAATATAAAACAGGAGATTTCGTCAAACACAACAAACAATTGTGTGTAATTGAAAAGTTAGAGGATGGCATAGCATTTCTTAGTGATGGTCATAAAGTTGATTGCATTAGGCTTGAGCCAGTAAGAATAGGAAGCCCATTGGATAAGGCTATTACGCTGGTCAATGAAACAATAAGGTATATACCAGGTTCTATAAAAATAGACCATGCATACAATTATTATTTAGACTGCCGTCTTTTGGGAGGTAAAACAATCAGGGATGTTTTGGATAAAAATCCTCAAATACAATATCTACACCATTTGCAGGATTGGCTTGCTAATAATGCAGAAGGTTTTCTCTTAAAGAATTATAATAGAAGCATTTAGTTTCAATCTAATAGTGTAAACAATATCGAAGATAAAGATTATAAAACAAACTGTTATGGAAAAAGATTTAATACTTCAGAATCTCTGTGATGCCTTTGAAGTTTTGAAGGATTCATGGGACAGTAAGAGTGATGCTATTTGTAAATGTATTGGTGAGACTTCAAAATATGATATGTCAACAGCGCTTGACATGTGGCTCTATTTATTACAAAGCCTTAAGAGAGAATGGAAAAGTGATAATGATAAAGAAATGGTATGGAAGGTCTGGTTTAGAATAGACGATTCTTATGATTCTAGTAGCGAAACGGCTTATTATATATATCCAGTATTAATAAGAAAACGAGACTTGTATAGTATATTATATGGTGAAATATTGGTAAAAGACGATTATGGCCAGACATCTTTTTTAACATATTGTTTTGCATGGATGCTAAAAGAAAAAAATCCAAACTTAATAATAGACATCCTTCGTCTTTACAACAATAATCTCCATAATGGAGATTTTCCGATTGGTACTTTCATGAGAAAAAGTGTTGAAGCCTTTAATGATATTAAACGCCACTATGAAATTAAAGTTCCAGATGATAATAAAGAAGTAATGATGTCTTTTCTTGAAAACATTAAAGATAGAAAAGAGCGTGCAGAATTTATGGTAGCAATTCTTTCTTTATAACGATAATGCACTGAATGCTATTTGTAACAGCATTTCAACAGAGCATCAATATCATTAATAGGTGATAGTCTTGATAAATTAAAAAGGAATAAGTTTTTATGATTTCTGAAAAAGATATTGTATTTCGCTGTATGAGGTTTAATGACCCCAATTTTGAACAGCAACTCTCATTTTTTGGATGGGAAGATAGTATAGAACATTCCTTATTTAACTATATTGAAGGATACAAATACGCGGCAACTGCTGTATATGATGCATATAAGGAAGCTGCATCTACGCACAGTATTGAAAAACAAGATACCATCTGCTATCCACTGGTGTTTTTGTATAGACACATTACAGAATTATATTTGAAATACATCTATATAGTTTTGCTTAAACCAGATGAAGAGCAATTTAGGAATTATATTAATTGTGGCCATAAACTGAATGATTTATGGAGAGGTATTAAAGACACAATTGTTTCCCTTGGAGACAGAGTTAGTGAAAACGTTAACATAGCTGCCATTGAGAAATATATCAATGAAATTAGTGAAAATGACTATAATTCGTTTAATTATCGATATCCAGTAACAAAAAATGCTACTCTGGTGCATTCATCCCCTAAGTACTTGGACATAGACAACCTTGAAAGTCACATGAAAATGTTTTTTGAGTACTTAGATAGTGTTCTTTATAATGTCAAAGATCAATGGGTTGATGACGAATTCAATGAAGAGTTTAATAATGTCTTTAACCATGAACTCGTAGCCACACTCCCCTTCATTAAGAAATTGTTTCTTTATTTACAAGACAGGGATGAGAAAAAGAAAATCAATAAAAGAAGCCATACGAAGACAACAGCTTGGTTGGAAATGTCCGACATAGAAGACATAAGTTTAGAAGAAAGAGACGTGGAATATCGTATGCTAAAAGGTTTGACAGAAAATCAAAAAACACTACTTATTATTTTATATTGGGCAGGGAAAACGTTAAAATTACAGAATTTAGCATCATCAAAAGAAGAGCGGAAACGGGATATTTATAAGATTCTATTTAATGCTTGTAATTCAGATGTGGCATTTGACAATAATGTTTCTCCTTATAAAAATAATGTCTTATATGACATAACTTTCGGTTCACTCAAAACAATTGAATATATGCAAAACATACTGAAAGAATTTGAAATAGATTATGCCCAAAATATTAAGGAAACTATTCCTGATACAACAGCAAATCCATTGGATCTGAATAAAGAATAGCTGCTGAGAAAAAAATATTTAAGACCCAAATAGTGTAGTAAAACGAAAACCAATATGATACAATCCACAATTCAGAATATCAACTTTTCTTTTATTGCTGAGGCGAAAAACTCTCCGGCCTTGTTGGCAGATATGGCTGCGATGGAGAAATATATGTCAGAAAGCTATAGCGGGCGAATCATTGTAGAGCTTTTGCAGAATGCTGATGATGCCCATTCGTCGAGAGTTTATATCACGGAGCAGGGCGGTAACGTAATCTTTGCCAACAACGGACGGCCATTCAACGATGCTGACGTGATGGCAATCTCACGTTCAGGAGCCAGCGAGAAGAAGCGGGGTGAGACAATAGGATATCGTGGAATTGGTTTTAAGAGTACGTCGTTTCTTTCATCGGAAATTATTATCTATTCCAATGAGACGGCTTTCAGCTTTTCGAAAGCAAAGACTGCAGAGGCTCTCGGTGTGGACGAAGAGCATGTTCCAACAATTCGTATACCGTTCTTGGTGGATGCATCACCCTATATGGATGTTATAGAAGAACTGACGGATAATGGCCATACTACTATCTTTATTTTTAAGTCGTCGAATAAGAAAATATTGCAAGAAGAAATTGAGTCGCTGAGTGCCGATCTGATGCTTTTCTTGCGTCATCTAAAGGAGATAGAGACTTCGAACATGGGCGAGGACAAACTGCTTCGTGTGGTCAGAAAAACCAAGGATTGGGGACAAGAGATTACCATCGACAAGAATAAATGGGGAATGGTGGATGATTGCTTGGCGTTCAAAATGGAAGACGACGTTTTTGTAAAGTGTGAGGCAGACGAGGCAGTCTATTACACATTTTTGCCAACCTACGATAAAGCGCCTTTCCCATTTAAGATGAATGGTGACTTCTCTACAGACCCATCGAGAAAGCATATTCGCCAAGACGAAACTACACAAAAGACCCTAAGGGTATTAGCCAAGGCTGTTGCGAATGTTATTGATAAGGCTTTTAAGGAACCGAAGCCCGTCTATCGCAATCTGCTTCAGATAATTACTGATGGAACTTCGTTCAGTACAATCAATATGCAGTTGAAGAAGTATCTGAAAGAGTTGCTGAGCGATAAAAAAATGCTGAGGTTTAACAATGGGACTGTAGGACGACTTTCTGACTATAAATGTTTCCCTGTTGGCTTTGAAGGTAGCGTGGCAAATATCGTTAGAAGGGAATCAGAGACTATCCGTAATCATAGCCTTGCACCGGAGGTTTACGAGAATCTGAATGGCGTAGAGGAATTCATAAGCACATATAGTGAATCAGTATTTAGCTCACAAGACATTGCTGATGTGTTGCAAGATGAAACTTTGGTGGCTAACCTGTCAGAGTACGCTTATTCTTATCTGTTGGGTAAGACGGTTCAAGCCTATAATCGCAGTAAGCTGATGTCTACCAATGACGTTGATGTATCAGAAATACTAATCAAGGATGAAGGTGGTGAGGTGATACCGTTGAGCCAAAGCAATATGAATTCAAAGGACATCAGCGAACTATTGCAAGAGAACGACAGCAACCAAGCGCTGACAAATGTCGGACTGAAAGCATTCACTCAGGAACTTGGACTGGAATACAAGGAGGAAGAGGGCTTCAAGTCGTTCCTTAATGGCTTACAAGACGAGGAGCCAGAAGAAGAAAAAGAGCCAGATTTACCTGTATTCTCACCAAAGGCAGTGTTTAAGGCTTCTAAGCCCATCATCCCCAGATGGCGATCAGCAGAGAATGCCTGTGTAGAGATAGAGAAATTCTTAGGTAACGAAGCACGTGATGTAAGTACTCAAAATCTTGGCTATGATGTGGAGAGTACCACACCAACAGGTGAGAAACGATATATAGAGGTAAAGTCTGTTTCCAAATCCGATAGGTCTTTCTCACTTACCAACAATGAATATACGGCTGCCCATCAATATAGTGATGCTTACTATATCTGTCTGCTACATCATGGCGATGAAAAATCGAAAGCCATATATATACAGAATCCTCTTGCCAAACTGCATCTTGAAAAGAGAATCAGACAATGGGAGTGGTATTGCGAGGAGTATCAAGGGGAGGAAATCGAAATAGAGTATTGAAATCTCCAACTATATCGAAATCATGGGGACGGTTCTGCTGATCCATTTTACCAGAGTTATTCGGAGGCATGATGTCTGTATCAACAAGCAATAGAACCTGCAATAAAACGTTATTGGAGATATGGCAAAAAAGGAAAACAACGAATTAGAGAAAAGGAATCAAGCATTCTTGATTTACCAAGATGAAAACGGAATAGCTCGGGTCAATGTTCGATTCGAGGGTGAGGATGTGTGGCTGCTTCAGGAACAGTTGATGGAGTTGTTTGATGCTTCACGACAGGACGTAAGTTATCACATCAATCAAAAATATGATGAGGGTGAACAGGATCCAAATCGAACTCGCAAAATTTTTTTGATAGTTCGTCAAAAGGGCAACAGAAATCATAGGGAAGGGCTCTGAAGCAATCCGAAACAATTGATTATCTTTGACTTCGAAATATAGCTGAAAGATGTCGGATGTATGAGGTCTGATGGCTGATGGAGGAGGGATGGGGCTAATTCTATGTAAGATGGAAGATAAAAACTTTTTGTCTATAACGTAACATTTTCGTTTTTTACATACTTATATTAAAAACATATCGTAACTTTGCAAACGAAATATGAACATGGCAGACGAAATTAAAAACAATAATTCATTGACGAATCAAGAGACTTTTGTTGGTGAGATTCGGACAATCATTGACAAAGCGCGTTCAGCTGCGATTCGCAGCGTGGATTTCAGTCGTGTACAGATGTACTGGAACATAGGCAGGCGTATAGTGGAAGAAGAGCAGCACGGAAAGGAACGGGCCGACTATGGCACGTATCTGATCAAGAATCTTGCAAAAGAGTTGGAACCTGAATATGGTAGTGGGTTTGGTGTCAGACAATTGGAAAGAGCACGACAATTTTATAGGGTATATCCAATTGCGTCCACAGTGCGGTCGCAATTGAATTGGAGTCAATATCGAATGTTGATTCAGATTGATGACCCAGATAAACGGGAGTATTATGAATTGGAATCCGTAAATAATGGATGGACTGCCAGAGAGACTGAGCGACAAATCAATTCCATGTTGTACGAGAGGCTTTTGCTCAGTAATGACAAAGACTTGGTATTGGCTGTGGCCCGTAATCAGAGAATTCCAGAATCGCCCACGGAAGTAATCAAAGACCCGATGGTGTTGGAGTTTCTGGGATTGGAACGAAAGGCGGCATACTACGAAAAGGATTTGGAGAGTGCCATTATCTCTCATATTGCTGAGTTCTTGCTTGAAATGGGAAAAGGCTTCTCATTCGTAGCCAGACAGAAGCGCATTCTGTTGGAAGATGATGAGTTCTTTGCAGACTTGGTGTTCTATAACCGTTTGCTTCGCTGCTTCGTCGTGGTAGAACTAAAGACCGGTAAACTGACACATCAGGACTTAGGGCAATTGCAGATGTATGTGAATTATTATGATCGTTGCGAGAAACAGGAAGACGAGAATCCGACCATCGGCATTCTGCTTTGCTCAGACAAGAATGACACGGTAGTAAAGATGGCTCTGCCCGAAGATAATTCCACGATATTAGCCAGTAAGTATCAACTGTATCTGCCAACAACAGAACAGCTGATTAAAGAGATTGACGAGGTAAAGTTTGGGGAATATCGTGGAGTATGATATTATTCCAAGGATCAAGGCTCTGGCACTGACGATGTCTGATGGAAGAAGGCTGATGGTTGGATGGTAGAGAAAAAAAGCTTCCCGTCTGGGAAGCCTTTTTCATTATTCACTATTCATTATTCATTAGCGAAGCGCATCTCTCCTTACTTCTGCATCGAGACGGGGATTGCGAGGCGGGCTTGCATGGCCCTCGTTGAACTCGAACTCGATCTTCCAGTCGCCCTGGGCGGTCACGTGGTAGGGAACGGCATAGGACTGCTGCTCCAGGTTCTCCAGGCCGCAGCCGGAGGAGGGCTCCAGCGGGCTGACCTCGTTTGCCACCTCGTTGTTAAGTTCGTCACTGCATGCGGTGAAACCGAATGTGAAAATACCTGCGGTAAGAATGCTCATGAGCACCTGCTTTACCATAACTGAATTCTTCTTCATAATGAGTAATTTTTTTAAAGTTGTTATTATTAAATTTTGAATTTTTCGATTTTACTTTTTGTCTTTCAACGATGCAAAATTATGGCAAAAAACAGCACGCTCCAACAATTCTTCTGTTTTTTGCCTCAAGTCCTTGCGACAACCATGGGAATATTGCGACAGACCTGAGGAACCCTCTCCATATCTGTCGCAAAGGGGCTAAAAAAGTAAGCTCAGAAGGCCAAGGTCATGTCATGATACACCAGCGAAAACCCATGATACATGGCGTAATGCTTATCTCACGGAATCTTGTTACCTTTGTAGCCAGAATAGAAAAAACCATAGAACAAATGAAATCATTACTCACAACCCTAATTCTTATGTACGGTCTCTGCGGAACTGTTGTTGCCGCAGAAGTGACGTCGCCCGACGGCAGACTGTCAGCCAAAACGAACGGAAATACCATCATTGTCAGTTGGGGAGGACTGCAAGCCTTGGAGCTGACAGACTTGAACATCACCCAAGCCCCATCATCCACCAATCCTTTTGTGTTTGTCAAGAAGGTGACAGACGACTACCAGATGCTGACAGGCAAAAGGAAACATTGCCACAACGAGGCCAACGAATATGCCGCTTCAGCAGGAAAAGGCGTCCGACTGGTGCTGAGAATGTATAACGATGGCGTGGCGCTGCGGTATGAGGGCCTACCCTCAACCCCTCCCCAAGGGAAGGGAGAAGCGACCCAGGTAGGCTACCGTATTAAAGAAGGTACGCGGCGCTGGATGCAGCAGTGGGCAGAGTCGTACGAGGGATTCTTCCCACAGGAAACGACGTATAAGGTGAAGCCAGTACCGTCGTTCAGCGGTACATTTAAATCGGCCGAGGGTTGGAACAACCGCTGGGGCTATCCGGCACTCATAGAGGCGCAAAAGGGCGTCTTTGTGCTGATTAGCGAGGCAAACATAGAGCGAGGGCAGAGCGCCTCGTGCCTTTATAACGACGGGGAGGTGTTCCGCGTGGTGGAGGCAGAGCGTGTCGCTGGGGAGGCCTCCCCCCAATCTCTCCCAGGGATGGGAGTGACGCCGTGGCGCGTGGCCATCATCGGTACGTTGAAGGATGTGGTGGAGTCGACGTTAGTGACTGACGTCAGCGAGCCAAGCCGGATAGAGGACACCAGTTGGATAGAGCCAGGTGTGGTGTCGTGGATTTACTGGGCTTACAACCACGGCTCGAACGACTATAACATCATCAAGCAGTATGTGGACATGGCCGTGACGCTTCGTCTGCCCTACGTACTGATAGATGCCGAGTGGGACGAGATGCGTGACGGCAAGACCATTGAGGATGCTGTCGGCTATGCCAAGTCGAAGGGCATCAAACCGCTTATCTGGTATAACTCCAGCGTGGGATGGATAGACGGCGCTCCAGGTCCGAAGTTCCGTCTGAACAAGCCCGAAGACAGGGAAAAGGAGTTTGCCTGGTGCGAGAAGATTGGCGTTGCTGGTGTGAAGATAGACTTCTTCTCAGGCGACAACCAAAAGAATATGGACTACTGCATAGACCTCTTGGAGTGTGCCGCCCGCCACCATCTGCTGGTTAACTTCCACGGCGCACCCATCCCCCGTGGCTGGCAGCGCACCTATCCTAACCTCATGTCAACGGAGGGTGTCTATGGCGCCGAGTGGTATAATAACGTTCCTACGTTTACCGATAAGGCCGCCAGGCATAATGCCACCCTGCCCTTTACCCGCAACGTCATCGGACCTATGGACTACACCCCCTGCACCTTCAGCGACTCGCAGCATCCGCACATCACGACGAATGCCCATGAACTGGCTCTGACGGTGCTTTTCGAGAGTGGCCTGCAACATCTGGCAGACAAGCCCGAAAGCTACCTGTCACAACCCAAGGAGGTACAGCAGTTCCTGACGGAGCTGCCCAGCACATGGGACGAGACGCGCTTTGTCAGCGGATATCCTGGCGAGTGGGTGGTGATGGCACGCAGGAAGGGTTCGACGTGGTATGTGGCTGGCATCAATGGCCAGGACACAGAGAATGCATTACTGGCGAATCTCGACTTCATCAATCCTGACGGCAAGACACCAGTAGAGACGATGATCTTTATGGATGGTGACGGCACAGGAGAAGCTGGCGAATATGGAAAGAACGCATGGAGCATCATGCGCAATCCTTCTTTAGCAAACGGTTTTAAATGTCGTCCACGTGGCGGATTTGTATTGGTGGTGCGCCCAAAAGCCGATACATTGCCTTTTGTCTATAACGTGGAAAATACAGGGGCTTCCTTCCCTAAGCCCGACATGCCTGCCGCCAAAGACCTGCCCATACAGCACGGACTGCCCGATGCCCTGAAGGGTGTCAACAGCTTTGCCGACTGGGGCAAGCGCCGCAGCGACATCGCCCACATGATACAGCACTATGGCATCGGCGAGAAACCTGTCGTCAGCAAGGAACAGGTCAAGGCCCGCATGGAGGGCGACACGGCATTAGTCGTGGACGTCACCGTAAACGGCGAGACGCTGACCCTGCGCTCCGTCATCCGCTATCCCAAAACGGGAACGGCTCCATACCCCCTGATGATTGGCACCAGCATGATGTCGCTGCCCAGACAACTTTTTAATGACAGGCCGATAGCCATCATGAACTTCCGTGAGAAGCAGGTCAACGACTATGGACAATGGGGTCCGCACCATGAGCGTAGCGAACATCCGTTTGACAAGTTGTATCCCCAGCTGAAGGACAATGGCGCCTATAGCGAGTGGGCATGGGGCTTGAGCCGACTGATTGACGGTCTGGAGCAGTTAGGCCCAGAGGTGACGAAGATTGATACCCGTCATATTGGTGTCACGGGGTGCTCGTATGCTGGTAAGATGGCACTCTATTGTGGTGCCTTCGACGAGCGCATCGCCCTGACCATCGCCCAGGAACCTGGTGGCGGAGGAGCTGCAGCCTGGCGTAAGTCGCACGAATCGACAGAGAAGGTGGAAGACATCGACAAGACCGACTACCACTGGTTCTTGGAAAGTCAGAAGGACAATTTCCAGGGCGACTCCGTCTATCGTCTGCCCTATGACCAGCACGAACTCTGTGCTATGGTCTGTCCACGAGCCTTGCTGCTACTGGGTAACCCTGACTATCCCTGGCTCTCCGACCCTGCTATGGAAGTTTCCGCCAAGGCTGCCGTCAAGGTATGGCAGAACTTCGGCATCGGCGACCGCATGGACTGGAGCATCGTTGGCGGACATGGCCACTGCATGCTGCCCGAGAGCCAGTACCCGATAGTGCAATCCTTCATAGACCGTTTCCTTTTAGGACGGTCCCAATGACTTTCAATTTTCGAAAAGTTTTACACACATTAAACCTAAGCTCTTTGTCTTCGTCTAAGGAAAGACGATGAACCTAATAATAGTAGTCAACTAATCCCAAACAACGTACAACGTGAAAAAACTATTTGTCCTGTTATCTCTATTTGTGTCTATGCCATTGATGGCACAGCAGCATAAGCTATGGTACACACAACCGGCCCGTCACTGGTTAGAAGCATTGCCTGTGGGCAACAGCCAGATGGGCGCAATGGTCTATGGCGGCACCGAGACAGAAGAAATCCAACTGAACGAAGAAACCTTCTGGAGTGGTTCACCGCATGACAACAATAGCCTCACGGCACGTGACCACCTGCAGGAGGTGCGCGACCTGATCTTTGCCGGACGCGAGGAAGAGGCACACAAGGTGCTCGACCAGCATTTCTTCCGTGGTCCTCACGGTATGCGCTTCCTACCGTTAGGCAGCATCAAACTGAAACTCGGTCATCAGGAAGTCAGCCAGTATCGCCGAGAACTGAACATCGGCGACGCCGTCAGCAACACCTCTTATATATATAAAGGTGTCAAGTACGAACGGACGGTCTTCGCCTCCCTACCCGACCACGCCATCATTGTCCGGCTGACTGCCAGCAAGCCTGGCGCCCTGTCGTTTGACGTAAACTTCAACAGTCAGTTGCAGGCGAAGGTATTTACGGTTTCCAGCCATGAAGGTATCAGCGGCGAGGTCAACGAACTTGCTGCCGTTGTCGATGGTGTGGAACAGGAAGGCATCCAGGCAGGGCTAAAAGCCGAATGTCGTATTATGGCAGAGGCTGACGGCAAAGTGGAACGTGGGGCTGAAAAACTCATCGTCACCAATGCCACTACCGCCATGCTCTATATCACAGCCGCCACCAACTTTGTGAACTATCACGATGTCAGCGGCAATCCTGTGAAGAAGAACAACCAGACATTATCCGCCCTGAAAGGCAAACCCTATCAGCTGCTGCTGACCAATCACGTCAAGAAATACCAGGAGCAATACAACCGCGTGACGCTGAACCTGCCAAAAACGGCTAACTCCAGTTTACCCACGGACCAGCGTTTGGTCGCCTTCAGTGAAAGCACAGGCTCAATGGGAAATGGGCAATCTCTTGACCTTGACATGGTGTCGTTAATGATGCAGTATGGCCGTTACCTGCTTATCTCGTCGAGTCAGCCTGGTGGTCAGGCCGCCAATCTACAGGGCGTATGGAACGATAAGATAAACGCTCCGTGGGACTCGAAATACACCATTAACATCAATGCTGAGATGAACTACTGGCCGTCGATGGTAGGCAATCTTGTGGAATGTCAGGAGCCACTGTTGACGATGATTCGCGATCTCAGCGAGACTGGTGCCAAGACGGCAGAGGTGATGTACGGCTGCAAAGGCTGGGTGGCTCATCACAATACCGACCTGTGGCGCGTTGCCGGTCCTATCGACGGTACCACATGGGGCATGTTCCCAACAGGCGGTGCCTGGTTGACAACACATATCTGGCAGCAGTACCTCTTTACAGGTGATAAAAAACTGCTGGAACAGTACTTCCCCGTGATGAAGGGTGCCGCCGACTTCCTCATCGACATGATGCGCATCCAGCCGGAATACGGCTGGTTAGTCACCGTGCCGACTGTGTCTCCCGAACATGGCCCCATGGGTAAGCAGACTACTGTCACCGCTGGTTCCACGATGGACAACCAAATCGTCTTCGACGTACTCTCTGCTACCATCCAAGCCGCCAAAGTCCTCGGCAAAGATGATTTTCAATTTTCAATTTACAATTCTCAATTATCCCAGCTTCCTCCCATGCAGATAGGTCGTCATGGCCAGTTGCAGGAATGGCTGTGGGACGGTGATAACCCCAACGACGAGCACCGTCATATCTCACACCTCTATGGTCTATATCCCTCGAACCAGATTTCACCGTTTACGCATCCCGAATTGCATGCCGCCGCTGCTACTACGCTGAAACAGCGTGGCGACCAGGCAACGGGCTGGAGCCTGGGCTGGAAGACGAACTTCTGGGCACGTATGCTCGACGGCAACCACGCCTTCCAGATTATCAAGAACATGCTGAAGTTGTTACCTGACGACTCAAAGATGCGTGAATATCCCAACGGTCGTACCTATCCCAATCTCTTCGATGCCCATCCGCCGTTCCAGATTGATGGTAACTTCGGCGTTTCCGCTGGCATCTGCGAGATGTTGCTCCAGAGCCACGATGGGGCTGTGCATTTGTTGCCCGCCTTGCCCAACGACTGGAAGCAGGGCAACGTCAAGGGTTTGCGAGCCCGTGGCGGATTCATCGTCGACGAGCAATGGAGCAACAGCAAGCTCAGCACCGCCACCATCCGTTCTACCATCGGTGGCACCCTGCGTCTGCGCTCATATACTCCGCTGAAGGGTAAGGGTCTGCGTCCTGCCAAAGGCGATTGTCCCAACTTCCTCTTTGCTCCCGCCGACATCAAGACGCCCCTCGTTTCTCCCGAACTGAAACAGTCCGCACCGACAAGTTTTCCCCGTCGGAATGTCTACGAATATGACTTAGACACCACTTCTGGAAAAACCTATACCATCACAAAACAATGAGAATACGATTCACAATACTTGCCCTAACCGTCTGTCTGGCTGTTATGGCTCAGCAAGCAAAGGTGGAATTTTTGACTCCCACCATCGTACATGTTGTAAAAGGCAACCCCACCAAAAGTCTTGTTGTCATTGCGAAACCAGAAACTGTTGCCGTAACGCAGACGGGCAACACGTGGAAGAGCAGTGAGCTGACTGTTAAACTGAATCCAGAAACCCAAAGCCTGACGTTTATGACAAACAAGGGCAAGGTACTCCTCAGGGAGCAGGGCTGGAGTCTCATTAGGAAGAACCTTGATGAGTTTGAGGTCTCCCAGACTTTCGCGCTTGACAAGGATGAGGCCATCTACGGCTTAGGCACCATCCAGAACGGCAAGATGAACCGCCGTGGCGAGAAGAAACGCATGGAGCAGTCTAACCTGGAGGACTTTCAGAACTTGCTGCAGAGCATCAAGGGCTGGGGACTCTATTGGGAGAACTACTCACCAACGATGTTTGAGGACAATGCTCAGGGAATGACGTTTACCTCTGAGGCTGGTCAGGGCATTGACTATTACTTCATGTATGGCGGCAGTGCTGACGGCATTATCGCCCAGATGCGTTACTTAACAGGCGACGTGCCGATGTTCCCACTGTGGACTTACGGTTTCTGGCAGTCGAAGGAGCGCTACAAGACTGCTGCCGAAACAGAGTCCATCGTTGACAAATACCGTGAACTGCAGGTACCATTGGATGGTATCATCCAGGATTGGCAGTACTGGGGTTCCAACTATCTTTGGAACGCTATGGACTTCCTCTCCGAAGACTTTGCCAATGGCAAGCAACTGATAGAAAATGTACATAAGAAGCATGCCCACTTTATGATTAGTATATGGGCCAGTTTCGGTCCCCAGACACAGCAGTTCCGTGAGCTCAACGAGAAAGGGCTGCTGATGCCTTTCCAGACGTGGCCTCAGAGTGGACTGTCGCACATCTGGCCGCCACGCATGGACTATCCCTCTGGCGTCAAGGTCTATGACGCTTTCAGTCCTGTGGCACGCGACATCTATTGGAAATACCTGAAGACACTTTACGACTACGGCACCGATGCCTGGTGGATGGACTCCACCGACCCTGACTGTTTCTATCCGACGGAAGACGACTACGCCCATAAGGTCTATGGTGGCACTTGGCGCTCACAGCGTAACGCCTTCCCCCTCGAAACCGTTCGCGGCATCTACCAAGCCCAGCGGAAAGACGACAGGGGAAAGCGCATCTTCATTATGACACGAAGCAGTTTTGCCGGACAACAGCATTACGGCTCCAACATGTGGAGCGGCGACGTGAACTCGTCGTGGGACATGTTGCGCAAGCAGGTACCTGCCGGACTGAGCTTCACGCTGACGGGCAATCCCAATTTCAATACCGACATTGGCGGCTTCTTCTGCAACGCCTACAACACGATGGGACCAGCCTCAGCACCCAAGAACCCGCAGTTCCAGGAACTTTACGTGCGCTGGATGCAGTATGGTCTGTTCTGTCCTATCTTCCGTAGCCACGGAGCCGACGCGCCCCGCGAAATCTGGCAGTTCGGCAAGAAGGGCGAACCCGTCTATGACGCCATCGAGAAGCAGATTCGCCTGCGCTATCGTCTCATACCTTATTTATATAGTATAGCATGGCAAGTCACCAGCAACAACGACAGTTATATGCGCCCGCTGTTTGCCGACTTCGCCGCCGACCGGCAGGTGTGGAACATGACCGACGAATTCATGTTCGGCCATAGCATCTTGGCATGTCCCATCATCGACCCGCAGTACACTGAGGAGAAGATTGTCCGTACCGATGCCATGACAGGCTGGGACAGAAACGACGTAAGAAGTCAGAAGGAAGAAGGTAGAAGTATTGATTTCACAGCCACAAAGAGTGCTGTGAAGTATCTGCCGAAGGGTGCCTCGTGGTATGATTTCTGGACGGGCAAGCGATACAAGGGTGGACAGAACGTAACCTTACAGACCACCCTCGACCGCGTTCTGATGTTCGTACGGGCAGGCAGCATTCTGCCGTTAGGTCCTGAGATGCAATATGTCGGCGAGAAAACTTGGGGCAACCTTGAAATAAGAGTATATCCTGGTGCTGATGGAACCTTCACCCTTTACGAGGACGAAGGCGACAGCTACCGCTACGAGCAGGGCATCTACAGTACCATCACCTTCCGCTGGGACAACAAGGCAGGCACGCTGACCATTGCTGACCGTCAGGGCAACTATCCTGGCATGCTTCAGCAGCGTCAGTTCAGCATCACCCTGCCCGACGGCCGCCAGAAGACGGTGAACTACGACGGTCACAGCCAGAAGGTGACGTTCTAAAAGAAATCCTTTAATTAACTAACAAATAAAAATTATCACACGAATGAAACAGACTTTTAAAATGGCGTTGGTAGTGTTGATGACACTTTGCGCCGCCCCTATGTGGGCACAGTGGGGCGCTCCCGCCGACCCAAACCCGACAGTGAAACTGAAGGATGCCTACAAGGACTACTTCATGATTGGCGTTGCCCTCAACCAGCGTAACGTCAGCGATCAAGACCAGATCAATCTGGTGAAGGCTGAGTTCAACAGCATTACTGCCGAGAACGACATGAAGCCCGGCGAACTGCATCCCAAGGAGGGTGAGTGGAACTTTGAGAAGGCCGACAAGATTGCCAACTTCTGTCGTGAGAACGGCATCAAGTTGCGTGGACACTGCTTGTGCTGGCACTCTCAGTTTGCCGACTGGTTGTTCACCGACAAGAAAGGCAAGGAGGTGAAGAAAGAGGTCTTCTACGAGCGTCTGCGCGAACACATCCACACCGTCGTCAACCGCTACAAGGACGTTGTCTATTGCTGGGATGTGGTGAACGAGGCCATTTCCGACGGTGGCGGCTTTGGTGGCTTTGGCGGTTTCGGACGCCGTCCAGGTCAGGCTCCCAGCCCCTATCGTGAGAGTCGTCATTACAAACTCTGCGGCGACGAGTTCATTGCCAAAGCTTTCGAGTTTGCCCGTGAGGCCGACCCCAATGCCCTGTTGTTCTATAACGACTACAACGAGTGTGACCCCGGCAAGCGCGACCGTATCTATAATATGGTTAAGAAGATGAAGGATGCTGGTGTACCCATTGACGGTATTGGCATGCAGGGCCACTACAATGTCTATGGTCCTTCTGAGGAGGATATCGACGCTGCCATCACGAAGTATAAGGAACTGGTGAAGCACATCCACGTCACTGAGCTCGACATCCGTATGAACACCGAGATGGGTGGTCAGCTGCGCTTCTCACGTGGTGAGAACAAGCCCGTGGCAGGCTATATGAACACCCTTCTTACCGACCAGTACGCCCGCATCTTCAAGATTTTCCGCAAGCATAAGGACGTCATCGACTGCGTTACCTTCTGGAACCTTGGCGACCGCGACTCATGGCTCGGCGTGAACAACCACCCGTTGCCCTTTGACGAGAACTACAAGCCCAAGCAGGCTTATTATGCTATCAAGAACTTTAATCCCGCTCTCGACAATGCCGTTCCCAAGGAGGACTTCGTTCCCAACCCCATGAACCAGCCAGGACAGGAATGGCCGAAGGTTAACAGCGAAGGATATGCCCGCTTCCGCGTAGAAGCTCCAGATGCCAAGTCGGTCATCGTCAGCCTTGGCCTAGGTGGTCGTGGCGGCACGGTGCTACGTAAGGATAAGGACGGTGTGTGGGTAGGTACCACCGAGGGTCCGATGGATCCCGGCTTCCACTACTATCACCTGACCATCGACGGTGGCGTCTTCAACGACCCCGGCACGCACAACTACTTCGGCTCATGCCGTTGGGAGAGTGGTATTGAGATTCCCGCTCCCGACCAGGACTTCTATGCCTACCGCAAGGACATTCCTCATGGCAACATCCAGCAGGTCACCTTCTGGTCTGAGAGCACAGGCAAGATGCAGACTGCCAATGTCTATCTGCCCAGTGGCTACGGCAAGCTCGTCAAGGGCAAACAGGAGCGCTATCCCGTACTGTACCTGCAGCATGGCTGGGGCGAGAACGAGACCAGTTGGCCTGTACAGGGTAAGGCAGGACTCATCATGGACAACCTCATTGCTGAGGGCAAGATTAAGCCCTTCATCGTTGTCATGGCCTATGGTCTGACCAATGATTTTAAGTTCGGCACCATCGGACAATTCACTGCCAAGGAGTTCGAGACGCTGCTCATCGACGAGCTGATGCCCGTCATAGACAAGCAGTTCCTCACCAAGCCCGACAAGTGGAATCGTGCCTTAGCAGGTCTCTCAATGGGTGGCATGGAGACCAAGCTCATCACCCTGCGCCGTCCGGAGGTCTTTGGCTACTGGGGACTGCTCAGCGGTGGACAATATGCTCCTGATGAAATCAAGGATCCGAAAGTTGTGAAGTACATCTTCGAGGGCTGCGGTGACAAGGAGAATCCTGCTGGCATCAACAAGAGCGTTGCCGACCTCAAAGCCGCCGGCTACAATGCCGAAGGTCTCATCTCTGAGGGCACAGCCCACGAGTTCCTCACCTGGCGCCGCTGCCTCCGTCAGATGGCCCAGAGCCTGTTCAAGTAAAATGCCTCGTATATGAAGAAACAAGTATTTATACTTCTTGCTGCCCTGGCGATAGCCACGGGCAGCAAGTCGCAGAACCCCATCATCCGCGACCAGTTCACGGCAGATCCCACGGCACGTGTGTTTAACGGTAAGGTGTATCTTTATCCGTCACACGACATCCTTCCCCCGGAAGGACAGCGCAAGGACTGGTTCTGTATGGAGGACTATCATGTTTTCTCGTCAGAGAACCTGACCGATTGGACGGATCATGGGATGATTGTCACCCAAAACAAAGTTCCCTGGGTAAGAGAGAATTCCTATTCTATGTGGGCTCCCGACTGCATTGAGAGAAACGGAAAATACTATTTCTTTTTCCCCTCTTCTCCCAAAGACGGTAGGGGCTTTGGTATTGGTGTAGCCATCGCAGATCGTCCTGAGGGACCGTTCGTCCCTGAACCAGAACCTATCAAGGGCATCAGCGGCATCGATCCCTGTGTGCTTCAGGCTTCTGACGGCAATACCTATATTTTCTGGGGTGCAGGACGTTGTGCTAAACTCAAGCCAAACATGAAAGAGCTTGCCGACGACACTCCAAAGGAAAAGGTCAAGTGGGGTGAGCGCGAGTTTGAGATGTATGGCGTCAATTGTCTGAAAGACCTGCCCAACCGCCAGGCTGAAGGACCTTTTGCCTTTGAATATAACGGAAACTACTACCTGACTTATCCCTACGTGAGGGAAAAGACCGAAGTCATTGGCTATGCCATGAGCAAGAATCCCATGGGTCCATACGAATACAAAGGCATCATCATGGCTGAGCATCCCAATGGTTGCTGGACCAACCACCACAGCATTGTCAACTACAAAGGGCAATGGTACTTCTTCTATCACAGTAACGCCTTCTCACCCCGCGATGACAAGCGCCGTTCCGTCCAGATAGAGAAGTTGTACTTCAACCCAGACGGTACCATTCAGGAAATTAAGGAAACTATGCGTGGCGTAGGCATCAATAAAGCAACGGAAAGAATTGAGATAGACCGTTACAGTAGTGCAAGCAGTGACGTGACGACACAACTCATCGATACCATCAACACCTTCCGCAGCTACGAAGCTACTCTGCCTAATAAGGGTAGCTGGATCATCTATAAAGATGTGGACATGAGTTGTATCACTGACGGCTACCTCGTCGTAGGTGCCAAGGCCAGTGACAACACTGAGTTCTGCATTCGCGAGAAAACCGCCAAAGGAAAGGTGATTGCTCGCATCAAGATGACTGTGAAGAGCGAAATGACGCGTCCCGGCATGCCCACTCCCTTCCGTCGTGACCAGAGTAATCAGTGGTTGACCTTGACTTCCCAGTTGGACTATACACCGAATGGCGTTACCGATCTCTGCATCACCTGCGAGGGCGATGGTGCTGTCTCCATCGACTGGCTGCAGTTCAAGAATCGTCCGAAGTACTTCACCACTGTAGATAAAAATGCCGCCCCGTCGCAGCCCGACGCACAAGGATTCATTCGTCGCTGGAAGCTGATGGAGCCACAGGCTGTTGATGTCCGTTCAAACATTGTCTTTACTGACTCTTGGCTTCGTGAGAAGTTTGCCGACGAACTGGCAAAACTGCCGAAACAGAAGGCTAAGTGGTACACGCTTGACAGCGAGAACTATAACATGAAACTGTTCCGTTTTGCCGAGAAGTACGGTAAGCAGACCTACGGCTCATTCTACTGGTGCGAGACTATCATCGACTGTGCCGAAGAACTGCAGAACTTCCGTTTGGCCGCAGGCTCCAATGGTGCTTCCATGTGGTGGCTTGATGGCGACGAAGTGCTGCTGCTGGAAGGTGACCGCCGCATGGTGGAGGACGACGGAACATCGCGCCGCCTCATACTGAAGCCCGGCCGTCATGTATTGCGCGGTGCTGTCATTAATGGTCCTGGACTGGCTGACATGTGCGTCCGCTTCATCGACGAGAAAGGAATGCCTGTGACTAATTATAAGATAACAGTGAATAGTAAATAACAGTAGTTTATGAAAACAAAATATCTGATAAGTTTATCATTTATCATTTGTTCTTTATCATTAAGCCCCGTAAGGGCACAAATTGGTGCACCTTATATCCACGATCCTTCGACGCTGGCCGAATGTGACGGCAAGTGGTACACCTTCGGAACTGGTGGTGGAGGAATCATCAGCGACGATGGTTGGTCGTGGCATTCTGGTGCAGAACGTCCGGGCGGCGGTGCAGCTCCCGACGTCATGAAGATAGGCGACCGCTACCTTTGCATCTACGGTGCTACAGGTGGTGGACTGGGCGGTGGACATAATGGCCGCATCCTCACCATGTGGAATAAGACGCTGGATCCGAAATCGCCTAACTTCAAATGGACAACGGCCGTCGAGGTATGTGCCAGTGACGGCATGGAAGATCAAGACGCTATAGACCCGTGTCTGCTGCTCGACCCCACGACGGGCCGCCTGTGGGCAACCTACGGAACCTACTTCGGCACTATCCGGATTATTGAACTCGACCCCAAGACGGGCTTCCGTGTGAAGGGTAACAAAGAAAAAGACATCGCCATCGACTGCGAGGCTACTGACCTCATCTACCGCGATGGCTGGTACTACCTGTTAGGCACCCACGGCACTTGTTGTGATGGTGTGAACTCGACCTATAACATCGTGGTGGGACGTTCCAAGAATGTGGAAGGACCTTATCTCGACAATGTGGGTCGCGACATGTTCCATGGTGGTGGCCGCATGGTTGTCAATGCCGGTGACCGCAAGACCGGTGCCGGACACTTCGGTCGTACCATCATCGATGAGGGCGTGGAGATTGCATCGTTCCACTGGGAGGCCGACTTCGACCTCAGCGGCCGTAGCGTGCTGGCCGTCCGCCCGTTGTTGTGGCGTAATGGCTGGCCCGTGGCTGGTGAACACTTCAAAGGAGGTACCTTTGCCATTGAGAGCGAACGCCGCGGTTATTCTTTGGAGATTGCCGTCGATTTCCAGCGCATGCAACAGGAACGCCAGGGCTGGTTTAACCGCCAACAAATGCAACAGCCCGTCAAGCCCATTCCTACCCAGACGTTAGAGGAAGTCATCGGCTCGTGGCCTAAGGACAACATTGCTGTGCGTTGTAGTGACTACATGTTCCGTCCTCACCAGCACTGGAGTGTAACACCGGTCGATGAAGCAGGTGGATATCTGAGCAATCCCTATTTCAAGATTACCATCGCTGGTACCGACCGCGCCTTGACCGCTACTGCTAACAAGGAGCTGATTACCCTGCCTGCCTATACTGGTGGTGACGAACAGCTATGGCGAATCGAACAATTGACAGATGGCACATTCCGCATCATGCCTAAGCGGATTCCAGGAGAAGAAGGTATTAACACCCGTTACTGCATCTACTCCGCTTCCGATTCTACGCCCACTCTGGCTGAATACGACTTCCAAAGTGACAACTCGAAGTGGAACTTTAGGATTTCTAAATGATAGTTTTTCATTTTTATCCGATGTGTCAATAATCTCATGCATGATACAAAAGAGAAAGTTTGTGAAACTTACTGCAACGTCTAATTGAAAATAAAAGTGTAATTTTGCACTCGAAAACTAAGAATCACGTCATTTAGCATGAAGAGATTTGTTTTAGTAATTATATCATTAGTAGTTTGTTTTGTAACCGTAGTGGCTGCTGGAAAGCGTTCCAGCAGCCCTTCTGGTAATAATGTGGCTAATGTTAGCGGTGCATCTGCTGATTATGTGAAGAACCCAATGCTGTGGGCCGACGTTCCCGACCCTGACATTATACGCGTAGGCGATACCTTTTATTTGGTATCCACGACCATGCACCTCATGCCTGGAGCTCCCGTCATGCGCTCCAAGGACTTGAAAAACTGGGAGACGGTGAGTTATATCTTCGACCGTCTGACCGACTCACCGAAATATGACATGCTGGAAGGTACAGCCTACGGTCGAGGCCAGTGGGCTACATCGTTGAAATACCACAACGGACGCTTCTACGCCCTCTTGGCCCCCAACGAAGCCGGTGCTATGGGCGACACCTATATCTTTACGGCTGAAAAGGCAGAAGGCGAATGGAAATTGCTGTCTCGCATGCGCCATTTCCACGATTGTTCTTTGTTCTTTGATGACGATAACCGTGTGTATGTCATATATGGGACGGGCGAGATGATGGAATTGAAGCAGGACTTAAGCGACGTCATTGAAGGCACCCACCGTCATATCTTCCAGCGCGAGGCCGACGAGACTGGACTTTTGGAAGGTTCGCGCATGATCAAGCATAATGGCAAATACTACCTGCTCATGATTTCTCATGTCTATGCCCCCGGACGTCATCGTCGCGAGGTGTGCTACAGGGCCGACAACATCCAGGGACCTTACGAGAAGAATGTTATTCTGGAAAGTGAGTTCGGTGGTTTTTCCTATGAGGCACAAGGTACTATCGTCGACACACAGGATGGTGACTGGTATGGTGTCATCTTCCAGGACCGTGGCGGTGTAGGCCGTGTGTTGACCCTGATGCCCTGCCGTTGGATTGACGGTTGGCCTCAGCTTGGCGATGAGGAAGGCAAGGTGCCGACACTGATGCGCCCTTTGAAGAGCGGAGAACCTGAGAAACATATTGTCTGTAGCGATGACTTTGCTGACGGGGAAACCGCTAATAACGGAAAACTCGGGCTGCATTGGCAGTGGAACCATAATCCCATCAACGAGGCATGGAGTCTGACTGAGCGCCCAGGATGGCTGCGCCTCAAGACAAACCGTGTGGTGAACACCCTTTATCTTGCTCCAAATACGTTGACGCAGCGTATGGAGGGTCCAACTTGCAGCGGCTTTATCAAGATGGACCTGTCGAAGATGAAGGACGGCGACTGTGCTGGTCTGGCAGCTTTCAACAGCGACTCCGGTGTGCTGACCGTCAAGAAGCAAGGTAAGAAACTGGTTCTGGAGATGAGTGAGCAGAAGGTAGAACTCTCAGAACGCGAAAAACAGGTAACGAAATTCGACGAGAAAGTCATAGAAAGTGTGGCTCTTAAGCAACCTACGATTTGGCTGCGCATTGACGGAGACTTCCGCCCAGGCGAGCAGAACGGTCGTTTCAGGGGTGGTAAGGATTGCGCCAACTTCTATTATAGTCTTGATGGCGAGCAGTGGACGAAAATCGGCACTACCGACTACCGTTTAGGTTTCGACTGGCGTCGCTTCTTCATGGGTACAAAGTTTGGTATCTTCTGCTATGCCACCAAGAAGAAAGGCGGCTGGGTTGACGTTGACGAATTTCACTATCAAGTGTCGGAGAAATAAGGCTCTTTTTAGTTATTTCCATAGAAAAACTTTGTGCAGAGTAACTTTTGTTGCGTGTTACTCTGCATAAAGTTTGCTTTTTTTTTGGTACATTAGTTAGAAATGTTTACCTTTGCAGCTGTTTAAACAACTAACTAATGTATTACTACTTCATGAAGGGTAAAGTTCTATTTCTACAAAGTATCAACTATGCGCATTTGTGGCTTCTGCTAATGCTCATTCTATGCGCTAAGAGCAGTTACGCGCAAATGGGAAAATTATTTGACGCAGACAAGCAGATGTCAAGCAGCTATACGACACAGGTCTATTTGGATCGTGACGGTTTTATCTGGGTTGCTACACGAAATGGTCTGAACCGATACGATGGCTATAAATTCCGTATTTTGAAGAAAGAGACGCGTCAGGACATAGGCATGGCCAGCAACTATGTCAACTGTATGCTACAAGATAGACATGGTTTGTTTTATATCGGTATGTATGGTGCCCTGCAGACCTACGACGGTCAGCGCTTCCACGATGTCAAGACCTTCGACCTCAACGGGAACGAGAGTCCCAGTTACATCACCTGTTTGTTGGAACGACGAAACGGCGACATGCTGATTGGCAGTTCCGGTCATGGCGTGATGCACATGACTGGTAATCATGAAGCCCGCCAGATGGGCGATGCACTGGCCATTTTGAGCACCGTCCATCGGATGATAGAAGACCGCAGACAACAAGTGTGGATAGCTACTGATAATGATGGTCTGTGGTGCTGGGATGGTAAGAACGTCAAGCGTTTTTTCCAAGATGCAGACATGAAGGGTTCTGTACTCGACGTCTGTGAAGACCGTAATGGACACATTTATGTAGCAACCGCCCACCAGGGACTCTTCCGTTTGGATGGCGACACACCCGTACATATTGAAGGAACGGGCACAAAGCATATCTCCGTGCTCTACCTGAATCGTCGTGGACATATCATGCTGGGCTACGACGGTATGGGTTTGGCCATCTATAATCCTTCTAACGGGAACCTTATTGACAACCCCTACTACAGCCGAGATGTAGACCTCAGCTCTGCGAAAGTCTATTCTATCTGCGAAGACCATAACGGCAACGTCTGGTTAGGACTTCTGCAGAAAGGTATCTACATGCAACCCGGCCATGCGCTGAGCTTCGGCTACATGGGCTATAAACTGGGAGCCCGCAACATCATCGGTACGGCCTGCGTCACCAGCGTTCAGGGCAGTTCGAATGGTTATCGTTGGATAGGTACCGACAAAGACGGACTCTACACCTTGGACAATGACTATCGGGTGGTACGGCACTTCAAGGAAAACTTCCCCTCCACCATCCTGAGCATCTGTGAAGACCTCAACGGACATATCTGGGTAGGCACTTACAAGGAAGGCTGCGGATGGATAGACCCCAAGACGATGACATACCATCCCTACGCTCTGCCACAGGGAGCCAGCGTCAGCATCTTCGATCTGGTGTGTGACAATGACAATCGGATTTGGATAGGAACCATGGGCTACGGCTTGTTATGTCTGAATCAGGAGAATGGTGACGTGAAAAGCTACACACAGGCCGAAGGTGCTCCTGAGAAGCGTGAAGTGAACAGCATATCAAACAACTATATCTCTCAGGTGGCCATGTCGCCTGATGGTCAGCGCGTCTATGTCGCCACCACGATGGGTGTATGTGCCTTGGATCTGAAGAAGAATAGCTGGTTGACGGTATTTGGCAAGAACTGCCTGAATTACGGTACACCGACACGTATCGCCCGTGAGTTCGGAGGTAAACTCTATGTCGGCACTAACGACGGTCTGGTGTGTTACGACTTGAAGACACATAAGATGGAACTTCGCGCGATGGACAGCGGACTGGCCGATAACGGTATTGCCTCCATTGAGCAAGACCTAAAGGGAAACCTCTGGATTGCCACGGACCACGGCCTGTGCTGTATGGTTCCGCAGACGGGTAAGACTACCAACTATTTTGTCGACAATGGTCTGCAGTCCAACGAATTCAGCGACGGCGCATCATGGGCATCAAAAGACGGCTACATGCTCTTTGGCGGCCTGGGTGGCATCACGTGGTTCCGTCCTTCCGAAGTGAAGGAGCGCAAATGGAAAGCAGAAGTAAAGTTGACCGGATTTGCCATTGACGGCGAGCCCGTGACACCGGCAACCATGTCGGGCTTCTGGCATGTGGTCGACACAACGGTCATCGCTTCTAATCGTTTTGTGTTGAGTCCAAGTGATAACACCTTCGCCTTACAGCTGTCAACGCTGACTTACGACAACCCCGAACATATCTCCTACCGCTACCGCATCAATAACGAGGGATGGGTACGCATGCAGCCTGGCGTCAACGAAATAACGTTCAGCCATCTGCCGCCAGGTGACTACGATTTTTGTGTGGTGGCCGAGCAGAACGGTATCTCCACCCCGGAACGTTGCTTTACCGTAGTCATCCATGCTCCGTGGTACCGCACGCCCCTCGCGTACATTATATATATATTGGCTCTGGCAGGACTCTTCTGGTGGTACCGCAAGCAACGTCACCGCAAGGAGCAGGACCGTCTGCGCCTCCAAGAGCACATCCATGCCGAGGAAATGGCCGATGCGAAGCTGAAGTTCTTTATGAACATCTCCCACGAAATCCGTACACCTATGACGCTCATCGTCACGCCACTGCTATCGCTTATCAAGCAGGATGACGATGCCCATCGCCGTAGTGTCTATGAGACCATCCGCCGCAATGCCGAGCGCATTCTCGGACTCATCAACCAGATGATGGATTTGCGTAAGATTGACAAAGGCCAGATGCAGATGCACATGTGCGAAACGGAAATCGTTTCCTTCATAAACGACATCTATACGTTGTTCACCCAGCAGGCCAAGTCGAAGAACATCCAGTTTACCTACGAGCGCGATACAGAGGAACTGCCGGTATGGATAGACCGTGACAACTTCGACAAGGTCGTTGTCAACCTGTTGTCCAACGCCTTTAAGTTCACACCAGCAGGAGGCACGATACGTATAGGCCTCACCCACGACGACAAGAATGTACATATCGCTATCAAGGACTCCGGCGAAGGTATTCCCGCCGACAAGTTAGACCGCATCTTTGAGCGCTTCTACCAGACGCCGTCGCATGTCAACGACCGCAAGACGGGAACAGGCATCGGTCTGGACCTGACGCGCTCCTTGGTAGAGCTTCACCACGGCACCATCGTGGCCAAAAACAATATCGGCTCGAAGGGCGCTGAGTTTATTGTTACCATACCGTTAGGTTATGTTCACCTGAAGCCCGAGGAGATTCTGGATGTCACACCTGAAGAGATACCAGTAGAAACCATCATTCCCGAAGAGCAGATTGCCGAGGAATCGGTAGAGCCGACATTGCCGAAGACCGGCAAGCGGCAGAAGATTGTCATCGTCGAGGACGACAAGGAGATTCACGACTTCTTGCAGAGTGAGTTGTCGGCAGACTACGATGTGACTATTGCCGAGAACGGCCGTGCCGGACTCAGCGAGGTACTGCGCACGGTACCTGACCTCGTCATCTCAGATGTCATGATGCCTGAGATGGACGGTACCACGATGTGTTCAAAAATCAAGGCTAACCCCGCCACCAGTCATGTGCCAGTCATCCTGCTCACCGCCAAGAGCCGCGACGAGGATCAATTAGAGGGGTTGGAGATGGGTGCAGATGCCTACATCATGAAGCCGTTCAACATGGACATCTTGCGACGTACCATCGTCAACCTCATCCACACACACAACATGTTGCGTCTGAAATATGGCCGCAACGACCAGTTAGAGGAGCAGGTCGACGACGTCAAGATGAAGTCGCCCGACGAACAGCTTCTCGACCGTGTCATGAAGGTCATCAACAAGAATGTCAGCAACAGCGACCTGAGCATCGACAAGATTGCCGACGAGGTAGGTATCAGCCGCGTTCACCTGCATCGTAAGATGAAGGAGTTGACGGGCCAGACACCTCACGACTTCATCCGTAACATCCGACTGAAGCAGGCTGCCAACCTGCTGGCCAACCAGAACATGAACATCACGGAGGTGATGTATGCCTGCGGCTTCAATAACTCGGCATCCTTCTCAACCATCTTCAAGAAGTTCTACGGCATGTCGCCGCGAGAGTATATGAACGAACATAGGAACAAGAACTAAAAACCAAAATAGTCATGAAGAAATTGATACTGACGGGATTAATGGCTGCGCTACTGCCCAAGGCTGCCGTGGCACAAGTGTTCAACGAGATGAGTTATGCACCGGAGAAGACAACCTTTACGTTATTTGCACCTGACGATGCCAAGTCGGTGAAGGTTCGCATCTACAAAGATGGTCTGGGCGGCAAGGCTGCCAAGACGGTTAAGATGATACGTTCCGGCAAGGAAACGTGGACTGCTGAGGTAAAGGGCGACATGCTGGGCAAGTTCTACACCTTCGACGTGGGCCGTGGCGAGTGTGCAGGCGTATTTGCCAAAGCCGTGGGCGTCAACGGCCAGCGTGGTGCCATCATCCGTATGGATGAAACGAACCCTGCGGGCTGGGCTAATGACGTCAGACCCGTGACCAAGTCACCGTCCGACCTCGTCATCTATGAGATGCACCACCGCGACTTCTCTATCGCCCGCCCCGACGCACAGTACAAGGGCAAATTCCTGGCTCTGACTGAGCCGTGGGCCATCGACCACCTGAAGAAGTTAGGTGTCAATGCCATCCACATCCTACCCTCTTACGACTATGGTTCGGTGGACGAGACGCGACTGGCTGACAATAAGTATAACTGGGGCTACGACCCTATGAACTATAACGTGCCGGAGGGAGGCTACTCCACCGACCCCTACCAGCCGGCTGTCCGCATCAAGGAGTTCAAACAGATGGTGCAGGCTCTCCACAAGGCCGGCATCCGCGTCATCCTCGACGTCGTGTACAACCATACCTTCGACATCGACCACTCGAACTTCCAGCGCACTTATCCAGACTATTACTACCGCAAGACGCAGGACGGCCACTACAGCAACGGCTCTGGTTGCGGCAACGAGACAGCCTCGGAGAAGCCCATGATGCGCCAGTTCATGCTGCAGAGCGTCAAATACTGGATTGACGAGTACCACATCGACGGTTTCCGCTTCGATCTGATGGGCGTCCACGACATCCAGACCATGAACGCCATTCGCCAGATGGTCAACGACATCGACCCCACCATATTTATATATGGCGAGGGCTGGAGTGCCGGTGGCTGCGGCATTCCCAACGAACTGTTAGGCATGAAGGCCAACATCCCGCAGATGCCACAGATTGCCGCTTTCTCCGATGAGATTCGCGATGCCCTGCGTGGTCCGTTCGACAACGACACGAAGCCTGGCATCCTGGGTGGCGCTCCTGATATGGAGGAGAGCGTGAAGTTCGGCATTGTCGGCTGCATCCAGCATCCGCAGGTCGACATGCAGAAGGTGAACTACTCGAAGCAGCCCTGGGCTTTGGAGCCGACGCAGATGATATCGTACGTCTCCTGCCACGACGACATGTGTTTGGTAGACCGTCTGAAGGCCAGCGTCCCCTTGCTGCAAACGAAAAAAGGCAAGTTGTCCAATAGTCAAATGGATGAGCTCATCCGTCTCGACCTCTTGGCACAGACCGCCGTCTTTACCTCGCAGGGCGTACCCTTCATGCTTTCTGGCGAAGAACTGCTTCGCGACAAGAAGGGTGTCCACAACTCCTACGAGTCGCCCGACAGCATCAACCACTTGGAGTGGTCCAACCTCAAGCGTTATCCGCAGGTGTTAGAGTACTACCAGCGGCTGATAGCCCTCCGCGCACATCATCCTGCCTTCCGTCTGGGCAATGCCGATCTGGTTCGCAAACACTTGGAGTTCCTCGACGCTCCTAAGCAGGTTGTGGCATTCCGTCTGAAGAACTATGCCGGCCGCGACGACTGGCGCAACATCATCGTTGTACTGAATGCCTCGCTCCAGCCGCAGACCATAGCCGTCCCGCAGAGTACCTATACGGAGGTATGCTGCGACGGTGTCATCAACGAGGCCGGCCTGGGCACCATCTCTGGCGACAAGGTCGTCGTTTCTTCCCAGTCGGCACTCATTATTCACGACTAAAGGATGCCAAAGGGTACCCGAAGCACTAGCGTCGGGTTTAAATATGTTAGAGAAGTAAAAGAATTTAAAGTAGTTAGAGTAGTTAAGGCCGTATGAAAAAGGTGTCGCGGAATTTATTATTTATTCTTTATTATTTATTATTTAGCAGCGTAGCTGCGCAAGCTGCCGACCAGTTTGTAGTCTTCCTACCCGAGGGTAACGCCCTGTCGCTGGCCCAGGCCAGTGTAGCCTACGATGCCCGTGAACATCGCTGTGTCCAGATTGCCGTCGACAACCTCCTGCTCGACTTCGACCGCGTCATGGGCTACAAACCGGAACTGCTCCCTACATCGCCCTCGTCTGCGCCGACAGGTTCCCCCCGTCAGAACCCCACCATCCTCATCGGCACCGTTGGCTGTAACCGCCAAATTGACCAATGGGTCAAACAGGGCGAACTGCCAGACTTGAAGGGCAAATCGGAGAAATATATCATCAAGACCATCGGCCAGCAGCTCGTCATTGCGGGCAGCGACAAGCGCGGCACCGTCTTCGGCATCTACGAACTTTCGCAACAGCTTGGCGTCTCCCCCTGGTACTGGTGGGCCGACGTACCCGTAGTCAAGCACAACCAGGCCTTTGTCCGTCCAGGCATGTTCACCGACGGCGAACCTGCCGTGCGCTACCGTGGAATCTTCCTCAACGACGAGGCGCCCTGTTTGACCACGTGGGTGAAAAACACCTTCGGCACGGACTATGGCGACCATAACTTCTATGGCAAGGTCTTTGAACTCATCCTCCGCCTGAAGGGCAACTTCCTGTGGCCGGCCATGTGGGGATGGGCTTTCTATGCCGACGACCCGCTGAACCTGAAGACTGCCGACGACATGGGTGTCATCATCGGCACCAGCCACCATGAGCCCATGGCGCGCAACCATCAGGAGTATGCCCGCCATCGCAACGAGTGGGGACCATGGAACTACCAGAAGAACAAGGAAAATCTGGACCGTTTCTTCCGCGAGGGTATTGAGCGCATGAAAGGTACTGACGACATCGTGACCATTGGTATGCGTGGCGACGGCGACGAGGCCATGAGCGAGGATGCCGACACCAAACTCCTCCAGACCATCGTCGAGAACCAGCGCAAGATCATCAAGCAAGTGACGGGCCGCCCTGCCAAGGAGACGCCACAAGTGTGGGCACTATATAAAGAGGTGTTGGACTACTACGACAAGGGCATGCGAGTACCTGACGACGTGCTCATCCTGCTCTGCGACGACAACTGGGGTAACCTGCGCCGCGTACCTAACGCCAAAGAGCGTAAGCACCCCGGCGGATGGGGACTCTACTACCACGTCGACTACGTTGGTGCACCGCGTAACTCGAAGTGGCTCAACGTTACCCCCTCGCAGAACATGTGGGAACAGCTTACCCTGGCTGCTGACTACGGTCTAGACCGCATGTGGATTCTTAACGTCGGCGACCTCAAGCCCATGGAGTACCCCATCACCCTCTTCATGGAAATGGCATGGAACCCCAGTTCCGTCAGTCGCGACGTCGTAGCGACCCATACGGTTCCCTTCTGCGCCCAGCAATTCGGCCCCGACCAGGCCGACGAGGCTGCACGCATCCTTAACCTCTGCTGCAAGTATGCCGGACGCACCACCGCCGAAATGCTGGACGCCACCACTTACAACGTGGAAACGGGCGAGTGGCGCCGTGTGGCCGACGACTACATACGCTTGGAGGCTGAAGCCCTGCGCCAGTACATAACGCTGAAACCCGAATACCGCGACGCCTACCAGCAGCTCATCCTCTTCCCCGTACAGGCTATGTCGAACATCTACCAGATGTACTACGCCGTAGCCATGAACCACTATTTGGCTCAGAAGAACGACCCCGAGGCTAACCAATGGGCTGAATGCGCCCGTCAGGCCTTCCGTCGCGACTCCATGCTCTGCGCCGCCTACAACACCGACATTGCAGCAGGCAAGTGGAACGGCATGATGACGCAAAAGCATATCGGCTATAGGTCGTGGAACGACAACTTCCCCGCCGACCGCATGCCCGCCTTACAGGCGGTGAAAGAAGGTTCGGGAGGCTATGTGTTTACAATGGAGAACAACTATGTGTCCATGGAGGCAGAGCACTACTACGAGGCACAGTCCGCTGCTAATGCTCAATGGACCGTCTTACCCTTCGTAGGCCGTACCCTCAGCGGCATGACCCTCATGCCCTACACCGAGTCCGTCACTGGTGTTTCCCTCTCCTATCGCTTCACAACAACACCGCAAACGACCAAACGACCAAACGACCAAACGACTACAACCACCGTTAAGGTTCACGTCATCGTCAAGTCCACCCTCGACTACCTCAATAAGGGCGGCCTCACCTACACCGTATCCTTGGACGGCTCCGAAGCCCAGCGCGTCAACTTCAACCACAACCTGAACGAGGCCAAGGAGAACATCTATTCCATCTTCTACCCCACGGTAGCCCGTCGCGTAGTGGAATCCGTCGTCACGCTGCCCTTCGACGAAACGAAGCAAGAGCATGTGCTGACTCTCAGTCCCGACGATCCAGCCATCGTCTTCGAGAAGGTCGTCGTCGATGCTGGCGGCTACCAGTCCCAATTCCTCTTTGGCGAAGAGTCCCCCAAGACCCGCTGAAATCATCAAGTTCCATCATTTTCAATTGTAAAGTATGAAGAAAGGTATAGTCTTTTTATTCATGTTGCTGGCGGTGACAGCTGGCTGGGCACAGTCTGACAACGTCGTCCCTATCACCCCAAACGACCAAACGTCCGAACGACCGAACGACCAAACGGCCAAACGGCCAAACGACCAAGACCAACGCCCAACGCCCATTTTTGGCTACATGAGCTACGACAATGTCATGCAGTCTCTGCCGGAGTATGTCGTCGTTCAGCGCAACCTGGAACAGCTGCGTAAGCAGTACGAGAGTGAGATGAAGCGCGCTGAGGACGACTTCAACAAGAAGTACGAGGAGTTCTTAGACGTTCAGGCCACTTATCCGAAGACCATCCTCCAGAAGCGACAGAGCGAACTGCAGGAGATGCTGAACCGTAACATTGCCTTCAAGCAGCAGAGCCAGCAACTGTTAGCCCAAGCCGAGGCCGAAGCCAAGGCACCCTTGGAACAGCGGCTGGCAGAAGCGCTGACAAAGCTTGGCCAGCAGCGCGGCTATGCCTTCATCCTGAATACAGACCAGACGTCAGCCCTCTGGCTGAACCCCGCCTTAGGCGAAGACGTCTCAAATGCCGTCCTGCAACTTTTGAAATGAAATATTAAAGAAGATTGCCTGGCCACACTTTTAATTCTAAATTCTTAATCGGCGAAGCCAATAACTCCTCATTCAACATTCTTAATTCAAAATTCTAAATACATGGGTCCGATAGGAATCTTCGACAGCGGCTACGGCGGACTAACCATCCTCCACGGCATCAGACAACTACTACCCCAGTACGACTACCTCTATCTGGGCGACAATGCCCGTACACCCTACGGCACCCGATCGTTCGAAGTCGTCTATGAGTTCACCCGACAGGCCGTCGCACGACTCTTCGAGATGGGTTGCCACCTCGTCATATTGGGCTGCAATACCGCATCGGCCAAGGCCCTGCGCAGCATCCAGCAGATTGACCTGCCGAAGTGGGACCCGGAGCGACGCGTATTAGGCATTATCCGTCCAACGGCAGAAGTAATAGGTTCGCTGACCAAGACGCGACACGTAGGCATCTTCGCCACAGAAGGTACCATTAAGAGCGAGTCGTACAATCTGGAAATCCACAAGCTCTTCCCCGATATCCTGGTCAGCGGCGTGGCATGTCCCTTCTGGGTACCACTCGTTGAGTACAACGAAGCCGACTCCCCTGGTGCCGACTACTTCGTCAAGAAGCGCGTCGACCAGCTGATGCGTCTCGACCCCGACATTGATACCGTCATCCTCGGCTGCACACACTATCCCCTGCTCCTGCCCAAGATTCACAAATACATCCCCCGCGGCATCCGCATCGTAGCCCAGGGCGAATACGTCGCCACCTCGCTACAACAGTATTTCGAGCGCCACCCCGAGATAGAACAACGTTGCACAAAGAACGGCCAGGTACACTACCTCACCACCGAGAACCCCGACAAGTTCCGCGAACAAGCCCAGTTCTTCCTCAACGAGGCCATCGATGTCGAAAACATCACGCTCGGATAAACAACTAAAGGTGAATAGTGTCGCGATGTTAGGAAACAAAAGAGTACTACTAATCGTCCTGTTGATGGGTTTTGTCCTATCGATGTCTGCACAGGAGGCGAACCGTTTCCGTCACTATTATGAGGGAGACCGCATCCGTTCCTATGTTCTCTGTAATGGACGTAAGGTAAATGCCCTCTATCGGGTGAGAAGGGGCGGTAGGACAGTGGCTTTGGGCGGTGAAGACTATCTGGTAACAGCTATCGACACTTCGCTCATAGGCCGTATTGAGGTCCCTTCGCACATAACGGGACCTGACGGCCGAACCGCCGGAGCGCGTCTGCACCTGCAGCACCGAGTTCGCCGCCTGACCCGTCGGAGCGACATCCGCGACGCCGTCCACGAGTCCTTTCTCACACGCCGTCAGCCCCAGCATTGCCAGGGCCGACGCAATCAATGATAAATACTTCATTGTAAATTAACAATTTAATGATTATCTGGGACTATTCCCATCCCCAATATAAAGCTTCTCTTGACAAATTGAATAGTCCTCTGCACAGAAATCGTGTTAATATCTTCCCAAAATGTGGTTTTTTGAAATATTATTTGTACCTTTGCAGCCGAAAGGCTGCGAAACTGCTCCCGCTCGGCAATTGATGCATTGCAACGCCACACTCTGCACCTTCAGGTCAGAGAAGCATCATTGCTCTCGCTCAACCGCAGTTTTGGCCCCAGAAATATCATATAAATACGTATTTATCATGGCAACAATGACATTACCACAGACATCCCAAATAATAGTGACGCTGGAAGACAATGCGCTCGTGGCCGACATCAAGCGGGCACTGAAAATGATACGCGGCATAGCCTCAGTGCGTACCGCCACCATCAGTGATGACCACACAATCACCCCCGCCATGCGCCGCTCCATCAACAAGGCTCGCCGCGAATATGCCAAGGGTGAGACCATCAAATGCAGCACCCCGGAGGAGATGCAGCGATATTTCGACAGCCTATGACCGCATCATATACGACATCTACGACGACCGCGTCACGGTGCTTGTAGTTCAAGCTGAGGAACATTACAACGACAAGTAATTTTAACCTCTCTTTCCCTCTCAAAGCAAACAATTTAACCCCCACAAAAACGAATAACAACTCATGCCCCGCTACCTCCACATACCCCACTCTCCCGACACCGCCCGGACCCTGACTCTGACCGGCTTTGACTGCGGAGACAAAGAACGCTCAACTCAT
>JAEEGG010002643.1_pt1 | contig 45930 bp, 24 predicted proteins | sample 9134161 | NCBI WGS metagenome assembly JAEEGG01 (sample SAMN16246543, study PRJNA631951) | gut metagenome | biome: gut microbiome; feature: rumen; material: CR-attached | host: Bos | place: Iran: Karaj | collected 2018-10 | reverse complement strand
GTTGATGATACGCTTTACCGTCAGACCGGCAATCTCACCAGCCTCCTTGGTGGCTTGACGCTGCGAGTCGCTGAAGTAGGCCGGAACCGTGATGGCGGCTTCCGTAACTTCCTGACCGAGATAGTCTTCTGCCGTTTTCTTCATCTTCTGAAGAATCATGGCGGAGATTTCCTGGGCCGTGTAGCCGCGGTCGTCGATCTTCACCTTCGGCATGTTGTTGGCGGCACGCTCCACCGTGTAGGGCACGCGCTCGATCTCCTTCGTGACACGGTCGTAGGTCTCGCCCATGAAACGCTTGATGGAGAAGATGGTCTTGGTGGGGTTGGTGATGGCCTGACGTTTGGCCGGGTCCCCGATTTTACGTTCGTTGTCACCCACGAAAGCCACGATGGACGGGGTGGTCCGTCTGCCTTCGCTGTTGGGGATGACAGTTGCCTCGTTGCCTTCCATGACGGCAACGCAGGAGTTTGTAGTTCCTAAGTCAATTCCGATGATTTTTCCCATGATAAATTTTATTTAATTGTTATTATTTCAGTTTGTTACTCGCCTCCGAATCTATGGCGATCCGAAGAGGCAGGGATGACATAACAACAATTGTGCCAAAAATCGAAACGGGCGGAAAACGCTGACATTTTGGCAGAGGGGAGAGTGTTTGAAAAAAGTGTATTTTTGCCGAAAAAACAATCCCTATGAATCGCATAATATTGTCACTTGCCATTCTTTTTGCCTGCGTTTCTGCCTCTTTTGCCCAGGATGTCATTGTCATGCTCAATGCGGAGGAAATACAAGCCAAGGTCCTTATTGTTGGCATTGATGAAATTACTTATAAGAAATGGGACAATTTGGAGGGTCCCTCGTATCAGATTGCCAAGAAAGATGTTTTTTATATAAAATATGCCAATGGGACAAAGGAAGTGTATAATGATGCCGTGACGGAATCCTATAAGCTCAAACCCAAATACAGACCTGGAAATGATTTGGTGAACAAGGTTATATTTCAGAGCTATATAGAGGGAGGCTGTCTGTTCACGAATGATGAGGCAGGCCCGATGCTGAATGTTTCGCTTGGATTCCGTTGTTGGGATAAGTTTTTTATTGGAATCGGGTCTGGCATAGATGCTCTGTTCTTAGCGCCCGCTGCCGGATCAGCCGGTTTTGATGTGGCTAATTTCCCGCTTGTGTTGGATGTTCGGGGCTTCTTCCCTACACAAAATGCATTCCATCCTTATATGGAGGTGGCGTTGGGAGCGGATTTCATAACTCGTTTTGGGGGATTGGTGTATTATCAGGGCCAGTATTATGATCTTTTCCCCATGACTGTTTTTCGATTACAAGCGGGGTTTGGCCTTGAGTATCAAAGGGCTACGGTAAGTGCGGGATATACCCTTTTTCATGCTAGCCGAAAGAACAATCTGCATTTCGGCTATGTCAAAGTGGGCATACGATTAGGCAAGATGAATTGATGATGTTCCGCAACAGTCTTATATTCGTGTTATTGTTCCTCTGGCAGCTACCGCAGAATATAGTGGCACTGCTCGTCATGCCGTTCCTGGGCCGGCTGACCTTTGTGGATTACCGTCACTACTGTATTGGCCTTGTCGGAAAACGTTTCCCGAAGAATGCCAGCGGCATCTCGCTGGGCAGTTTCGCCTTCTTTCATCCCGAATATGCGCACGACGCACACACCATACGCCATGAAATGGACGGCCATACTGTGGATTCCAAATTGTTCGGGCCGCTCTACCTGCTCATTATTGGCATACCTTCCATCTTGCATTTGATTTTCAAGAAAAAAGGAAGCAATTATTACGATTTTTACACGGAGCGCCGTGCCAACCGCCACGCAGGACTGCCGGACCGATGATTGTTTCTTTGAGAGGGATATTATAATACGGTAATGGTACCTTTCAGTTTTTTATAATCCTCCTCGAAGGCTGTTTTGTAGCGCAGTTCATAAACATACACACTGTTAGGCAGGAGTTTCCCGTTGCGTGTGCCGTCCCACACAAAGTCTTTGTCTTCAGAGTAGAATACAATGTTGCCCCATCGGTCGAATATGCGGATTTTGAATTCCTCCATTTGCGGTTTCGCAATATCGGGCAGCGAGAGACGGTCGTTGTGCCCGTCGGCGATGCTGGGGGAGATGGCGGAGGGGAAATACACGGGTACGGTACAGTCGTCGATGGTGAGGTACAAGGTGACGGTGCTGTCGCATCCGTCGGCGGAGACGAAGTGTCGGTTGTAAGCCCCTGAACTGGAGTAGGTTTGCCCATTCCATACGAAGTGGTCGCATGCCCGTTCGAAGATTTCGTTCTCCTTCCCGGAGGTGGTGAGGGTGATCTGGGCGGTGTCGCATCGGCCACTGCAGCAGATACGATAGCTCATCGTTTCAGTGCCGGTGAATGTGGGGTCGAATGTGAAGTCTATGTTTGGGCCGTTCACCTGCGCGGAGGCGTGCGTGGGCGGGGTGACGATCTCCGGCTGCACTGTACCGCACCAATTGTCAATGATGTCATTGTCCAATGGACGCATGGTCAGCGAGGTTCCTCGGCAGGCTGCCACCTGGTCGTCCAAGGCATCCAAGGGCACCCCCACGGTCACCGTCACGGAGTCGGTGCAGGGATACAGTGGCGAGAAACTAATGTCGTCAAGGGCAAAGTCGTTACCGCCGCCGCCCTCGGTGTTTTGATTGATGATTCGGATTATTGCCGAGGTGTTGGAACCACTGTTCCAGACTTGGTAGAAACGTTCCCATACGGCAGTTTGTGACGGAGAGTTGAAGATGTTGCCGATGGTTTGGTTGTTGATGCTGAATTGCAACCGGGCCAGGGCATTGCCCGACGAGGAGGAGTTGGAAGAGAGCGTTGCCACCCAGGCAATGAAGATGTAATCCGTGTTGGGCGTCACCGTGATGTTTTCTCTCCAGACCTCCGCGCCTGCTGTCTCGTTTCCATTCACAAACATACAGTTCCCTGAACCCGTGGTATGGTCCACACAGGGAATGTTCACGAAAGCGGAATGCACATTTGCAGAGGTGCTGTTGATGGTATATGTGCCTGCATTCCAAATGATGCCCCAGCCCCATTGCCCGGCTTGTGTCACCGTGGTGGAGTATTGGTATTGGCTGTTGAACCCGGTATTGCCACTCTCGAAATTGCCGTTGGTGACTACGTTGTCGGATATGTAATGCCCTGTTATGTAGTAGGTGGTGGTGGCAGTGGGCGAAACCGTCTGGAAGCTGTCAGCGGGATTGTTGAAGGCGGATGCCGGCAGCCACTGGTAGTCGAACAGGTTGTGCGCCCGCAGTGTGACGGCGTTGCCCACGGTGATGTTGGTGTCTTGGGATATTAGCACGGAGTCGCATCGGGTTTGCGCGCCAATCGTCAGAAAACCCATCAGGAAAAGCAGAGTGAATATTGGTTTTCTATATTTCATTAACGGTTAATAGCTAAATATTGGGTGAGATTTTCTCATATAAAACAGGACGGCAAAAGTATTAAAATTTTGGAATATAAGTGGTGCGGTTTTTTGTACTTTTGCTGCCGTTTTTGAAGACCCAAGCGATGCTTGCTGTTATGCTCACTTTACTGTCCCTTTTCGGCATCCCTCTTGTGCTGATGTTGCTGGCCAAACGCTGGCCCATTATTGAAAAAATCAGCCCTATGGTGATTTTATATGTCATCGGATTGCTTGTGGGCAATTGCGGATGGCTGGGGGAGGGTGCGACGAACATCTGTTCCCAAGTCTCCAATGGGGTGGTACTGCTAACCATCCCCCTCATGCTACTGGGTTGTGATTACAAATCGTTGTCGGCGAAGATGGCGCTGAAGGCCTTTTTCATCGGGCTGTTCAGTGTGCTGGCTGTCACGGTGGCTGGCTTCTTCATGTTCCGGGGACAGGCGATGGCATCTGGGGTGGAGGGGATGGATTTCGCGAGAATCAGCGCCGTGATGACAGGCATCTACATCGGCGGCATCCCCAATCTGGCACCCGTGTCCAAGGCCGTGGAGTTGCCGCAGCATCTTTTCCTGCTTGTCTCTGGCTATGATTTGATTGTTACAGGCCTGTATCTTGTTGTTATAGTGTTCTTTGGAAATATTATAATAAGAAAGGTCTTTGGCAAAAAGAAAGATGATGTTTATATAGAAAATGACAATGTTGGAATCAAGGAATCTGAAAAAAAGCCTTGGTCGAAAACACTGCTTAACCGTGCGGCAGGTGTCGGCATTGCCATTCTGATTGCTGCGGTGGCGTATGCCATCTCGCTGTGGCTGCCGATAGAAAACAACGTGGCTGTCATCGTTATAGTTATAACTACTTTATCCATAGCTGTTTCTTTCTGGAAACCTATAAAGAAATTGGAGGGTACCTTCGATATGGGTTTGTATTTCGTCTATGTTTTCTGTCTGGCGGTGGCCATGATGGTGAATGTGCATGACTTGGAATTGTCGCGCTATTTGTTTGTTCTCTATTATATCGGATTTGCGGTGTTCGGATCGCTGGCATTGCAGTTGTTGCTCGCCAAACTCTTGAAGGTGGACGGCGACCTGACGTTGGCCGCCTCCATTGCGTTCATCAATTCGCCGCCTTTTGTGCCGATGGTGGCCGCCGTACTGAAGAACAAGGATGTCATCCTGCCCGGTATCGCCATCGGGCTGATGGGTTATGCGGCGGGCAATTATCTGGGAATTATCATGTTCATGTTGCTGAGGTGAATGCCATGGTTGATTCACATCAGTTTTCATATATGAAAAAGAAGAGGCAGTCCGTTCCCCGAACCGCCTCTTCTGTCGTTGGAAGGATTATTTCATTATTTCTTATATTCGTAAGTGTAGATTGAGGTCATGACATATCCTTTGTGTTGGATTTGGCTTGGGCGGATTCTAACATTTTATCATTCAATTGTCGGATGTGGTTTTGTTTTTTTTTGTTATTTTTGCAGGTTTGAAAATGAATATGATGGATACGTGTCCCATCATGGTTTGTTTTTGTATGTGAAATCTTATAAATTATTATTAATCAATATATTAAATAAAACCTTTTTATGGCAAAAACATTATTTTTAGGAGACGAGGCTGTTGCCCAGGCTGCATTGGACGCAGGCTTGTCGGGAGTGTACGCCTATCCGGGAACTCCCTCCACGGAAATCACCGAATTTATCCAGAACTCGAAGCAGGGTCGTGCCGGCGAGGTCCACAGCATCTGGGCCGGTAACGAGAAGACCGCCATGGAGTCCGCCATCGGCATGTCATACGCCGGCAAGCGTTCCATGGTCTGCATGAAGCATGTGGGCTTGAACGTGGCCGCCGACCCGTTCATGAACTCTTCCATCACGGGTGCCAACGGCGGCATGGTGGTGGTGGTGGCCGACGATCCCTCCATGCACTCTTCCCAGGATGAACAGGATTCGCGTTACTATGCCAAGTTCGCGTTGATCCCTTCTTTCGAGCCCTCCAACCAGCAGGAAGCCTACGACATCACGTACGCCGCTTTCGACTTTTCGGAGAGATACCACACGCCGGTCTTGATCCGTCTGACCACACGCTTGTCTCACTCCCGCGCCGGCGTGGAGCGCAAGGCCGAACGTCCGCAGAACCCGCTGCACATCGAGGAGAACCCCAAACAGTTCATCCTGCTGCCCGCCAATGCCCGTGTGCACTACCGCACGTTGCTCGGCAAACAGGATGCTTTTGAGGAGGAATCCTTCAACTCCCCGTTCAACAAGTACATCGACGGTGCCGACAAGAAGATGGGTGTCATCGCTTCCGGTATCGCGTATAACTACCTGATGGAGAATTTTGAAGGTGGCAAGTGCCCGTATCCGGTGCTGAAGATCTCCCAATATCCGCTGCCGTCCAAGCTCATCGCCAAGATGGTGGACGAGTGCGAAACCGTGCTGGTGGCCGAAGAGGGCTATCCCTTCATTGAGGAACAGGTGCGCGGCATCCTTAACCGCACGGGCAACATCATCGGACGTCTTTCCGGCGCGCTGCCGCGTGACGGCGAACTCAACCCGAACCTCGTGGCCAAGGCCCTCGGTCTGCCCGACACGTATGGCACGCCCATCCCGGACCTCGTGGTGCCCCGTCCGCCCGCGTTGTGCGTGGGCTGTCCGCACATCGATTCCTATAACGCCATCAACGCCGCCATGGAGAAATACGGCAAGGGCAAAGTGTTTGCCGACATCGGCTGCTACACGTTAGGTGCGCTCCCGCCGTACAACGCCATCTACACCACCGTGGATATGGGCGCCTCCATCACCATGGCCAAGGGTGCCGCCGACGCTGGCCTGCGTCCCGTGCTGGCGGTCATCGGCGACTCCACGTTCACCCACAGCGGTATGACATCCCTGCTCGACTGCATCTATGAGAACACGCCGGTGACGGTGATGATTCTCGACAACAGCACCACGGGCATGACCGGTGGTCAGGACTCCCACGCCCTCGGCGTGCTCGGCGAGATCTGCAAGGGCCTTGGCGTGAAGGAGGATCACATCCACCGCATCAACCCGCTGAAGGCACATCATGAAGAGAATGTGGCTATCATCGAGAAGGAACTCGAATACGAAGGCGTGTCTGTCATCATCCCGACCCGCGAATGTATCCAGACCCTCAGCCGCCGCATGAAAAAACAGCAGGCCGCCAAGAAACAGTAATTAGCCGTTGGCCATTAGCCATTAAGGTGACCTGTAACTGCCAACAGCTAACGGCCAAAAGCCAAAAGCATGAATTATCAACAACAATCAAAAACGCACAAATGAAAATTGACATCATATTAGCAGGTGTAGGCGGTCAGGGTATCCTCTCCATCGCCACCATCGTCGGCTACGCAGCCGTCAAAAGAGGAATGTACATGAAACAGGCCGAGGTTCACGGCATGAGCCAGCGCGGCGGCGACGTGCAGTCGCACTTCCGTCTCTCGGACCAGGAGATCGCTTCCGACCTTATCCCGATGGGCAAGGCCGACATGATCATCTCGGTGGAGCCGATGGAGTCGCTTCGCTATCTGCCGTGGCTGAATCCCGAGACGGGTTGGTTGATCACCAACGACCAGCCGTTCGTGAACATCCCCAACTATCCGGATTTCGACAAATTGAACGCCGAGTTGGGCAAGTTGAAAAACAAGGTGGTCATCAATGCGGACAAGATCGCGAAGGATCTCGGTTCCGCCCGTTCCGCCAACATGGTCATCTTGGGTGCCGCCTCCCCGTATCTGGGCATCCCGTTCGAGGAGATCGAGGCGGCGGTCCGCGAGAACTTCGCCCGCAAGGGTGAGGACGTGGTCAACGTTAACATCGCCTGTCTGCGTGCCGGCAAGGAGTTTGCCGAGAAATAATTGTGACCCTATTGGACGTGGATGAACAACCTGATTGAATTTTTCAGAAAGAATTTCCACTATTTCCTGTTCGCGGTTCTTCTGGTGGTGAGCCTGGTGATGCTCGGGAAGTCGTTGGCGTACAGCGAGTACAAGTTTGCCAAGGTCTTTCAAAGCACGGTAGGTCCCATCCAGAAGAACTGGGCGGAAATGATTCATCGTTTCAGCCTCGGACAGGAGAATGAGGATCTGGTGCACCAGAACATGGCCCTGATGCGCGAGCAGTCGAACATGTTCATGACGAAGGAGGATACGGTTCTTTCCATGATGTCGGAAACAGACTCCCTTCATCCCAAGAGCGTGCGGCTGTATGATTACACGTATGCCCATGTCATCTACAACACCACCGATCAGGCGTTCAACTACATCATCATTGACAAAGGCCAGCGTGACGGCATCTGCCGTGACATGGCCGTCACCGGGCCGAAGGGCGTGGTGGGTGTGGTGAGCGATGTGTCCAACAACTTCGCCTCCATCATCTCCATCCTGCACCCCGACTCCCGTATCAGCGCCATCGTCTCGCCTATCAACCAGGTGGGCACTGTGGTATGGGAATGCGGCGACCCCTCCGTGGCCTATCTGGAGAACATTCCGCAGCATCTGGAAATCAACATCGGCGATTCGGTGCTGACCAGCGGCTACTCCAACATCTTCCCCAAAGGCTTGCTGGTGGGCACCGTCAAGGAGGTTTCCGTGGGCAAGAATGCCAGCTTCCTGACCATAAAGGTGAAATTAGCTACGGATTTCAAACGTTTGAATACGGTTTATCTGATTGAGAATCTGTATAAATCCGAATTAGACACTTTAAAAGCTAACTTCAAAGATGAATAACGTGCTGTCGAACATATTGCGGTTTGTCATAGTGCTTGTGTTGCAGGTGTTCATTTGCAGCAACATCCATCTGTTCGGTTTTGCCACGCCGGCGCTTTATTTGTTGGCAATGCTTCTGTTGCCGTTGGAACTGCCCAAATCGGTGCAGTATCTTATCGGTTTCGCCGCTGGCTTCGTGGTGGACATGTTCGCCTACACGTATGGCGTGAACATGGCCGCCTCTTTGATTGTCATGTTCGTGCGTCCTTATCTGGTGAAGCTCCTGAATGGGCGCAACACCACGGAGGGCGTGGACCGGCCCATCCCAGGCGTGAAGGATGCGAAGTGGATGTTCACATACGTGATTGTGCTTTCGTTCCTGCATCAGTTTTTCGTGGTGATGCTGGAGGCGCACTCGTTCCGCCATTTCGGATACTCGCTCATGGCCATCCTCGCCGACAGCGTGTTCACCGCGTTCGTGCTGTTGTGCGTGCTCTACATTTTTTATCCCGCCCGTAAAACCCGTTAGCCATGAGGACAACGTCATTGTATTGGCTGACGTGTGCGTTTTTGATAGCCCTTCTGCCCGGATGCCGGTCCACTAAGACCTTGACGGAGGGCCAATATATGTTGACGAAGAATACAGTGACGGTCGTGGATTCCAAAGACCCTCAGATTGACAATTTGAAAACATACGTGCGTCCCCTGACAAACAAAAGGTTCATGGGGGTGTTTAACCTGAAAACGATGTGCTATACCGGCGGACAACCCCGTCTGGACCCCAAGACCGGTGAGTGGAAGGATTCCAAATTCCGGCAATGGCTTCGCAACCGCGTCGGCGAGCCGCCCGTGCTGCTTGATTCGACGGAGATTCAGAGCTCAATATCCCAATTGGGCGTGGTGATGAACAAATACGGCTATTTCGATGCCACTTTCGATTATAATGTCCGGTTCAAGGAATCAAATCCGAAAAAAGCCTCTGTCCGTTATCTGGTGACAGCCAATGAACCTTATACCATCAGCAACATACGGTATGATATTGACATTCCGGAGTATCGCAAGATTGTGGTGCTGAATCTGGATGAGACCCTGCTCTATTCGGGAATGCAATATAACGAGGCGTTGATCTCCAATGAGTTGACCCGTATTATCAATGATATTAAAGACGAGGGATATTATTACGTGGAGAAATCCGTAATCCACTGCGAGGTGTCGTATGATGAGGCGTTGGATACGGCGAGCGCGGACCCGAGGTCGGTGTCGTTGGACATCGTGATGAAGATCCCGAATGTGGAGAATGCCGACCGTTATTTGTACAAGTATTATTTCAACGACGTGTATGTCCAAACCGACTACGATGCCACGGCGGATGCCTCGCAGGCGTATGACACGGTGTTGTACCATAATCGTCGAGATTCGACGAGCTTCTATTTCATCACGCCGCATTACGATTGGCTGACGGCACCGATACAGGATTTTAAATACAAGGTGATTGCAGATGCCATCCACATGCATAAAGGCAATCCTTATACGCAGCAGGCCCGCCGACGCAGCAGCCAGTCATTGAACCAGTTAGACAATTTCTCCTTTATGAACCAGACCTTTGTGGAGAAGACGGTCCTGATGGATTCCACGCACCGTACGGGTGTGCTGGATGCCCAATTCCGTCTGACGCGACAGAAGGTGCACAGTATCGGGGGCCAGCTGGATCTGCGCAATGACAAGTCCGCCATCTCCTTATCTTATACCAATCGTAATCTCTTCAAAGGCGGTGAACATCTCACGTTAAACCTGTCAGGCGGCTATTTCTATTATTCGCTCACCAATCTTTTCCGCAAGGGCTCGCAGTTTACCTACCCGGAATTCGGTGCCTTGGCGTCAATGACATTCCCCAAGCTCTTCCTTTTCCACCGTGCCCAGCAGCGCGACGCCGTCCGTTACAGCACCACCCTGAATTTCGGTGTCAACTATTCGGGCTTGTATAGACGTATGGTTTTCAATACAAACGTCACCTACAATTGGAGTCCGAACTATTATACCAACCATATCATCAGCCCTATTGACATTAGTACCATCAATATTGACAACCGCCTTTTGTCCGGTTTCATCAATTTTTGGGAATATCCGAAATCCTATCAGAACAGATTCGGGAAGTTCTTTTTGCTTTCGTTGAAATATGGTATGGACTATCTGGTGCCGTTTAACATCGCGTGGAAGAAGGATGTGATGCGTATTTCCATCAATGCGGAGTCGTCAGGGCTGTTCTTGAAAGGGTTGAATGCGCTTTTCAGCCCGGACAAGCGATGGGTTATTGCCAAGAACAAATTGGATGAGGTTGGCTATGACTATTCTGTGTTTGAGAAGTTTGAGTTTACTTGGAACTACACTCACACATTCAACAAGAACAACTCTTTTGCCACGAGGTTCAATGCCGGTGCCATCATCCCGTTAGACAAGGAGTCCTATCTGCCGTACGAGAAGGGCTTTTTCATGGGCACGAGCAACAGCATGAGAGGGTGGGGGTACCGCGGTTTGGGGCCGGGTTCGTACGAACGTGGTCGTGATAGCATCTATACGGGCGACATCAAGCTGGAGTGGAATCTGGAGTATCGTGGTACCATTTACGGATCTTTCAAGTATGGGCTTTTCACCGATGTGGGCAATATCTGGTTGGCGCGGGCCAACGATGATATGCCCGGCGCGGAGTTCTCTTTCAAACGTTTCTACACGGAATTAGCGGCGGATGTGGGCGTGGGCCTGCGCTTGGATTTCGATTTCCTGGTGGTGCGCGTGGACTACGCACTGCCCATTTATGACCCGCAGCGCACATCAAAGGGACGCTGGATAAACAAAAATTGGTTTTCGGGTGCCCATCGTTTCAAATGGAACAACGGATTGAAGATTGCCATTGGCTATGCCTTTTAATATTGAATAAAAGTATCTAAATAATCGTAATTGCTATGTCGTACAAAAAATTAACACGGTCCAGGACGGACAAGAAAATTGCCGGTGTGTGTGGCGGTATTGCCAACTATCTGGAATGCGACCCCACAGTGGTGCGCATCATATTCCTAATTGCGTTGCTATGCGGTAGCATTGGCTTTTGGGTTTATCTGATTGTCTGGTTAGTGGCGCCGGAGGAATAAATAAAAAGAAATCGTAAATGAAAAAAATTCTATTTATTACTGCCTTATCGTTACTGGTTTACTGTTGTAACGCTCAAACAACGTTTGGGGTGTCCGTCGGATATGCCCCGTGGGGGTTTGAACGATTGAAGACGGATGATTTCACGGACAGTTCCGGATATTATCATCATTGGCTGTATCGTTGGGAGGGATACCATACCTTTGTCAAGCCTGTCCTGAAGTTAGGCTTTGAGATACGGGGCGGTGTTTTCGACCATCTGTTTAGATTCTCCTATTCCACTGCTGATGTTGAAAAAATCGACACCAGCAAACTATCTCTGGGCACCTTCAACATAAAGCAAATCGGTTTTTCCTGGAATCCCGGCCTTATCATACTACCCCGAAAACGGGTTCAGATTCCCCTATACTTGGGTTTCGGCGCAAACTATTTTATGGGGAAGGAAATATCAAACAACCTTCAGTTTGATTTCAGCCTCATGGCACAACTTAAAATCTATCTCACATATCGTGTGGCGATCTATGGAGGATATGCGGCGCATTGGGGAATAGGTAAGCAGGTAAGGGGGTTCCGGCATTATCCGGAAATGGGTGTTTTAATCAATTTAAATAAGAGACAGAAAAATCTGGAACAAGAACACGAATGGTCTCCGTCAGATAAATAATAAACTCGCATTAGTAGTATTGCAATATATTTTCTGCATTAAAAATCGAACGAAATGAAAAGAATTGTATTGTTAATCGTAACATTTGCTTCAATATGCTGCTATGGTCAGGGCAGGGCAAATAAAGCAAATAAAAATATTGAAAAGCTGATAGACGAGGCTTTTGTCCGGGGAACAAATGTGGATAGTGTGTATTGGCTTTTTAATAATGAGAATAAGAGCTTGACCGTGAACGATATATGTTGCTATTTGCAAGAAAAAGGATTATATCCCTTAACTTATACGGAAAAGAATATTTTAAAATTCGGAGAGTTTCATACTGTTGCGGATAAAGTGAAGTTCACAAACAAATCAGGCTATGCGAAAATGGTTTTCGACATGTTGAAGGGTGACAAATACAGCGATGTCAACTATAACCGGCTAAAACATGGAGGAACGTTTTTTTATTTTCAAGCTTGGGCAAGTGGAGCCATGGCATTCGAACGAGTCGATAATGTCAGCTGGTCTGGGAATATGGTCAATGGCCTTTTGGACGGGAAGGGTGTCGGTTTTTTTGAGAAAGACAACAATTATTGCTTTTTTGAAGGGGATTTTATATCCGGTATGGCAACAGAAGGACTTGCGTTAAATACATTTAATGGGACCAAGAAACTTGGAAGTTCTACTACTTTTTATACTAAAATAGAGCTTTGTAAGGAGCTCTATAATAATGTAACTGATTCTTTGTTGCGTCAAGCCATAATGGGATTTGTCCGTGCCAATTATAGAAAGGATGCGGAAGAAATTATGGACGCTTACGACAAATTGCTCACTATCAATACAACAAAATTCAAGAGCTATTTAGTCAGAAGATGGCGTGGTAATATTTACTTAAGATTTTATAATGAGTATAAACCCTATTACAATCATGAGAGTAATTATAACGGATTAACAACACATTATGAGAGGAAAAGAGATTCCACCCAAAGTCCCAATAGTCTTGTGATTAGAATTTATGGCGATGGATCTCGTACTTTTGTACATGGCGATGGATTTCGTTTTTTTGTAAATGCCTATAAAAATTTCGGGGTGGATTCTTTGGATTTGATTCCCAAAATTGCGGAAATAAACGAATTGTTGAAAGTTGCCGATGTTTACAATGACGGGCAGTTTGGACAACCTGTCGGTTATGCAAAAGAAAAGGGATGGTTGTTTAAATCAGAGGTTTTTGATGTGGAAAGAGTTGAAAGAAATATCAGTGATTATTTTGATGCGCTAAAAATATCAGAGGAGAAGTCGAAATCAGATAATGCTCCGTTTAAGGTTTTTTATGCCAAAGTATATCCGAAGCTTAAAGCTAAAGAAGATTATTTCCGTAGCGGAGCATATAGGAAAGCTTGTGAAGCAGATTATTATGGACAGAAACAACGAGAGTATAAAGAGATGTGCGACAACTGCATCATTGATGGCGACAAGACCACCGTGCCTGCGGGCTATGAGCCCGAGAAAGGAGGCTTGTTCTTCGGTCATCCCGCTCAGTCGAAGGAGTCGGGAAGCATCCATTTGCATAACGGAAATGTCGTCTATTGGAAATATGTTTATGAGGGGAAATCCCGTCAGATAGAGGCCAATGCAAGAAGATATTCTTCAGAAAAGGAAATGATGGACGACATCATAAAAGAATGCAAGAAAAAATATTGCGAATGATTTTTCTAACAGACTCGTGGCCAATACTATGTCAGTGTCAGAGAGTTAGGTTTTGAGTCCGTGGGGCCGCGCCCGTAACCCTTGATTGGCTGCGCTGCGCACCATTCCGCCAGCTCCGCTGGCGGAACCTCCGACAAGTGCGGTGTCTCTTTGTTTTGCGTCATAATCCCCGAAAAACTCCGAAATTTTTGCCCGCCGTGCCATGTCTTGGCGGAAGTGCCGGTTTTTCCGTTTTTTACACTTTTGCATCTTTTTGAGGGTGATTTGCACTTTTCTTCTACAAATATGCAGATTGTTATTATGTTGATTTTCAATAAAATAATTTTAAAATGGTCTTGATTTCGACTTCAAGGTATTGTATCTTTGCGGGGTAACAATAAATTTTCAGAATTTTCTCTTTAAGTCTTGCAAAAAAAAAACGGTATGATAATCTGCGTTAATCTGCGTAGTCTGCGGGACAATTATATGCCCGCTGAACTCGCAGAAATACGCAGACAGGGTATTTACAAGATTCAAGGGGATAAATCACTGCTTGTCGAACCCTCCAAAATCATCTTTAAAAAAAAGGCAGCCCTTGCGGACCGCCTTCATTTTTATGTTGGTCCGTCATATTATGGCGGACCCGTAATGATATTACAGTGTGTGATACGGTTTCAGGATACCTTTGCCGATTTCCACAGCCTCCTCGTTCTTGGGGATGAGGTGGTGGTGACGTTCCGGCAGGGACTTCTCCAGACCTTTGTGCAGCATTTCCGGGGTGACAAGCGGTTTCACGGCGAGGAATCCGCCCAGCACGATCATGTTGAACAGCTTGGCGATACCCAGCTCGTTGGCCTTGTCAGCGGCGGCCACCTGGTAGATGTTGATATCTTTGCGGGTGGGGTGGTTGGTGATACCGTTGGGGTCATAAATCAAGAGACCACCAGGCTTCACAGCCGATTCGAACTTGTCCATGGACTGCTGGTTGAGGATGATGGCGGTGTCGAACTGGTTGAGGTACGGGGAGCAGATGCGCTCATCGCTGAGGATGACGGTGACGTTGGATGTGCCACCACGCATTTCCGGACCGTAGGAAGGAAGCCAGCTGACCTCTTTGTCTTGCATAATGCCGGCGTATGCCAGGATCTTACCCATTGAGAGCACACCTTGACCGCCGAAGCCTGCTATGATTATTTCTTCTGTCATTTCTTTGTGATTTTAATTAATTATTTTTTTCTCAATGAATAGATCGTCTCGTTCGGTTGGTCGAAGGTGCCGACGCGCTCAATGAACTTGGGATCGAACTTGCCGTCCACTTTCATGTCGCCCAACGGGAAGAACTTCAGGGTGTTCTCTTCCATCCACTTGTTGGCTTGCACCGGGGTCATTTTCCAACCGGAGTTGCAGTTGGAGGTCACCTCCACGAAGGAGACGCCCTTTTTGAGCTTCTGGTTTTCGAAGGCCATGCGGATGGCTTTTTTGCACTTGCGGGCCAATGCCGGGGTATAGACAGCCTGGCGGGTCACGAAGTAGGTGCCGGGCAGCTGGGCCAGCATCTCGGTGAGGCGCATGGTGTGTCCCATGATTTCGGGGTCACGGCCGTAGGGGCAGGTCACGGTTTCCATACCTTCGAGGGTGGTGGGGGCCATCTGGCCGCCGGTCATGCCGTAGATACCGTTGTTGATGAAAATCATGGTGATGTTCTCGCCGCGGTTGCAGGCGTGCATCACTTCGGCGCAGCCGATGGAGGCCAGGTCGCCGTCGCCCTGATAGGAGAACACGAAGGTCTCCGGGCGCAGACGCTTGATGGCGGAGGCACACGCAGGGGCGCGTCCGTGGGCGGCTTCCACGAAGTCCACGTCAAAATAGTTGTAAGCCAAGACGGAGCAGCCCACCGGGGAAATGCCGATGACGTTGTCCTGGATGCCCATCTCTTCGATCACTTCGGCGATGATTCTGTGAACGACACCGTGACCGCAGCCTGGGCAGTAGTGCATGGTTGCATCCGTGAGAACCGGAGTGCGTTTGTACACCAAGTTTTCGGGTTTGATTATATCTTCTCTTGTCATAATTTCAAGTGCTTAAATTATTTAATTATATTTTTCAAGGCTTCTACGATTTCGACCGGGGTCGGGATCACGCCGCCGTAGCGTCCGAAGTGTTCCACAGGCACGTTGCAGCCCACCGCCAGCTTCACGTCTTCGATCATCTGGCCGGCGTTCATTTCCACGCTGAGGATTTTCTTCATGCGTCCGCCGATTTCGGCCACGGCTTTCGTCGGGAACGGCCACAGGGTGATCGGGCGTACCAGACCGACCTTGATGCCTTCGGCACGTGCCAGCTCGATGGATTTCATGCAGATACGGGCAGCGGAGCCGTATGCCACGAACAGGTATTCGGCGTCGTCGCATTGGATGGCCTCGTAACGGGCGTCTTCCTCTTCGCACTTGCGGTATTTGGCCTGGATGCGGTCGTTGATGGCTTCCTGCTTCAGGGCCTCGAGTTCAAGAGAAGTCACGATGCGGTGCTTGCCGGTGGAACGGTGTCCGGTGGCAGCCCACGGGCAGGTCTTCTCAATGTATTCGTCGGTCCAGCGAGGCTTGTAGTCGTCCACCATGACCTTCTCCATCACCTGGCCGATGACGCCGTCGGAAAGGATGGCGACGGGGTTACGGTATTTGAAAGCCAAGTCGAAGCCCAGTTCCACGAAGTCGTACATCTCTTGTACGGAGGCGGGGGCCAGTGTGATGAGGCGGTAGTCGCCGTGGCCGCCACCCTTGGTGGTCTGGAAATAGTCGGACTGGGAGGGTTGGATGGTGCCGAGGCCTGGGCCGCCACGAACCACGTTCACGCACAGGGCGGGGAGTTCGGCGCCGGCGATGTAGGAGAGACCTTCCTGCATCAGGGAGAAACCAGGAGAGGAAGAGGAGGTCATGACACGCTTGCCAGTGGAAGCGCCTGCATATACCATGTTGATGGATGCTAATTCACTTTCGGCTTGAAGAACAACCATGCCGGTTGTCAGATATGGTCTTTCCGCCATCAGATGCTCAAGGACCTCGCTCTGCGGCGTGATGGGATATCCGAAATAACCGTCGCAACCACAGCGGATAGCAGCCTCTGCAATGGCTTGATTACCCTTCATTAATTTTAATTCTTTTGCCATTTTTTACGATGTTTAGTTGTTTAATTGTTGTTTTGATTCTGAATGAAAGCGGTTGGGCTTATTCCTTCGCACGATACACTTCGATGACGCCGTCCGGGCAGATCACCGCGCAGCTGGCGCAGCCGATGCAACCGTCCTCGTTCACCATCTCGAGGTAGTTGTACCCTTTCGCATTTACGTGTTTGGAAAGACCGATGCACTGGTTGGGGCATCCCGTGATGCAGACACCGCAGCCCTTGCACTTCTCCGTGTCAATGATTAAAGCTCCTTTAAATGCCATAATTCTACTAATTTAAAAAAGTTATTAAATGGGTTATTAGTTGTTGTTTTTCTCCTTTTTACGGGGTGGCAAATATACGAATTTTTTTTCGTTCCCATCATCAAAAAAATTATTGCGAAAACTTTGTCTTTTTGAGGGTTTGTGAACATTGTCCTGTTGAAAAAATATGTATCTTTGCTGGCTGACTACATGTCCCATGGCGGGCATTCCATGATGGATGGTCGTGATTTTAAGAATAATAAATAAAACGTTGAATTATATAATTTTGGTTATGAAACAACTTGTACTTTTCTTGTTGTGTTTCCATGTGTTTTTCGCTTGGGCCGGACCATACGATGATTTTGTGGTGAACGGAATCGGCTATAAGATCATCTCGCAAAATCCCAATCGTGTCAAGGTGAACAATAATGTGAATAACTCATGGCTGGATACATGGGATGATATGTCTTTGTACACCAGAACATTGACCATTGATTATACAGGTGTGGCCTTGATTCCCGACACGGTTGAGTTCAATAATGAAAAGTATCTGGTCACGGAAATTGGTGTGGCAAGTTTCCGTAACTCAAATGTGACAGAAGTGCATCTGCCGTCGTCGGTACACAAAATTAATTATTTCGCATTTCAGAATTGCCACCATCTGCGAAAAGTCTTCTTCTCGGAAGGATTGGATACTATTTCCCTATATGCGTTCCAACATTGCGACTCTTTGGAAGATATCCTTTTGCCCAATAGCTTGTTGTATGTTGGTGGTGCAGTTTTTTATGATTGTCCATCCGTGAAACAATTGAATATCGGGACGGAATTGATTTATATGGCAGAGGATGCGTTTGTATTGGCCAATAATTTGCAGAGGATATCCTATAATGCCAGAAATTGTCATACCGAATACTTGGGCAACTTTGACTATCCGCGAAATATCGGTTTTTCCAGTGATGCTTATTGCAGACTTGACATAGGCGATTCGGTCCGGATAATCCCGGAGAATCTTTTCTTCCGAGATAATGGTCTTCGGGGCAAGGTTATTATTCCCAGTTCGGTGAAGTATATAGCGCAGAGTGCATTTTACCGAACAGGTATTGACACATTGGTGTTTAGCATGGGATTGGATTCGATAGGGGAGAGCGCGTTCCAGGATTGTAACAACATTAGTGTGCCCATCGTGCTGCCCGCTTCCTTGAAGAGGGTGGGACCGGATGCATTTTATGGCAATTACAGCTATTCTTCACCCATAGTGTTACCTGACGGCATAGAATATATTGATGAGTATGCATTTCAAAACTCGGCGATGATCGGCACCATCACCGTGCCGGCCAGCGTTCGGTATATTGGAGAGGAAAGTTTGCCGTACGACACACTGATCATTGAGAGTGATAGCATAGTGCTTGGCAGATGGGCTATTGATTATGATGGGGTTATATATATCAATTCGTTGAATCCTCCTCGGCTGGAGCCAGGGATGTGTAGTGTTCCCGTATATGAAGGCGTGGATACAATCTGCCCTTTCCCGGAAATGCCGGATTTTTGTTGGGAAGAAGATCATTTGTCTTATTGGGAAGATGTTGAATGTCAGAAATCGATCGATTACGGTAATGACCTGTACATTTTCATCCCATGCGGGGCGAGATCCATCTATTGTCAGGCATCACCGGGTTGGCAATATCTTTGCCAGAAGTCCGATAAAAATGCGCAGGACTTTTACGATGACTATGGTTACGAGGGATATTCTGTGGATCATGTGGAGGATTTCCGGATTTTGGAAAAAGGATATAGGCATGAGGAAACAATCCAGGTGTGCGGCGGCTATGCGTGGGGTTCAATGGGCTATATTACAACATCGGATGTTTACACACAAACCTTCACGGCTTCGGACGGGTGCGACAGTGTGGTTACCCTGAATCTTACCATCCTTCCGGCTATACATGATGTGGAAACTGACACTGCCTGTGACCGCTACACTTGGCATGGAAACACCTATACATCATCTGGGACATACGTATATGAATACTCCAATGGAACCTGTCCGTGTGCTGATACGTTGCACTTGGTGATAAACACCTGTGTTACGGCACCTGCTGTTACAACGGCGACAATCGCTGACGTGTCAAATACATCCGCCACCTGCGGCGGCAACGTCATTTCCGACGGCGGCGCGTCCGTGACGGCCAGGGGCGTATGCTGGAGCACGAGCCCCAATCCGACAGTGAGCGGCAGTCACACAACGGACGGCACGGGTACGGGGCCGTTCACAAGCAGCCTGACGGGCCTCACCCCCGGCATGGTGTATTACGTGCGGGCGTATGCGATGAACAGCGCGGGCACGAATTACGGCGATGAGATGAGTTTCACCACTTTGTGCAACAGAGACACGCTTTTCTTTGAGGATTTTGACGGAGATAGCATCCAAATGATCTCAAACATCTTGTTCGAACAGGAGAATTGGAGATTGGTAGGCGACACTTCGTATAATGACGGTTGGAACAATATCCCTCTGTCCGCTTCCGGCCAATTCTCGTATCATTCCCCCATGTATTCCAATGCAGGGAATTGTTTTGCCACTACGAATACGATTCCTTTCAATGATTTCCCGGAAACGCTTGTACGCCATCTCTATCTGGATTTCGACCATATATGCAAAGTCGATCCTCGGGATGAGGTGGGGATTTATTACCAGGTGGCTGATAGACTGACTTCAGAGGATGTGATTGAATGGGGGGTGTGGAGGCGGATCATTTTTGATAATGGTAGCGATATCTATTACGGTGATGCTTCGGATGATACGGTGACAACCATCCTCAATGGAAAATTTTCGGATAATACATACATGGATTGGCATCCTGAACAGGTGATGTATCAGCCTGACAATTCGAACTGGCATCATGAACGGATTGACTTGTATCCTCTTGTCTTTTCAGATGAGAATGGAACTCCGCGATGGCTGCGCCTGCAGTTCCGGTTGAACAAAGTGTCACCTCCGACCTCCGGCACAGAAAATTGCGCGGGATGGTATGTGGACAATATTGCGGTTAGTATGGCCTATTGCGAGGATCCGGACAATCGTCATCCACGTGTGACTACGGCACCCGTTACGGAAATCACCGCCACCACGGCGGTGACGGGAGGAAATGTGTGGAACCGTGGCCTGCCGATTTCCGCTCGTGGCGTGTGTTGGAGCACATCGCCCAACCCAACCACCGATGACGCATACACAACTGATGGTGCAGACACGGGTGCCTTTGTGAGCCACATCACAGGCCTCCAACCGAATACTGCCTATTATTTGCGGGCTTACGTGGACAATGGGCAGGTGAGGACCTACGGCGAGGAGGTGAGTTTCCGTACAAGTCAGATTCCCGCCACGCTGCCCTATACGCAGGATTGGGAGAGTGAGACAGAAAACAGACAGTGGACTATCGACAATTCTGATGGGACAAACAAATGGTTTATTGGCGGTGCTGCAGCGGGCATCACGGGAGAATCGGCGCTCTATATCTCCAGTGACAGCGGAGTTACACATTCGTATGATATTAAATCTAGATCGAATGTTTGGGCGTATCGAGACATTGATTTTGACGACATTTATGGTGAATATGTGCTTTCCTTTGATTTCAAAGGTGTTGGTGAAAACTGTTGTGACTATATGAATGTGTTTGTGGGTACACCGTCTGTTCCTTCAGGAAATGACACTCTTGCCGGTGTGGTGCAGTTAGGCTCGAAAATGAACGGGGTGGACAGCATGACACGCTATTCATTCCGGATCAACTCCTCGTTCTCCGGTGTGCAGCGCCTTTATCTTTTGTGGCATAATGACCATTCGGTGGGCACGCCTCCTCCTCCTGTTGTGGATAATATCTTCATTGAAGGCCATGCGTGCGGATTCCCCTATGATTTGGCTGCGGACACTGTCACGACCACCACGGTGGATTTCCACTTTTCGCCGGCTGTTGCCACTGACAATGCTTGGGAAGCCGTGATTGTGCCTTTCGGTGACACCTTGGATGAAACCCTCGCCGTGACTATTCAAGACACAGCTTACCAATTCACCAATTTGAATCCCGGTTCATCATATTACATATATGTTCGGACAAACTGCGGTACGGAGTACAGTGTCTGGTCTGTAGGACTCTTGGTACGCACAGAATGTGCGTCCATTTCCACCCTTCCCTATACGGAAGGTTTCGAAGCCTTTTCTACAGGCAGTTCCAATCCTGTTTATTGTTGGACGCGTAACAGCACTTATAACAGCAGTTATCCGTATGTGACTACGACACCCGCTTCGGGATTGCATTCCCTTTATTTCTACAGCGCCTCAGCCAACTATTCGGCCATCGCACTTCCTCCGGTAGATCCGTCTATTCCGGTCAATACGCTGCAGTTGTCTTTCAAGATGCGGACCAACAATGTGGCAAAGGTAAAAATGATTGTGGGTGTGATGACCGACCCGGCAGACATGAACACCTTCACCCCGGTGAATACGTTGTCTGTGTCAGCCGCTAACGTTTATGAGAGTTTTGAAGTGAATCTATCCAGCTATACGGGAAACGGTTCATTCATCGCCTTCAAAACGAATTTCACAGGCAATTGTTCTGCATATTTGGATGACATATGTCTCAATGTCATTCCTACCTGTCGCCGTCCGCTTGATGTGACAGTCTCTTCTACGAGCAACAGTGCCACCATCAACTGGACGGCCCGCAACGGCGAGACCGACTGGCAGGTGGTGGTGGTGCCTCACGGACAGCAGCCGAGTTCCGGCACGATTGAGTACGTCACCTCACATCCTTATACAGTACAGGGTCTCACGGATGCCACAGCATACGATGTGTATGTGAAGGCCGACTGCGGCTCTGGAGACGAAAGCGACTGGTCGGATGCCGTGTTGTTCTACACCAAGTGCTTGGCAACCAGTGTGATCCCTTACACCGAAGGTTTTGAAGGTGTGGGTACGGGCAACAACGCTTACCCGATTTGTTGGACCAAAAAATCCACATATACCTCCAATACTTGTCCGTATGTGAGCTCCTCTTACCACTCCGCCGGTGCGGCGTCCCTCTATTTCTATATGCCCTCCGGTTATTATATGTATGCCGCTTCGCAGGCACTGGACCTCTCCAACTACAATGCCGGCGATTTGGAACTCAGTTTCAAACTGATGCCGTATAGTGGTCTTTCGTATGCCCGCATGGATGTGGGTGTGATGACGGATCCGGACGATGAGACCACATTCAGCTTACTGAAGTCCTACTATCCCGGCGATTTCACCACCCTGAGCACATGGCACAGTTTCAGCATTCCGCTCACCCAGGCCTATTCTACCCCGATATATATTGTTTTCAAAACACCGCTTTCTTCATCCTCGACCTATATGTATTTGGATGAGGTGAGTGTGGATATGGCCCCGACATGTTCGGAACCCACTCATTTTACCGTATCCAACGTTTCCAGCACATCAGCCCTGTTGACGTGGAACGAATCCGAATACGGCACCCCGGATTATTATGTGGAATACACGGAGCAAGGGCAGAACAACTGGATACCGTCCAATCCTATTACCGGAACCTCCTACTTGTTGTCAGGTCTTGACACGAACACCCAATATCAGGTTCGGATTTATGGCGACTGCAACGGGGAGACAACGGCGACACAGACCCTCACGTTCACTACCAGAAGCATTCAGGAATGCCTGCAGTCGAACACTACAGCAGAGGTTACTTCCAGCACTAATACCACGGCTTGTTATCTTCCGTGTAATAATTATTACAACTATACTTATTCGCAACAGATCTATACTCCTAATGAGGTGTCCACCACGCCGACATTGATATCGGGTATTGAGTTCCAATATAATCATTCTGACGCATCGACCAAAAAGACGAATGTGGATATCTATCTGGCACATACGACGCTCAATTCATTCGCTTCCTCCACATCCTGGGTTCCCATCACTTCTGCGCAATTGGTGTATAGCGGCAACTTGAACTGTACGTCAGGATGGAACACCTTTACCTTTGACCAGCTGTTCAGCTATAATGGTCAGGATAATCTGGTGGTGATAGTGGATGACAACTCGAATCAGTATGATGGTCCTTCCTATACCTTCAATTTGCATAATCCGGGATCCGATATGTCTATTGGTTACTTTAGTGACAGCAGCAATCCGGATCCAAATTCTCCACCGTCAGGCACGCTTTATGCAAATCGTGTGAACACCAAGTTCCACACCTGTTTGCAATCGGCACTACAAACCTGTGTTGCCCCCAATGCCTACGTTTCCGCTCATGATCATGAGAGCATCGAGGTGACATGGGCTCCAGGCTTCACGGAAAGTGCATGGGAATTCGAATACAAGGCCGCCAACGCCACCAGCTGGACCTCGGTGCCGGGTGCTTCCTCTCCCCAACTCCTCAGCGGCTTGACATCCAATACGGTTTACAATATCCGCTTGCGTTCGGATTGCGGCAATGAGAACAGCGATTGGGTTACATTAATGGCTGAAACGGACTGTAGTCCTATTACGGTGCCTTACATTCAGAACTTTGACGGAGCAACTGCCGCCACGGGAGCCATGGTACCCTGCTGGACGCGTGCCACGAACTACAGCACCGCCTATCCGTACCTGAGTTCAACCCAATATGAGTCGAGTCCCAACTCGGTCTATTTCTATGCTACAAGTGCCGCCTACTCCTACATCGCCAGCCCGCGCTTCGACGATGCCGTAGCGATGGACAGCCTGTTGATTCGCTTCAAGGCGATGAAGACCACCAATTCTCCTTATTTCATCGAGGTGGGTGTCATGACCGACCCGGACGACTACAACACCTTCACGGCATTAGGCTCGTTCGCCCCGACTTCCACCACTGCTTTTGAAAACGGCGAGGTGATGACAAAGAATTACAATGGAACGGGCCGGTATGTGGCCTTCCGCTGTCCGCAATGGATCTCGAACTACATCTATTTGGATGATGTGAACATTGATTATATCCCCAGCTGTCTGCATGTGGAGAATGTCCATGCGTTGCCTGCCACCATCACGCCGTATGCGGCGGATGTGGTTTGGACCGCCGGCGGCGATGAGACGGAATGGGATGTGGTGTACGGTCCTGCCGGCTCCATCACGGATCCCAGCCAGCTGTCCCCGCAAACCATTTATACCAACCCATTCTTTTCCTTGACGAATTTGAGCCCCAACACTTTATATGAGGTCTTTGTGCAGGCACACTGCAGCAACGGAGAGAACAGCAGCTGGGAAGCCGGAACCTTCCGCACGGGCTGCGCCGCCCTCACGGTACTTCCGTTCATGGAGGACTTCGAGAGCTATCCGTACGGCAACTCTTCCAACCATATCCTGCCCAACTGCTGGGATTATATCAATAATGGGTCTTCGGCAGCAGGATGCCCTACCATCTATAACAACACCACGTATGCAACGAATCACTGCCTCTACTTCTATTCCTATACTTCATCCCCATACGCCGACCAGATCGCCATTCTGCCGGAGATCGATGTGACAACGCATCCGATAAACACCTTGCGTCTCTACTTTGATGCGCGGAAATACCAGACCAGTGCTTCATACGTTGATTATGTGGAGGTCGGTATGATGGAGGCCAACAACCAGTTTGTTCCGGTTGACACAGTGACGTTTACCAGTACGACCATCAGTACGCATCATGTGGACTTCTTTAACTACACAGGTACGGGTAACCGTATAGCCATTCGTGCACCAAAGCCGACAGGCTCCTTTATATACAATTACACCTATTTGGACAATGTTAAGATAATGTTGGCACCCAGTTGTCCGGACATAACGAATCTCCATGTCTCTTCGGTAACCTCTTCCACGGTGAATTTGACCTGGACGGACGGGGCTTCAGAATCCAATTGGGAAGTGCTGCTGGTTCCGGCCAACCAGACACCGGACTACACGCAGGCGCAAACTGTGACTTCCAACATTTACAGTGAGTCAAACCTGAATCCCAACTCGCAGTACACGGCATACGTGCGCACGGTATGCGCCAATGGATTGGGTTATAATTACTGGTCTTCAGTGACATTCATGACATCCAGAGCCAATCCCGCCCAGTTGCCGTACTTCCATGATTTCGACGACGGGACGGAGAATGCCGAGTGGAGCTTGATAAACTGTTCTAGCCCCAACAAATGGTATATTGGACAGCCTGTGGATTTGACAGATTCAGTGCTGTATATCTCCAATGACACCGGATTGACGAATGCCTATACGGTTTCAGGAGAAAAAACGACGGTATGGGCTTATCGTGACATTCAGTTCGGTGCGGGAACTGAATTTGAACTTAGCTTCAATTGGAGATGCTACGGCGAAAGTTTGTACGATTTCTTAAAAGTTTATGTCGGAACTCCGATGCAGGTTGAGGCCATGCCTGCAAGTACGTTATATAACATTCCACAGGATGATCCATCCGGTACTATCGTGTTAGAACCCAAATTCAATTTAAATTCCGATTGGACCACCTACAGTGCAGTGTTGCCTTCCTCGTTGGCCAATTCTGTGCAACGGCTTTATTTCCGTTGGACCAACGACGCATTTGGTGGAACTATGCCGCCTGCAGCTGTGGATTCCATTCGTATTACAGTTAGTGACTGTGGAAGACCTGACAATCTGATGGCGGATATTATTAATGACAATACAGCAGACATAACGTTCACGCCAGTCCATAATTCTGACAACAAATGGGAGTATGTGTTTACGAGTGACCAATCTGTGTCTCCCAGCCAACTTGCTCCTTTGGTTACGCAGAACACCACATTCTCGTTGAGTGGGTTGATGTCTGGTAAGAATTACTATGTATATGTGCGTACGGTCTGTAGTGATAGTTCATATTCGTTTTGGTCGTTGCCTGTAACTTTTACTACACCCTGTGTGCTTCCTGTTGTGACCACGGATGGCGTTACAAACATCTCGTCAAATGGCGTTATGTGCCTTGGTAATGTGGTGGATGCCGGATGCCCAAGTCTGTTGGCACGCGGTGTGTGTTGGAGCACAAATCCTGATCCGACAATTGCCGATGCACATACAAATAACGGCACGGATATAGGTGCAGTATGGAGCAATGTCACGGGGCTTACACCCAATACTACGTACTATATGAGAGCGTATGCCACCAACAGTGTTGGAACAAGTTATGGTGATGAGGTGGTCTTTACGACGGAAAGAGAGTCTTGTGAGAATATAGCCCAGCTGAGAAGCAAGATGGATTTCTCTGATCACATGATTACAGAACAGGGTGATGTTGAATACAGGATGGTGGGCAGTGCTGTGGTGACTGCAAAATCTTCATTTAACAATCAGAAATTCATCCAGGATTCAACAGGAGCTATATTGGTTTTTGACGCCAACAATATTCTGGGTGATTTGGAGGTGGGCGACCAGATCAAAGACATTGTCGGTACGCTGACCAACTATCATGGATTCCTTGAGTTTATCCCCGTTCTCCCGTACGGACAGTTGGAGGCACATTCCGTGTCGGTCGCACCGCTTGTCGTGAGTCTTCCTCAACTGGATGACACTGCGTTTATGAAATCGCATCAGGCGGAGTTGATTGAACTGGATGATGTGACCATTACTTCTACGGGTGATTTCACTCGAATGAACCGTTATGATTTGTTGCAAAACAATGTGTCGTCTCCCGCTTTGTTCCCGTATCTTTATGAGGTGGATTATATCAATATGCCCATCCCTACCGGAGTGGTGCAAAATGTCACAGGTGTCAATGTCGCCAGATCCATGATTGGTTCGAATAATTATGATTTCCGATACTATATTGTTCCTCGTTCGTTAAATGATATGAGTGCCGAGAATCTACAAGTTTCAAGACCGGAGGTTTCTCATGTGGTGGATTCTTCTGCCATAGCAGAATACAATGTCACGATGGGAGGGAATGTTTCCCTTGTAAGTCATGGCGTCTGCTGGAACACGAGCCCGAACCCGACGGTTGCGGATGCGCACACAAGCGACAGCGTTGGTTCGTTTATGAGCACACTCACGAATCTTACGCCCAACACCACATACTATCTGCGGGCGTATGCGGTTAGCAATCTTCGCACAGTGTATGGTGATGAGGTGATGTTTATGACACTCCCTGTTGACGATGCACAACCCTGTCCGGGGCACGAGACCGTCACCGATTACGACGGGAATGTCTATAACACGGTGCAGATTGGCAACCAGTGCTGGATGAAAGAGAACTTACGTACCACACATTATGCCGATGGGGTGGAGATAGATACTCTTGGAGGTAATATGGGTGGTCCGTATCGTTGTCTGCCGGGTTTGGCACAGGACTATGCGGAGAATATGAATAGCCTTCCTGTCTATGGGTATCGTTACAATTGGTTTGCGTTAATGTATGGGATGCCTTCCAGTGCGACTAATCCAAGTGGAGTTCAAGGTGTTTGTCCTACTGGTTGGCATGTTCCAAGTGACTCGGAATGGAGACAATTGATGGACTATGTAGGCAGTCAGGAATGTTATAGATGCAATGATGATTCCAATAGTATTGCAAAGGCATTGGCAGATAATACAGGATGGGATGCCTATAGTTATACCTACGGTGTAAGCAGCAACAGTAGCGAATGTACTCCAAGCGACCAAAGTGTTGTTCCCAACAATTCAACCGGTTTTTCGGCTGTTCCCATTGGCATTGCCGGAAGGACGTTTTATTGGGAGAATGACGGGCAGTATTCAAGGTTTGAGAATAATATTGATTTCGGAAAGTCTGCTGTTTTTTGGGCTTCCAATTATAACGGGTACACGAATTACACATATAGCCAAAAAATCAGTTTTGACCGTTCTGGTGTTTACATGGGGTACAGCGATTCTTATTATGGCCTTTCTGTTCGCTGCGTTCTCGGTGATGGTGTGAGTCCTGCCAAAGTGAATACTGATACGGTAGCCAACATTACACAATACACAGCAACCTGCGGTGGTGATGTGACCTACGATGGTAATTCGCCTGTTATCGCCCGCGGTGTGTGTTGGAGCACAAATCCTGATCCGACGATTGCCGATGCACACACGGTTGATGGAGCCGGTACGGGTGCGTTTATCAGCGAGCTGACGGGCTTGCTGCCGGGTAAGGTTTATTATGTGCGGGCGTACGCAACCAGAAGTGTGGGGACAACCTATGGTGAACGAAAGATCTTCAGGACGAATGGCTCTATCCCTGCTCTTGCTTTGGACAATATTTTCGGTAAGGATTCGACATCTGCCACCGCTGAGGTTAGCGTCTCCAACGAGGGCGGTTCTCAAATTACAGCTTGTGGTATCTGTTGGAGTACCACACCCAACCCGACATTGGCCGACAGCCACAGTGTCAGTGACGATTATACCATGTATAATAATTTATACGCGTATGACGGCAAGTTTACAAGTGTCCTTACGGGGCTTTCCAAAGATACCGTCTATTATGTACGGGCCTACGCCATCAACGAATATGGTACCGGCTACAGTGAACAACAAATGTATGTGCATCTTGACAATCTGATAGATGTGAACAACATTGCCGCCTATTTCTCGGTTGGGGCGTTGCAATTTCATAATAGCAATGCTTTCTATAGGGTGCCCAAGGACTCACAGACCTCCACTATCTATGCTCATAGCCTTTGGTTGGGTGGCATGGATGATACCGATTCCTTGCATCTCTCTGCTGGAAATCACAGTATCTATGCAGATGTCGTTAATCATACAGGTATGGGAGCCTGTGAGGATTTCTGGTCGGGACCTCTTTCAATCACCGATGCATCCACAGATAGTGCGACTGTCGCCCGCTGGAACCGCTGTTTCAAAATCACGCGGGAAGAGGTGTTGGATTTCTTGCTCCGCTATGATGAGCCAGACTATACCATCCCGTTCCACATCGCATCATGGCCCGCGCACGGCGATACCGCAAAAGGCCAGGCTTACAATATGGCACCTTTTGTGGATGTGGACGGCGACAACCATTACGATCCGTCACACGGCGACTATCCCTCGTTCCCGGGAGATATGGCCCTGTTCTTCGTTTTCAACGACAAACCGACCAAACGCACTCCATTGGGTGGAATGCCCATCGGCGTGGAGGTCCATGCCATAGTGTACGGCTACTACGCTCCGCAGGATTCGGTGTTAAACAACACGCTATTTGTCAAATACAAATTGTTCAACCGCTCTCAAACCGATCTTCACGATGCATACGCCAGTCTGTGGACCGACTGGGATTTGGGCTATGCGGACGATGACCGTGTGGGGTGTGATGTGCAAAATAACACGGCATACGCATACAATGCCTCTACTGTTGATGGAAGTGGTTCGCCGGCCCATTATGGCCCGAATCCGCCGATACAGACGTTGACCATATTGGGAGGCCCTCGCATTCCGGCAGACGGATTGGATAATCCATCATTCACCGATACGACAGATTGCGGATTGTTTGTGCTCGGTGGCAGTAATCAATACGCCATAACGGGGACGAATTTCGGAAATGGCATAACGGATGATGAACGTATGGGAATGACGGGATTTATTTCTTATAACAATGACCGTTCCGTTGTGGGAGATCCTAATAGGGCTTTAGAATATTACAATTTGATGCGTAATCGTTGGAGAGATGGAACCCGTCTTGTATATGGGGGAAATGGTTATCCGCAGGATGGCCTCACCGGACCTGAATGTCGTTTCATGTTCCCAGGCACCAGTGATCCGTGCAATTGGGGTGTTCTCGATCCGGTAGCATACGCTGGATTCAATTATCAGGATTATGGCGGATCGGATGGATGGAGAGAAGAGACGGCTAACTTACTTGGCGGTGACAGAAGAGGTGTGGCAAACATGGGCCCCTTTGATTTTGCGGCGGGCTCCATGCAGGAAATCGACTACTGTATGACCACGTTGTTCCCGACCTATTCCGACACTACAGTCGTTACGGCACAACAGCTTCAATGCATTGACACGCTATTGTTTCAAAATATGGAAATTCATTTTGGAGAATATCTGTTTGTTCCTGAAGTGAATATTGATGAAACTATCTGTGCAGGTGGACAGTATGAATTCCGTGGATCAACATACACAGAAGCAGGGAACTATTCTGTTTTGATCAGGGATAACGGCAGGGATACTATTTTTAAAATACATTTGACCATCCTCCACGGCACGCACAACGTGACCACGGTGACGGAGTGCGACAGCTACACGTGGGCAGCCGGCACGGGCGTGACCTACACGCAGAGCGGCACCTACGTGCACCATTACACGAACAATGATGGCTGCGCCAGCGCGGACACGCTGCACTTGACCATCCTCCACGGCACGCACAACGTGACCACGGAGACCGCCTGCGAGAGCTTCATGTGGCACGGGCACACCTACACCAACTCGGGCACCTACACGCATGCATACAACAACGCCGACGGCTGCGCCAGCGTGGATACGCTCCACCTGACCATCTATCCGACATACCAGATTCCTGTAACCGCATCCATTTGCCAAGGCGATAGTTACAACTTCTTCGGGCAGACGCTCACTTCGGCGGGTGCCTATACCCATACGCTGCGAACTGTCCACGGTTGCGACAGTGTGATTACGTTGACGCTGACGGTTGCCGCCGCCCCGACGCTCACGCTTTCAGTCGATCATATGACGATGTGTGCGGGAGGTATGGCCATGCTGTCAGCCGCAGTCAATGCAAGCAACCAACTGCCTAACAACTTCAGCTATGAGTGGATTCTTGACGGCGGAACTCCAGTGACCGGTGTGACGAACACGTATAACCTTACGTTGAATACGGCAGGTTACCATACGGTCCAGGCGAGGGTCACGCAAGGCGACGCCTTCGGATGCACGTCCGCCCTGTCGAGTCCGGTCACCGTCATAGTGGCGGAGCAACCTGTTGTGTCCTTGTATGTCACTGATGGCACCACCGTTTGTTCCGGCGGAACCACTACTTTGAACGGTATAATCACCAACTACAGCAACACGGTCAATGGCGTGACGAACGCTACCATCTATGATGGCCTGACATTCAACTGGACTTCCAATGGTGTCGTTTTATCTTCTCATACAAACGTTCATTTTGCCCAAGATCAAAATGCTTTTACGATGAACACGCCCGGCACATACGCTTATCAGGTGTCTGTTGTTGCCTCCGGTTACAACTGTCAACCCCAGCTTTCCAACGTTGAGACCGTCATGGTCGCTCCCGCCTACTCGGCCACCGTTTCCGGTAGCGGCAACGTGTGTGAAGGCGGTGCCGTTACGCTGAATGTAACGGTGAACAACGTCTTGCCTAACGACGCATTGGGCTATCAATGGTACAGGGTCACCTCGGGCTCTTCAAGTGTTATTGCCGGTGCGACCTCCTCCACCTACGCGATTTCTGACCTCTTGTCAGTTGGCTCTTACGACTATTATGTGGCTGTCACCAGTAGTATCCCTGGCTGCAATGCGACCTCAGCCATCCATCCGGTGAATGTCTTGGCCAGATCTGTTGTCAGCATCACAGAAACGGCTTGCGACAGTTATACATGGAATAACACTACCTACACGCAAAGTGGTATCTATACGCAGAACTTTACAAACATCAACGGCTGCGACAGCGTGGTGACGCTGCAGTTGACCATCCTCCACGGAACCCACAATGTGGAAACGGAAACCGCTTGCGAGAGCTTCACCTGGCACGGGCACACCTACACCAACTCGGGCACCTACACGCATGCATACAACAACGCCGACGGCTGCGCCAGCGTGGATACGCTCCACCTGACCATTAATCCGCTGCCCGTCGTGACGGTTTCTGTGGATGACACGTTGGTTTGTGAAGGTGGCATGGTCACGCTGACAGCCAATGTCGCTCCGGCTACAGTACCATGCATCTATCAGTGGTATAGGGATGGTGCTCTGGTTCCAGATGTGGTGTCTTCATCATACGTTGTTATGAATGAGGCCCGTGTGACCGCATACCATTATGCGGTGTCAGTTACCACGAATGCCGGTTGTAGTGCAACCGTCGCTGCCCCTGCCATCATGGTTTGGCCTGAACCTACGGTGACCATTACTCGCGAGGCTGGTTATCCAGACACGGTTTGCGAGGGAGGATCCACTGTCATAAAGGCCGACGTGACTGGCGGATACGGTACAAATATTTATCATTGGTCCAAGAATGGTGTTGAACTAATGAATGAAATAGGTCCGGTTTTGAGTGTTGTGGTCCCCAATGATGGGTCCATTGATTACTATTTTATGACAGTCTCCCAACCGGGTGCCGGTTGTGTGGCTTTCAGTTCATCTGTAAGCATCAGCACATTGGTTACGATTGTCCCCACTTACACGGTTGTTGTCACGGGGGCAGACAATGTTTGCGAGGGGGATACTGTCACAATGTCTGCTACCGTGCAAGGTGTGATGGGCGGGGATGTGTTAAGCTACCAATGGTACAGAAGGATGAATGGCAGCGAGGCGGTTGCCATTAGCGGTGCCACATCATCTTCATACACCATTTCCAGCCTTTTGCCAGTGGGCTCATACGATTATTATGTGGCAGTTTCCAGCAGCATCTCCGGCTGCGATGCAACTTCAGCCGTCCATACGGTGAATGTGTTGTCTGCCTCTGTTGTCAATATTAGCGCGACGGCCTGCGATAGTTATACATGGAATAACACTACCTACACGCAAAGTGGTATCTATACGCAGAACTTCACCAACATCAACGGCTGTGACAGCGTGGTGACGCTGCACTTGACCATCCTCCACGGAACCCACAATGTGGAAACGGAAACCGCCTGCGAGAGTTTCACGTGGCACGGGCACACCTACACCAACTCGGGCACCTACACGCACGCATACAACAACGCCGACGGCTGCGCCAGCGTGGACACACTGAAGTTGACCATCTATCCGATTCCGACGGTGACCATCACAGGTAATACGGTCATCTGCGAAGGTCTCACCACACAGCTGACGGCCACAGGTGGCAGCAGTTATGTCTGGAACAATGCAGCCACGACAAACAGCATTACCGTTGGTCAGAGTGGGACATATTCCGTGACTGCTACCAGTGCGGAAGGCTGTTCCGCCGCAGCCAATGTCGTTGTTACGGTGAACACGACTCCGCAGATAGTCATAATAGGCAACACCACAATCTGTGCGGGAAGCAGCACGACGCTTACGGCCACAGGTGCCGCCAATTACATCTGGAACACGGGCGACCAGTCGGCTTCCTTGCAGGTGAATGCTTTCGGCATGTACAGCGTGACAGGCACATCTGCGGCGGGTTGTGTGGGCACTGCCGACGTGGTGGTTCTGGTGTCACCGCTGCCGAACATCACCATTGCAGGCAGTACGGATATCTGTCCGGGAGACAGCACCACATTAGTGGCTCAGGGTGGTGTGTCCTACATTTGGAATAATGGAAACACAGATGCGACGTTGTCAGTCTATTCGGCTGGTGACTATCAGGTTATGGGCTTTGATGCTGCTGGGTGTCACAATACGGCTTCCGTCACCGTTCAAGCTTGGGATTTTGATGTTACGGAAGAAACCGTGTCGGTGTCCGACAGCTGTTACATCTGGCACGGCGAATCCTATTGCCAGTCGGGAGACTATGTGCAAACGTTGCAGAATATGCACGGCTGTGACTCCGTGGTGACGCTGCACCTGACGGTGGCCGTCGGAATAGACTCGTATGGCGACGACTATTCCATCCGGGCGTATCCGAATCCTACGGGTGGTGTCGTCACCATTGAATCCGATAATCCGATGCAGGAACTGACAGAGGCGATGCTTTACAATGCGATGGGTGAACTGGTCCGCATGAGCCGCTGGAATACGGGCAGCCGTCAACGTCAAATTGACCTGTCAGGTTTGGGCTCTGGATTGTATTTCGTCAGACTGTACAGTCATGGCCATTTTGTCGGTTTCGTGAAGGTAGTAAAACAATAACATATTTTTTATACTTTTGTACTCGATTTTTTTGAAATATTCTAAACCCAATAAATTATGAGAAAAATCACCGCTATGGTAATCGCATTCGGCTGTTTAGCCTTGGTTACGACCTCCTGCAAGGAGAAGAAATCCACTGGTTCCCAAGAGGAATCCAAAAGCGAAATGCAACAAAAAGTGGAGGAGTATGCCTACTTCGACCTCACCGCCGACCTCTCGAAACTTTCCGAGAGCGAACGCAAGTTGCTGCCCATTTTCTTCGAAATCGGACAGATTATGGATGACCTTTTCTGGGAACAGACGTTCGGCGACGAGACCCTTCTGGATACCATTACCGACCCGTGGGTGAAGGAGTTCGCCCTCATTAACTACGGCCCGTGGGACCGTCTGGATGCTGAAAAGCCCTTCGTGAGCGGCTACGGTCCGCGCCCCGCCACCGCCAACTACTACCCGCAGGATATCACCCGGGCTGAGTATGACGCCTTCGCCGACCCGCTCAAATCTTCTCATTACACTATCCTCACCCGTGATGAGAACGGTAATCTCAAAACCGTGGGCTACTATGAGGCCTATAAGGAAAAACTCGACCGCGTGTGCGAACTGCTCGACCAAGCCATCGAGATAACCGATAACCCCTCCATGAAGAAGTATCTCGTCGAACGCAAGAAATCGCTGCAGACCAACGACTATTACCCCAGCGACATGGCGTGGATGGACCTGCGCAACTCCAATCTTGACTTTGTGTTCGGGCCCATTGAGAACTATGACGATGCCTTCAACTCCGTGAAGACCTCCTGGGAGGCTTTTGTGCTGGTGAAGGATGTGGACGCCAGTACCAAGCTGGCCAAGTTCGTGCAGATGCTCCCCCAATTGCAGAAGGAACTGCCCTGCGACCCCGCACACAAGAACTATGTGCCCGGTACCTCCAGCGACATGAATCTTTACGATGTGGTATTCTACGGCGGCGACTGCAATGCCGGCGGCAAAACCATCGCCATCAACCTGCCTAACGACGACAGGGTGCAGGCCAAGAAAGGTTCCCGCCGCTTCCAACTGCGCAACGCCATGCAGGCTAAATTTGACAAGATCATGAAACCCATCGGTGAGATGATCATCGAGCCGTCGGAACAGTCCAACCTCAGCTTCGACGCTTTCTTCTGGAATGTGACGTTTCATGAGGTGGCCCATGGCCTTGGTGTGAAACAGACCATCAACGGAAAGGGCAGCGTGGACGAGGCTATGCAGACCGAGAATTCCAGCTGGGAAGAGGCTAAGGCCGACATTATCGGTTTGAATCTCGTTTGCAACCTCATCGAAAAAGGCGAGATTTCCGACATTACCGTGGAGGAGGCCATTACTACTTATATTGTAGGTTTGCTGCGCAGCGTGCGTTTCGGCGCATCGGAGGCACATGGCATCGCCAACATGATGTGCTACAACTATATGTTTGAAAACGGTGCTTTCACACGCAACGGCAATGGCACCTATCACATTAATTACGAGAAAGCCCGCAAGGCAATGGAGGGCTGGATCGCTTTGATCCTCAAGACGCAAGCCACGGGCGACTTTGCCTTTGCCTCGCAGTACAGCAAAGACCACGGCACTATCGGTCCGGACCTTCAGAAGGACCTCAACCGCATCAACAAGGCTGGTATTCCTCGCGACATCCGCTTCCGCCAGGGACTGGATGTGTTAGGCGTGAAATAGCGACAGGTCTTGTCTTTTCTATGGCATTAATTCATTCCGCGCGCTTTCTTGATGCGTTCGTAGGCCTCGTTCACCTGGGCGAATTTCACTTCGGCGGCTTTGCGCACATCCTCGCCTAAGTGGCTCACCTTGTCGGGATGGTGCTTCTTGGCGGCGGCACGGTAGGCTTTCTTGACCTCTTCGTCACTGGCATCGGGCGACACTTCCAGAATGCGGTAGTCGTTGTCGGTGGCTGTACGCGTGGAGTAGGAGGTGGAGGATGATCCGCCACCGCCATACTGCTGTTGCTCGTAGTAACCCCCACCGTAATAGGAACTGCCCACAAACATCGACTTGATTGATTCGAAGGTGCTGCGTGGAATGCCGCAAAGGTCGGAAATGTGCCGGATGGCATCAAGCTCCTCCTGACGCATAGAGCCGTCTGCTTGGGCGAAACCGAAGAGGAACTGCAGGATGATCAGTTTCTCGTATATGGTGGCGTGCTGCCGGAGGTCGGCACACACGTTGGTGATGTCAATGTCTGAATTCAAAATGTCGCGGAAACGTAGCATGGCGGATTGGACAGCGGAACTGCCAAGGTCTTTAAGGAGGAACTGTCGCACATACTCCATCTCGGAACGCAGCAGGCGGTTGTTGTCAGCCTTGGCCACGTAGGCGGCCAGAATAAGCTTGTCGTCCGTGAAATCCTGAGGCTTGTAGTAATGCTGGGCTCTGCCCCTCTTGCTGCCAGTCCGGTTGATGATGGCATCAATGAAAGCTCCGAACAGAAAGCCACCCAAGGCCCCGCCAAAGCCGCCGTACGCGAAACCTAAAATTGCCAGAAGAATGCTAAATGAACAACCCATAGGAAGTGTTGGATAATGAACAATTAATAATTATAGTTAATAGTTAATAATGAATAATGAATAGTTGTCGTTAATGGTGGGGATTTTGGGTTGTGATTTTGGTCGCCATGTCATGTACTCTTAAAAGCGTGCACTAACGTGCAGTAATATCGAATGCAGTAATTTTCGTATTAATTATTAATTATTAATTGTTAATTGTTAATTGTTACCAAAGGCATGCGTCTTCTTCAAACCATTTCCCGTGCAGGCGAAGCACACGCTCAATCACATCGCGCGCGGCCCCGCCACCACCAGGATACGGGGAGACGTAGTCGGCAATCCCTTTGATTTCCGTGGCGGCGTCCGACGGACAGCATTTCATGCCCGCCAGCTGCATCATTTTGTAGTCAGGAATGTCGTCCCCCATAACCAGCACCTCTTCCGGGGTTAGCTTGTGGAGGTTGAGGTATTCGTGAAACATCTTCACCTTGTCATGGGTTTTCAGAAACATCTCCATGCCGGGGAAGTCCTTGTAACGCAGTTTCATGGATTCAGCGTAGCCGCCGGAGATGACGGCAATCCGGTATCCTTTGCGCAGGGCGTACTGGAGTGCGTAGCCGTCTTTCACACTGGTTGCCCGCACTTGTTCGCCGTCATGTTGCACGTATATCTTGCCGTCGGAGAGCACCCCGTCAAAATCGAAGATGAATGTGGTGATGGGTTGGAATTTGGCGTTGAGGTCCATGATGTTGTTGTTTATGCGGTTACTTCTTCGGCAATGGCTTTTTTGTTGAGGAGTACCATCTGGTCCAGCAGGTCGTCGTAATCCAAGTCCGCCACCGTGCCCTGTGGTAGGGATTGGTTCAGGATCTCTTCCGCCAAAAGGTCTTCCACATGCTTCTGGATGGCGCGGCGCAATGGTCTGGCTCCGTAGTTGGGATCCCATCCTGTCTCGGCAATGTACTGCTTGGCTTTGTCAGTCACATGGATGTCAAGGCCCAAAGCCACCACACGACTTAAAACCTTCTGCAATTCGATATCGATGATTTTCAGGATGTCCTCTTTGTTGAGACTGTTGAAATAGATGACGTCGTCCACGCGGTTGAGGAATTCCGGGGAAAAGGTTGTCTTCAGGGCCTTCTCCAAGATGCCCTGTTCCACTTTGTTCTGGGCGGCCTTGGTGGCCTCCGTGCTGAATCCCACACCCGTGCCGAAATCCTTCAGCTCGCGCGTGCCGATGTTGGAGGTCATGATGAGGATGGTGTTCTTGAAATCCACCTTACGCCCCATTCCGTCGGTGAGCATGCCCTCGTCTAACACTTGCAGTAGAACATTGTACACATCGGGGTGCGCCTTCTCGATTTCGTCCAACAGCACGATGGAGTAGGGCTTCCGGCGCACCTTTTCGGTCAGTTGGCCGCCCTCTTCGTAGCCCACGTAGCCCGGAGGCGCTCCGATGAGCCGCGACACGGTATGCTTCTCCATATACTCGCTCATGTCGATGCGGATGATGGCGTCCTGCGAGTCAAAGAGGTATTCCGCTAAAATCTTGGCCAAATAGGTCTTGCCAACACCCGTTGGGCCCAGGAAAATGAACGAGCCGATGGGCCGGTTAGGGTCTTTCAGGCCTGCGCGGTTGCGTCGGATGGATTTCGAGATTTTGATGATGGCGTCGTCCTGGCCGATGACCTTGCCTTGGAGCTCGTCTGCCATCTTCATGAGGCGTTCTCCCTCGTTTTTGGCGATGCGCTGGGTGGGCACGCCCGTCATCATGGCGATGACCTCCGCCACGGTGTCCTCCGTGACGGTGGGGCGTTCCAAGTCAGACTGTTTTTCCCACTCTTTTTTCAGGTTGGAAAGGTTGGTCTCTATCTGCTTGATCTGGTCGCGATAGCCAGCGGCGGCGTTATACTGCTGCTCTTTGATGGCCTGTGATTTCAACTGCTCGAATTCGGCAATTTCCTTTTCTGCCTGCAGGATTTCCGGTGGAACGTGTATGTTCTGGATGTGCATCCGCGCTCCGGCTTCGTCCAAGGCGTCGATGGCCTTGTCGGGCAGACAGCGGTCCGTGATGTAGCGGTTCGAAAGGGTGACGCAGGCTTTCACGGCTTCGTCGCTGTAGCGCACGATATGATGATCTTCGTATTTGTCTTTGATGTTGTGGAGGATTTCGATGGTCTCTTCCGGTGTGGTGGGTTCGAGGATGATCTTCTGGAAACGGCGTTCCAAGGCACCGTCCTTCTCGATAAATTCGCGATACTCGTCCAGTGTGGTGGCGCCGATGCACTGCATCTCGCCACGGGCGAGCGCGGGTTTGAACAGGTTGGAAGCATCCATGCTGCCAGGCGCGTTCCCCGCCCCGACCATCGTGTGCAGTTCGTCAATGAACAGGATGATGTCGGGGTTCTTTTCGATCTCCGTCAGGATGGTCTTGACACGCTCCTCAAATTGGCCGCGGTACTTGGTGCCGGCCACAATGGAGGCCATGTCCAGGCTGATGACGCGCTTGTTCATGAGCGTGCGCGACACCTTCCCTTTCACGATGTTCATGGCAAGACCTTCCGCCACGGCAGACTTGCCCACGCCGGGTTCGCCGATGAGCACGGGGTTGTTCTTTTTCCGCCGGCTGAGAATCTGGGCGATACGCTCCAGCTCCTTCTGCCGTCCCACCACGGGGTCCAGCTTGCCCTCGGCGGCGAATTTGGTCAGGTCCTTGCCGAAACTGTCCAACATGGGGGTGGCGGAGCCTTTCCCGCCCGGCTTGCTGGCACGAGTGGTCGTCCGACGATCGTCCTCTTCCTCCATATCGTCGCCTTGATCCAGAATCGCCTCCGTACGGCCCGACTCCATGTTCAACTCCTTCTTCACCTCCGAGGCAAAGGATGTGTAGGAAAGTCCGGCGCGTGTCAGGAACATCTTCACCACGTTGGCGGAATCGTTGCGCCCGTCACGAAGAATGGCCAAAATGAAATGATACGCCTCCACCGTCTCGCTCCTGTACTCTTTGGAGATAAGATAGGATAATCGCAAGGTGTTGTCCGTCTGGATGTTCATCCGGATGGTCTCGGGCGTGGTCTCGGTCTTGTGTTCGTTATTCTCAATCAATTCCTCGATCTTGGTGCGAAGCACGTCCATGTCCACGCGGTAAATGTTGAACAAGGTTTTGGTCATGCTCTCCCCGGGGAATCGCAGAATCGCCACCATGACATGCTCGGTGCCGATGTTGGGGGAATGGTAATATACGGCTATGTTCCGTGCCTCTTCCAAGGCATAGCGCATCTCGTCTGAATACTTGATTTCCATCTGTGAAAAATTTGCGGCAAAAATACAATTTAATTTCTAACGGACAGGAACATCGTTGAGCAATGACTTGCCCGCTTCTGCTTTAGACTGCTGCATGTGCAAAAAAAGTGCCAAAATAATGACGTGGAAACGAAAAAATTTCGTATTTTCGTGCTTTATTTTGATTTATTGCAACTAATTGAAACATAGTTTTTTAGACTAAACAAAAAAACGATAAGATGATAGAAGAAGAAGCTTTAGGAGAGAAAATTGTCCAGGTCAACATCGAAAATCAGATGAAGACTGCCTATATTGACTATTCCATGTCGGTGATTGTGTCGCGTGCACTACCGGATGTCCGCGATGGTCTGAAACCGGTCCAGCGGCGTATCATTTATGCCATGTGGGACAACAACATCATATCTTCCCAACCATATAAGAAATCCGCGAGAATCGTGGGCGAAGTGCTGGGTAAGTACCACCCGCACGGCGATACGGCCGTCTATGACGCCATGGTCCGTATGGCCCAGCCATGGTCTCTGCGCTATCCTTTCGTGGATGGACAGGGTAACTTCGGCTCCGTGGACGGTGACAGCCCCGCCGCCATGCGTTACACAGAGGCCCGCCTCCGCAAATCCGCCGAGGATATGGTGGCCGACATCGAGAAGGATACTGTGGACATGACCCTCAACTTCGACGACTCCATCCCCGAACCGACCGTTTTGCCCTCCAAAATCCCCAACTTGCTTGTGAACGGCGCCTCCGGCATTGCCGTGGGTATGGCCACCAACATGGCTCCCCACAATCTGGGTGAGGTGTGTGACGGTATCTGCGCTTATATCGACAATAATGAGATTTCTATTGAGGAACTTTCACAGTATATCAAAGCACCGGATTTCCCTTCTGGTTGCGAGATTTACGGGTACAGAGGGGTGCAGGAGGCTTTCCAGACGGGTCGCGGACGCATCGTGATGCGTGGCCACGCCACCATTGAAACGGATAAGAACAAAAACCAGATTGTAGTCACATCGTTGCCTTATCTGGTCAATCCTTCCGATATGATCAAGCATACGGTGGAACTGGTGAAAGAGGATAAAATCGTGGGCATCACCAACATTGAGAACCTGACCAACAAGCGCAATGGCACCCGCATCGTCTATGATTTGCGTAAGGATGTTGTGCCTGAGGTGGTCCTTAACAAACTGTATCAGATGACGGCCCTGCAGTCGTCGTTCAGTGTGAACAATGTGGCCCTGGTGAATGGCCGCCCGATGACACTGAACCTCAAGGATATGATTGTGGAATATGTGAAACACCGCCATCAGGTGGTGATCCGCCGCGCCCAGTTCGATCTGAAGAAAGCACAGGCCCGCGCGCATATTTTGGAAGGCCTGCTCAAGGCTCTGGACATCCTGGATGACATCATCGCACTGATTCGCGCCTCACAAACCGTTCAGGAAGCCCAGAACGGCCTCATGGAACGTTGGAACTTCTCCGAAGCCCAGGCACGCGCCATCGTGGAGATGCGCCTCCGCCAGCTCACCGGACTGGAACGCGAGAAACTGCAGAACGAATATGCCGACCTGCTGAAATTAATCGAATACCTTCAGAATGTGCTCTCCGATGAACACCTCCGTATGGAAATCATCAAAAGCGAACTGCAGGACATTAAAAACCGCTATGGCGATGAACGCCGTTCACCTATCGAGATGGATGCTTCCGAATTCCGTATAGAAGACACCATCGCGGATGAGGAGGTCGTTATCACGATTTCCCATTTGGGCTATATCAAGCGCACCCCGTTGGCCGAGTACCGTGTGCAGAATCGTGGCGGCAAAGGCTCTAAGGGTGGCAGCTCCCGCGACGAGGATTTCATCGAGCACCTTTACATGGCCACCAATCACAACTATCTGCTCTTCTTCACGGAAAAAGGCAAGTGCTTCTGGTTGCGTGTGTTTGAGATCCCGGAAGGCGTGAAGACATCGAAGGGCCGTGCCGTTCAGAATATCCTCCAGATTGAAGAGGATGACAAAATTGCCTCTATCATTAATCTGAAATCCATCACCGATCCGGACTACATCAATAATCACTTTGTATTCCTTTGTACAGAAAAAGGTATTATTAAAAAGACCTCCATTGATGCCTATTCCCATCCGCGTAAGAAAGGTATCATTGCCATCAATGTGCGTGAGGGTGACCGCTTGATTGCGGCCCGTTTCACCGATGGCAACAGCGAGATGATGCTGGCACTCCATTCTGGACGGGCTATCCGATTCAAAGAGAAGGAGGAGATGCGTGCCATGGGCCGTACCGCCGCCGGCGTGAAGGGTGTGACCCTTGCAGATGAGAACGACCGCATCGTGGGCGTACTTGCTATCGACAACCCGCGGAGCACGGTGCTTATCGTCTCGCAGCACGGCTTCGGAAAACGTTCGCTGCTGGAGGATTACCGCATCACCCATCGTGGCGGAAAAGGCGTCAGCACAATCAAAATCACTGAAAAAACCGGTAAACTGATCGCTATGAAAGATGTGACGGACGATGACGACCTGATGATCATCAACCGCTCCGGCATCGCCATCCGCTTGCATGTGGATTCATTGCGTGTGCTGGGCCGTAATACGCAGGGCGTCAAGTTGATTGACCTTCGAAAGAACGATCTTATCGCGGCTGTTTGTGTGGTTCCGCGCCAGGATGACGACGAATTTGAAGACGAGAATGTCGAGCCCGCAGACCTGAACGAACCTTCCGAGGAGCAGTCTTTAAACGAATCCGAAAACGTAGAATCTAACGACCGTTAATTTTCGCTCCGATGAAACGCCTGTTTTTATGCTGCATGATTTTCGCCACCGTTCTGGGCCTGCACGCCCAGAAACCGTCGCTGAACAAAGCTTACAATTTTTATTATGACAAGGATTTTGTAAAGGCAAAGGAAGCGATTGACGCATGTGTGCAGGATGAAAAATTCTCCACAAAGGCGCAAACGTGGCTTTATAAGGGAAATATCTACTATTTTTTGGCTAATGATGAATATAGTGCCAAACAAAAGGATGAACAGTATCGGATTCTGTATCCTGATGCACCGGTAGAGGCTTATGACGCTTTTGCCAAATCGTTGGAAATCAATCCGAACGCGGAGGCTATGGATATGTTTCCAGCCAAAGAGGCCATGCGGCAGCTTTATCCGCTGCTGCTGGTGCGCGGCGTGGACCAACTGATTGCGAAAGATTATCAGGCCGCCAAGAACACATTGGCCAAGGGCATCGCTTCCTATGAAATGGATAAGCCCCAGTATCCCATGAATGGGGATTTGTATTATTATTATGCCTACGCGTTGGAGTCTTTAGGTGAAAAGGATAATGATAATATAATATTGTATTACAACAAGGCGATGGATGACGGCTCCTCCAACCCGTATGTGTATGTGCGCCTGATAGAGGCTTACGAGAAAGGAAACGATTCCCGTAAGGCAGAAGATGTATTGGCGAAGGCCCAAAAAAATATGCCGGGCAATATGAGCATACGTTTGGCTGAAATCGACTATTATTATTGGAAAGGCGATAGCGTGAAGGCTTCCTCCCTGATGCACAACATCTCATCCTCTTCCATCCAGAATGCCGACGAGCTGGTGAATCTCGCCAACTTCTACATCCGGGAAAAAGAGTATGAGGAGGCAGAGACACTTCTTGTAAAAGCCAACAAATTGTCGCCGAACAATTTTGTGATCCTGTACAATCTCGGCGTTTGCACTTACAGCCTCTCCGAACGTCTGTTTGACCAGTACAACAAGGTGGCTGTTTCGGACCCGAACAATGTAAAAGCCAAAGACTTTAAGAATCAGTCGGATTCGTATATGGACCAGTCGGCGCGCTATTTTGAACAGGCCCGCGTTTTGGAACCCAATGACAAGAGTCTTCTCGTGACGTTGCGTGCCATTTACGCTCGCCAGCAGTCGCCCAAATATGATGAGATTGACAGATTAATCCAATCGTTAGAAAAATAATCCAATAAAATCATACAACAATACAAAAAATTCAAAGCAATGAAAAAATTAACATTTCTTTTGGTCGGCTTAATGATTAGCACGACGCTGTTTTCTCAGTCCTGCCTTGATGACGTATGGCAGTGCCTGCGTAACAACCAAGCCCCTAAAGCGAAGAAATTCATTGAGGAGTGCATGGCTGCATATCCCGACAATGCCCAAGTATGGCTGATGAAGGGCAATGTATATGTGAACCTTTACAATTCAGACCAGAAGAAGCTGAATGCGGACCCGAACTACACGCCCCGTTATCCGGACGCGCTGCTCACGGCCAATGATGCTTTCATCAAGGCTCTGGAACTGGACCCGAAGGTGCAGCCCAAGACCGGTATGTTAAGTGCCATTGACGGCCAACGGCTGTGTGCTGATCCTTTTTATGATTTGGGCATTAAATATGCAGAAAAGAAGGATTATGAAAACGCCATCAAATATTATACGTTGGCTGCCAAGAATTATGAATTGGGAAAAAACAAAAAGAATGCTTCCGCATCTTACTTCCAATTGGCTGTTGCCTATTTCAGCCAGGAAAAGCAGACAGAAGGCAAAGAAATGCTTCTCAAGTCCATTTCGACATTCCCTACGTTGTCATCAGCCTCCTATACAACATTGTATGATGTGTTTAAGAGCGAAAAAGACACGGTGAACTGCGGTAAAATTCTGGAAAAGGGTCTGGCTGCGTTCCCTGAAGATGAGGATATCATGAAAGCCCAGATTGATTATTTCGACATGACGGGTCAAGGTGAGAAGGTTCTGGCCTTGTGCGACACCATGCTGGCAAAGAAACCGGGTGACCTGACGGTGGCCGCCAATTGCGCCAACTATATGAGCAACGCCAAATATTTCACCAAAGCTGAGGAAATCCTGACCGGTCTTCTTGAGAAAAATCCGAACGATTTCCAGTTGAACTTCCAAATGGCTTATCGTTATTTCATGGAAGTGGTGGAGTATGAGGATAAGATTGACGCAGCTATGAAAGCCAAGCAGTATGCAGAGGTGAACCCGTTGCGTGCCGCTGAGAAGGAGATCATCCAAAAGGCTCATGAGTGGAGCCAGAAAGCATACGATATCAACGGCAATGTGCAACAGAACAACATTATGTTGCAACAGCTGAAGGTGAAACTCCTCATGCCTGTGCCGGAGGAACTGAAAGCCAAAGTGGACTCCTATCGTCACCAAAATTAGGAATATCCATTCTGTTAAGAAAAGCCTCGAAAGTATGATGATGCTTTCGAGGCTTTTTTGTGTGAGCTGGGATTTGGTATGCTGATCAGGTGACTGTTCCCAGTGTAAAAAAAAAACGAGGCGCTTCTAATGAAGCGCCTCGTTTTTATGAGAGTTTTGGAGAAATTAGATTTCCCACGTGTCGCCGCTGTTCAGCAGGTCGTCCACGCATTTGTATTTGCCGTTGGTCATTTGCTCTTCCATCTGGTCTTCGTAGAGTTGCGTGTAGGAGGTCTTCTTGACGTTGCGGATCACGCCGATGGCCACGGGGAGGTCGCCGCTCATGCGGGCCAGCATCATGTGGATGCCGGTGTCCTCGGTGTCCTCGTGGTGAATCATGATGTCGTCCATCGTGATGCCGTTCTCGCCAATGGTCACGGCTTCCAAGCAACGGCCGTTGAAACGCAGACCCTTGTTTTTCTCCTTGCCGAAAATCATGGGCTTGCCATCCTCGAGGATGATGGTGCGGTCGTCACGGACGGCGCGGTCGGTGATGGCGGCGTGGGCCTTGTCGTTGAAGATCATGCAGTTCTGCAGCACTTCCACCACACTAGTGCCATCGTGCTTGGCGGCGCGGGTCATGATGTCGGTGGTGAGCTGCGGCAGGCAGTCCAACGCACGGGCGTAGAAGGTGCCCTGTGCGCCCATCACCAATTCGCCCGGGTTGAACGGGTAGTCGATGGTGCCGTAAGGAGAGGTCTTGGTGACCTGTCCGAACTTCGTAGTCGGGCTGTACTGACCTTTGGTCAAGCCGTAGATCTCGTTGTTGAAGATGGTGATGTTGAAGTCCTGGTTACGGCGCA
>JAEEGG010002642.1_pt1 | contig 45939 bp, 35 predicted proteins | sample 9134161 | NCBI WGS metagenome assembly JAEEGG01 (sample SAMN16246543, study PRJNA631951) | gut metagenome | biome: gut microbiome; feature: rumen; material: CR-attached | host: Bos | place: Iran: Karaj | collected 2018-10 | reverse complement strand
TCAGCAGACCCAGTTCGTCCTTCTTCTGCAGGATGCGCTCCTTCACCTTAGGCATATCCTCGGGTGTAATATGGTCGATGTCCATACCCACCGTCGTACTCATACGCTTCGAGCCTTTCAGCGTGCCATCCTCGTTCGGCAGACACGAATAGTTCATCTGTATCAACTGCGACTTCCTACCTTCTTCACCCGAACGGACAGCCTTCAATGTCAGCTGTTGTTTATCGCTGTTGCGGCTCTGCAGATACTCTTCTCTGTTGTGGATGGGGCGCATGAACTTTGCGCCACCATCGCCTTTGTAAATCTCGAATACACTCATACTGCCTGCTGTTTCAAAATAAGTTCCCTTAATACTTTCTGTGCAATGTCACTTGCCTGCCTTACCAATTCCTTAGGCAGCTCGTCAACCTGCTCTTGAGGCATAGAGAACACGAAGTAGTACCTTCCGTTCCTACCCAGCGACAGCGAGCTGTTATCGTCGCGGAACAGCGGTTTGTTCCTCATGCGCTTCGGCAGTTCAGTCATGTAGATGTTACCATCCCTCATGCCCTGCACCTTACACTTAGCGATGAACGCCTCCATCTCCACATCCTCGCAGCACATGAAGTCGGCGGTGTGCAGACCTGTTTCCAACAAGCCGAAGGTCATCATTCCCTCCAGCGTTACCTGTTTCTTTGTCGTATTCTTAATCTTTTTCTGTTTCATTTTTCTAAGTTTTAGCGAGAAGAAGTGTCAGATTCCTTGGCCATTTACTCGAGAACATCCTCCTCTGCTTCAACTCAAAATTGTTAAACTTTTTTACCTGTCCACTTGAAAAACTTCAATTTTTCAATTCTTAATTGATAAACAAGTTCAGCTGTACCAGCCTCGGACTCTGCCAGTCGGAGTTCAAGAACCGCTCGTTCAGGAACCTCACCCCCTCAGGTGTCCATACCAGATAGGTGCGCGACTTCGGCTGTCCGTGCAGCGAGTAGTACAGAAAGTGTCGGTCTTGAGTCAGTCCCATCCCCCTCAGCTCTTCACTCAGTTGCCAGCGGCCGCCCCTGCGCTGCTGTATGCCCATGCGTTGCAGCAGGCCGTTGAACGACTTCACGTCCATGCCCCACGACCGTGCCACCTCCGTAGCCGTCAGACAGTCGTCGTTGGGAGCATTCAGCATCTGCAGCGTCCTTCCGACAATCCGTTCGGCCAGCATCAGAATCTCCTCGTCCGACAGCTGGCGGCCCTCGGCATCCTTCGTCGGGATGTAGCCGCCCGTCTTCCTGATCTGCGGCAGCACCTCAGCTGTCACCCAGCGCTTGAAGGCCTTCGCCGTCGGCAGCTTCGATGAGAGGACCAGCGAGTACAGTCCGCTCTCGTTGATCATCAAAGTGTTAGCTTTGTAGTTGGAACCTGGTACCTGAATCAGGTATGAGGTTTTGTCCTCATCATCAACATGTACCTGTAGTGCATTCGACGGGTTCCTGTACCCCAGTGCCGTTGCCACGTCCTTTCCGACAAACAGCGGTTCGCCCCGCTCGTTGGTCAGCGTCCGGATTTCTCCGAACAACTCATTCTTGAAAATTTGAATCTCTTTCATAACTTCAATTCTTCAATTTTTCAATTTTTCAATTTTACCAAGTCCGTTGCCAGAATTTCCTGAAATACTTGTCCCTGATACTCGTGGGTAGAGAAACGGAGCGTGGCCGCAACCACATCACCTTCGTAGAACCTGCACGCCGCCAGGTTGCCCAGCATGGCGCACACATACTCGTTTTCGAACTTCGAGCCCCCCAGCTCCCTCAGCACGATGTTGCACTTCTGAATCTGACCAGCCTCAGCCTTAGCTGACTGTACGCTGAAGGCCTCGCCCTGGCGTACCACCTTTAAGATTTTTGTTTCCATTGGTTTTTCCTTGCCAACGCCGTTAGTGGTCGATTGACAGGGCAAAGGTACGGAGAAAGGCAAAAAAAAAGGTCTTATATAAGACTTACTATAAGACTTATATAAGACCCTAATACGCTGAGCGTCAACCTATTCCATCAGCCGGTCAATCTCCTGGCTCCTCGGTGGAAGCTTCCCCGTCTGCTGCCACGACCCTGCCAGCTGAGCCATGTTCGGAATGCCCCACAGCTGCTGGAAGAGCTTCCACTTCTTCTTGACCTGCAACTTCTCGGCCATGACCGTAGCTATGTAGGCCGCCTGGTTGGCCGACACCCCTTCGGCCAGCGCATAGCCGTCGGCAACGATGAAGCCCGCTCCACGGAGCCGTTGCCACAACACCTGCGCCTGGGGCGTAAACAGCTCCGACATGTCCTCCGTCACGCTGCCACCCGTCGACAACGGCTCCACAATCTGCTCGTCGTCAAAGTGGTTCAGCAGCTCCATGATGTCCTCAGGCAACTCCAGCTTGGCAGCCGCAATCAGCTCCAGGAACACCGTCTTGGCCGCCTCCCGCTTGCTCAGCGTCTTACGCTTCGACGTGTTCAGGTAGATGCGCATCGCCTTCGACACGTCGTCCTGCGACGACTTCTTGGCCACCCCAGCCGACAGCTTGCCCAGCTCCTTCAGCTGCGTGTCCTTCTCCTGCAGTTGCTGCAGCAGCCCCGCGTTCTCCCTGCGCAGCCCCTCACCCTCATCCTTCAGCCGCTCAATCTCGGCCAACAAGTCCTCCGTAGCGTCCAGCGTCAGCAACAGCTGCTCAAGCCGCTGTGCCTCTTCCGTTTTCCGCTCCTGCTCACGTTCCAACTGGCGGCGCACCTCGCGAGCCGCCTCTTTCAGTTCTTCTGTCTTAACTTTTTCTTTCATATCCTCCTATTTTTAAAAAATGTGACGAACTGCAAAGGTACGAAAAAAGCCGCCCACTTCCAACAGTCGGCAGCCACTATTTTCCCTTAAAAAAAGCTAAAGTCAAAACATTTCCGAACCCCGTCGCGCCCCCTCACCGTGAAGCCATCGCCCTCCCACAAATCCAGTTGTAAAGAAATAGAAAATGGAGGGAATGATCAAGAAGATGATCAGGAGAACCGACCCCATGATCAAAAAGTGCACAGTAGGGTCTCTAACTTTGCGCCTGATAAAATATATCAGTGAAGAATTTGCTAAATACCGGTTGATTCCCTACCTTTGTTGTCAGAAGGAGGAATCGGCCGACAGGAAAGGGAAACTATATTAGGGTCTGCAGTCCTTTAGAGTCTATGAACCGCCTCAGTCCTTCCTGTTTAGTTGCAAAGTCCAGATAGAATGCCAGTGGCATAAGAGCCTATTTAGAGTCCAAGACCAGACAACTATTGGCCAATTCCTTCATTTTATAAAACTGTTGCAAAGGTATGAAAAAAATCTTTATCGGCATCGATTTCTCGAAAGAAAAGTTCGACGCAACCCTCATTCAGGCAGAGGGGCTGAAGGAATGTGCTCCCGACGTGCACGAAGTGTTTGACAACAAGACATCAGGCTACCGTCGTCTTGTAAAGTGGGTGAAGGCTCATGCAGAAGGCTTTGCGGCAGACATGTGGCTTTTCTGCGGAGAAAACACCGGTGGCTATAGTATTGCCCTGTGCAATTATCTCTATGCCTCTGGTTACGATATGTGGCTGGAATGCGCCTACAACATCAAGCATTCTGTGGGTATCCAGCGTGTGAAGAACGACAAGGCCGACTCACATGCAATTGCAGAATACGCTATGCGCAATTATGACAGAATGATTCCGTATAAGCCTCAAAGCTCGTCTCTGAACGCTTTAAGAGAGGTATTCCTTTACCGTCACAGCCTTGTCAAGCAAAAGGTGGCACTGCAGGTTAGAAGGCAGGAGAAACGACTCACACAAGAGAGCTCTGACATTAAGACCTTCATGTCGCTTACCAGCAAGCATCTGCTCACGGAAGTGAACAAGGCCATTGCCAAGTGCGACCAGAAGATAAAGGAAATCATTGCCTCGGATGACGAACTCAGAGAAGTGTTTGACATCGTCACCTCCATGCCTGGCATCGGAGTCCAGAACGCCACATGCCTGATGGTCTATACTGACAACTTCCAGAAGTTTGATTATGACTCTAGAAAGATTGGCTGCTACTATGGCATAGCACCCTTTGGACGACAGTCAGGAAGCAGTATCAACGGGAAACCACGGGTCAGCCCATTTGCCAATAGGATGATCAAGTCGCTACTCTCACAAGCAGCACTGGCAGCTATCAAAACCGATATCGACATATATAATTACTACCAGCGACTCACTCAACGAGGGAAGCATCCACTACTAATCCACAACAATATCAAAAACAAGATGCTCCACAGGCTTGTGGCAATGGTCAGAAACAGACAGAAATACAACCCTGATCACATATATAGAAACGCTAAAGAGGCCGCATAGGCAGACAAGTGTTAAATAAATAGTTAAATCACATAATATGTTTGGAATTTACCATAGAATGCTCTAACCTGACGACGGTCGAGCTGACGAGTTGTGTAAATCAGATCCTGGCCGATGCCTTCAAGGACTGTCAGAAGCTGAAGGAGGTCTATGTCAGCAAGCAGTCGGCCCTCCTGGGTAGTGCAGCCATCTTCAATTCGAAGGTGACGGTGTATATTCCTTACAGTGCCGACCTGAATGCCCACAAGGCTTCGACCATTTTCAACTCGAGCAACGTGACGCTGGTTCAGAGCATCGCTCCCTACGACTTCAAGGCTGGGGGCTGTGCGCTGTTGCAAAATGGCAATTCCACCTATAATGAGGTGACGGTGGTGTTCCGTATTGCGACGACCAGCACGACCTGGGAGATCCCTGCTTCCGTGGCCTATGGCGGCCAGTCGTGGAAGGTGGTGTCCATCTCGCCAAAGGCCAACAATGTGGCAGACAGCAATCTGAAGACCCTCATCGTCAGGAGTCCCCTGACCTCCATCGGTGTCAGCGCCTTCCAGGGCAACAAGAACCTGACCAGCGTTACCGTCTCCGGAACCGTGAACCTGGTGGACAGCTACGCCTTCAAGAACTGTAGCAGCCTGACGACGACACAGCTTGCCGGCATCAAGCAGCTGGGCGTTGAGGTGTTCTCGGGCTGTACCAGCCTGAAGACGCTGAACTTCGGCGCTGCCTCCATCGGGACGCTGGACCATACGGCCCTGACGGGTATCACCAATCTGGAGAACATCGAGATTAACACCACCAAATACCAGTCTGTCAACGGCTGGCTTTACAACTACGGCAAGACGACACTCCTCTTCTGTCCCCCTGCCAACACGAAGAACGGCTGGGTGAAGACGGTGAAGAACATTGGCGCAGGTGCCTTTGCCGGCACGAAGCAGAATGTTGTGTCCATCCCCTACGGTGTGACAATGATCAATCAGGGCATCTTCGAGGGCAGCACGGCGCTGGAGAGGGCGGTCATCCCCGGCAGCGTCACGAACTGGGCCATGACGAATGCCTTCAAGGGCTGTACGTCTTTGAAAACTGTTGTCTGTAACATGAAGTCTGTGCCGACGGCGTACGACAATACCTTTGCCAACTCATCCTGTAAGAGTGCCACCGTTTTGGCACGCAGGGGACTGGCAGACTCCTACAAGAATGCCAACTACTGGAAGCAGTTCAAAGGCTTTACGGACTTTGGCTACGACTTCTTCAAGGGTTACACGAGGTATACTGTGCTCACGTCAAACACGGCAGAGATTACCATATTCACGCAAACGTCCGACCTTCGTGCCAGCGTTACTGACGACGTAGGCAACACCTACACCGTAACGTCTATCGGCGCCTATGCGTGCGACGCTAATGGAGAGGCGTCCATCATTACCGGCGACTTCTCCTGCAACACGATAACCAATGTGGGCGATTATGCTTTCCAGGACTGTAAGCGACTGACGAGCATCAGCCTGCCGAACGTGAAGACCATCGGCGAGGGTGCTTTCTACGGCTGCAGCGGCCTGCAGACGATGACGCTGCCCAACACGGTGACGACGCTGGGCGACTATGCGTTTACCAACTGTCAGAGTCTGACGTCCGTGAAGCTGTCCTATAACCTGAAGCGTGTGGGCAACGAGACGTTCTCTGGCTGCGAGTCCCTCACCGGCGTGAAGATTCCCTGGGGTGTCACCTCGCTGGGCTACGGCCTGTTCTCGGGCTGTAAGAAACTGGTTGATGTCTGGATTCCCAGTTCGGTGACGTCTATCGCCGTTGACAAGAAAAAGGACGGTATGTTCTGGGGCTGCGAGAAGCTCTCCCGCGTGTTCATGAACATCCGCACACCGCTGGCCACGTCGCCCGACGACAAAAACTTCTCACCCTACAGGGGAGATCTTCTGAGAGTCTATGTGCCCAAAGGCAGCGTCAAAGCCTATAGTACACATGACAACTATCAGAAGGTTCTCAATCTGATCAAGGAGGGCTCCTACGACGTCAGCCGTTCCGGTGGCTATGGTGTGACGGAGTGCTTCGACGTGAAGTCGTGGGACGCCGGCATGAACCGTGGCGAAGTCATCTGGGCCAACGAGATCTGTCAATCCTCAAATGACGAATTCGCCGTGGACTGCTCTAAGCGCGTCACGGACGATTGGGACCGCCAGTTCGTCATCACCGAGATTGGTGAGCGTGCCTTCGACGGCAGCGGCTCCAACACGTCGCAGACAGGCGAGCATGGCTACATGACCCAGCTTAACCTGGACGACGTCAAGAAGATTGGCGCCTCTGCGTTCCGCGGCGTCTCCATGCCTGCCGGTCGGCCGGGAATGATTACCATCATGGGTCCTTCGACGAGGTATCTGGAGATTGGTGAGTATGCCTTTGCCGACATGAGGAACGTTTACCTCATCCTCATCGACGGCCTCGCCGATTACAACTATCGCACGAACATGAAGCTGGGCTTTGGCTGTTTCGGCAACAGTTACGGCAATAATGCGATGACCAACGTCTGCGTGCCGAAATCCGACGGCAAGATGTTCTACGACATGATGCGAGAGTGGGAAACGAAGGATCAGAGCTCTTCCAACAGGAGATATACCGACCAGCTGGGATGCATCTACCATCCCGGTGAGAACCTCAAAGATGGTGTGGCCATCGAGGAGTTCCCCTTCGCCGTCTCTTTCGAGGGCTTAGGCCTGGAAGCCCATATCCTGGCCACGAAAGCCCCATACTTGACCGACCACATCATTACTGCTGCCGACAAGGGCTGGAGCGTCATGCTCAAGTCTGACAAATGGTCTGACAGCTACCTGCTGCTCCATCCGTCAAAATTGCCTCTTATCGACGGAACGGTTCAGAAGTATGAGTACATCAACGTGAACGGTGCCACCCATCTCGATGATTTGTCCAATGGCGACGTCGTCTATTACTACGAGAGCTATGGCGACATTACTGGTGACGGTGGTCAAATGAAGAAGCTCGACAATGTCAATGACATCGGTAAGCTGCCTGCCGGAACCATCTACGTCATCCTGCCGGAGAGCGTGACACACGGTGCCGCCGTCATCACCCCCGACGTGGTGGTTGACGGTATTGCCGAGGTGAGGGCAGCCCTGAACAGCGACGGCCGCCTCTACAACCTCCGCGGCCAGCGCGTCGACCGTCCCACGAAGCCCGGCCTCTACATCGTCAATGGTCGCAAGGTCGTGATTAAGTGAGAGAAGTGAGAGCTTGCTTAGAATAGAGAAGGGTGCGGGAGCGTTCAAGCGTTTCCGCGCTCTTTTTTCGTCTCCATTGTGGACTGTTAAAGATGATTAAAAACGAGGCCGTAAATAGGCTTGCAATAATATTTTTTTGTATTTTTGTAATCTAAAATGCTACTATATTTACAAGAATATGAAACAGGCATCAGAATCATCAAACAAACGGACAAGACTGTATGTGCTGTTGTCTGCGCTGCTGGTCGTCGTTGTGGCTGCCGTTACCTCCTATTATATCTGTTCCAAGGCCATGGCCGCAGAGCGTCACGCACGCTATGCGGGCATCATGAACATCGCCGCAGAGAGGCTGGCCAAGACGATTAGTGGCTTGGAGATGAATGCCATGAACGAGTTCGACGAGGTAGAGAAGCACCTCGACTCGCCCGATGCCGTCATTGCCGCCTTGGAGAGCAAGGCCAACCTGAACCCTGAGGTGCGTGGCTACTTTGCCGCCTTCGAGCCCGACTACTTCCCGGAGAAAGGCAAGTGGTTCGAGCCCTATGTGCACCATGTGGACAGCAATGCCTTCGAGGTGCGGCTGGTGGGTAATGTCCGTCACAACTACTTCAAGTCGCCGTGGTACGTGCGAGCCAAGCAGTCGCGTGAGAGCTTCTGGTCGGAGCCCTATTACTACTACGACGGCACGAACATCAGCGGCCACTATACCACGTTCGTCAAGCCCGTCTTCGACAAGGCCGGCCGACTGGCGTGCATCTGTGGTGCCGACCTGACTTTCGAATGGCTGACCAAGGAGCTGCGGCGCATTGACGACAGCATCAAGCAGAACGAGCTGCTGAACAGCCATCTCTTCGGCAGCGACAGCGACTTCTACTCCGTCGTCCTCCACAAGGATGGCAGCAGCATCGCTTTCCCGGAGGGTAAGAAGGTGGCCATCACGGAGGAATACGTCATCCGCGACCTGGAACACGGCAAGGCAGGCACCATCGATATGGACATCAACGGTGTGCCTTCAACGGTGTATTACGGTCCCATCGAGCGTGTCGACTGGTCGGTAGCCGTCATCGTGGCTAAAAAGTAAAAGGGTAAAAAAGTAAAAGGGTAAAAAGTAAAACGCCGATGCTGAAACTGTCGAAGATAACCCTGCCCCGTATGTCCGTCAGACTGAACGTGCTGGTGGTCTGCGAAATCGTGCTGCTGCTCTTCCTCTCCTTGGCGGTGCTGCTCTACTTCTCGCGTCAGGGACTGAAGGAAGAGGCTTTCCGGGATGCCGAAGAGACGCTGGAGGGTACCGTTCAGCACATTGACAACATCCTGATGAGCGTCGAGCTGACGGCCTACAACGTCTATCAGGAGTTGCAGGAGAACCTGGACAAGCCCGACCGCATGGCTGTCTACTGTCGTGAGATTATCGAGAACAACCCCTACGTCTCGGGCTGTGCCATCGCCTTCATACCTCATTATTATCAAGGACAGGAGCTGTTCATGAGCTATGTGCACCAGAAGGTGTCTGACGACGGTACCAGCACGCTGGTCACCTCGAATAAGTTCGGCGAGCGTCCCTACACCCTGCAGGAGTGGTACACCGCTCCCCTGAAGACCGGTCACGCCTGTTGGACCGACCCGCTGGCCGAAGAGGAGGACGAGGGTGTGACGCTCTCGCTCTGTCTGCCTATCTATGCCAAGGATACGAAGGCCGAGACCAGGAGCCAGCAGGACGTTCTCGGTGTGCTGGCTGTTGACGTGTCCGTCTCGCTGCTCTCACATATCATGGCCATGAAGCCACAACCCCATAGCTATAGCGTGCTGCTGGGACAAAAGGGTTCCTATATCGTTCATCCCGACACGAAGAAGCTCATGCGGCAGGAGACCGTCTTCGACCTGGAGGCAACCGGTGCCGACATCAGCGTCCGCAAGGCTGCCGAGGCGATGCTGGGCGGCGAGAGTGGCTATAAGTCGTTCCGAAAGGACGGCGAGGACTGGTATGTGTTCTATAAGCCATTCCTGCATTCCTGGTCCACCCAGGCCGCCGAGCTGGGTGTCAAGGAGTTTGGCATCCCTTTGGATAGGCAGGGATGGAGTGCCGGACTGGTCTGTCTAAAGGACGACATCGTCGGCGAGTACAACTTCCTCGTCTACATGGTGCTGGCCATCACCATTGCCGGTGTGCTCGTGTTCTTCATCCTCTGCCGCATGGTTATCCGTCGGCAGATGCGCCCGCTGCGTATGCTCACCAAGTCGGCACAGCGCATCATCGAGGGTCATTACCACGAGGAGGTGCCCTACACACAGCGTGAGGACGAGATAGGTCAGCTGCAGCGCCACTTCCTGCAGATGCAGCAGTCGCTGGCGGGCAAGTCCGACGAACTGGAACAGCTGACGGCCACGCTGACCCAGCGTAGCGCGGAGCTGCAGAAGGCCTACGGTCAGACCAAGGGCTCCGACCGCATGAAGACCACCTTCCTGCACTATATGACCAACCAGATGACGGTGCCCTCCGACCTGATAGAGCGCAGCGTCACCAAGCTCAGCAACAACTACGACACGATAACGCCAGCAGAGGCGGAATACGAGGTGGGCGTCATCAAGAAGCAGAGCGAAATCATCCTCGACCTGCTCGACCACATGGTAGAAGCCCTGGAGATAGAGAAAGAAGAAGAACGAAAGGAGGTGCCCCATGAGTAAGATCAGCAAAAGCCTGGCACGCAAGCTCAGCACCAACATCATCCTGCTGGCCATGCCCGTCTTCATCCTCTCGCTGGGACTCTTCTTCCTACAGTCGAGCTACCTCATACACCATGAGGCCGTGGAGCGTTCCAACAGCGTGCTGCGCACAGCCATCCAGCGTGTCAGCAACTTCATGAACACCATCGAGAGCTCTACCGATGCCAATGCCTGGCTGTTGGAGGAGACGTTCACCCCGCAGTCGATAGAGGCCATCACGCGTCGCATCGTCAACCTCAACCCCAACGTCCTCGACTGCTACGTCAGCGCCGCTCCCGATATGTTCCCGCAGTATGGGCAACAGTTCTCTGTCTACACCCTCAAGGACGACGACTCCATCGTCACCGTCCGTGAGACCTACTACAACTATTTTGACAGACAGTGGTACAGGAAGGGTATGCAGGCCGACAAAGCCTTCTGGATAGAGCCGTTCAGCGAGCAGATGGAAGGTGCCGTCAACTACAACGATGCCGTTGCCGCCTACTGTCGGCCGATACGTTCAGAGGAAGGTCGCATCATGGGACTCATCAACACCGAATTTGCGTTCAGCCAGCTGGCCAGGAGCATCGCCTCGACGGAGCATTCCTACCCCGATGCCTACTTCGTGCTGCTGGGTGCCGACGGCCGCTACATCATCCATCCTGACACCACCCGCCTGTTCCGGAAGACCATCTACACCGATGCCGACCCCAAACGGAATGCCGACATCATTGCCCTGGGACACCAGATGACAGAGGGTATGCAGGGCATCATGCACGTGAAGGTGAACGGCAAGAAGTATCACGTCAACTACCAGCCCGTGCCTGGCACTTCGTGGAGCCTGGCCATGGTATGCCCCGAGAGCGAGGTGCTGGCAGGCTACAACCGGCTGGCCTACGTCATCGTGGCGCTGATACTCATCGGCCTGCTGGTAGTCCTATGGCTCAGCAGCAAGGTGGTGCGCCAGACCATACAGCCCATCAAGCAGCTGCTGGGCTACACGCAGCGTATCGCTGACGGCAACTACGACGAACCCATCCCGCACTCCGACCAACCCGACGACATCGGACAGCTGCAGAACAGCTTTGCCGGTATGCAGCAGGCGTTGCAAAAACACATGGGCAGCATCAGCCAGACGGCAGAAGAGATACAGAAGCAGAACGAGCAGCGGGCCCACAAAATGGAAATGGCCGAGGAGAGCATCAGGAAGAAGAGCGTCTTCATACAGAACCTGTCGCACCAGATACGCACGCCGCTGAACGTCGTCACGGGCTTCTCAGCCGTCCTGATGAACAACATTCTGCAGCGCGAGAAGGGGGGCGAGGCCAACGACAAATACCTGAAGGAGGACCTGGGCGTTGTCACGGGAATGATGAAGTATAATGCCATCCACCTGAAGCGCATGGTGCTCATGCTCTTCGACAGCTCGTCGGCAGGCAGCGCCCAGCACCTCATGGGTAACCGCCAGGACGAGGTGTCGTGCAACGAGATAGCCCGCGAGAGCATCGAATACACCAAGGAGCACTTCAAGGGTATTGAGATACAGTTCACCACCGAGCTGTCCGACGCCGTGCATATACTCACCAATCACCTCTACCTGATGCGTACCATCCGCGAGCTGCTCTACAATGCCGCCAAGTACTCTGACGGAGAGCATATCCACCTGTACGTCACGGAGACCGCCACCACCGTCAACTTCACCATCGAGGACACCGGTAGCGGGCTGCCCGACGATGCCGACGACCTGCTCTACAAACCGTTCTTCAAGATTGACGACCTCTCCGAGGGCCTCGGTCTCGGCTTGCCACTCAGCAAGCGCCATGCCATGAGTCTGGGTGGTGATCTCGTCTATGATAAGGACTATCGCGATGGTTGCCGTTTCATCGTGGAGATGCCGAAATAGCCAGCACCATCATTTGATGCTGAAATAGCCAGCGCCAACTTCTGATGCCGAAAAAGCTTAAAGATTACCGCCGCCACTTCGCGACGGTAGCGGAGTCCGTGTCCTCCTTCACGTCCGCGATGTCCAGCTCGAGCTGCGGAATCTTCTGCTCCTCTGGCTTGAAGGGGATGTCGAACTCTTCCAGCCGTTCCACCGTCACCGGCGCTATGCCTTGCGCAATCATGCCCAACTCCTTCGCCGCAGCCCATGAGAGGTCGATGATGCGTCCCTTGTGGAACGGGCCGCGGTCGTTGACGCGTACCACCACCTGTCGCCCATTAAGCATATTGGTAACGCGCAGCATGGTGCCGAAAGGATAGTTGCGGTGGGCACAGGTCAACGAGTCACGGTGCAGCCGTTCGCCGCTGGCCGTCCGCCGTCCGTTGAAATTCTTCGCATAGTACGATGCCTTGCCGCTCTGTGTCTGAGCCGAAAGGGGCAGACACAGAGTGATGAGGGCTATTAACGTTAAGAGAGCTCTCATGGGCTATACGATTCCTTGCGCCATCATCGCCTTAGCCACCTTCATGAAGCCGGCGACATTGGCACCTTTGACGTAGTTAATATATCCGTCCGACTGGCGGCCGTACTCGACGCATTGCTCGTGGATGCCGGCCATGATCTGGTGCAGGCGGCGGTCCACCTCGTCGGCGGTCCATGACAGGCGCATGGAGTTCTGGGTCATCTCCAGTCCGCTGGTGGCCACGCCGCCGGCGTTGACGGCCTTACCGGGAGCAAAGAGCAGGCGTGCGGCGATGAACTTCTCCGCAGCCTCGGCGGTGCAGCCCATGTTCGACACCTCGGCGACGCACAGCGGCTGGTGGGCCAGAATCTTGTCGGCATCGTCGCCGTTGAGCTCGTTCTGTGTGGCGCAGGGCAGGTAGATGTCCGCCTGCTGCTCCCATGGCTTCTTGTCGGCAAAGAACGTGGCGCCGTCGAACTCGTCGGCATAGGGCTGGCAGACGTCGTTGCCCGAGGCGCGCAGCTCCAGGAGGTAGTCGATCTTCTCGGCATCGAGACCGGCAGGGTCGTAGATGTAGCCGTCGGGGCCGCTGATGGTGATGACCTTCGCCCCCAGCTCGGTGGCCTTCTTGGCGGCTCCCCAGGCGACGTTGCCGAAGCCCGAGAGGGCCACCGTCTTGCCTTGGATGTCGTGGCCGTGCTCGGTGAGCATCTGCTGGACGAAGTAGAGGGCGCCGTAGCCCGTGGCCTCGGGGCGCAGGATGCTGCCGCCCCACTCACGTCCCTTGCCGGTGAGGACACCCTGGAACTGGTGGGTGAGCTTCTTGTACTGTCCGTAGAGGTAGCCAATCTCGCGGGCACCGACGCCGATGTCGCCTGCCGGCACATCCTCGTCGGGACCGATGTGGTGGAACAGCTCGGTCATGAACGCCTGACAGAAGCGCATCACCTCGCCGTTGCTCTTGCCGCGGATGGAGAAGTCGCTGCCGCCCTTGCCGCCGCCCATGGGTAGCGTGGTCAGCGCGTTCTTGAAGGTCTGTTCGAAACCCAGGAACTTCAGGATGGAGAGGTTCACGGAGGCGTGGAAGCGCAGTCCACCCTTGTAGGGGCCGATGGCGGAGTTGAACTGTACGCGGTAGCCCAGGTTCACCTGTACCTCGCCCTTGTCGTCGACCCAGGGCACGCGGAAGGTGATGATTCGCTCCGGCTCGACAAGGCGCTCAATGATCTTCGCCTTCTCGAACTCCGGGTGCTGGTTGTAAATGTCCTTGATGCTGTCCAGAACTTCGCGGACAGCCTGCAGGTATTCCTGCTCTCCTTGGTGCTTGCGCTCCAGGTCCTGCATAATCTTTGTCACATCCATAGTATGCTGTTTTAGGATAAGGTGTCATTATGTTATTTGACTGTGCAAATATAGGAAAATATCCGGCAACTTCCAAGGAAATTGTCGGATATTTTTGAATTATTAATTACTATTTGTTAAAAGCGGGGCTTTTTTAGATTTTTTCCATGGCCTGACGGATGTCGTCGAGGATATCCTCCACGTCTTCGATGCCTACAGAGAGACGGATCAGGTCAGGAGCAACGCCAGCCTCGCGCAGCTGCTCGTCGCTGAGCTGACGATGGGTGTGGCTGGCGGGATGGAGCACGCAGGTGCGGGCATCGGCAACGTGGGTCACGATGTTGATCATCTTCAGCGAGTCCATCCACTTGATGGCCGTCTCGCGCGTACCTTTAAGACCAAAGGCGATGACACCGCAGGAACCGTTGGGCAGGTACTTCTGACCGAGCTCGTAGTAGGGGTCGTCCTTCAGGCCGCAATAGTGCACCCATGCCACCTTGTCGCTGGCGTGCAGGAACTCGGCCACTTTCTGGGCGTTCTTGCAATGCTGGGCCATACGCAGATGGAGCGTCTGCAGACCGAGGTTCAGCAGGAACGAGTTCTGCGGGGCAGGGATGCTTCCGAGGTCGCGCATCAGCTGGGCCACGAGCTTCGTCGTGTAGCCCATCTTGCCGAAGGCCTTCACGTAGGTCAGTCCGTGGTACGACTCGTCAGGGGTGCAGAGGCCGGGGAACTTCTCGGCATGAGCGAGCCAGTCGAAGTTGCCACTGTCGACGACGACACCGCCGACCTGTGTAGCCAGACCGTCCATATACTTCGTCGTGGAGTGGGTGACGATGTCAGCACCCCACTCGAAGGGACGGCAGTTGACCGGGGTGGGGAAGGTGTTGTCGACGATCAGGGGTACACCGTTCTTGTGGGCGATGCGTGCGAACTTCTCGATGTCGAGGACGGCACAGCCGGGGTTGGTGATGGTCTCGCCGAACAGCGCCTTGGTGTTAGGACGGAAGGCTGCCTGGATCTCCTCCTCGCTGGCCTCGGGGCTGACGAACGTACACTCGATGCCGAGCTTCTTCAGCGTGACACCGAAGAGGTTGTAGGTGCCGCCGTAGATCTCGTTCGACGTGACGAAGTGGTCGCCGGCCTGGCAGATGTTGAACAATGCGTAGAAGTTGGCTGCCTGGCCCGACGAGGTGAGCACGGCACCCACACCGCCCTCGAGCGTTGCTATCTTTGCGGCGACGGCATCGTTCGTGGGGTTCTGAAGACGGGTGTAGAAGTAGCCCTCCTTCTTCAGGTCAAACAACTGTGCCATCTCGTCGGAGTCGTCGTACTTGAACGTCGTCGACTGAATGATAGGCAATTCGATAGGTTCTCCGTTCTTGGCTTTGTAGCCGGCCTGCACACAGAGGGTGCCGGGCCTGAGTTTCTTTTCCATAGTTCTTTATTCTTAATGCTTAATGCTCAATGCTTAATGCTTAATGCTCAATGCTTAATGCTCAATGCTTAATGCTTAATGCTCAATGCTTAATGCTTAATGCTTAATGCTTAATGCTTAATGCTCAATGCTTAATGCTCAATGCTTAATGCTTAATGCTCAATGCTCAATGCTTAATGCTTAATGCTTAATGCTCAATGCTTAATGCTTAATGCTCGAACTATTCTCGTCCCTCGTTCCTCCTTCCTCGTTCCTCGAAAAGCAGCTTCACGGGGCAGGTAGATGGGGGCGGAGTCTTGCATCGGCAGGATATGCAGCTCCAGCGCGGTGGCACCCTTTGGCAGTCGCCACAGTCCATAGAGGAACGGACGGCCGTATTGGAAGTTGTCGGCGACGAGCACCTTCTGCTCCTGCCCGTCGGCCGTGGGGATAGTGGCGTAGAGACGGGCGCAGTCGCCCTGATAGTCGATGCTCAGCAGGGCGGAGTCGGCGGGTAGGGGGCTGACCCTGTAGACGGCCGCCTGTTGCCATTCCTCTTCCGACGGGGCCTCGGCCACCTTCGCCTTACCTTTCTTAATAGTACGCAACGGACCAGCCGCCTTCACCTTCGTGAAAGCCACGTCGCTGGATGTGCGGTCGGCTTCTTCTTCAGTCAGGAACAGCCGCTCGGCCTCGTCCTGCGTCAGGAGATAGATATTCGTACAGACGGGCTTTTGTATGCCGCGTGGCTTCAGGTTGCGCAGCGTCTTGCCATTTTGTAGGCAGATGGTGGTGGCGATGCCTTTCACGGGCATCAGATAGACTTTGCCGTCGCGACGGGCTACCAGCTGCGCCGTGGCATAGCGGATGCCGTCGATGTTGACGGGCAGCACCGCCATTGCTCCGGCAGGGATGGTGAGGCGGGGCAGCTGTACGCCGCAGGCCTCCAGCACGACGTCCTTCTTGGCCGAGAGGTTGGCGAAGCGCTCGTAGTTGTTGATGAAGATGAAACCGCTCTCCCCGTTGCTACGCACCGTCCACCGCAGCGTACTGTCGGCACCCTGCTTGAGGTCCTGCGGCGACATGAACGTCGCCTCCATCGGTGCGAGCAGCTCGCCGTAGTCCTGCATGAACAGGTGCAGGGGGCGCAGCATATAATAGGAGGGGTTCTTCTGTCCGAACTCTCCCAGCGGGGCCTGGAAGTCGTACGTCATCACGGGCATATCGTTGTTCGCCGTGCCGGGCGACGTCTGACACTCGTTCAGCGTGTGCAGGCGTCCCTCGGGGTTGGTGCCGCCGTGATACATATAGTAGCCCAGCAGATTGGAGCCGGAGCCCAACTTCACCAGCGCCATAGCGTAGGTGTCTTCGGGGTAGATGTAGGGTCGGCGGTGGTAGGCCGTTGCCATGCCGCCACCCAACTCGCAGGTAAAGTAGGGGTAGTCGCCGTCGCCCTTGCTGACGGTGGCCTCCTGTTTGCCTAACAGGTCGGTGCCGATGGCCGTCGACGAGCGGAAAGCCTTGAAGTTGAAGGCTTTATAGTAGTTGCCGCAGCCCTCCGACACCTCCTTGTCCCAGAAGCCGTCGGCATAGTCGCCGTAGAGCGGCAGCATCTCGCCGAAGGGTACGGGTGTGCGCAGCTCGGGCCACCCCGTGCGGGTGTAGAAGGGTAGGTCGAAGCCCACCTTCAGAGCCGTCTGCTTCAGCGCCATCAGGTACTCACCGCGACCGCGGTACTCGTTGTCGAACTGTGCCGCCAGCACCGGGCCGCCGTCTTTCCACTGCAGACCCTGCACCTGTGTGAAGATCTGACGGTAGAGACGTTCGGCGAGACCCATGAACACGGCGTTCTGCTCACGCAGCCGGCAGCCCTTCTGGAACACCCAGTCGGGGATGCCGCCGTTGCGCACCTCGCCGTGACAGAACGGGCCCAGACGCAGCACCACGGGCATCTCCTGACGCTTGCACACCTCGAGGAAGTCGCGCAACGACCGCTGGCCGTCCCACCGGAAGATGCCCTCCTCCTCTTCTATATGATTCCAGAAGACGTACGTGGCGATGATGGTCACGCCGCCCTCCTTCATCTTGCGCACCTCCTGCTCCCATTCACCGGCAGGGATACGCGAGTAGTGTACCTCGCCCATGACGGGTACCACGCGGCGGCCGTCGACGATGAGGCTGTGGCGGTCCCATGTCACCGGCTTCCCGAAGTCGGCGGCGTGGGCGCTTGTCAGCATCGATGTTGCTATGAGCGTCAGAACGGCTGTAATGATTCGTCTCTTCATACCCGTTTTCTCGTTTTTTTCTCTATGCGGGTGCAAAGATAGCATTTTTCTTTGAAATATCCCTCCTTTTTTCCTTGCAGGTTTCGAAAAATATCTCTATCTTTGCAGCTAAAAGACAAAAATACTGAGAATATGGCAAAAGTTTATGTATTTCTGGCTGACGGCTTCGAGGATGTCGAGGCCCTCATCCCTATTGACGTGCTGCGCCGCGGTGGCGTGGAGGTAGTAACGGTGAGTACGACGGAGTTCCCACTGGTGGAGTCGGCTCATGGCGTGGCCATCGAGGCCGATATCCAGTTCGAACAGTCGGACTACGAGGATGCGGACCTGTTGATGCTGCCTGGCGGTATGCCCGGTGCCTCGAACCTCTACGACCATGAGGGTGTCTGCAAGGCCGTCTGTGCGCAGGCTGCCGCTGGCAAGAAGGTGTCGGCCATCTGTGCTGCTCCCGCTGTCGTACTGGCTCCCCTCGGACTGCTCGAGGGCAAGCGTGCCACGTGCTACCCCGGCTTCGAGAAAGCACTGGACGGTGCCACGTACACTGGCGACCTCGTCACCGTCGATGGTAACATTACCACCGCCGAAGGTCCCGCTGCCGCCTTCCCTTACGCCTATGAGCTCCTCACCCAGCTTGTCGACAAGAAAACCTCAGACCAGATTGCCGAAGGTATGCGCTTCAAGCACCTGATGTCGAAATAATGGATTATGTAATCATAGTGGCAGGCGGGAAGGGCCTGCGGATGGGCGGCGACGTGCCGAAGCAGTTCCTGCCGATAGGTGGAAAACCGGTGCTGATGCGTACTATCGAGCGGTTCCGCGAGTACTCCGAGGACCTGCAGATCATCCTCGTGTTGCCTAACGAACAGCAGGGGTACTGGCGCGAACTCTGCCAACAGTATAACTTCCCGTTGCCAGTAACTACTCCCCTCCATCACAGGGAGGGGCAAGGGGGAGGGTCTTACCTCATAGCCAATGGCGGCGGGACACGGTTCCATAGCGTACAGAACGGTTTGGCTATGATTCCCGATGATGCTGAGGGCGTGGTCGGCGTACACGATGGCGTGCGTCCCTTCCCCAGTATTGACGTTATCCGCCGCTGCTATGAGACGGCGCGCACAGCGAAGGCCGTCATCCCCGTGGTTCCCGTCGTCGAGACCGTACGCCACTTGGAGGGAACTGGCTCCGTCACCGTTCCCCGCGGCGACTACCGCCTCGTGCAGACACCGCAAACGTTTGACATTCAGCTCTTAAAGGCCGCCAACCGCCAGCCCTACAATGACGGCTTCACCGACGATGCCAGTGTGGTCGAAGCTTTCGGCTTCGACATCACCCTTGTTGAGGGCAACCGCGAGAACATCAAGATAACTACGCCCTACGACATCATTGTGGCGGAAGCCATTATCCAATATCAATTATCCATTATCCATTGAATATACTCGACCAGGACATCATGTACTTGCCGGGCGTAGGCCCCAGCCGCAAGAAGATGCTGAGCAAGGAGCTTGGCATCGAGACCTATGGTGACCTGCTGGAGTACTATCCCTATAAATACGTGGACCGCTCGCGGGTGTACACCGTCCATGAGCTGACGGGCGACATGCCGTTCGTGCAGGTCGTCGGCCACATCCTGAGCTTCGAGACCTTCCCTATGGGACCGCGCAAGGAGCGTGTCGTCGCCCATTTCACCGACGGCACGGGTATCATGGACTTGGTCTGGTTCAATGGTGGCAAGTATGCCGCTCGCACATATAAGATAGGTCAGGACTATCTGGTCTTCGGCCGACCGTCAGTGTATAATAACCGTATACAGGTGCAGCACCCGGATATGGACGATGCGTCGAAGATTGACGTGACGGGCATGGGTATGCAGCCTTACTACAACACGACGGAGAAGATGAAGAAGGCGGGACTCACCTCCCGTTCTGTGGAACGCCTTACCAAGACGCTCATCGAGAAGCTGCCGCCGCTACCCGAGACGCTGCCAGACTTCATCAACCAGCGGCTGCACCTCGTCAGTCGCGACGAGGCGTTCCGCACCGTCCACTATCCGCAGTCAGCCAAGGAGTTAGAGCGTGCCCGTGTGCGTCTGAAGTTCGAGGAACTGTTTTTCGTCCAGCTGAACATCCTTCGCTATGCCAGCGACCAGCGCCGTAAGTTCCGTGGTTACGTCTTCAGCCGTGTCGGGGAACTCTTCAACACGTTCTACCACGACCACCTGCCGTTCCCGCTGACAGGGGCACAGAAGCGGGTAATGCACGAGATTCGTGCCGACATGGGCAGCGGCCGTCAGATGAACCGCCTGCTGCAGGGTGACGTCGGCAGCGGCAAGACGCTGGTGGCGCTGATGTCGATGCTGATAGCCCTGGACAACGGCTATCAGGCGTGTATCATGGCACCGACGGAGATCCTGGCCGAGCAGCACCTGCAGACGATTCGCGGGTTCTTAGGCGACATGCCCGTGCGGGTGGAGCTGCTGACGGGTATCGTCAAGGGCAAACGTCGTCAGGAGGTGCTCGACGGCCTGCTCGACGGCACCGTCCACATCCTCGTGGGTACCCACGCGCTGATCGAGGATAATGTGCAGTTCGCCAGGCTTGGTGCCGTCATCGTTGACGAGCAGCACCGCTTTGGTGTGAAACAGCGTGCAAAACTGTGGGAGAAGGGTATGCAGAACTGTGTGCCACACGTCCTCGTGATGACCGCCACACCTATACCACGAACGCTGGCGATGACGCTGTACGGTGACCTCGACGTGAGCGTCATCGACGAGCTGCCGCCGGGACGTAAGCCCATCGTCACCCACCATTTCTTTGACAACCGCCAGCCACAGCTCTTCAGCGGTATGCGCCAACAGATGCAGCTCGGACGTCAGGTGTATGTTGTCTTCCCGCTGATTGAGGAGAGCGAGAAGTCGGACCTGAAAAACCTGGAACAAGGCTTCGAGATGCTGTGTCAGGCGTTCCCCGAGTACCGGCTGAGTAAGGTCCACGGCAAGATGAAACCCGCCGAGAAGGAGGCGGAGATGCAACGCTTCGTCAGCGGCGAGACACAGCTGCTTGTTGCCACGACGGTCATCGAGGTGGGCGTCAACGTCCCCAACGCCTCGGTAATGGTCATCTTCGATGCCCAGCGCTTCGGACTGAGTCAGTTGCACCAGCTGCGTGGCCGTGTGGGACGTGGTGCAGACCAGTCGTACTGTCTGCTGGTGACACCTTTCCAGCTGTCTGCCGAGACACGCAAGCGCATCGACATCATGTGTGAGACGAACGACGGCTTCCGCATTGCTGAGGCTGACCTGAAGCTGCGTGGTCCTGGCGACCTCGAGGGAACGGCACAGAGCGGCATGGCCTTCGACCTGAAGATAGCCAACATTGCCCGCGACGGACAGCTGGTGCAGATGGCTCGCGATGAGGCTCGCCAGATTATCGACGACGACCCGCTTTGTCAGTCGCCACGTTACCAGTTGTTGTGGCAGCGGCTACGTCAACTGAAGAAGTTGCACATAAACTTTGGAGCCATCTCGTAATGCTTAATGCACAATTCACAATTCACAATGCATAATTCTTAATTCATATTTCTTAATTGGCGTCAGCCAATCGCTCGGCTATGCCGCTTTGCTTGCAAAGAATTCTTAATTCTAAACCCTTAATTCTTAATTATTAATGAATTATGCATGATTGAGTGTTAAAAGACACCAAATCCTGTTAACAGATACGTGAAGGCCTTGGCTTCCCGCCATTTTTTTGTTACCTTTGCAAACGAGTTTTCAAATTTGCATGGAAACTGTAAAAATAATTATAATGAATATGAAGGAAATTAAGATAATAGTAGCAACCCTGATGATGTTAATGACTCTGCCTACACAGGCACAGGATTTGTTGGCTCGTCAGGCTCCCATTGACCGTAAGATGAAAGCAGTAGACTCTGTCGCACTGATCCGCCTGATTCAGTACGAGCAGTTTGAGTCGCCCGCTGCTGACCTCTATGAGGACTGGGAGAACCACTACGCCCACCGCGCCACGGCCGTTCCCGACTCCTTCCGTATCGACCTGCGCAACTTCTGTATGCCTACTGATAGCCGCGTGCTCACCTCGAACTTCGGTTCGCGCTGGGGACGTCAGCATAAGGGTCTTGACATCAAGGTCTATATCGGCGATACCATCCGTGCCGCTTTCCCTGGAAAGGTGCGTGTGGTACGCTATGAAGCCGGCGGTTACGGTAACTTCGTTGTCATCCGCCACCACAATGGTCTGGAGACCATCTACGGCCATATGTCCAAGCACCTTGTGAAGCCCGATCAGGATGTGAAGGCTGGCGACCCTATCGGTCTTGGTGGTAACACCGGCCGTTCTACCGGTTCGCACCTCCATTTCGAGACCCGCCTCTGCGGTGTGGCCCTGAACCCTGCCCTGATGTTCGACTTCCGCAATCAGGATGTTGTCGGCGACTACTATCTGTTCCGCAAGAACACCTACTCGAAGGAGTCGGCACAGGCTACCCGCCTGCGTGGCGTCGGCGGTTCTTCCGTTGCTATGGAAGACCAGCTGGATATGCCGGGTAGTGCTAGTGCTGCGACAGCGGCTAAGCAGGCTCCCCGTGCAGCTACCACCCGTCTGCATAAGGTGAAGAAGGGCGAGACGCTCTACTCCATTGCCCGTAAGCGTCACACGACGGTGGACGCTATCTGCAAGCTGAACCGTATCAGTAAGAATACTCGCCTGAAGATGGGCCAGATTCTGAAGTATAATTAAAAAATTGAAGAATTGAAAATTGAGAATCGAGAGATTGAAAACAAGCCATACAAACCGTAACCAACAGATGACCAGAAGAATCCTCCTTTTAGCACTACTTATTTGCCTCGCTTGTGGCGATATTGCCAATGGTAAGGTGCGTAAGAAGCGCGCCGTTAAGCAGACTCCGAAGATTGAGCTTCAGGAGCGTGTAGAAGAAATTGACAACTACGACTTCCTGTATAACGAGAGCGAGGATGTGCTCAACTACGATGTTCTGACCATCAATGGTATTATGGACGAGGCGATGTCGCACCTCGGCGCCCGCTACCGTAGTGGTAGCAAGGGTCCGTCGTCGTTCGACTGCTCGGGTTTCACCAGCTACGTCTTTGGTCGTACGGCCGGTGTGCAGATTGGCTGCAGCAGCCGTGACCAGTATGCCAAGAATATGCCCGTCAAGCGCAGCGAGATGCAGCGTGGCGACCTGGTGTTCTTCACCAGTCCCCGTTCTGGTCGTAACGTTGGTCATGTGGGTATCGTCGTCGATGTCGACCCGCTGACACAGACTTTCAGCTTCATCCACGCCAGCACGTCGAAGGGTGTGGTCATCACCAACTCCAGCGATGGATTCTATGCCCGCCGCTTTGTCGGTGTGCGCCGCGTATTACAATAATGTAAGATGTATAAGAGACTCTTCTCAACCATGATAATGGCTGGCTACGCTGTAGCCAGCTTTTCTGTTTCTGCCGACACCCTCACCATCGCCATGACGGGCGACATCATGATGGGAACCACCTATCCCGACACCATGCTGCCGCGTCACGAGGGAGCACAGCTGTTCCGTGACGTCAAGCCCGTGCTGCGTCGTGCCGACCTTGCCGTGGGTAACCTTGAAGGCGCTATCTGCGATGGCGGCACGAGTACGAAGGAGGGTCCTAATACCTACGCCTTCCGTACGCCGACAACCTACGGCCAATGGCTCCGCGATGCCGGCTACGACTTCCTGAGCATGGCCAACAACCATGCCAACGACTTCGGCGAGGAGGGCATCGCCTCTACGGAGCATGTACTGCGGCAGCAGGGCATCAAGTTTGCCGGACTGGCAGGGCGTGTGGAGGCAGCCGTCATCGAGCGTAAGGGTCTGAAGATCGGGTTCTGTGCCTTTGGCCATAACCCTTATACGTTGCGACATACCGACGAGGAAATGAAGACCGTCGGTCGCATCGTCGACCATCTGGTGAAGACGACAGACATTGTCATCGTCTCGTTCCATGGCGGTGCCGAGGGCTCACGTTACAGCCATCTGCCCGACTCCATGGAGACGTTCTATAAGGAGAAGCGTGGCCACCTGCGTCGTCTGGCTCATTTTTGCATCGATCACGGCGCCGACATCGTCTATGGCCACGGACCGCACGTCGTCCGTGCCACGGAGGTATACAAGGGCCGCTTCATCGCCTACAGCCTTGGCAACTTCTGTACCCCTTACGGCATGAACCTCAAGGGTGTCTCCGGCTATGCGCCTGTCATTGAGGTGAACACCGACCGTAAGGGCCATTTCCTTGGTGGCCGCATCCATTCCTTCATCCAGTATCCCGGCACCGGTCCGCGACGCGATGACAAGCGCAGCGTCGCCCGTCAGATACGTCAGCTGTCGCAGCAGGACATTCCGCACAGCGAGGCTTATATTGACGAGAAGGGAAACATCCGGCGGAAGCACTAAGATGGCCGGTTATCCGACCACAGATGACGCTGATAGCGCAGATAACTCAGATGATTCTGTTATACACAAAAAAAGAAGAGAGCACGCGTGCTCTCTTCTTTTTGTAGTCCAATATCAACTATTAGTTGAAGATATAACGGATCGTGAACATGAGGCGGTAGGTAGAAGCCGTCGACTCGTAGTTCTGAGAGGTCGAGGTGTGACGGGCGCCGTTCACGAGGTTATATGTGTACTGGTTGTTCTTGGTATCATAGGTGAGCAGGGTGTTACCCGACACCTGCTTGTACAGACCCCAGTCCTTGCAGAGGAAGTTCAGCACATTCTCCACGTCGAGACCAAGCTGGAGGGCGTGCTTCGTCTTACCGAACTGTACGTTCATGTCGCGCAGATAGCGGAAGTCGAGCTGATGGTGCCAAGGCATCTTGGCGCCGCCGCGCTCAGCATACTGTCCCGTGCGGTTCTTCAGGTAGTCGTCCTGCTGGATGAATGCCCAGAAGTCGTCGCGCTGCATGTCAGCCGTATAGACCTCACCATTAACCTTACCGTTGTCCTTGAAGGCCCAGTTGTTAAGCTCCTCACGTGATCCAGGCACGAAGATGAGGTTGCCAGGAGCTGACGGGTCGTTGTTGATGTTAGAGTTGAAGATGTAAGAGTAGCGGCTGTACGAGTAGTTGCCGAGGTAGCCGTACTGGTAACCGTCGTAGACGAGGCTGAACAACGAGGAAGCGTTCTTCGACTCCTTCAGCTTGTAGGTGGCTGAAACGAGCAGACGGCTGGGAGCAACATAGGTAGCATAACCTGTCTCGTTGTCGTTGACGGCGTGGATGGAGTTACGATAGTTGTTGTATGCCGATGACACCTGGTCGCCGATACCCTCGGTATAGCTCTTTGCCTTAGACAAGGTGTAGCTGGCGTTCAGGTCGAGACCGAAGTCGAAGGCCTTGTGCAGCTGGAAGCTCAGTGAAGCGTAGTAAGCCTTCTTACCGGCGTTCTCGAGAACGTATGCAGAGAGGCCGTTTGCTGCGAACTTATAGTCGGGATAGTCTTTCTGAGACTTGTAGTTGCTCATCTTGTGGCGGATGTCGCCATGACCGAGGTCGATGGTCGACTCACCGTCCCAGTAGACGTTGGCGTTAGACACGACAACGGGGTTCAGGTCCTTGTTGAAGATACCCTCCACGGTGAAGTCGATGTCACCGGGCAGCTTGGCGTCGAATGCCAGCGAAGCCTTCCAGGTCTTCGGCATACGGAGCTCTTCGCTCAGGATGGTGGGGCCTGTGGGAACGAGCACCTCGCCATTGGCGCCGAGAGCCTGTCTCATCTCAGCCTGGTTCATTGTGAACGGGATGTTGAAGTTGTTCTTCACATAGGTGGTCTGGCCTACGCCGGAGTTACCAACGGCAGAGACGAGCCATACGAACGGCATACGACCGACAAAGAGGCCGGTACCGCCGCGGAGGATGTACTTCTGATCACCGGTGAGGTCCCAGTTGAAGCCTACGCGCGGCGAGAAGCTGATGCTGGCGTCGGGCACGTTGTCCGTACGGAAGTGACGGCCACCGAAGTCAATGTTATGGAACTTCTCGTTGTAGTTGTTTGCCAGTGAGGGATAGGAGGGCAGCTCAAAGCGTACACCTGCCGACATACGGAAGCGCTCGCTCCAGCTGATGTTGTCCTGGAAGTAGAGTGACCACTGGTTGGTCTTCATCTTAGCGGTGAACATCGAACCATCGGCGTTGTTACCCACGGTCATACCGAACAGACGGGCGGGAGCACCGAAGACCGAAGCCCAGTCGCCGGCAGCCACCTGCTCGGGAGTAGCCTCGAAGACATAGTAGCCGGCAGCAGCCTGTGCGTAGCCGTTAGCGGCATAGTTGTGCTCAAACTGGAGACCGCCGAAGAGGTTGTGCTTGCCGAGGGTGATGTTCAGCTCGTCGGTAATCACGGTGTTCTTGGTCTGTGCCAGGTTACCATAGGTGAAGATATCACCCGTCAGTGCCCATGTGGGGTAGTGGTTCTGACCGTCGCTCATCACGATCTCGGCAACGGGATAGTTGTCGCCATACTCGGTAGAACGGGGCTGGTCCTGGAAAGAGTAAGTACCACGGAGGGTGTTGCTGAACTTGCCAAGCTTAGAGTTCAACTCAGCAGCGAACGAGGTGAACTTATACTCTGAGTAGTAGCGGCTCGACAGCGAGCTCATACCATAGTCGGTATTGCTGCCGTAAGTGTTCTGGTTACCGCCGTAGATGGCGTTGGCCTGGCTGACGCCGAGCGTACGCGAAGCAGAAGCCGGGCTTGAGCTCTTACGGTTTGACTTCGTGAAGCGGACGTTGAACTTGTGGTTCTCGTTGATGTTCCAGTCCACACGGGCCAGGATACGGAAGGCGGGGGTCTTCACATTGTAGCCCTGCCAAGAACCGGTGGTCAGACCGTAGGTGTTCTGCATATATTCCGTCAGGCTCTCAAGCTCGCTGAGCTGCGGACGACGGTTAGTCGGGCTGTAGGGAGTGCTACCGTTACCGGCACGGGCAGCGGGACCAGCCTGCAGGTTATCCTCGATTTCACCATTGACGAAGAAGAAGAGCTTGTCCTTCAGGATCGGGCCGCCGAGTGACAGACCGTAGGTGTCGTTGTGACCGTTGTCAACGGACAGCACGGAGTTGCCTACGCGGTTACCCTTCAGCGAGGTGCTGGTGATGTAGGTGTAGGCGCTACCCTTGAACTCATTGGAACCACTCTTCGTCACAGCGTTGATGCCGCCACCGGTGAAACCGCTCTGACGGACGTCGTACGGGGTGATGCTGATGGTCATCTGATCCAGAGCGTCAAGCGAGATCGGCGTGCCGCCGCCAGGCAGCGGGCTGGAACCCAGACCGAAAGCATTGTTGAACGAGGCACCGTCGATGGTGACGCTCGACTGACGGTAGTTACCACCACCGATGGCGAGACCGCTGGAAGAGCTACTCTGCGGAGTCATCTTCATGATGTCGGTCATGCTACGTCCGATGGTGGGGATGGCAGCAATCTGCTCAAGGTTCATGCTGGTAACAGCTCCCGAGCGGTCGGTACGCATGTTGCTGCCGCCGGCTGCTGAGAACACCTGGATTTCCTTCAGCATCTGGGAATCCTCTTCCATCCACACGTCGAGAACTGTGTTCTGACCCAGAAGCAGTCTCATGTCTGTGAATTTCTTCGTCTGGTAGCCGATGTAGGATACTTCTACCTCGTAAGGGCCACCAGCACGCATGCCGGTCATGGTGTAGCGGCCGTTGACGTTGGTCACTGCACGATAAACCGTTCCCGAAGGAAGGTGCTTGGCAACAATGGTAGCACCGATGACCTCCTCGTTGTTGGCTGTCACCTTACCACTGATGCCTGAAGTTGTCACTTGAGCCAGCGCCGTTAACGAAACCGTTAGCAACGTGACCACCAGAAAGAACAATCTTTTCTGCATAACTTTAAAAAATTTAATGAATGATTGTGGCGGTTTTACCCGCACATATTTGTTTTCGGTTGCAAAGGTAGTTAAAATATCTGATATTGGTGTTGTTTTTTGAGAAAAATTGCAAAAAAAAACGCTACCCTTTTTGGGTAGCGATTTACCTTATATAATATCAGGATGAATTAAAAACAAAAATCTTCAAAAATCTGACATCAATAAGCCTGTTGATAGCCATTTTTGTTTGATTTTTGAAGATTTTTGTTCAACTCAGCGTGTTATGAAACATCCTCTTCATATTCGAAGTCGTCAAGGTCCTCAATATCAGCGTCTTCGACGTCGATGTACTCGATGTCCTCGTCCTCGCCCTCGTCGGCCAGCTCTTCGGCGAAGCGGGTCATGTCCTTGTCGCGGTGGGCTATCGACTCGGTGGTGGTGATGGCGGCGAGCTTGTTCGACTCGGCGTTCATCTCCTCCCACAGCACGTCCTTCAGCTCCTCGAGTCCGAAGCCGGTGACAGCGGAGATGAAGACGAGAGGGAGAGACCCTCCCCCGTCCCCTCCCTGCGAGGGAGGGGCGTCATTACCCCGCAAGCCCAGCTTTGCAGTGATCTCCTCTCGTAGCATGTCGATGAGTTCCTCGTCTAAGAGGTCGCACTTCGTGATGGCCAGCACGCGCGGTTTCTCAAGCAGTTCGGGATTAAAGCGGCGCAACTCGTCAACCAGCACATGATATTCATGAAGGATGTCGTCGGTGTCGCCGGGAACCATGAAGAGCAGCAGCGAGTTACGCTCAATGTGTCGTAGGAACCTGAGTCCCAGCCCCTTGCCTTCGGCGGCACCCTCGATGATGCCCGGGATGTCGGCCATGACGAACGACTTCTGGTCGCGGTAGCCGACGATGCCCAGCGAGGGCTCCATCGTGGTGAAGGGGTAGTTGGCAATTTTCGGCTTGGCGTTGCTCAGGGCGCTGACGAGTGTCGACTTTCCGGCATTGGGAAAACCCACCAGTCCGACGTCGGCCAGCAGCTTCAGCTCCAGGATGACGGTCATCTCCTGTGCCGGCTCGCCGGGCTGTGCGTAGCGTGGTGCCTGGTTGGTCGCCGAGCGGAACTGGAAGTTGCCCAGACCGCCGCGGCCGCCCTTCAGCAGCATCACCTCCTGGCCGTCGTAGGCCACGTCGCACACGAACTTGCCCGTCTCAGCATTGTAGACGACGGTGCCCGGCGGCACGTCGATATAGATGTCCTTGCCGTCGGTGCCGTGACACTTGTCCTTGCCGCCGTTGCCGCCGTGCTCCGCAAAGATGTGGCGCTCGTAGCGCAGGTGCAGCAGCGTCCAGTAGTTGTGGTTGCCACGCAGGATGATGCTGCCGCCCTTGCCGCCGTCGCCCCCGTCGGGTCCGCCGTTGGGGTTGTATTTCACGTGCTTCAGGTGCATCGACCCGCGGCCTCCTTTGCCGCTTCGGCACAGTATCTTGACGTAGTCTACAAAGTTACTCTCCATAAAGTCCACCCAAGCCCTCCCCAAGGGAGGGATGTTTGATTACAGTTTGTCAATTACCTCGCAAATATCACTGAAGATGCGGTCGAGCTCGCCCAGACCGTTGATGTGGTGGTGGATGCCCTCCTGACGGTACCACTCGATGAGCGGCTGCGTCTGCGAGTGGTAGACGACGAGGCGCTTCTTGATGGTCTCCTCGTTGTCGTCGGCACGGCCGCTCTGCTGGCCACGCAGCAGGAGACGCTTCATCAGCTCGTCCTCGGGGACGTCGAGCTCCAGCATACAGGCCACCTTGTCGCCGCGCTCGCTGAGCATCTGCTTTAGGGCCTCGGCCTGCGGAATGGTGCGGGGGAATCCGTCGAAGATGACACCCTTGTGGCCGCGGCCGAAGGAGTCGTAGACCGATGCCAGGATGCTGACCATCAGGTCGTCGGGTATCAGCTGTCCGTTGTCAATATACTGCTGGGCCGTCTTGCCCAGTTCCGTACCTTTCTTGATTTCGGCGCGCAGCACGTCGCCGGTGGAGATATGGTTAAGACCGTACTTCTCAATGAGCTTGTCGCTCTGGGTGCCCTTGCCTGAGCCCGGTGCACCGAAAATGACGATGTTCTTCATCTTGATTCTTATTTCTTGGTTGGTTATTTGTTCCTTGATTTCTTTGCCCTTCGTCCACAGGTCGGTGATGAGGTCGCCTTTCCGCGCCTCAACGTCACTGGGCAGGTGTGGTAGCTTGACTTCTCTCATCAATAATTATCAATTGTGAATTGTGAATTATCACTTGTCAATTAGTGAATACACCTCTCTTAGCTGTCGCCCCTTACCGTCGTAGTCCAGTCCGTAGCCGACGATGAACGCGTTGGGAATCTCGAACGCCACGTAGTCGGGCGCCGTGCCCTCCCTGAGCAGCTTGGGCTTGAAGAAGAGCGTACATACCTTCACCGTGCCGGCGTGCAGGGCGGCGGCCTGCTCCTTCATCTTCTGGATGGTCAGTCCGCTCTCGACGATATCCTCGACGATGACCACCGTACGTCCCGTGATGTCCTCGTTCAGACCAATCACCTCCTGCACGGTGCCTGTCGACGCGGTGCCCTGATAGCTGGCCAGCTTCACGAACGAGATCTCGCAGGGGATGGTCATCTCGCGCATCAGGTCGGCGGCGAAGATGAACGAGCCATTGAGGATGGCGACAAACAGCGGGTTCTGTCCCTCGAGGTCTTGGCTCAGCCTCTGCGCCAGCTCTTTCACGCGAAGCTTGATGTCGGCTTCCGGTACCGACACTTCGAATGTTTTGCCGTTGATTTCGACTCTATTCATGCCTCTTTTGCTAAAATTTGCTGCAAAATTACAAATTTTTTGCTAAACTCTGCCACTGATTAGTATATTTTTCGTATTTTTGCCCTCGGAATGAAGATTTTTACAAGTGCTCAGATACATGAGCTCGACAAATACACGATAGAAAACGAGCCAATCAAGTCGATTGACTTGATGGAACGTGCGGCGAAAACCTTGACGAACGCCATCGTCATGCGGTGGAGTGCGGCGGTGCCCGTGGTCGTCTTTGCCGGTCCTGGCAACAACGGCGGCGACGCGCTGGCCGTGGCCCGGCTGCTACAGGACCAGGGTTACCGCGTGCAGACGTTCCTCTTCAACGTCACCGGCCACCTCTCCGACGACTGCCGCGAGAACTGCCGCCGTCTGAAGGAGAAGAAGGGCAGCCAGCTGACGGAGGTGACACAGGAGTTCGACCCCCCGCAGCTGGGCTCGGGGATGTTGGTCGTCGACGGTCTCTTCGGCTCGGGACTGAACAAGCCGCTGACGGGCGGCTTCGCCTCGCTGGTGAAGTATGTCAACGCCTCGTCGGCCGAGGTGGTGAGCATCGACCTCCCGTCGGGACTGATGACCGAGGACAACACCTATAATGTTAGTGCCAACATTGTCCGTGCCACGCTGACACTGACGCTCGGCCAGATGAAACTCTGTATGCTCTTCGCCGAGAATCAGAAGTTCGTGGGCGAGGTACGCGTGCTCAACATCGGACTCAGCAAGGAGGGCATCGACAAGCTGGACGCCCACTATACCATGCTCGAGGAGAACGACGTGCGCTCCTGTCTGCTGCGGCGCGACGCCTTCTCGCACAAAGGGACTATGGGCAACGCCCTGCTCATTGCCGGCAGCTATGGCATGGCCGGTGCTGCGGTGCTCGCCGCACAGGCCTGTCTGCGCAGCGGGGTGGGGAAGGTCACCGTCCACTCGCCTAAGAAGAACGTCATCGTCCTGCAGACGGCTGTCCCCGAGGCGGTGCTGCAGATAGACCGCGAGGAGACCACGTTCTCCGAGGCCGTCGACACCGAGGACTTCCAGGCCGTGGGCATCGGTCCGGGCTTAGGCACGACGGAGCAGACGAGCATTGCGATGATTGCCCAGTTGCGGCGCACACAGTGCCCGCTGGTGTGCGATGCCGATGCCATCAATATGCTGGCCAACCACCACGCGTGGATACAGCAGCTACCGAAAGACATCATCCTTACGCCCCATCCCGGCGAGTTCGACCGGCTGGAAGGGCACTCCTCCGACAGCTACGAACGGCTGTCGAAGGCGCGCGACCTGGCCCAGCGGCTCCAGGCGTACGTTATCCTCAAGGGCCACTGCACGGCACTCTGCTGCCCCGACGGCCACATCGTCTTCAACACCACGGGCAACGCCGGCATGGCTACCGCCGGCAGCGGCGACGTGCTGACGGGCATTCTTACTGCCCTGCTGGCTCGTGGCTACGCTCATCGCGATGCCTGCATCGTCGGAATGTACCTCCACGGCCTGGCTGGCGACATGGCCGCCCGCGAACTGGGCGAGGAGAGTCTCATCGCCAGCGACATCATCCGCTTCCTGCCCCGTGCCTTCAAACGACTTAACGATTAGAACAGAGATATGAAAAGACTGCTGATAGCTTTATCCATTATCATTTGTCATTTATCAGTTAGCCCCGTAGTGGCGCAGACACAGCTCTCCGCCTACAACGCCGGCGTCACCCCCGACGGCGCCACGTTCTTCCTGCCACGAACCGCCATCCGCATCAGCGTGCTCGCCGAGAAGACCACGTTCACGCCCGGCGAGTATGCTGCCTACGCCCAGCGCTACCTCCACCTGAACAACGTCGGCGATGAGGCTAGCGTCACCCACCGCATCCTCAGCATCAAGCAGATGGCTGTCGGTGTGGCCGACACGACGAAGGCCTACAGCGTGAAGTTCAACAACAAGACCTCGGCCATCAATGTCGTACTGGCCGACGACGGCGTGCTGCTGGCCATCAACGCCCCGGCCCAGCCGCAGCAGCTGCCCGCCGCGTTCGTGGCCGCCCGTAAGGCACCGCTGCCCGATCCTCACCAGTTCCTGACGCAGGAGATCCTCGCGGCAGGCTCGCTGGCCAAGATGGCGCAGCTGACGGCACAGGAGATTTACGACCTTCGCGAGAACCGCTCGCTGCTGGTCAAGGGACAGGCCGACTTCATGCCCCACGACGGCCAGCAGATGAAGATGATGCTCGACCAGACCGATCTTCAGGACCGTGCCCTGACGCGCCTGTTCAGTGGTACCACCGTCTGCGACACCACGGAGTACGTCTTCTACGTCCATCCCACGGACAACGTCACCAACCAGCCGCTGTTCCGCTTCTCGCGCCACTTCGGCATGGTCGATGCCGACGACCTCAGCGGCGAGCCCTACGTCATCACCATCACCGACCTGAACAGCGTGCCGAAGGCCGTTGCCGACGCAAAGAAGAAAAAGGCCGCCGAGAACGGGCTCTACTACAATGTGCCGGGACGGCTGCGCTCGGTCATCACCCACGGACTGACCATTGACAGCCAGGAGGAGATGCCCGCCGCCCAGTTCGGTAACGTCGAGCTGCTCAGCGGCGAACTCTTCAACAAGCACTACGGCACCCACCTCTGGCTGAACCCCGTCACCGGTGCCATCGACAAGCTCGAGGCCGAACAGCCGAAGTAACGCGTCAACGTAACCCCGCCGACCATGGACCCTGAACGCCTGCCGCGTCCGCTCGTTGCCGTCATTCCCATCGTGGTGCTCATCGGCCTGCTGGCCGTGGTCATCGCACTCTTCGGCAGCGACTCGCTCAGCGGCGGCAGCCAGGTGGCCCTCATCATGGGCATGGCCGTCTGCGTGTTCATCTCGATGGTCTTCTACCATGTGCCGTGGAAGGCGTTCGACCAGCAGATAGCGAAGACCCTCGGCGGCGTCTCCATCACCATCCTCATCCTTCTGGCCGTGGGAATGCTCGCGGGCTCGTGGATGGTCAGCGGCATCGTTCCCACCTTAATATATTATGGTGTGCAGCTACTCTCGCCACAGTTCTTCCTGCTCTGCGCCTGCATCATCTGTGCCCTGGTGTCGCTGCTATCAGGCAGCTCCTGGACCACCATCGCCACCATCGGCGTCGCCCTGCTGGGCATCAGCCACGCCTTGGGCATTAACGAGGCCGTCGCCGCGGGCGCTATCATCTCGGGTGCCTACTTCGGCGACAAGATGTCGCCCTTGAGCGACACCACCATCCTCGCCTCGTCGTCGACGGGTGTCGACCTCTTCACGCATATCCGCTACATGATGTTCACCACCGGGCCGACGTTCACGCTGACGCTCATCATCTTCGCCGCCATCGGGTTGGGGCAGGGGACCGACAGCGCCGTCCACGTCCATCAGTATACCGAGGGCCTGGCGTCCACGTTCCACATCTCGCTATGGACGCTCCTCGTGCCCGTGCTCACGGCGATGCTCATCGTCCGCCGCGTGCCCTCGCTCATCGTCCTTTTCCTGTCGGCGCTGATGGCCGGTGTGCTGGCCCTCGTCCTGCAGCCCCATATCCTGACGCAGATAGCCGACGACCCGTCGCTGCCGACGGCGGCCGCCCTGACCAAGGGCCTGGCCATCACCTACTACGGCGCCACGGCCGTCGAGACGGGCTCTGCCGAACTCAACGAGCTGGTGTCGACGGGCGGCATGACGGGGATGCTCAACACCATCTGGCTCATCATCTGCGCCATGTGCTTCGGCGCCGTCATGGTGGCCAGCGGCATGATCGAGAGCATCACCCGCGTGGTCATCAGCTGGGTGCGCAGCAGGGTAGGGCTCGTGGCCTCGACGGCCGGCACGGGCCTGTTCCTCAACGTCACCACCGGCGACCAGTTCATCAGCATCGTGCTGACAGCCAATATGTTCCAGAATGTCTACGAGAAGCAGGGCTACGAGGCGCGCCTGCTCAGCCGCACCTGTGAGGACTCCGCCACCGTCACCAGCGTCCTCGTGCCGTGGAACACTTGCGGCATGACGCAGAGCACCGTCCTCGGCGTCGCCACCGTCGCCTATCTTCCCTACTGCTTCTTCAACCTCCTCAGTCCCCTGATGACCATCGTCGTCGCCGCCATCGGGTGGAAGATCAAACGAATGAATCACTCACCGCATAGTTGAAAATGCATAATTAACCGCATATCTATGCACGAAAAGGTGACCTTTAGCCCGCTAAAGGTCACCTTTAGAATTGTAAAGGTCATCTTCTCACGGCTAAAGGTCACCTTTAGAAACGTAAAGGTCACCTTTTCAGGCGGCACGGTCACGAACACCAAATTTTCTTCAACCAATTGTCTGTTTTAAGAAACAAATTTTCCTAATTGACCTTAATTTTCCTAATAACAATTTGAGAAATGAATATTTATACTCTCCTCTTCTTAAGAAACGCGCTCGGCTTTGCCGCTTTGCTTGCAAAGAATTATCCTAATTGACCTTAATTTTTCTAATGATATTTTATTACGGACAAAATTACGGGAATTACGGAAATTAGTTTCAGATAATCACCAAGGAATTGATTTTAATTAGAATAATTCGTGGATAAAATTCGTTTTAATTATTCAAATTCGTTTCTAGAAAACCATCTCATTCGTTTCCCAGAAAAACGTCTCATTCGTTTCCCCAAAAAACGTCTCATTCGTTTCCCAGAAAAACGTCTCATTTCCCCGCGCGCGTATATATAGTACTGAAACAAGAAAATAACCTACCTATCCTACCTATCCTACACCTACGGGCAAACCATTAAGCATTAAGCATTATGCATTCTTTGCAAGCAAAGCGACCAGAGGTCGAGCGAAGCATTGATTTAGGTGTAGGATAGGTAGGATAGGTAGGATAATTTTCCCTTTCGCTATATATATACGTGCGCGCGTACACGTACGCGCATAGTATAGTAGCATGACCCGGAAACATCCCGCTTATCCCGCTTATCTCACAATGATCCTACACCTATCACAATTTATCCCGCACCCGAACCAACACTACCTCACAACTATCCCGCTTATCCCGCAATGGTGGTACTGCGAGATAAGTGGGATAAGCGACTTCTTTTTCCGTTAGACTACTATATACGCGCGCAAAAACCTCACAACGGGGACTGTCCCCATTGTGAGGTAATTATTAATTCATAATTCTTACTCGCCGAAGGCGATAAATCTTAATTCTTAATTCTAAACTCTTAATTCTAATAGTCCTCCTCCTCGTCTTCCCAGTCATTGGCGCGACGGGAGGCAGGATCCAGCTCGCCTTCCTCGTCGACACCGCCATACTTGATGGGCGTCTCCTGAGGCAGGTTGCTGGTAATAGCATTACTGTTGGCAATCATGGCCATCGTGCGGACAGACACTGTCTGAACCACAGGCTTCATATAAGTCTTCTTCATTGTTCTGTCCTCCCTTTACTTTATGACCATTTTCTTACCATCACGGATGTACAGTCCCTTCTTTACGGGCGCCTCCACACGCTGGCCTTTGAGATTGTAATAAGACTTCAATCCTTCAATTCTTGAACTCTTCAATTCTTTCACGTCCGTTGTTTCCTCGAACGACAAGGCAATTCGCGAACTGGCATTGGAGACATCCGCCAACACCACGGGCAGCGTGAAGTAAGCGCGGAAGGCCTTCATCTTCGTCTTGCCCGTCGAGTAGTAGAACTTGTTGCCGTTGAGGAACAGGCTGTTCTCCGGGACGACCGTCTCAGCCTCGTAGGTGCCATAGAACCAGCCCTTCTTGTTGGAGCCGTCCTTGACGTCGTCGGCGGCGACCATCGTGGTGAGTTCGAACGACGTGATGTCCTCGGTCTTCGACGGCTTGATGATATAGGGGACGTTTGCCTCGAAGCCGTCGTCAGCCAGGTCGACAGCTGTGAAACTGATGGTGATGCCCGTCACGTCCGAGCCAGTCTTCGTTGCTGTGTATTTGTCGAACTTCGCCAGCTGCACCTCGTCGCCGAAGAACTCCTTCAGCTGGTCCTCGTCCATGTCGAACGGCAGGCAGATGGTCGACCACTCGCCAGCCTTCAGCGTGCGGTAAACCACGACGTCGACCTCCTCCGTCTCGTCGACGACAGGCAGCGACGTCGCCGTCTCACGCAGTATGACGCGGCCGTCCGCAGGTCCCGTCACCGTCACCGACGTCTCAATCTCGTTCGTCGTATAGAAGTTGTTGATGTCCGTCTCCGTCAGCTTCATGTTGCGCAGGTAGATGGGATAGTCCTCAGCCTCGACGGCGGCGTCGATGCTGATGGTCAGCGTCGCTATCTCGCCGTCAGTACCCGTGAACGTCTCGTCGTACTGTGAGCCACAGAGGAAGCGGATGGCGCCGTCGGGCTGTTCGCTCAGCGTCAGCGTGTGCTGGTCGCCGGCAGGCTTGCGCCCGTTGCTGAGCGTGCTGACGTAGCGGTTGTTGCCGTCCTTCACAGCCGTCATGCCATCGGGCAGGTACAGGTCGAACTGGAAGCCACGGATGCCCACGGTGTTCTTCATCCTGATGGACACCTGTGTCTCGCCGTTAGAGACCGCCTCGAACGGGCTGATGTAGATGACGTTGTCCAGCGTGCTCACGTCGGTGTTCACGCGGCGGCGCTCCGCGCTGCGCGAGGCGCTGACCGTCTGGCCGTAGATGTTGTTATACAGGATGAGGTTGGCCACGCCAATGTAGTCGCTCACGTCAACCAGTTTGTCCTTGTTTACATCCGCTGCTGCCGCTGTTATGCCTTCCTGAGAAGTGCCTAAGATGTAGTTAGCCACGCCGATGTAGTCGCTGACATCTATCACACCGTCACCGCTGATGTCACCGGGGATATACGGGATAACGTTTAGCGCAGTCTGAACGGTTTCAGTCAGATAGAAGTTGTTGATGGTCGTCTCCGTCATCTTCACGTTCTTCAGGACGATGGGATACTGTCCATCGAGCAGATGCTCGTCAAGGCACAGCCGCACGGTGAGTATCTCGCCGTCGCTGCCCGTGAACGTCTCGTCGTACTGCGAGCCGCAGAGGAAGCGGATAGCGCCGTCCTGCTGCTCACTCACCGTCAGCGTGTGGGCGCTGCCGGAGGGCAGGCGGTCACTACTAAGTGAGCAGTCGAGACGATTGTACGAATTTATTTTGACCGTCACTCCATCAGGCAGGTACATATCGAACTGGAAACCACGAATTGGTGTAGTGTTCTTCATAAGTATCGGCACCGTCACCTCCCCTCCCTTCGTTGCCTCGATGGGCTCCATGTAGATGACGTTGTCGATGGCCGAAACGTCCGTCGGCTCAACATTCTCCTGCGGCAGGTCACCCTCAAAGATTGCCTTAAACTCCTTCCAGTAGTCTGCGGCCTGGTAAGCAGCCTTGCTGCCTACTGGTACAAAGAGCGTGGCATTGGCACGATTTGTGAACACATCCTCAGAGATGGAAGGTGGCGTCTCCATTTTACATTGGATACTTGTCAGGTTTTCACAGCTATTAAATACTCCATTACCAATGACACTGACTGATGCCGGCAAGGTGATAGAACTCAAAGATATGCACCATACGAATGCATAGTCTTCTATTGTCGTGACTGTTTCTGGAATTGCCATTTTCTGCATTTCCCATCGACCATCGAAAGCACAATTGCCAATGGTTTCGATACCATCGGGTATTTGTGTGGTTTGGCAACCAGCGACGAGTTTGTCAGTAGACGTCTCAATGATGGCGTTACATCCATTTCGCGAATCATACACCGAATTTGAAGGGTCTACACTCATCTGTTCCATAGCAACACAGCCTGCGAATGAATTACCGTATATGCTTGTCACGTTAGCAGGGATGACAATAGAGGTCAAACCTATGCAACCCATGAAAGACCATTCTCCTATGCTTGTCACGCTGTTGGGAATGGTGACGGACGTCAATCCGCTGCAATCACGGAAAGCATCATTGCCGATAGTTGTCAGTCCTGTAAAGTACTGCAGTTCGTCGAACGATGTGATCTCCGTATTGCCCTTGAACACCTCACCAAGCTCAGTCACAGCGGATGCCTCTGCCTCACTCAGCTCGCCGTCACCGCTAGTATCCCAATTAGCCACGCACAGCGTCTTGACGTTTTCATCGGCAAACTCGATTATCTTTTCCTGCAGATAGTAAAGGCGGAAGTTATCTGCTGCCACCCAGTTGGCGGTGGTGCTGGCTATGTTGATGCCAAACTCCACATCCTGTGTCTCATTATTGGTGAATTCCACGCTGAAGTGCTGAGGCTTCATGTCTTCTGTAACGACAACCGTGCTTTCTCCTCCAAGGAACAGGCTGACACCAGTCACTTCGGCATCACTCAATGCATTGGCTGCAATCACGTCGGCCTCCAGCCTGTATTTGCCAGCAGGCAGCTGGCTGATGGTCTGATTAATCTCACCGTCGGGCAAGGCGCCATCGCCCTTCTGCATCTCGACAAAGTGGTCAATGCTGACATCGCCATTCGTGTAGCTTGCCGTCTGGTAGCCTGCAGTCATCCAGCCACTTGACGTCTGCCAACCAATGTCGAAGCGCGTGATATCTGGGTTGGTGACGTAGGCGGCTGTCACATCGAACTCGTCCGTCAGCGTAGCTGTGGCGAGGAACTCACGGGCAGCCTCCTTCACGGCTGCAATCTGAGCAAACACCGTGGGGTAGTCGGTCGCATTGTTCACGATAGTACGTGCCTCGCTGATGGCCTGGCTCAGTGCCGTTGCGTCACTGCCGGCGGCTGTTGCCATTGCTTCGATGCGTGCTACCTCGTCCTCGAACTCCTCGCGGGCTATGGGCAGGGCACTCTTGTCCGACAGGTTCACGTAGCCCTGACGCAGGAACGTCTCAGCCGAACCCTCGGGAATAATAAACTGGATTCCTGAAGCAGCCCCTCTGAAATTCTGGTTGTAGTTAGTACCTGGAGTGCTGTCAAGATAGGTGACGGTCTGCAGGCTAGTACATTCCTTGAAGTTATTTGGTCCTCGCAGGACTTTGCCGTATACAACTGCCGTTTCCAGATTTGAACACAAGTCAAATGTGCCTCCAGACCATGAGTCTGGCAGATTGTCTGACGCCTCCATGACAAAACTCTTCAGCGAAGTACAACCATAAAAACAATTGTGTCCATCTGGATATGTCCCTGAAGGAAGAGTGACGTTAACGAGGCTGGTACAATATCCGAATGCATCATACTTTATACTAGCTTTACAACCATTAAAGTCAATGCTCGCTAATTGTCCACAGCTCCAAAATGCTCCATGTCCAATACTCGTCACCGTGCTTGGCAACTTCACGCTCGTCAGGCTTGTGCATCCACTAAATGCATCTGCGCTAATTGTGGTCATTCCCGTGAAGTAAGCCAGTTCGTCAAACGACGTAATCTCTGTGTTGCCCTTGAACACCTCGCCCAGACTCGTTACAGCTGCTGCTTCATCTAGGCTCAGTTCGCCGTCATCGTCCGTGTCCCAGTTGGCAACGCACAACTCCTTGACGTTGCCATCGGCGAAGGTGATGTTTCCATACTCCACGATTGTGCCAAACTCCTTCCAATTGTCAGCAGTCTCGTATGCTGTCTTACTGCCTATGGGCACAAAGAGTGTGGCGTTGGCAGGGGTGGCGAACACAAGGTTATCAATTTCAAGAGGTGTATCCATATCAACCGTTACAGTTGTCAAACTGCTACACTTACGGAAAGCAGCACTTTCGATAGATGTAACGCTATTAGGAATCTCTATCGATGCAAGATTCGAACAGTCATAGAAGGCACTGTTACCAATGGCTGTTACGCTCTCTGGAATGGTGATGGATGTCAGATCACTACATCCCAAAAATGCGTAATTGCCGATTCTTGTTACATTATCTGGAATAATGGTGTTTTTACATCCTGCTACCAGTTGATTCGCACTGGTCTTTATGATAGCATTACAATCATAGCGGGAATCATAAACGCCGTTCCCAGGGTCGACTGTAATTGAGGTTATGCCTGTGCAATATGAGAACGCATGGTAATAAATATCTGTAACACTTTCTGGAATGGTGATGGATGCCAGACTACTGCAATTTTGGAATGCACGTCTTCCTATACTCGTGATGTTGCTAGGTATGGTAAACGATGTCAGTCCGCTACATCCATTAAAGGCATCATCATCAAATCCTGTCAGTCCCGTGAAATAGCTGATTTCATCAAAAGAAGTGATTTCTGTATTGCCACGGAACACCTCGCCCAGACTCGTTACAGCTGCTGCTTCATCTAGGCTCAGTTCGCCATCATCATTCGTGTCCCAGTTGGCCACACACAAATCCTTGACGTTGGAATCGACGAAGGTGATAGCAGGTGAGGGCGTGGCAACAGTGATGCTAAATGATGCATCGCTGACAACAACCTTGCCCGACTCACTGGTGACGAAGCGGATATTGCTCAGCGTGGCTGTGCCTCCTTCGCTATTGTCAGAGGCCGTGAGCGTCAGTGTGATAATCTCTCCGCTGGTGCCTGTAATGGGTATCAACGCAAACGACGTTGAGGTAAGACGATAGACGTTGGTCCCCTGCTTGCCGATAGTCAGTTCCTGATCCTCGTCGGTAAAGCGGCTGCTCAACGAGCACCCGCTCTTATTGATGCTGATACCCGTGGGCAACGTCAGGTCCATTTGGAACGACACCAAATTCGCCTCATTATTTTCAAGACTGATGGCTACCGTTGCGCTCTGTCCTGGCTCAATGGTCACATTAGGTACGCTGATGTTGTCAGCCTGTATATGAGATAGTCCGAGCACGCAGACGAAAATAGAAAGAATATATTTTTTCATTGTTTTGCCTCCTCTATCGTTACTTCATGATGAACTTTTTACCATTGATAATATAGATGCCCTTCTTGGAAGGTTTTCCATTGATACGACGGCCGTCGAGCGTGTACACGCTTTCCTCTTTTCTCTGAGGATTGCTGGTAGCGAGGTCTATCTTTGTCGTATTGCCAAGACAGATGTCGCTGAACGGATGGCTGTTGCCCATCGTATCGAAGAAGATGATGTCGCATACTGTTACGTTGCTGACCACATCATTGAGCGTGAGGTTCAGCAGCTCGCCGTCGTTGCCTGCAAACGTGCGGTTCGAGGTAGACAGTGCCACGACGCGCCAATGGCCGTCCTCCACCTTATTATATAATAGCTGGTGCTTCTGCTTGCGCTCCTTGTTGAGCTGCATCTGCATCACGTCAGTTTCCTCAGGCACATACAGATCGAACTGGAAGGCGGTGTAGTCGCGTTGGTTCGCCAGGCAAAGCGACAGACCGTTGCTGCTCTCTGTCAGCGTGAGCTCGTCAGAACCCTCCGCAACATTCTTAGGCATGTTGTAAGCTCTTGCGAAGTTCTGGTCGCCGGCAATATCGTTCACCAACGTCACAGCATCGCCGATGTCCACTCCACCGTCGCTGTTGATGTCTGCCAGCACTTTCACGAAGGTCTCGGCCGGTGTACCCACCACGTATCGGGCAATGTCCACCACATCCACTACGTCGGTCTCGCCGTCCATGTTCACGTCGCCTTCAATGAACTCCTTAATCTCCTTAAACTGCTTCCAATAGTCTGCGGCCAGGTATGCAGCTTTGCTGCCAACAGGGACATAGAGCTTGGCGTTAGCACGATTAGTGAAAGTGTTCGAGTCAATAGTTAATGGCGTTGCAGCTCCAGCGACCACGCTCGTCAAATTTGAACAATCCCGGAGAGCAGAACCACCAATACTTGTCACACTTTTCGGAATACTGATAGATGTCAGGCTAGAACAACCCATAAAAGCACGAGAACCAATGCTGGTCACACTTTCAGGAATCCATATATCTGTGATTTCTGTGTTTTCGTCACTATATAAGTGGTGAGCATAATATAATGGATTTGAATAATGATCTCCAAAAGCAATATTGCACCATGCAGCAATGTCTGAAACTATTACTTTCGTAAAACTGGAACAACCCATAAAAGCACGAGAACCAATGCTGGTCACACTATTAGGAATACTGACAGATGTCAGGCCAGAACATCCTTGAAAAGCACGTTCACTGATACTTGTCACGCCTTCTGGAATCACTAAATCTGTAATTTCGGTACTTTCGTCACTATATAGGTGGTGAGCATAAGACAATGGATTGGAAAAATCATCATTAAACGTGATATTGCACCACGCGGCAATATCTGAAACAATTAATTTCTTAAGGCCACTACAGTACCAGAAAGCATCTCCACCAATGCTCGTCACGCTGTTGGGAATCGTGATGGAGTTCAGGCCATAACAATAATAAAAAGCATTTTCACTGATACTTGTCACGCCTTCTGGAATCACTAAATCTTTGATTTCGGTACTTTCGTCACTATATAGGTGGTGAGCATAATACAATGGATTTGAAGTAGATTCTTCAAAAGTTATATTGCACCACGCGGCAATGTCTGAGACAATTACCTTCGTAAGACTGGAACAATCACGAAAAGCGCCCCCGCCAATGGTCGTCACACTGTTGGGAATCGTGATGGAGGTCAGGCTGCTGCAGTCATCAAAGGCCAGATTACCAATATTGGTCACACTATTAGGAATACTGACAGATGTCAGGCCAGAACAACCAGAAAAAGCACTATTGCCAATACTGGTGACACTATTCGGAATACTGACAGATGTCAGGTCAGAACATCCATTAAAAGAACAAAAGCCAATGCTGGTCACACCTTCAGGAATCACTAAATCTTTGATTTCTGTACTTTCGTCACTATAAAGGTGATGAGCACAAGTTAAGGGATTTGAACTAGAATATTCAAAAGTTATATTGCACCACGCGGCAATATCTGAGACAATTACTTTCGTAAGGCCAGAACATTCTAGAAAAGCGCTCCTACCAATGCTCGTCACACTGTTGGGAATATTAATGGATGTCAGGCCAGAACATCCATTAAAAGCACAAAAGCCAATACTGGTCACACCTTCAGGAATCACTAAATCTTTGATTTCTGTACTTTCGTCACTATAAAGGTGATGAGCTACAGACAATGGATTTGAACTATAATCTCCAAAAGTGATATTGCACCACGCGGCAATATCTGAAACAATTACTTTTGTGAGACTAGTACAGTTACCAAAAGCAGATTCACCTATGCTAGTCAAGCTGTTGGGTATACTAACGTATGTCAGACCGGAACAATACGAGAAAGCCCATTCTCCGATGGTCGTCACGCTGTTGGGAATCGTGATGGAGGCCAGGCCGGAACAGCGGCAAAAAGCATCATTCCCAATGCTCGTCACGCTGTTGGGTATATTAACGTATGTCAGGCCGGAACAATACACAAAAGCACGCCTACCAATGCTGGTCACACTATTCGGAATGCTAACGGATGTCAGGCTAGAACAATGATAAAAAGCATCATTGCCTATGCTGGTCAACCCAGTAAAATACTGCAACTCTTCGAACGATGTAATCTCCGTGTTGCCCTTGAATACCTCACCAAGCTCAGTCACAGCGGCTGCCTCTGCCTCACTCAACTCTCCATCGTCGTCCGTGTCCCAGTTAGCAACGCAGATTGCCTTCACGTTGGCATCGGCAAAGGTGATATTTTCATTAGCATTTGCGTACACTAATACGCAAAGCAAAATCAAAATTGTTAAAACTTTCTTCATTATATAATCTTATTAAATTGTTGTTTTCCCAGAAATTTGTTCACTTTATTTACGTCAGAAATAATGCCATTTATTACATCTTTGACGGCCGCTCCTTCTGTCAGTTTTACATACTGATAGATAAATGTTTGGCCATACTGGTTGTAAGCTCTATTTTCGCCTTGCTTTGTTTTGCGTGTTTTAGGCAAAACAAAACACGACTCTTTGAAGGGGTATTTGCTATTGTTTGGATTATTATTCAATGGATTTAAGAATTCGTTCACGATAGCATCAACATGTGAGCTATATTTTTTTGCGACAGGATTATTATTTGCAAGTCTCAACTTAATATCATTGACGAATGTTATTCCGTCTTTGTCAAGAGTCTCCACACAATGTCTATATGACTCTCCCTGTAACTGTATGACGAACATGAAATTCCCCTCTATTCTTATCTTTATGTCAAGTAGTCCGATAGAGCGCGTCATGCCGTAATTGACGTAGATGCCTGAATCCTTTGGATTATTGGGATTGGTAATTTGATTATTAGTGAAAAGTTTGGCATTTAGTCTATTTTGCAATTCACCTGCTAATCTAGAATACAAGACTTTCTTTCGCATATCTTCAATACGAAGAGATTTCTCTTCATTGGGAGCATTAACAAACTGCTTAATATATGACATATTTACATCATACTTCCATGAGAGCTGCTTCTCGTGAAGAGAGAGAATGCACATACTATAGTCCTCTAAAAGGAGACGGTGATATACATCGGTAATTGATGGAAGCACAGAGATAATAGCAAGTGACAGCTCTTGGTAATTCTTGATTATCCAACCACTACCCTCAATGTATTCTCTATTAGGCAAGTCTGTTGTCAACGATAGAAGCAACAGTTTCGCATTCTGCGTATTTACCTTGTCCTTGTATTCATTTAATTGGTCTGTATGTGGAATGCTCTTTACCTTATTTTCAACAATCAGCAAACATTCTTCTTTATTACCATTTTTCGCATATACGGAAAGGTCAAAATGATTCTTCTCGCGGTATGTCACCCATTCTTTGTCTTTCCATGAACAAGTCTCAACATTTAAATCGTTTAGAATCTTCAAAAACAACTGAGGATAAGACAGACTAATCCAATACAACATATTGCTATGGAACAACTCTTTAGAGGCCATAGACAAATTGAACATCGGCGATAAGGTTAGTACATTACACATAGTTTCTTGTCAATAGGTTTTTACTTTACATCACGACAGAAGCACTGGACTTCCTTTGTCAGTTGTTGTTGAGCACAACGCTGGAGCCCTTAGACGCTCTTTAGTCTTTGGCCCCTCCATTCTGTCTAAATTCTCAATTTCAACCTCTTATTTCTCATAGTCCTCGTCATCATCCCAGTCATTGGCGCGACGGGAGGCGGGATCCAGCTCGCCCTCCTCGTCGACGCCGCCATACTTGATGGGCGTCTCCTGAGGCAGGCTACTGACAATAGCGTTGCTGTTGGCATTCATCACCGTCAAGCGGACAGACACCGTCTGAACCACAGGCTTCATATAAGTCTTCTTCATAGCTCTGTCCTCCCTTTACTTTATGACCACTTTTTTACCGTTCTGAATGTACAGTCCCTTCTTTACGGGCGCCTCCACACGCTGGCCTTTGAGATTGTAATAAGACTTCAATTCTTCAACTCTTGAACTCTTCAATTCTTTCACGTCCGTCGTTTCCTCGAACGACAAGGCAATTCGCGAACTGGCATTGGAGACATCCGCCAACACCACGGGCAGCGTGAAGTAAGCGCGGAAGGCCTTCATCTTCGTCTTGCCCGTCGAGTAGTAGAACTTGTTGC
>JAEEGG010002641.1_pt1 | contig 45946 bp, 36 predicted proteins | sample 9134161 | NCBI WGS metagenome assembly JAEEGG01 (sample SAMN16246543, study PRJNA631951) | gut metagenome | biome: gut microbiome; feature: rumen; material: CR-attached | host: Bos | place: Iran: Karaj | collected 2018-10 | reverse complement strand
GGTTTCCGGCAAGTAGGGGGCGATTTCCTGATGGACGAATAGTACTCTTGTCTTGCTTGTCATGGGCTGTTTGTCTTGCTTAGAAACTACAAAATTACGCATTTTTTTTGAAATAACGCAAGAAAAATTTCAAATTAATTGATTTACAATTTCTTGACAATGACTTGTGACTATGACCATGACCGCATTTACATTGAGATAGAGCGGTCATAGTCATAGTCATTAGTCATAGTCCCAACAATTCAACAATCAACACCTCAACAATCAACAATAATCCTTACCTTTGCCGAATCAAATGCTGCCTGCCATGGAACACGAACATTTTGAGAATCAAGAACATGAATGGGAATCCAACCTTAGAGTGACCGAAGGCGTAGAAGGTCCCATACAAGTCAACCCGAACGCTTTAGAACGTCTGAAACGCAACCAACAGCAGTTGATGCCTTTGGATTGGTATGTCGACGGCATCCTCAAGGGCGACCGCGTTGCGCTCAGCAAGGCCATCACCTTGGTGGAGAGCGCCCTGCCCAAACATCAAGACTTGGCGCAACAGATTATAGCGACCTGTCTACCGCATGCGGGAAAAGCGTTGCGACTGGGCATCACGGGCGTGCCAGGTGCGGGCAAGAGTACCTTCATTGAGGCGTTGGGCGTGCATCTCTGCAACAAAGGGCAGAAACTGGCGGTTCTCGCTATTGACCCGTCGAGCCAACGTTCCAAAGGCAGCATCTTGGGCGACAAGACTCGCATGGAGACGCTCTCCGTGCATCCCAATGCCTACATCCGTCCTTCGGCTTCAGCAGGCACTTTGGGCGGCGTGGCAAGAAAGACGCGTGAGACAATCATCCTTTGTGAAGCAGCGGGATATGATACAATTTTCGTGGAGACGGTGGGCGTAGGCCAGTCCGAGACAGCAGTGCATTCCATGGTCGATTTCTTCCTCCTTATATTAATCAGCGGTGCCGGTGACGAACTGCAAGGCATCAAGCGCGGCATCATGGAGATGGCCGACGGCATCGCCGTGAACAAGGCCGATGGCGACAATGTGATGCGCGCCAATCGTGCCGCTGCCGAATGCCGCAACGCACTGCACCTCTTCCCTTTGCCCGAATCGGGACAGGAGACCAAGGTGCTGACCTGCTCCGCCTTGACGGGTTTCCAAATTGACGAGGTGTGGCAGATGGTCGCCGACCACGTGCAAGCCATCCGCGACAACGGCTACCTTTATAAGAAACGCGCCCAACAAGACGTGCAAATGATGTACGACTCGATGGACAGCGCCTTGAAAAACGATTTCTACCAGAACCAACTCGTTGCCGACCTGCTACCTTTGGTCGAAAACGACGTGCGCGGCCAAAGGATGAGCGCATATATTGGGGCGCAGAAGTTGCTGGATGCTTATTTTAATATGCTGAAGAGATAAAGTATAATGATGCTTATTCAAGGTGTCATCTTTTTTACATCTTTACCATTTCACCTTGCGTATAAGTGATTTTTTGGGTTGTATCGCAACCTATTTTATAAAGAAATTCCTTTACTTGCGGACATAATTCTCGAATATTTGATTCTCCTGAAACCGTTTTTACAGCAACAGTGTAGACATATAATGGAATAGTTACCGTGTCTTGAGTTTGGGCATCATAAACCACAGGAGTCAGGGGAATACTAGGGATTCCTTTTTCATTTTGATAATTATATAGTTCGTTGCCCAAAAGAATATGTTTTGACTTTCCTTGAGCACCGGTATCATAAAAAGATAGAGTAAAGACATTTCGCCCTTTTTTCTTTAAACTATTTAAACTATCAAGATCATAATTACAATTTAATAGAACTTGATGATAAGCGTTATATGTTCCACTATGATCCGATGTAGTATGGACCGCATAAGACGGATCGTCCAATAGTTCCCGTAATTCTTCTAGACAAATGCTTTTCCCTTTAAAATCACCTTTGATTTGAACCATCAATGGTATTTCTCCCACTTGATACTCTACTATAGTACTACTCTTTAACAAAGCAACATGAAGCGAATCGTCAAGTTTCTCTGCCGAGAGGACTATGGGCCAATATTGACGTCTGTTTCCGTCCTCAGTGATTTCATCCCATAGAAGCGACCAAGCTTCAGCTGAAGGAAGATGAATATATTTTGAGGGATAGTGCTTATAATTGTTCACGTCAATTTTCTTATAATTGGCCAAATATTTCTGAACCGTTCCGCCACCAGCAAAGACAATGCAACCTTTTCCATATTGCTCTATAATCCTTGATAAATCTTGTTGTTTTACAATGGCACCCAAAAGTGCAACAAACGCAATAAAAAGCACGCACAGCACTGGGATCAATACCCATCGCATTATTCTTTTAACTCTTTCGTAACTATACCTTGGAGATTTCTTGATTTTTACTTCACCACCCTTATCTGAATCTGGGTTGATCATTTTATATATAGAAAATCTTTCGTCCGTTGGAAAGTCGATTACTTCCGTCCATGGATAATCTTGCGATCCGACAAATCTGAAACCATGTTGCAACAAGGCTGTTTTAATGTCTCGCTTTTTTTTAAACACCTTGTCAACATTCAACAGCAAAACATTCTTTTTGCATATTTCACCCGCCTCAATGCCTTTATCTATCAAATACACCTCTTTTGCAAAATTATATCCATCTCCATTTTCGTCCCCCAAACTGCTTTCTGTTTCTTCAATGGTTAAATATGGGTATTTATTAATCGTTTCAATAGAATCCTTTGTAACTAAGATGATATAATAACGGCTCTTGTTCTCTTGGATGACTTTAAAAGCATCCTCTGTATTATTACAATAAAAGAACACTTTGAAACCTTCTAGTTGAAATGCTTGTGTTATAGACCTAGCAAGTGGTATGCTATGTGTTTCTGAATCTTCAGACAAATGTCTATATGAAACAAAAACATCATATTCATAATTAGTCATTTTAGGACCTTTGCCGCATTTTGACTGGTTTTGTGTTTCTTTTTTCATGACATTTTGTTTTTCGCAACAAAAATAAAAAAAAGATACAATTTATTCCATCCCACGCAATATAATATTAAACACTTCGTTATTCGGTAAATTATACTAATATGGAAAACGACAAAAAAGAAAAAGAAAAGGAAAATAACGAACAGAAAAAAAAGGTCGACGAAAAACCCTTTCATTACAGACATGCAAGAGCGAACATTGCGGTCGATATGGTGGTTTTTGGTGTGCTGCCTGAAAAAGATGAGTTGCATGTGTTTGTGCAAAGGGATAAAAAAGAATTCAAATGGAGTTTGCCAGGAAGGTTTATGCATTGTGGCATAAGTTATGACAACGAGGTTGCACCCGATGACAATTGGACTTTGGAGCAGACCAGAGAGGCCGCACTTCACATGTCATGGCCTATAAAAACAATCCACGACGATAAAGTTTTGAGACCTTCGGAAGACTACACAATAAAACTAAATGACGATCTCATCTGTCAACTCGACGCCATGTCGGTGGTGAACCGAGATTCTAGACCAGAAAGAGTTAGAGTTGTTTCGATTCCTTATTTAACTCTAGTAAGAGTCCAAAAAGACGAAATGCCTTCGAAAGTTCTTGATGAAGACGCGGAGGTTGCTCGATGGCTGCCTCTATCGGAGTTGATCAATGAAGATGGGACTCGAGGCAAAACCGAACTAGACCATGACCATTTTGAAATACTGTCAAATGGACTAAAGCGCCTGTTCCAAGAGGCAAGAACCCGACCTGTGGGAATGGGCATGCTTCCATCGGAATTTGACATATCCCACCTTATTCATATATATAATGCAATCTTGAAAGCGATGGGAGTTTCCGTAGATAGGTCGAATTTACGAAAACTACTATTAGAAAGAGGAGTGATAAAGGAAACCAACAACGAGAGTGCACCTGGAAAAACAGGAACCGCATATCAGTTTGTTGTTGAAAAGTATGATGAATACAAGAAATATCTCAACTTTGGATTCAACCAGAACCAAAGAAAACCAAAGAGCAAATAATACCCAAACAATAGGTTGAATACACCAAATTGTTTTACAAGTCCGCTTTTTTAGCGGACTTTTTTACTATACAAACCATGGTTTTTAGGGATTGTTTGAAGTAGATTTGCTGGTCAATTGGGCCATTCCATCCTAATTTTAACCAACTTATAGAAAAATTATAACAAATTATATAACTGAATATCAGTTATATAGAAAAAATTTTTGATTTTTTTGAAAATTTTTCGCACAAACTTGCTTTTTGTATTGGGTACTTTTGTATTTTTGCTGCGTAGTTTTAACCTAGTTAATATGTATTATATACTACATGAGATTTGACAGACGATAAACACAATAGCAAAACCACAATTATTAACAACAAAAAACAAGAAAGCGATGAAAACACTCAGAACACTCTTATTATTGATGTTTGCCATCATGTTTGGCGAACCGACTCATGCAGATAGTTTCTGCTTCAGAAAAGAAAAAGACGCATGGCGTATTCTAATCGAAGTACTTGACTCGCATCAAGTAAACACCACTGGAATCAATGTCACCACCCGCTTGGATCAAGTTTTATGGGACAACAATAAATGGTATGAGTGGGACGGCATTATACATGACTTGACTAAGGCCTATCGGGTACGAAAACCCGTCACCATAGAGCCCGATGCTATGCTAGGGGAAATAGTCAGCGCATACATGGAGGTAAAACATTCCAAAAAGAAAGGCGAGAAACACGACTATCTCGTGGTATGCTACAGCCCTTCCCTTTATGACCTTCTCTCTTTTATGGCACAATATCCTAATTCCAAGCACTTTAAAGAATTGGAGTTGAAGAGCGCTTGTGTCATGCAAAACAATTCGTGGCAGATGTGCCTCGACGATAACGAACGCTATACAGTTTATCAGCAATATGGTGTTAGTTATTGCCCATACGAGGGTTTCCACTCCCTAGCGGACCAAAACAACCAGTGCCGAAAAGCGGTGAAGGATTGGATCGTTCTCTTGATGGACCAACCTGTAAATCATGATTGCGATTGCGACCTCTATGCGTCCTTTATTCTAGACCATTCAAGTGCCCTCTGCGGTTTGAATTGGGCGGTTTTTGACAGCCTAAGCGCTTGTCGGCAAAGGAATGCTTGGCGCAATGCATGTGAACAACATAGCATTGATGGTTATCAAGATTTTGTGTTGGAATATCCAGACAGCAGAGAGGCAAAAAAAGCCATCCGAATAATTGAAGACATGACCGCTTGGCAGGTGGCGGTTGATGACAATACTCATGCCAGCTATAGCAAGTACTATACAAATTATCCAGATGGGGATAGCGTCGTTGCGGCAGCCAATAAACTAAAGCAAATTGAAGAAGAAGCATGGCAAAAAGCCTGTAGAAAAAATACGATTGGGTCGTATGAGCAATTTATAGCTCAATACCCTCAAGGTTACTACTATGAAACGGCCTTAAACCGCCAGATTGAAATGGAAATAATGAAGTTCAACGCCAAAGGAAAGGGAAGTATCGACAAACTACGACTCGTTGGTATCAGTTCTCGGTCGGGTTATGGATTGATATGCTTTGGAAATGTTGGCCATAACTACGACATCACGGTACTATTGCAAGGCAAGACGCCCATCAAGGTCACCATGAAACATGGGCAAGAACAATGGATTTGGGTAAAAAACGGCGAATACAAAATCTATGTTACTTCAAGCAATGGTAGCGAATGGAAGGAGAATGGTCATGGAACTGTAACGGTTGAAGACGGAGTCTATTATAATTCATGGTTTTCATGGACATCCAATATTAACTATACCGATGAAGTAACAGAGGAATTATACACGGACAAAGAAGCTTTATACAGGATAACCAATGAAGTTAGACAACGAATTTATAATGAGATGGAAAAGTTCGAAGAACTAGAAATAGGTGTCCAAAAAAAGATGTTGATAAACTGTTTCAGACAAATTTTGGAGAGAGAAAGCGACAAGGAGGAATTCGGAAAACTATGCAAGGATTTGGAAAACGACGCGAATGTTGTTCTCCTCGTACAACTTATTATGTCAGGCCAACAAAATGCAATGTATCAATAAATAATGCACTAATTTCAAATGTCAAACCATAAAAACTCTAAGAACATGAAAAACATTAAACAACTCATCCTGATTAGCCTGCTTGCTGCTTTCAGCCATTCACAGGCATGCACCAGTTTCATGGTTACCAAAGGTGCCAGCGCTGACGGTTCCAACATGATTAGCTACTGCGCCGACTCGTATGTTCGTTACGGCGTGCTTTACTACACTCCTGCCGCTGACTGGCCAGCTGGCAGCATGCGTGTGTGCTACGACCGAGGCACTAATGCCCCACGCGGTTGTGTGCCGCAACCCCAACACACCTATCAGGTAGTCGGATATATCAATGAATACCAAGTTGCTCTAGGCGAAAGCACCTTCGGAGGTCGCGAGGAACTCATCGACCCCTCAGGTATTGTTGACTATGGAAGCCTAATGTTCATCGCTCTCGAACGTAGCAAGTCGGCCCGTGAAGCCATCAAAATTATGGCCGACCTCGTGGAAGAATACGGCTATGGTTCTGACGGAGAGTCATTCAGCATTTGCGACACCGAAGAAGTATGGTATATGGAAATGATGCCAAAGGGTTACACACCGCAAGTGACCAAGAACGGCGACACCATCAACGCTGATCGCGGAGCAGTATGGGTGGCCATCCGTATCCCCGACGGCTACGTGAGCGGACATGCCAACGCAGCCCGCATCACCACCTTCCCCTTGCGCAACGGCAAGACTTCCATTACTGACAAAGACTGGAAAAAACTCTACAACAAAGAAGTCGAGGTTATCTACAAAAACGACATCATTGAATTCGCCCGCCGAAAGGGATACTACAATGGCAAGGACAAGGATTTCGACTTTAGTGCCGCCTATGCCCCTGTCGATTTCTTCGCAACCCGAATCTGCGACCTGCGCGTGTGGACCATGTTCAATAAAGTGTGCGATGGCATGGACGAATATTGGGACTATGCCACAGGAAAAGACCTTGCCCATCGTATGCCCTTGTACGTAAAACCCAAGCAAAAGGTGAGCCTAAGTGACATGATGGCTTTTTACCGCGACCACTTTCAAGGCACAGAGTTGGACAAGACCCTCGACTTAGGCGGCGGTCCTTTCAACTGCCCCACTCGATTCGACCCAATATTTTGGGAATATGAAGGCAAGGAATACCAAAATGAAAGAAGCATCGAGGTGGCGAATACAGGATTATCTTTCGTCTCTCAAAGCCGTTCGTGGTTGCCCAATCCCATCGGTGGCATCATTTGGTTTGGTGTCGACGATACCAACTCCAGCGTCTTCACGCCATTCTATTGCTCCATCACAGAAGTGCCCATTGAATACAGCGAGGACAATGGAGATATGCTAACCTACAGCGACAATGCCGCCTTCTGGGTCTTCAACCGATTGGCTCACTTCAAGTACCTATTCTACAACCGAGTCATCGGCGACATCCAAACCGCACAGAACGAGTTGGAAAGTGGTTATCAAGAACAAGTCAAAACAGTCGACCGACAGGCCGCAAGTCTCTACGCTCAAGACCCTCAAAAGGCCATCAAATACCTCACCAACTTTTCCAATGAAGCCGGCCATAACACCGTTGCCAAATGGAAAGAATTGGATAAATATCTATTGGTGAAATACTTGGATGGCAGTATAAAGCAAGAGGAAAATGGCCAGCTAAAATACAACGGATACGGTTATCCCGCCAAATCTGAGCAACCAGGCTATCCAGATTCTTGGAAAAAAGCCTTGATCGACGAAACAGGGGATTTGCACAAAAAGTTGTAAAAACCCTTGATACAAATTCCGATCAAACACTTGATTAATAACACTTTATTATAAACATATACATAGGAGATTACATTATGAAAAAACTCACTTTAATCATCGCAATTATGGCCATAATAGGCATGGCCAATGCACAACTCGCAAACTTCTTTGAGAAAAATCGCACCAAGTTCGCGTCGCAACTTCCTTCCAAGTCTATCGCTATCTTCGTAGCAAACGAGTCGATGCCGCGCAATGGCGATGAATTTTACCCATTTCGTCAACAGTCTGACTTCTACTATCTTACTGGCATTGAGGAAGAAAACGCTCTACTGCTCATTGCCCCCGACTATCCCGATGAAAGTTACCGTGAAATCCTTTTCATCGAGCCCTACAACGAGTCGAAGGCCATATACCTAGGCGAGATGCTCGACAATGCCCATGCTACCAAAAAATCAGGCATCAAGACCGTGATGAGCAGCGATTCTTTCTACGCAACGCTAAACACCATGGCCTACTCCGGCTACTGCGAAACCATCTTTCTCAACACCTATGAGTACCCCAAATACGAATGTGGCGTGAAGACTATTCAACAGCGTTTCAACAATGATATCCAGGAGCGCTATCCCCTGCATAACTATGGCCGTACAGCACCAATACTCAACACCATGCGCTTAGTAAAATCGGAAGAAGAGATTGAACTCATACAACATGCTTGCAACATCACCGAAGAGGCCTTCCGTCGCTGTATGACTACTGTGAAACCCGGCATGTACGAGTACCAGATGCAGGCCGAGTTAGAATATGTCTTCAAATACAACAATGCCAACGGCAATGCCTTTGCCCCTATCGTTGCTTCAGGCAAAAACGCTTGCAGCCTGCATTATTCGAAAAACCAGGCTGTACTCAACGATGGCGACCTTCTTCTCTTCGATATAGGTTGCGAATATAAGAACTACTCCTCTGACTTAAGTCGCACCATCCCGATTAATGGGAAGTTCACAAAGCGTCAACGAGAGTGTTATGAAGCCGTTCTTCGTGTGATGAAGGAGGTGGAGCAACTCTATGTTCCAGGCAGCACCATCAACGATATCAATGTGGCTACTCGACGGTTGATGGAACAGGAAATGATAGGACTGGGACTATTTACCGCTGAAGATGTCAAAAACCAAGACCCCGACCATCCACTGGTCAGAAAATACTTGACACACGGCGTAGTCCATCACATGGGTCTTGATACACACGACAACCTCGATGCCTTTACCCCCTTTGAACCGGGCATGGTACTTACCCTTGAACCGGGCATCTACATTCCTAAGGAGAATATAGGCATCCGCATCGAGAACGATTTGCTCATCACAAAGGGTAAGCCTATCAATTTGTGCGAAAACCTTCCCATAGAAGTGGAAGAAATAGAAGCGATAATGCGGAAATAGAAAAACAACAAACAACAATAATTATGGAAGCCATTTTTTTACTTGTAGCAATAATTGAATGGGGGATATGTTTGCTCATTATTATATCCATTTTTATTTACTGCGTTTATAACTCATTCAAAGAAAACAGCCTCTCACATTTCTTTGCAGGGATCCTGTGGATTCTAATATTTGGCAGTGTCCCTGCTTGGGGGTTATATATAACCACTAAAAAGTATGGATCAAAACCTGAACCAACAAAGACATTTCAGACTTGCATAGACGGGGAATTGCGTTTGTTGTATCAGGACACTATCCACCTATGCAATCCTACAGATAAGCAATCAACATGTTTCACTGCACTGATGTCAAATGTCGAGATTTCACAGAAGGACACCTGCATAATCTGTTTGAGACCATTCCTTGCCCACAACACACAGGCAGAACATAGATACTATGAAGCAATGTCTTATATGAGTGAATCTATAATCTATTGTTGTAATTTCAACAGTGTCAATTCAATAGGATCGGACAACAAATGTTCGCATGGAATCAATCCCTTTAAGATATACGTGGATAATATCACAAAGGGTAGGATGCACTCCAAAAAAACCTTTTTGTACTTTTGCACCTCAGAATCATTTTCAATTTACGCAAATAAAAACAAACTACCATGAATAAACATAGAGTTTTTATCATCACGCTGTTTCTGTTGTTATGTAGCAGCATCTTTGCCCAACAAGACCTCTATCTTAGCAAGATTACAATCTTGAGCAGACACGGCGTCAGGGCTCCTTTGGAACAATACCTCAACTCTCTCGATGAGATGACTGGCAAGGGGCGTCATTGGACAAGATGGTCGGTACCAGGCAGTTATCTTACATTGAGAGGAGGCGCCTTGGAAACATTGTTTGGGGAATACTATCGCTTGTGGCTAGATAATGAGAACTTTGTGTTAGACAGCGCAGACATTTATTTCGGCGCAAGCTCGAAACAGCGCACCATTGCAACCGCTCGTGCGTTTGCTGCGGGCATGCTGCCGTTGACAACTGTTCCCGTGGATTACAAAGTGGATGAAAACGGAAAGGTGGGCTATTTGGATCAAGACTACCTTCCTTTGTTGAACGATCGATGCTCAAAAGAGGGAGCATTCGACATCAAGGCATTCCAAGAAGAGGCTTATCGCGAATTAGGTGAACTGCAAGCTCCTTCTTATGCATTTTTGGAGAAGATGCTTCGAATGAAACACTCCGAATATGCCCGCAAACGCGGCACCGGGCACTTCGATCCTTATGTTGGGATCCGTCTCGACTTCTATGACAAGAATGGGAAAAACTTAGAACCCACAATGCTAGGTGGCTTGAGGGATGCCAACATGGCCAGCGACGCCTTCATCTTACAATACTACGAGATGGAAAACGCTAAAGACGCAGCTTTCGGACGTAGACTCTGCTTCAACGATTGGAAAAAACTAGCTTACATTAAGGACTATTATGGCGACCTTCTTTTCACTGCTCCCATCATTTCGGTCAATATCAGCCACTGCATGTTGAAAAGGATTCAGGCGGAAATGCTTCCTGAAGGGCACAAGTTCGCTTTTCTCTGCTCCCACGACTCAATGATTGCCGCCGTGCTGGCCGCTTTGAGAGTTACTCCATACGAATTGCCAAACACTATTGAAACCAAGACTCCCATCGGTTCACAACTAGTGCTTGAGCAATGGATTGATGTATCCAATTCTAATCCTAAGAGATATATCAGGGCACGACTAATGTACCAAAGTTCCGAACAGATTCGTGGGCTGAAACCGATGGATTTAGAGAATCCACCAATGTCGTATGAACTCGACTTCATCGGTCTTGAGAAGACTCCAAATGGAATGTATGATTACGACGACTTTATGCGCCATCTTCAAAACAGCATTGAAGCCTACAATGCTTCTGCTCGCGGACAGCATCCTTGGGAACAATGATGTAATCAAACCCCATTATATGGTTTAGCAACTTGTTTAAAGATTTACAAACATGTCAGCAAAATCCGGAATAGGCTTTCGCCTTCTCCTCATCCCCCATTTGGGTATATAATTCATATAGGTTGCGGCCGACCTCCTCGCGAACATGCAGCTCCGCCTCGGTTAGCGGACCTTCGCCTAGTTTTTCAATCACACGCTCGTATTCCGCTATCAATTCAGGGCCTTCTTCGCCGTTCGACTCCATCGTTTTGGCGTTGTTGAAGGCAATCATCCAGTCTCTTAGTGCCATAATTCTCGCTTTTGTTTGCGCAAAAGTAGCGAAAAACAGCGTAATCAAAGGAAAAAACAGCATTTATTCTTCTTTTGGACAACGATGACGGAATAATTCTTATCTTTGCGCAAAATCTCGGGCTAGATACTGGGGAGTCACATCCCTAACGCCCTTTAACGTCATGGCGGAGAAGCATCCGCCATCTCCCATACACGAAGACGATACCTTTCGCTTGGGAGATTGCGGTTCAAGCCCGCAATGACGATTTAGGGGGCGGTTTTTATCCCGAGTCAAACTATTGAATTTTTGAATTTTGAATTTTAAATCTTTAAATCAATAAATCGAAATGGACCAAAGAATTGCCATGAACCCCAATCTTCTGGTGCAGTACCTTCAAAAACCTGCAGCAGAGTTCACTCGCGCTGACATCATCCGTTATTGCGAGGAAAACCAAATCGAATTCGTCAACTTTCATTATTGTGGCTGGGACGGAAAACTGAAGACCTTGAACTTCGTTATCCACAGTCTCGAACACCTCGAGAACATCCTTACCGCCGGTGAGCGCGTCGACGGTTCGAGCCTCTTCCCCTTCATCGAAGCCGGTAAGAGCGACCTCTATGTGGTGCCGAAGTACCGCACAGCCTTCCGGAACCCCTTCACAGAGACGCCCACCTTGGACATCCTCTGCTCGTTCTACAACCGCGACGGCGAGCCCTTTGAGAGCTCTCCTGAGCACATCCTACACAAGGCCCACGAAGTGTTCAAGAAGACCACAGGCTTGCAGATGGAGACCATGGGCGAGTTGGAATACTATATCATCGCCGATGACGAGGAAATCTACGAAGTACCTGACCAAAAGGGTTATCACGAAAGTGCCCCGTTCAACAAGTTCACCGAATACCGCGTTGAGGCCATGCGCCTTATTGCCCAGGCTGGCGGCTTGATCAAGTATGGTCACTCCGAAGTGGGCAACTTTACCCTCGACGGTAAAATCTACGAACAGAACGAAATCGAGTTCCTGCCCACCAACATCGAAGATGCCGCTGACCAACTCGTGGTCGCCAAGTGGATTATGCGCCAACTGGCCTACGAATACGGCGTCACCCTGACCTTTGCCCCGAAGATCACCGTGGGCAAAGCCGGCTCGGGCATGCACGTGCACTGCAAGTTCACCAAAGACGGCAAGAGCGTCATGGTCAACAAGGGCGAACTCAGCGACTACGGCAAGAAAGCCATCGCCGGTTACATGGACGCCGGCACCTCGCTGCCTGCCTTTGGCAACCCCAACCCGCTGTCGTTCCTCCGCCTGGTGCCTCATCAAGAAGCCCCAACCTCGCTGTGCTGGTCCTACTCCAACCGCAGCGCCTTGGTGCGTGTGCCTCTGGGCTGGATCAACAACGGCAAAGACATGGCTGCCAGCGCCAACCCGCTTGAGAAGAAGTCGAACAAGGACTTCAGCAGCAAGCAGACCTTCGAATGGCGTGCCTCCGACGGTTGCGCCGACATGTACCTGCTGATGGCCGCCCTCTGCGCCGCCGCGCGCCATGGCTTCGAGATGCCCAACGCCCTCGAAGTGGCCGAGAAGACCTACGTCGGCCTGGGTGTCAACATCCACGATGCAAAGAACAAGAAGGTGCAAGAGAGTCTCGAGCAACTGCCCGACAGCTGCGTCGCCGCTGCCAAGGAACTCAAGAAAGACCGCAAGATCTACACTGAGAAGGGCGTGTTCTCCGATGCCATCATCGACTATATGATCAAATACCTCACCGATTTCAACGATGCCAACCTCCGCAAGGAGCTGGGCAACGACACCGAGAAGATCATGAAATTGGTGAAGGAAAACATTCACGTGGGATAATCAATTCAACGATTGTGGTAGAGACGTAGCTAGCTACGTCTCTACTGCATTAATGAAAACCATTCTTCAAAAATGACAATAAAAAAACTCTGTTTTGCTTTAAGTATCCTAGCATTACTAGGCATTTCAAGCTGCATCAAGGAGTATAGCATTCTGTTGTCATCGCAAGACCTTCGTTTTGGATTGACCCCCGAAACCCAGACTCTCGTCATTAAAGCCAACTGCAAATGGTCTATCACAAAAAACGACAATGCGGATTGGTACACCATTTCGCCCATGTCGGGCAAGGCCAACGATAGCATTGTCACCATTACCGTGAATGATTTCAGCCAAGGCGACTTCCGCGGTTCTTCATTTATTGTTAACTCGCCAGGAAGTCATGTCCGCCGCAGGGTTTTCATCAGTCAAAACAAGCTTGATTTTGATGGTTTGGTCAATAAGGTGTTTGGTTTGACCACCGTAGAACACTGGAATACAGACTACTATGGACAAATCATCGAGGACGAGTATGATCTTGATGAGTATGACCCATACGATACGACAAGAGGTCAACGGATGTATTTCTTAGAGAATGGTCAGGGCATACAACGCCGCGTTCGTGAACTTGACGACAGCGTCTTTTATTATTCTTTCGAGTATAACTATGACAGCGATAGTAGCATATTCCATATCGTGTTTCATTTAGAAGATGGAGGTCTTGAGCCATACGATCCTGAAGTGTTGTGTGCTTCCGACTCACTTTTTCGCATCTTCCACGAATACAAACCCGATTGGTGGGAGCGTGCCGACATGCGCAAGGTAGGGACGATTACTCCTGAAGAAAGATCATTGTTGATGCGTTCTGTTAATAAACGTAAGGGCGGAACTGGAATTTTCCTGTAATTAATCATCGGAGAATTGGCAAACATACCATCTCTACCATTCAAAGGAGAAAATGCCATGAAAAAGGACAAGATATTCTATTGGAAGTTTTGCCTTTGGTGTGGCATTTTCATTTGGTTTGCCATCAACCTGCTGCAAGGCATCTTCACTGAGATACAAGAGGACGAAGCTTATTACGCACTCTATGGCGAGCACCTTGCATGGGGGTATTATGACCACCCGCCCATGGTGGGACTGATGACCTTTTTGAGTAGCATTTTCTTTTCGGGCACTTTGGGCGTAAGGTTCTTTACGATTCTTGCGTCTTGTTTGTCGCTGTGGGTGATGTGGGAGATTGCGCAGGTCCCTGAGCCTGTCGAAGGACCGTCTAAAATTCAGGAGATTGCGGATCAAGTCCGCAATGACGCCAAGAAAAAAAAGCCTGTTCTTTTCTTTGTTTTGGCGTTTTCTATTATCATGTTCAACATCTACGGCTTTGTCACTACCCCCGATGCGTGCTTGATTCTGTTTTCCGCCCTGTTTTTGATGATTTATCAGCGATATCTGGAAAACAAGTCTTGGAAAAACGCGCTACTGATGGGCCTATTCATGGCCATGATGATTTACAGCAAATATCACGCATTTCTATTATTGGGTTTGGTTGTGCTGTCCAACCTCAAACTGCTGAAAGACGGTAAATTCTGGGTGACCTGCCTCTTAGCTTTGACTTTACTGACACCTCATATTCTTTGGCAAGTTAACAATGATTTCCCAAGCTTCAGGTACCATTTAGCAGGGCGCAACGAGGCGTTTCGCTGGAGCTATTTCTTGGAGTATCTGCCCAACCAGTTGCTCATTTTTAATCCGTTTACGTTTGGGGCGGTGGTTCACGTATTATTCAAGCACAAACCCTGGATTGCTTCGTCGTGCCTCCTCGCAATGACGCACAAGCCCAACGCTCATGACCCTCAAAAAGAGATGTGTGACGTCATTGCGAGCAAAGCGAAGCAATCCAGAGCAAGAACTCCTCAAGAGGTATTTGAACGAGGCTTATGCTTCGTTATCATCGGGTTCTTTTTCTTCTTCTGGCTGATGGCTTTCAGGGGACACGTGGAACCGCATTGGACCATTGTGTGTGTCATCCCGATGGTGGTATTGGTTTATCGCAAAACCTTAGTAGATGAAAAACTAAACAAATACATCCAGCGATTCGTTTTGCCCTCGCTTCTTTTGGTTGTCGCTTTCCGAATCATTCTGTTGACTCCTTTGGCCGACCGTTTCGGCTATCACGGGAAAGAGAAATACTATAAATCTATTGAGCAAGTGGCGGGTGATAGTCCCGTAGTCTTCCAAGGTTCGTTCCAACAACCAGCCCTATACCATTATTTCACTGGCCAACCCAGTTCAACTTTGCGCACTTATTATGATCGCATGACACAGTATGATTTCTGGCAGTTCGACAAAGACTGGATTGGTGGCAAGGTGTTCATCTATGGCCATGTCAATGGACTATCAAAGACCTACCATCAAGGCAGCACCGAATTTGAAGGTTACCTCTGCAATGATTATTCCTCTGCTAACCGTTTGGTGACCACGTTTGAAATAACGAATGCCATACCGAGCGAAATCCCCGTTTTCCATCATGGCGACACCATTCGTGTTGATTTCTCCGTCTATAACCCCTGTGATGCACCCATCGATTTTCATCACAAAGATTTTGGCATGATCATCAAGGCACATTACCTGCCTGGCGACGAAATTAGTTATTGTGTCTATCAGGATATCAAGGAATTCGAACCCCTATCGACTTATCACGGGCAACTGTTTACTGTCGTTGGAGACCAAATTAGTTCAGGCAAACGCCAGTTCAATCTCGGCATCGGCGACCGTGTCTCTTCCTTTGTGACCAAAGAAAGCGGGATAACCATCAAGATTGAACCCTAAGCGCAGCGTTTTTCTCTTCTTGCTCGCGGATTTTTTGCCTAACTGTGTTTATGTCTGCCTGTTTCTTCTTTTTGTTGATCATTTGCTGCTCGCAACCAGCGATAGTTTCAAGAACAAAACGCAAGTTTTTGTCTTTTTCCAAGATAAAAGCATGAACGATGCCGTCGGACTGACGCAAACTGCGCATAATGGCCGTCTGGCGCTCCGCCGACAAGGTGTTTTGGATCAAGAGGAGGTAGTCGATGCGGGGGTTGAAGGTGTATAGCACACGCTCACGGCTAGTGAGACTGACAAGGTTGTAAACATTGTAGTTCTCGCCAGCGGTATAGTAGAAAAAAGCGTAGGGAACACCTTCAAAGACGAGGTCGTCATGACGCGCCAAGTCAACCGCCAGGGCCTTATTGACACTCCAAGCCAATTTGTAGTCAGGCAGACTCGCATTGATGCCAATGACAGTGGTATCGTCGAACGAAGGGATTTGTATCTTGTTGCTCTTGGGTTTCATGCCGCAAAGATATACAATTATTCTTAAAAAAACCACAAACAAAACAGGACAACCTTAAGACCGCAGCAAAACAAAAAAATGGCAGTCTTCCGCTATTCTGTAGGATTTAAAGTCTTATAGGTCTTTTCTGCAGCCATTTGTTCGGCACCACGAATGGATCGGAAAGTTGCGTCTCCGTAAGGCTGGTCATCAATGAAGACTTGTACATGAAACTCCTTCTTGTGACCATCGCCAACCTCCTCCAACATGCGGAACTCGAGGTGGCGCTTGTACTTTTGGGCCCATTCGAGGAGCTTGCTCTTAAAGTTAACATCGGTGTTTTGCAGTTCGTCGATGTCAATATGGACGCGGACGATGCGGTCGATGATGACGTTCTTGGCAAAGTCGTAACCCCTATCCAGGTAGATGGCGCCCATAAGGGCCTCGAAGGCGTTACCGCCCATCGAACGGGAGGTGTTGTTGCCGTTGTCGGGGGCATGGCGTATATATTCACCGAAACCGAGTTTCTCCGAGAGTCTGTTGAGCGACACGCGACTAACAATGCGCGAGCGCATCTCGGTGAGGAAACCTTCAGGCTGGGTGGGATAGGTGTGAAAAAGGTAGTCAGCCACAGCAGTGCCCAAAACGGCATCGCCCAGGTATTCCATACGTTCGTTGCTGACATGGTAGTTGCCTACGGTCTCGGCTGCCACCGACTTATGGGTAAAAGCCACGCGATAAAGCGCAATGTTCTTTGGGTAGAAACCAAAGATATTATGGATATACTCGTAGAGCGCTCGGTCTTGAGGGTCTTTTGGGCGAGAGAAAAAGGCCATCTTAAGATTCGTACTTTTTGAAAATCAAGGAGGCGTTTTGTCCGCCAAAGCCGAAAGAATTACTAAGGGCATAATGAAGGTCGCGTTTGCGCGCCGTGTTGAAAGTGAAGTCGAGGCGAGGGTCGATATTGGGATCGTCGTCGAAGTGGTTGATGGTGGGCGGTACGATGCCGTTTTTGAGGGCGAGCACGCTTGCAATGGCTTCCACTGCGCCAGCGCCGCCAAGGAGGTGACCTGTCATCGACTTAGTGGAGTTGATGCTGATATCATAGGCATGTTCGCCAAACACCTCTTTGATGGCGAGTGTCTCGGCAACGTCGCCCATCGGAGTGGATGTACCATGGGTGTTGATATGGTCGACGACTTCCGGAACAAGACCTGCGTTGCGCAAAGCACGTTGCATGCAGAGAGCACCACCGATGCCTTCGGGATGGGGTGCTGTGATATGGTAGGCGTCGGCAGAGGCGCCACCGCCTACGACTTCTGCATAAATCTTTGCACCGCGTTTGACGGCATGTTCATATTCCTCCAACACGAGACTGCCGGCACCTTCGCCCATAACGAAACCGTCGCGGTTGAGGTCGAAGGGGCGCGAGGCTGTCAGCGGGTCGTCATTGCGAGTCGAGAGCGCCTTCATTGCGTTGAAACCACCTACGCCGAGTTGACCTATAGCCGCTCCTGCGCCGCCTGCCACCACAGTGGTGCAAGTGCCATAACGGATGTGATTGAATGCATCAATGATGGCATGTGTAGAAGAGGCGCAAGCCGACACAGTGGCGTAGTTGGGACCACGGAAACCGTATTTAATGGAAATAACGCCACCAGGAATGTTGGCAATCATCTTGGTGATGAGGAAAGGACTAAAACGGGGCGTGAGGTCGGTTTGGGCATATTCCATCACCTCGTTGTACATGTGGTTAATGCCGCCGATGCCCGAAGTCATGATAACGCCGACATCGTCCAAGTCAGTGTTGTCAGCGTTGATGCCCGAGTCAGCGATAGCCTCATCGGCGGCGATGAGGGCAAACTGGGCAAACAAGTCGTATTTGCGTGCGGTCTTCTTGTCGAAGTAGTCATCGGGATTGTAGCCCTTCACTTCGCAAGCAAAGTGCGTCTTGTATAAAGCAGAATCGAAACGAGTAATCTCGCCAGCACCATTTTTGCCCTTCACAAGTCCTTCCCAGAAATCCTTGAGGGTGTTTCCAATGGGTGTGATGGCACCGAGGCCAGTGATGACTACACGTTTCGATTCCATGAATGATTTATTTTAAAAATCAGTTGTTTTCAGCACGCATCTTTTCGATGAGTTTCACAACGTCGCCAACAGTTTGGATGTTCTCCTGCTGGTCGTCCGGAATGGAGAGGTTGAAGCTCTTTTCGAATTCCATCATCAGTTCGACGGTGTCCAAAGAATCGGCACCGAGGTCGTTGGTGAAGCTGGCTTCCATAGTGACTTCCGAAGGATCCACGCCGAGTTTCTCAGCAATGATCGGAACGATTTCATTCAAAATTTCTTGCATAGTTTTCAAATTTTAAGTGAATAAATTAACTCGTTTTCGGCGGCAAAGGTACAACTTTTTTTTATAACGGCATATTTTTTCGGTTTTTTGGTCGGTTTCAAAATAAAAACATCCCAATTCAATTGAAACTTCGTAATTTTACCCCGTCAAACGAAACACCATGGAAACCACAGAGAAAAAACTCTTCCTATTGGATGCCTACGCCTTGATCTACAGGGCTTTCTTCGCCATGAGCAAGAACCCGCGCCTCAACTCGAAAGGCGTCAATACCTCAGCCGTTATGGGCTTCCTCAATTCGCTCTACGAGATCCTGCAAAAAGAGAAACCATCCCATATCGGCGTGGCCTTCGATGTGGCAGGCACCGCACAGCGACAGGCCGAATACGGTGAATACAAAGCCAACCGCGAGAAGATGCCCGATGACCTACGCGAGTCCATACCTTATATTATCAGACTCATCGAGGCCTTCAACATTCCCGTCTATGGCGTGGAAGGCTACGAGGCCGATGATGTTATCGGCACACTTGCAAAAAAAGCGGAGCAACAAGGTTTCACCACCTATATGATGACACCCGACAAAGACTTCGGGCAACTCGTCACCGACCGTATCCTTCTCTACAAACCTGCCAAATTCGGCGAACCTGCACAAGTGTGGGGACCCAAAGAGGTCTGCGAACGCTACGGCATCCAAGAGCCCAAACAACTCATCGACATCCTCGGCCTTTGGGGCGATGCCGCCGACAACATCCCGGGCATTCCGGGCATAGGCGAGAAAACTGCGGCCATTTTGGTGGGAAAATACGGCAGCGTGGAGAACCTCATTAACCATGCCGACGAACTGAAAGGCAAACAAAAGGAGAATGTCATCAACTTCGCTGAGCAAGGCCTGATGTCGAAGAACCTAGCCACCATCAACCTAGAGGTTCCTGTCGATTTCAACGAGGAAGAACTACGTGCCAAGGAACCCGATGTGCCAGCGCTAATGGCCCTTTTTGAGGAACTGGAGTTCAGGACCTTTGCCAAACGATTCTTGGAGGATTATAAAAGGAAACAATCCACTTTGGACGGCCCTTCGACAGGCTCAGGGACCTTAGCTTCCCCGTCATTGCGAGGAACGAAGCAATCCAGGGAAGCCTTAGAAACACAAAGTCCCAATTTGTTTTCCAACCCCACACCATCCGACGACTTCGACCTCTTCCACCAAGGTGGCGAGGGCGAATCGGATCTATTGGAATTCTCCGACAAGGACTCTGCCAAGACCGTTCAACATGATTACAAACTCGTCGAAACAGAAGAGGATATCAAGGCATTGGTGGAACTTTTAACCAAGCAAAAGCAATTCGTCTTCGACACCGAGACCACCAACATCGACGTCTATTCCGCTGAGTTAGTAGGCCTTTCCTTCGCCATCAAGGCGCACGAGGCGTGGTATTTGTCCATGCCAGTCGAACGCGAAGCGTGCCAGAAGAAGCTGGAGCTGCTACGCCCTTTGTTTGAAGACGATAGCATCATGAAGATAGGGCAAAACCTGAAATACGACATCTCTATGTTGGTGCAATATGGCATCAGCGTGAAAGGCAAGTTGTTCGACACCATGCTGGCCCATTACCTTATCGAGCCCGAGCAACGCCACAACATGGACTACCTCGCCGAGGTCTACCTCAACTACCTCACCATCCCCATCGAAGACCTTATCGGCAAGGGAAGAATTCAAAAGACCATGCGCGAGGTTCCCGTGGAATTAGTGAAGGAATATGCCGCCGAAGACGCCGACATCACGCTGCAACTCTACGAGAAGTTGCTGCCTCTGCTCAAGGAAAACGGCGTGGAGAAACTGTTTTATGAGATAGAGATGCCGCTCGTGCCCGTACTCAGTCGCATGGAGGCAAACGGCGTAAAAATTGACACGGAAAACCTGCAGCAAATCAGCGAAGAGTTTGGTGGTAAGATCCACAAAATCGAGGAAGAAATCTACGCCTTGGCAGGCATGCCTTTCAACATCGCCTCGCCGAAACAATTGGGCGAAGTCCTATTCGAGCGCCTACGCATCGACGAGAAGGCCAAGAAGACCAAGACGGGACAATATGCCACAGGCGAGGACGTGCTACAGAAACTATCGCACAAGCACCCCATCATCCAAAAGATATTAGACTACCGCTCGTTCACCAAGTTGAAGTCCACCTACCTCGATGCGCTGCCAGCTTTGGTCAACCTGAAGGATGGACTCATCCACACCTCCTACAACCAAGCAGTGACGGCCACGGGGCGTTTGAGTTCCAACAATCCCAACCTGCAGAACATCCCAGTGCGCACTGAGAAAGGGCGCGAGATCCGCCGTGCCTTTGTGCCACGCAGTCCTCAATACACGCTTCTTGCCGCTGACTACAGCCAAATTGAGTTGCGCATCATCGCCCATTTGAGCCAAGACCCCGCCATGGTCTCCGACTTCAACCTCGGCCATGACATTCACGCTGCCACTGCGGCGAAGGTGTTTCATGTGCCGATGGACCAAGTCACTAAAGAACAACGTAGTCGCGCCAAAGCCGTCAACTTCGGCATCATTTATGGCATGTCAGCTTTCGGTCTGGCAGAACGCATGGGGCTCTCGCGCAGTGAGGCAGCCGACATCATCAAGAAATACTTCGAGGAGTATGCCGGCATCAAGGAATACATGAACCGCAGCATTGCATTGGCACGTGAACGAGGTTATGCTGAAACCATCTTAGGCCGTCGTCGTTACCTGCGCGACATCAATGGTTCAAACAGCGTAGTGCGCGGTTTCGCTGAGCGAAATGCCATTAATGCACCCATCCAAGGCAGTTCCGCCGACATGATCAAGATTGCTATGATTGGCATCCATCAGGAGTTGGAACGTTTAAAGATGCAGTCGAAGATGATCCTTCAGGTGCACGACGAATTGGTCTTCGACGCACATCTCGATGAACTCGATGCACTGAAAGCTATTGTCAACGATAAGATGGTGAATGCCTTGCCATTGTCGGTGCCAGTCATCGTGGAGATGAACACGGGCGCGAACTGGCTGGAGGCGCATTAGCGAATACGGCGAAAATTTACAACGGCGAATTAGACTAATTTTGCGAATTTGACTTTTCGACGAAATGTAATTTGTTTCATTCGAATAATTCGCCGACAAAAATATAAACCTATGGAAGACAGAATACTATTCAAGGAAGAGTCGTATAAAATTATCGGAGCAGCAATGGAAGTGCATAAAGTACTCGGTTGTGGTTTTACAGAACCTGTATACCAAGAGGCTTTGGAACTTGAATTTCAATTGCGCGACATTCCGTATGTGCGCGAAAAGAATTTCAAAATAACTTATAAAGGTCAACTTTTGGACAAAGAGTTTCGGCCAGATTTTGTTTGTTACGATGAAATCATCGTTGAGTTGAAAGCAGTTTCAGATTTTACCGATGAGCATTATGCCCAAGTATACAATTACTTGAAAGCCTGCCAAATGGACTTAGGTCTACTTATCAATTTCGGCAAAAAATCCTTGGAACATAAGCGAATTCCTTGCACCCAAAAATGGTAGCAGAACGGCAAATTATGTAACAACGGCGAATTAGACAAATTTTGCGAATTCGATTCTGCAGTGAATGCAATTCGCTTAATTCGAATAATTCGCCGTTGAAAAAAACAGCCGTTCACTTAGCCGACGCTACATCCTGGGGCCACCAAATCGCTCGGCGTCAGCAGCACTAGACGACCGTCCTTGTCCTCAGCGGAGAGGATCATGCCCTCGCTGACCACACCCTTGAGTTTGCGCGGCTCGAAGTTGGCGACAAAGCACACCTGCTTGCCTACCAGCTTCTCGGGTTCAGTGTAGTACTTGGCGATGCCGCTCACGATGGTGCGTTTCTGCATGCCGTCGTCGATGAGGAACTGAAGCAACTTGTCGGCCTTCGGCACCTTCTGGCACTCGAGGATGGTACCCACACGGACATCCACCTTCATGTAGTCGTCAAAGCTGACCACTGGCTTCACCTCGGCAGGCTTCCAAGCGTTCAGCTGGTTGGCTTTCTTGGTGTCTTCCAACTTTTGCAGTTGGGCAGCCACCACATTGTCTTCGATCTTCTCGAACAACAGTTCAGGTTGGTTGATGACATGGCTTTCAGGCAGCAAAACGGTGTTCTCGGCATCGTTCCAACCCTTCACCTCCAGACCAATCATCTGTTGCAATTTCTTCGCGCTGAAAGGCAGGAAAGGTTCGCTCAAGATGGCGAGATGGGCAACAATCTGCAACGACAGGGCCATCACAGTCTTCACTCGCTCGGGGTCAGTCTTGATTTGCTTCCAAGGCTCATTGTCGGTGAGGTACTTGTTACCCAGACGGGCCAAGTTCATCAACTCGGAGAGGGCCTCGCGGAACTTATAGGTATCCAACAGGTGACCGATTTTGGCGGGATAGGCATTCATCTCCTCGATGACGGCCTTGTCGGTGTCGGTGAGGTTGCCTAAAGCAGGCACGGCACCTTCATAATATTTATGTGTCAAGACCAACGTGCGGTTGACGAAGTTGCCAAAGATAGCCAACAACTCGTTATTGTTGCGGTCTTGATAGTCTTTCCAAGTGAAGTTGTTGTCCTTGGTCTCGGGAGCATTGGCAGTAAGTACATAGCGCAGCACATCCTGTTTGCCGGGGAACTCCTGGAGGTATTCGTGCAGCCACACGGCCCAATTGCGCGAGGTCGAAATCTTGTCGTTCTCGAGGTTGAGGAACTCGTTGGCGGGAACGTTGTCGGGCATGATATAGTCGCCATAGGCCTTCATCATGCAGGGGAAGATGATGCAGTGAAACACGATGTTGTCCTTTCCGATGAAATGCACCAACTTGGTCTCGGGGTCTTTCCACCATTTCTCCCAGTCTTCGCCGCGTTGTTCGCAAATCTCCTTGGTGTTGGAGATGTATCCGATAGGTGCATCAAACCACACATACAGCACCTTGCCTTCGGCACCTTCAATCGGTACGGGCACGCCCCAGTCGAGGTCGCGGGTAACGGCACGAGGTTGCAAGCCACCGTCGAGCCAGCTCTTCACTTGGCCGTAGACGTTGCTCTTCCATTCCTTGTGGCCTTCGAGAATCCATTCGCGGAGCCAAGTTTCATATTGGTCAAGGGGAAGATACCAGTGCTTGGTCGGCTTCTTCACCAAGGCCGCTCCGCTGAGTTGCGAATGCGGGTTAATGAGTTCATCGGGGCTCAAGGAAGAGCCGCATTTCTCGCATTGGTCGCCGTAAGCACCATCGGCACCGCATTTCGGGCAAGTGCCCACGATATATCTATCCGAGAGGAACTTCTGACGTTCGGGGTCGAAGTACTGCTCCGTCTCCTTCTCGATGAACTTCCCTTCGTCGTAGAGTTTCTTGAAGAACTCTTGGGCCGTGGCACGGTGCATCTTCGAAGAGGTACGGGAATAGATATCATAACTGATGCCCAGTTCCTCGAACGACTTCTTGATAATCTCGTGGTAACGGTCGACGATATCCTGTGGCGTACAGCCTTCCTTCTCGGCCTTGATGGTAATCGGCACGCCGTGCTCGTCGGAACCACCGACAAACAGGACGTCCTCGCCACGCATTCGCAGATAGCGAACGTATGTGTCGGCGGGGATGTAGACGCCGGCAAGGTGACCGATGTGGACGGGGCCGTTGGCGTATGGCAAGGCCGTGGTTACAGTGTAACGCTTAAAGTGCTTGTTCGTTGATTCCATAGTGCTTATTGACTTACGTTAATAATTAAAATAATGTATTGTAATGAGATGTGGTACATCTATATACGGGACAAAACACAGTCTCGCGCTCTCGCGTCTTTAGGTCCCATGTCTATAAAAACGGGTGCAAAAATACAAAACATTTCGCAATTGCGAAAAACCTACGAAGATAAATCGTATCTTTACCGCCAATTCAAATCTCACTTATAAAATAAAATAATTGTATGAAATTCAAATCTTTAGTACTCGCGGGTGCATTACTGTTGACTGCCCATGGCATCGCCCAGACACCCTCAAAAACCAATGGTGACAAACCTATGGTACCCCTGACCTATAGCCCACAACAGGCTAATGTCCCACTTTGGATCGACCTTTCGATAGGAAGCCATTATGCTGATTGCTACGATGTTAGCACCGTCCCATTCGCATATCATGGAGTAGGCAGAGACTACGGTATGGGATTCAATATCGAATGGGGTCGATGCCATCTGCGTCCAGGTTTTAGGATGATCAATAGCACCCTTGTCAACCCAGCAGGCAACGCAACAGATTATGACTTCTCGACGGAATTCCTGTATCGCGTTTACGACAACAACAGCAACCGCCTGCACCTCTGGGCTGGCGCCACTTTGGGTGGTTTCGTCGACATAAAGAGCATACCTTCACTGCAAAATGCCGCCACTACCATTTCCATTTTCGGAAACCTTGGCGCGACGGGCTTGATGCAATACGACTTCGCCATCGACAAAAGCAAGAACCACCCTTGGCTGACCACCTATTTCAAGTTGAACATGCCTTTGTATGGTGTTGCCAACCGTCCAAACTTTGCCTATATTGGCAACCCCACCATCAACCAAGAACTTACAGAGACTTTGTTCGGCTCCAAGGAGACCTTCGGTAAATTCTTCCCGGGCGTCAATACGGACTTGGGGCTTTACCTCAACCTGCTCAATGGCAATCGCATTGGCCTCACCTACCGCTGGGATTACCTTACCACGGGCAAAAAAGGCACCTATCGCTACGACAATGCCATCCATTCCTTTAATCTCTCCTTTATGTTCAGAATCAATTGATTATAGCCATGAAAAAACATCATATCCTCATTCTTAGCCTTTTGGCATCGGTTTTCGCCTTCGCCTCATGCGAGCGTGCCCTTATGGAAAAAGACGAACCCTCGAACCCTGTCAACGTGTTCGACTACCTCTGGAACCAAGTGGATCAAAACTACTCTTTCTTCGACATCAAAGGCATCGACTGGGATTCGGTGCGCGAAGTGTATCGCCCGATGGTCAACGACGACATGAGCGATGAAGAGCTGTTCCAAGTTTGCGCTGCCATGCTCAACACCTTGCGCGACGGCCACACCAACCTGTTCTCCGACTTCGACCGTTCCATAAATGACTCCGTGTATTACAAGATGTACGCTGAGAAAAACATCAACACAGACGTCGTCGTCCTTAACTACCTGACCGTGAACCACCACGTCACTGGCAGTTTCTCTCACAATGCCATCCGTGACGGCAAGGTGGCCTATCTCCGCTATACTTCATTCTCTAACGATGTCGATGAAGCGACCTTGAAGTTTTTGGTGGATCGTTACAAGGATTGCAAGGGCATGATCATCGACATGCGCCAAAACGGCGGCGGTTCCATCAACAACGTGGCCAACCTGCTCAGCATCTTCGATAACCACAAGCAACTGCTCTACAAGACCCAAGTGAAAAAGGGGCCTGGTCATGACGAATTCACTGATGGTCTAGAGGTGTATGCCGCCGACAGCAGCATCTTGGGAAAGGACAACGCCTATACCAAGCCTGTGGCCGTGCTCATCGACCGTGGTTCATATAGTGCCACTTCGTTTTTCTCGGTGTGTACGCAAAGCTACGACAACATCCAACTCTTTGGCGACTACACCGGAGGCGGTTTGGGCCTGCCTAACGGCGGCATCTTACCCAACGGCTGGACCTATCGTTTCAGCACAAGCCGCACCATCGCCGTCGACGGACAAAACTACGAGAACGGTGTTCCGCCAGATGTGCGCGTCATCCTCGACCCCGCCGCCACTGCCCAAGGCATCGACAACGTGATTGAGACCGCTGCGGACTGGATTATGCAACAATAATAGTTAGTATAAACTTAGAATAAACCTAGTAGGGCTGTCGTATATACGGCAGCCCTACTAAGTTTTGCAAATAGATTAAATCATTTCACCGCTGCAGCCCAGGCTTCGATATCTGCCTTGTCAATGCTATTAAGCAGTTTGCCTTCGCCGAACTTATAATTCGGATAGGCGGTTTGCAGGTCTTCACAAGCTTTCTTGATGTTGCTACCGCCCGAAGTGGCGAAAGGAACGATGGTCTTGCCTGTAAAGTCATTGGCCTCGATGAAGGTGTTGATGATGGTCGGGGCGGTGTACCACCAAATGGGGAAACCGACATACACCACATCATACTGTGCGAGGTTCGGCACCTTGCCGCCGTCCTTGAGGGCGGGACGAGAAGTCTTGTCGTTCATCTCAATCGTCGAGCGGGAGGTCTTGTCGCGCCAATCGAGGTCGGCATCAGTGTAAAGCTGCTCTGGGGTGATTTCGAAGAGGTCGGCACCGATAATGTCGGCCACTTGTTTGGCGGCATTGCGGGTCACGCCTGAAGCTGAAAAATAAGTCACTAAAACTTTCATAGTTGTTTTGTTTTGAGTCTTTTCTGGTTCATTGGCAGTCGCTGAATCGACATTAGCGACATTGTCTTTTTTGTCTTGAGCCGTGCCGCAGCAGGTGAGGACGGCAAGAGCGATTATGAGCAAAATGTTTTTCATAGTGTTTAATTTGGTTTTCATTGGCAAAATTACAAATATTTCTCGAAAAGCATCTTTTTTGGTTTGTTTTTCGAATTGTTTTTAATTTTGCAGTTGAATTAGAAATTAAGTACAACCCAAAAACGATTATCAAAATGGACATAACAAACATCTTGGGCGCTTTGACGGGCAATGATGCCATCAACGCCATTTCACAAAACCTCAAAATAGACCAAACACAAGTTTCGTCAGTCGTCACCGCCGCTTTGCCCTATCTTTTGGGTGCCATGCAGAAGAACGCTTCTTCTCAAACAGGTGCGGCCTCACTGGCCGATGCCCTTGGCTACCATGCGGGCAATGCGGGCAACATCGTCAACAACCTGAAGGCCGCCGACCTTGTAGATGGAAAGAAGATTTTGGGCCACATCTTTGGCGGCAACCTCTCTTCTGTGTTGGGCGGCATCTCCAAATCGACCGGAGTCGGCACCAACTCTGTTGGCAGCATCCTTGCTTCCATCGCCCCGAGTTTGCTGGCACTATTGGGCAAAGGACAACAGAGCAGCGGCACTAATGCGGCTGGACTTGAGGGCATGTTAGGCATGATTCTGGGTGGTATGTCATCAAGCGGCAAGAGCAGTTCGGGCGGCTTGGGCAACATTCTAGGCGGCCTAGGGAGCATCCTCGGAAAATAAGTAGCATAATCTCTTTTTAAAAAGCATCTCTTCCATTGCAACATGTCAATGGAAGACTTAACGAATCTATATCACAATGAAAGAGTTTTTCTTGCCCTACAAAAAAGTAGCACGTGTTGTCTTATCCATCCTGGTTCTAGGCATCATGGGAATGACACAGTTGAAAGCACAGTCTTATTTCGTCATTGAAGATTTGTATTACCAAATCAATGGTGACGGGGCTTCTGCAACATTAATAGGCCCTGTCGACGGCACGGATATTCAAGGTGAATTAAGCATTCCGTCAAGCATTAATTACAATGAAAAAGACTATACTGTGACTGTGATTGGGAAAAACTCTTTCATATCATGTGAAAGACTGACAGGTCACTTGGCAATACCCAATACTATTATCTCCATCGGCGAAAACGCCTTTTTGGGTTGCAGCGGTTTTACATCCTTGGATCTAGGCACATCCTTAGATACCATTGGTCCTGCAGCATTCTATGGGTGTAAGGGTTTCACTGGTTCACTGACGCTTCCAAATTCGGTGAGGTATATTTATTATGCCGCATTCTATGGGTGTTCAGGATTCACAGGTTCACTGACTATCGGCAACTCCTTGGCTCGCATTGAGGATGCCGCTTTCTATAAATGTTCCGGCTTTTCCAGCTTGACTATCGGCAATTCCGTAACCTCCATCGGGACTTCAGCGTTTTGGGGGTGCTCAGGTTTAACCGGTTCGCTGACCATCCCTAATACCGTGAGAAGCATTGGACCCAATGCTTTCCACAATTGCAACGGGTTTACATCATTAACGTTAGGGAACGCCTTGGACACCATAGGTGGAGCAGCCTTCATCCAGTGCAACGGGTTGACTGAAGTCGTTTCCTTGGCTACAGAACCGCCAGCGTTTTCGTTTGAGGAGGTATTTGAGGGTGTCAATTGCACCACACTCACTGTACCTTGCGGTTGCATCCCAGCATACGAAAACTCAGAATGGCACGACTATTTCACCACAATCATTGACGATTGCAATAAAGTACCAGAATTTGATGAACAAATGGTTTCTGTTTATCCCAATCCAACCCTTGGAACACTGTACATTGAGACCGAGAACATCGAAGCCATCAGCATCTACAACATATTGGGTGAAAAACTATACAAAGTCATAACCCACGGCAACCGTTTTGAATACGATTTCGGTCCGCATGGTTCAGGAGTATATATTGTCAGAATCCAAACGAATAAAGGAATTGCAACAAAGCGTGTCGTAGTAAAAGACAAATGAAAAAAGGCGGTTAACCGCCTTTTTTCATTCATTCTACAATCGTCATCTCATCAATCAGATGCCCAGCACCGGCAAACTTGTCAATGATGAAGAGCACATAGCGGATGTCGACGCTGATATTGCGACAAATGTCGGGGTCATAGATCAAGTCGCTCATCGTTCCCTCCCAGCAACGGTCGAAGTTGAGACCTAGGAGTTGGCCTTCAGCGTTCAAAATCGGACTGCCCGAGTTACCTCCAGTGGTGTGCACACTAGCAGTGAAAGCCACATGCATGGTGCCATCCTTGTCGGCATAGCGACCATAATCTTTATTATTATACAATTCCTTCAGACGCGGTTCCACCACATAGTCGTAGATGTCGGGGTTCTCCTTCTGCATGATGCCTTCAAGCGTGGTAAAGTGGCGGTAAGTTTTGCCGTCTTGCGGCTTGAATCCTTCGACCTTGCCATAGGTGACACGGAGCGTAAAATTGGCATCAGGGAAGAGACGCTTCTCGGTCTGCATCTCCATCTGGCCTTTCATGTAAATGCGACGCAAGCGGTCATTGTCATTAGTAATGCTAGAGATATTGTCATACACCTCATCACGATAGAATTCGATAAGACTCTGGTAGACCTTCATGGCTGGGTCATTGGCCAGTTTTTTGGCATTCTTAACCTTGAAACCATCAAGTAGAGCCGTCACCTTGGCTTCATCGGTAAATATCGTCTTATCAAAAAGCTTGTCCACATATTCATCTACATCTTTTATGTCATTGAGGAAAGCGGGGCGAAAATCAGCAGGCTGTGCTTTTAAGTATTCTTTAAGCAACATCTTTGCCACATCGCGGTCGATGGGTTCGTAATAGTCCTTGTAGAAACTCGGAATACCAGACTTTAGGTTGGCCACCATTTGGTCTATTTTGTCCTGCGGAGTGTCCTTGTCCACCTCCGAGAGTCGGGCAAAACGACCTGCAAAACTGACCAGTTCGATGCGTAGTCCAGCCTCTGTCAAATAGGTATATGCCAATTCGTAAGGCTCAAGTTCTTTATAGTTCTTACTGAAGTCCTTCAACAGGTCAATGTACATATAGCGGTTGCGTGCGCCCAAGGCCCATTCCTGAAAGTCTTTCTCAAAGGCTTGTTTCTTCTCCACGCCGTGGAAGTGGTTGATGCCCTCGGTCACACCCATCCATTTTTTCCAACCATTGCCAATGCTTGCATGCTTGGAGGCATATTGGATGCGCACCTTGGGATCTTGCTCTTGATACTGGTTATAGATGTCAAGCACCTTTCCACGCAAATCTACTGTGATAGGATCTATAAGATTGGCTTCTTGGTCGACAGCCACAGCAGGCAGGTATTCGTTGGTACGGGCAGGATAGCCAAACACGAAGGCGAAGTCACCTTCATCGGCGCCTTTCAAGGAAATAACAAGATGCTTGGCGGGTTTGTAAGGCACATTGTCCTTGTCATATACGGCGGGATGACCGTCCTTGTCTGCATAGACGCGAAAGATGCTGAAGTCACCCGTATGACGAGGCCAGACCCAGTTGTCGGTGTCGCCACCGAACTTGCCGATATTGCTCGGTGGGCAACCCACAAGACGAACATCGGTGTAGACCTCGTTGAGGAGCATATAGTATTCATTACCCAAGAAGAAAGGCTTGATGCTGACCTTATAAGGGGTTTCCTTCTCGACTTGGTCAATAAGTCGCTTCATATTTTCATCGACTTTAGCCTGACGTTCGTCTTCAGTCATATCGGGCGTCACATTAAACAGCACCTTGTCGGTCACATCACGCATCTCACGAAGAAAGATGACACTGAGTCCAGGGCAAGGCAACTCCTCTCCCCTATTCATCGCCCAGAAACCGTTGGTGAGATAGTCGTGCTCGACAGAGCTATGTTTTTGAATATAGTCGTAACCGCAGTGGTGGTTGGTCAACAGCAAGCCTTGGTCGCTGACAATCTCTCCTGTGCAACCGCCACCGAAGAGCACGATGGCATCTTTAAGACTACTATGGTTGATGGAATAGATGTCTTCAGCGGTGATTTTCATGCCCATCTCCTGCATCTCTTTCTCATTGTATTGCAGCAGCATAGGAATCCACATGCCTTCGCCGGCAAAGAGGAAGGCGGGAAAAAGGACCAAAAGGGTTGTCAAAAAATGGAATCGTTTCATATTGTAAATAATGTAATAAAAAAATGTAGAGACGCGGCACGCCACGTCTCTACCAATTCAAACAATTAGATTATTTCAATCCGTGCCAATCGTCGGAAGCGTCGAAGTCTATCTCCTTGCATTGGGTGAGGATGGCAGGGCAATTGGATACACGGTAGTAGTCATCGCCTTTCTGCTTCACCACATCGACATTGCGCCATGGGGTGTCGTAACCATCACTATAGAGCTGGAGATGAACCACCACACCTTTCAGCATCTGAGAGCGCTCGTCATCCTTGGTGGGGTCTTTGCGCAGACGAATGGTGTAGGGTTTGTCAGGGTTGTAACCGTTCGACGGCTTGGCGCCATACAGCATGGCAGAAACCAAGTAAGGACGGGCGTAACTGTCGTTTTCACGATAAAGCTCGTTCAATCGGCGGGTGACCGACGAAAGGTTGACATCTGTGTTGCAGAGGGCCAGACATTGTTGGCCGACGTTCTTGTCGTGACGATACATTTCCATAGCTACAAGCTGTACCGCAACCGTACCTTCTGGGGTGGTACCATATTCGGCTTGGAAGGCCTTGAACTCTTCAAGCGTGGTGGGAAATTGCTCGAAAGTCACCTTGTCGGAAGAAATCTTGGAGGCCATGTTGCTAATGCCTTCGGTAGCGGCTGATTTCAACTGTTGTCCAAGACCTCTAATCTGGGCGTTGGCGGTAACAGCGCCAAAAACAAACACAACGGACAAAGCCATTGTGGCGAGGAAGTTTGCTTTTTTCATTTTGATAGATTTTAGGTTAATACTATGTTGGTTTATTACAATACAAACATTTTACTCCGCAAAAGTAATGCCTTTTTTGTAAAAAACAACAAAAAACGCCGCTTTTTATTCTGACCGATCCCAAAAATAGAAGAAGCTTACTACTCGGCAAAACAGTTCGCGAGGCCAAGTTTGCTTCAATTCGAGGTCAACATCGTGAGTGCGACTGCGAAAGACGTGAAGCTTATAAAAGAAGTTATGGGCTCGCCATTCGTGCACTTGTGATTCTATATCGCGCTGACAGACAGCCATTCCTGGCGTGACTGATTCGCGAACTTTTTTCAAATACTCCCTCATGGCTCCTTTACTCTTGACGAAACAAGAATCCACAATGTGGGTGCCATCAAGCTTTGTTTTTGCGTTGGAGAGATCTATCATAGGGTTGAGTTTATTGGTTTGTAGTCTTTTTCAGAAGGAGCAAACACTTTTCTTTGGCTGAGCATCAAGACGAAGGCCAAAACTGCACCCAAAAAATCGGAGATGGTCATCGATGCCCACACACCCGTCAGGCCTTCCCCCACGATGCCAAACAGTTGTTTGAATAAGGTGGTGAAAGTGGTGAACGCTATGCCCAAATAATCGGAGATGCCCGATGTGAGCCAAAAACCGAACATACTATCATAGCCCAAGCTCTCGAATATGGGCGGGATGAGATAAATCATCGGAGCGAGAAAGAGCACTTGTCGCGAAAGACTGGTAACGATGGCTATCCAGGGTTTGTCGATGCTCTGGAAGAAGTTGGAGTTGGTAATGGTAAAACCCACAAGAGGGAACATCACCATGATGAAACGCATGGCCGGAATGCCGATTTGGATGAGTTCCTCCTCTTTAGTGAAGAGACGAAGCAAGGCGTGGGGAAAGACCAAAGCCAACAGCGCCCCAACTGTGCCTATCAACACATTGAGTTTCATGGTAAGTGTATAAACCTCCTTCAACCGCAAAGGATGCCCGGCACCATAGTTATAACCGGCAATAGGTTGCATTCCTTGGCACAAACCCAACATCAACATCACGCTGAGACTACAGAAAGTGTTGACCAAACCATAGGCACCTACCGCCAAATCGCCTCCGTAACGGATGAGCTGGTTGTTGAGCAACGCCACCACTGCCGATGCTGCCAAGTTCATCGAGAAAGGGCTCATGCCTATCAACAAAATATTGCGGAAGATGTATAGTTTTGGCTTCCAAGCATGGCGGCGGAAGCGGATGAACGAACTTTTTTGCAAGAAATGCAAAACGGAAAGAATGCCCGTGCATGACATGGAAATCGTGGTGGCCCATGCTGCACCCTTGATGCCCAAACCCAAACAGGGAATATTTACCGTCCATTGGAACACATTGAAACGAATGTGCTCTGGAATGAAGAAGGCATCTAAGAAAATGTTAAGAATAGCACCGCCAGCCATGATCCACATCGACTTCTTGGGATAACCTGTGGCACGCATTAATCCAGTAAGGTTAAACGATAGCGTAGTCATAAACATACCCGGCAACACGATGTCCATATACTCGCGGGCATAGGCGATGGTGTCAGTCGACGCACCGAATGCCGTCAAGATGTGGTCCATAAAGAGATAACCACCCGTGACGAAGAGGAAACCGAAGAAAAAAGTCAGCAGCAAACTATTACCCAAGATGTCCTCAGCCCATTTATAGTCTTTTTTCCCGAGGATGATGGACATGCGAGCCGCCGAACCTGCACCCACCAACGAACCAAAGGCATGGATAATGTTCATGATGGGCATGGTGATGGCCAAGCCTGCAATGGCCAAGGCCCCTACATATTGCCCCAAAAACACACGGTCGACAATATTGTAAATTGAGGCGATGATATGACTGACGATGCTCGGCAGTGCATACATCCACAACAACTGGCCGATATTACGCGTCTCCAATTCTTTTGTCCTGTCAGTCTGTACCATAGTTTCTGAACCTCGTCGGATAAGGGTTCAAAAGCATGCCCTAAAACGAGGGTGCAAAAGTAGTAAAAAAAGCATGTTTCAATCCAAAAGAATTACGTATTTTTGCAACTTCTTTTCCACAAAGCCCTAATAAAGGTCAAATTTGCGGTAACGAATATTTAATATAATGAAAGTCAAGTTATTAAAACTATTATGGTTGTTCGTTTTCTGCCTTGCAGTCAACAATTGCTGTGTTTCTTCAGACAACGACAAGATTGCAAACCGTCTGAAAAAACTCGAGAACTCCATTCCCTTGCCCTATCATGAGCAACTAGCAAAGACAGTTCAAACCTATTCCAGCAAACCTCTCCCCGATGCATTCGTACTCAGCGAGTCTTTCCTTGACTCGGCGCTGGTGCAGCGCGGAATGCCACAGGAGATAAAATACCTGCCTCTCGCATTAAGCGGCATGCGCACCGACTATGCTAACGGCGACCGCTGTGGCGTGTGGGCCTTGCCGTCACTAGTGGCCATGCATTACTATCTCACCGTCGACGATAGGCGCGACGAGCGATTTGCCATCCGCACATCGACCAATGCCGCCCTTGACTATCTCAATGACCTCCACAAGCAATACAACGACTGGTGGTACGCCATTTTGGCCTATACCAACAGTCCCAACGCCCTGCATCACGCCCTCGACCGCAATGGCAACGACATCCAACTTTGGGATTTCGACGAACGCCGGTTAATGCCCAACACCCGAATCATTGGGGATTTTATTGCCTGCATTTATGCCTATGAAGGCATTGAGCGTCCCACCGTCAAGAACACGCACATCGTGGAACCTGTCGAAAGGCCTAAATCCTCAACAACCCAAACAGTTGCTTCTGCCAAAACACCTTCAAACAAAACTATTGAACCTGTCGAAACGCCAACCCAAAAACCATCGACGCCCAAGAAAGACTCATCAAAAAGTTCGGGGAACCAAAAATACAAGGTCAAAAAAGGCGACACGCTCAGCCGCATCGCCTCGAAGTACCATGTCAGTGTCAAAGACCTGAAGCGGTGGAACAACCTGAAAAACGACAAGATCCGTGAAGGACAAACTCTAATCATCAAGAAATGAAACCTATTCGTATTCTAATATTTATTTTTTCGGTCATTCTTCTTTTGGGAGTCACCTGGTATTTCTTCCCTTCAGATGGTTTAGCCATCGGAGGCATGACACTGCGTTTCCCTTCTTTCGCCGAAGACTCGGCACCTGTTGAAGAAGAAGTCAATGTCGATGATGTCTTGAACAAGGTGAACAAGAGTTTTGAGATGACCGTCTCCGACAACCTTTTGGACAGCATGCGTTTCTTCCGGGATTACTTGAAGGAGAACCCAAACCGCATCTATCTGCCTAACGACGACTACACCTATTTCGACCCGCTATTCAAACAGCTTGAGCAGGCCAAAACCACTGGCAAGACTTACCGCATCATGCACTATGGCGACTCACAGATTGAGATGGACCGCATTACATCGGTGCTGCGTCAGCACTTACAAGAGATTTTCAATGGTTCAGGACCCAACATGATTCCTGCTGTGCAACCTGTAGCGACCATTTCGGTGTCGCAACACGCCTCGGGACTCAGTCGTTATGCCGTTTACGGCGATGCTTCCAACCAACGCGCCTCGCACAACCGATATGGTGTGATGACACAGTTCAGCCAAGTGATAGGCAGCGGTTCTGTGACATTCAACTGCACCAAACACTCGCAAGCCTTTGACAAAGCGAAAGAGATATCGACCGTCTCTGTGCTTCTGGGAAAAAACAGCCAAGGTTTCACCGTTTCGCTAAAATGCGACAACCTCACAACCGAACCCAAAGTGCTTGATGCCAACGAAGGGGTCTCCCTTGTCAGATGGGACTTGCCTACCAATATTCAAAAAGGAACCATCAGTTTCAAGGGCAATGCCGAAATCTATGCTATCCTATTGGATGGTGGCCCCGGCTTAGCTGTCGACAACGTGGCCTTACGGGGTTGCTCAGGAACCATTTTCACTCGCATCAACGAGACCACCATGCGCCAGTCGTTTGACCTACTGGACACGCGCCTTATCATCATGCAGTTTGGTGGCAACCGCATGCCAAGCATCACCTCGTCTAAGAGCATCTCTTCTTATATGGCCGAATTGGAGAAGCAAATCAACTACATGAAACGTGTCGCGCCCAAAGCCACGTTGCTTTTCATCGGACCTTCTGACATGGGACGCAGCTACAACGGAAAGATGGGCACCTGGCGAGGCCTACCTGAACTGAACGACTCGATTCGCGACATGGCCTTACGCAACAATGTGGCCTATTGGGACATGTTCCACGTAATGGGCGGCGAAGGTTCGATGGTCCAATGGGTTAAACACAAACCTGCCTTAGCCGGTTCCGATTACATCCACTTCACCTTCAAAGGCGCACAAGAAATAGGAGCGGATTTGGCCAAATCGTTCACCACTTATTATGACTTCTACAAGTTGCGCCAACACGTGCCGAGCGATAAAGTCATTGAGTTCATCAATCTCGACCAGCATGAAGACTCTATCCGCACGGCTGGTCGCATCAAATTGCCTACCTATAACCCATACGGAACTAAAACAAAATGAAAAGACTACTGATTACCATAGGGCTGCTCATTGCTTGCCAAGGGCTTGTGGCACAAAACCTGCCACTGATGAAACCCATTGACGATCTTCCTTTTGCCCATTTTGAACGCAACCACCTCGTTTATCCTGGCGACAGTATGGCCATGGAGCGTTTCTTCCAAAAGATGGACTCTGTCGTGTTTTTCGGCGAAGGCAACGTTAACATCATGCATATCGGCGGTTCGCATGTGCAAGCAGGCACATTCACCCAGCAGTTTCGCGACAACCTGCTCAACATTAGCACCGACCTCATTGGCGGACAAAACTTCGTTTTTCCTTTCTCGGCCGGAGGTACCAACAACCCCTCGCATTTCATGGTCAGTTCTACTGGTGAATGGGGATATTCCCGAAGTGCTGTCCGCAAAGATACCGACAGACGCATGGGGTTGGCCGGTGCCGCCATTACCACCACTGACCCAGTCGCATCCGTCAGCATTATTAGCCGTCCGCGCCGTTATAACCCCATGACTCCCTCCTTCAATTTCAACAAGGTGACCCTTATCGGTTTCTCGGAGTACGAAAACGTAGAACCTGTGTTGGGTTGCGACGGCACTACACTACACGGTCTATATGACGACAATCAGTCGACCTACACCTTTAACTTGCCTCGATTCACTGATTCTATTTGCATCTTCTTCGAGGACATGCCTGGCGAATTTACACTGCAAGGCGTGCTTTTGGAAAACGGGATGTCAGGCATCAGTGTCCACGCCGTTGGCGTTAACGGGGCCAGCGTGCCGTCGTACCTGCGTTGTGACGATTTCGAGCGCGACCTTCGACTCATCCACCCCGACCTCATCATATTCGGCATTGGCATCAATGATGCAGCAAGTGATAATTTCGAAAAGCAAGCGTTCAAGCGCAACTACGACGATCTCATCCGCATCATCCAGCGCGTAAATCCCGACTGCGCTTTGCTATTCATGACCAACAATGACAGCTACAAGCGTGTGAAAGGCAAAAAGAAAAAAGTCCATTATGAGGTAAACACCAATGGCATCATCGTTGAAGAGGCCTTCTTGGAAATGGGGAAAAAATACAATGCTGCCGTATGGGACCAGTTCGACATCATGGGCGGACTACGCTCAATGCAAGACTGGGAAAATGCTGGACTAGCACAAAAAGACAAGGTGCATTTTACTGCTGAAGGCTATAAACTACTTGGCGACTTGCTTTACAATGCATTGATTGAGCGCTATATTTACCACGTGAAATCCAACCCGCGACAATGACATGGAGAACCTTTCCCAAATAGCCCTGGATTTCCTCACCCACCTATTCTCATTCGACAAGGCTAACCCCTTGTTATTCACCCAGTTCTATTTCTGGGCATTCTTTGCTATTGTGTTCGCTTTGTTCTGCTTGGTGAAGAACAAGTGCTTGTTGCGCAATATCTTCCTGTTCTTCGTCAGTCTCTTCTTCTACTACAAAACCAGTGGACTCTTTACTTTAATACTGGTTTTCATCACATTATACAATTACTTCGCGGCCAGATGGATGCATACGCGCAAGAAAATAGGCAGTCGCAACACGATACTTGCTCTTAGCGTTATTGTCAACCTGTCAATTTTGTTCTATTTCAAGTATGCTTACTTCATCACCGATGTGGTCAACAACCTGACAGGTTTGGAGTTTCGCGTATTCGACGTGTTCTCGTGGATAGGCAATGAGATTACCCGATCGAACCGCTTTAGCGTCGATGCCATTTTGCTGCCCGTGGGCATCTCGTTCTATACGTTCCAAGCCATCAGCTATATCATGGATGTCTACCGCAAGCGCATAGAACCCGTCCGCAACATCTTCGATTTTGGCTTCTATGTCAGCTTCTTCCCACAACTTGTGGCTGGTCCTATCGTGAGGGCCAATGAGTTCATCCCTCAACTCCACAAAAAGTTTTTCCTCAGCCGAAAGCAATTTGGTATCGCCGTCTTTTGGATTATGAACGGTTTGGTGAAGAAAATCGTGTTGAGCGACTTTATCGCTGTCAACTTCATCGACCGCGTGTTTGACCAACCTCTGCTCTATACTGGATTCGAAAACCTAATGGCATTGTTCGGTTACTCGTTGCAGGTTTATGCCGACTTCTCGGGTTACACTGACATCGCCATCGGCGTGGCCATGCTGATGGGATTCTACCTGCCCAAGAACTTCAACTCACCCTACAAGGCCAAGAGTCCAGGCGAGTTCTGGAAACGCTGGCACATGTCTCTCTCGCGTTGGTTGCAGGACTACCTCTACATCCCCCTTGGCGGCAATCGTAACGGCACCTTCGGCTCGTTTTGCATCATCGTCATGATCGCAGCCATTGCCGTATTCCTGTCGGGAAGTTGGTGGGTTGGCTTGGGCGTAGGCGTTGTCACCCTTATCCTTGTCATTTTGGCCATCTTCAAACCCAGTTCTAGGAAAACCATCACCACCGAGATCAACCGTATGGACACGATGCTCCTTGGCGGTTTATGGCATGGCGCTTCATGGAACTTCATGATTTGGGGCGGTTTGAACGGCATCGGCATGCTGTTTTATCGTTTTTGGAAAGACTGGAGTGTTTACGGTCGGACCCTGTTTATCTTGGCAGTCACCTTCTTGTTACGACTCTTATGTGTCTTCGTGCCACAACCCGTGTTTAACGTACTCTTTGCCTGGTGTCTTGTCGTGTTGGCGGGCAACATAATTCGTATGCTCTACAATCTCTTTGGCGGCAAAAAAACTTGGCAGTGGCTGCAAGATGCATGGGCCGTTTTCCAGACCTTTACCTTCATCACCTTTACGAGACTGTTCTTCCGTAGCGGTTCTAATCTTGATCCCGCTATAGCTAACGAGACAGCATGGAACACGGCAAAGAACATGGTCAACCAAATGGGCGGCCATTGGGACGTTAGCAAAATCCCGGACATCATTATTCACTATCGCAACGTGTTTATCCTCATTGTGATAGGACTCATCATCCACTGGTTGCCTGAGAATTTCAAACGGCGTTATCGCATTTGGTTTGCTAAGATGCCCCTCCCTGTGATGATCCTAGTATGCGTCGTCATCGTCTTCGTGATCTACCAGTTCATCACCGCCGACTTGCAGGCGTTTATCTATTTCCAATTCTGATAAAAAATGTAGAGACGCGGCACGCCACGTCTCTACAATAATTCTGTAAAAAACGATTGGAAAATCAATGCGTCAGGATTTCCAGTCCTGTCTCGGTCATCAAGAAGGTGTGTTCCCATTGAGCTGAAGGCAACTCGTCATCGGTGATGACGGTCCAACCGTCGGCACTGTCAATAAAGACTTTCCATGTGCCCATATTGATCATAGGCTCGATGGTAAACACCATACCAGGAACAAGCAGCATGCCTGTACCTTTTTTGCCATAATGCAACACCTCAGGTTCGTCGTGGAACTTGACTCCCACGCCATGACCGCAGAGGTCGCGCACCACGCTGAAACCGTTCTTATGGGCATGCAATTGAATGGCATTGCCAATATCGCCCACAAAACCGAAAGGCTTGGCCGCTTCCATGCCTACATAGAGACATTCCTTGGCAACATCGACAAGTTTTTGCTTCCGAGCCGTAGTCTGCCCAATAACATACATACGAGAGGCATCGGCATAATAACCATTTAATATCGTGGTGCAATCCACATTGACAATGTCACCTTCTTTCAGAATCACCTTGGCCGAAGGAATGCCGTGGCAGACCACCTCATTGATGGATACGCAAACGCTCTTCGGGTAGCCTTCATAGCCCAAAGTGGCGGGGATGGCACCATGTTCGATAGTATAGTTGTGGACAAGTTCGTCGATTTCAAGCGTACTCATGCCAGCGTGGATCTTCTCGCCCACAAGATCAAGGATGGCCGTATTGATGACACCGCTTTCTCTGATGCCTTCAATCTCCTCGGGAGTACGGATAAGACTACGTTTGGGCACCATTACGCCTTTGGCTTCCAAAGCCATCACTTTTTTATCTAATGCTGTCGGTTCCTGTCCAGCCGGCACACGCCATTTTCTACGCCTTGTAAACATAATGCATTAATAAAATAATTTGGTTGCAAAAATAGTGTTTTTTTTAATATGGTCTCATGGACCTCAAGTTCAAGGACCTCAGTTTTTTCAGGCATTAAGGGAAAATGAACCCATCGGCGGCACTAACTATTTAGCTATTACTATTCCCAATTTCTGGTTGATTTGCTTTCGAATGTCGTCAAGGTCTTTCTTGCGCTTCAGTAAAATAAACACGTCTTCCGAATCATCGGCTTTTTTCAGTTCCTCCTCGATGTCTTTTCGACGCTCCTCGATAATAAGGTCCTTATAGCGATATAGTGTAGATAACACTATAGGTCTCAGCATATCTTCCTCTCGTTTGACAAAAATGCCGTATTTTTCCCATTGGTCAAGCTTGTAGGGCGTTGAGAGCAGGTCGGCCGCCAATTGTGCGATGGTTTCGTCCTCATGGGAAACAAAGTATTGGTCATCAGGAATATAACCCTCATCAATAGCTTGATCAAAAATCTTGAAAATTCTCTGGTTTATTGCATTGATAAACTGGAAATTGTCCATCTTCAAGTCATCTATAATAAATTGGGCTACGGATACCTGCTCATAAATCACTTCACCATTCTCATCCTCACGCTCGTCCACTATCATCTCCCTACCGTACATCAGCAACAACTTTACCAATTCGCGTTCTTGGTAATAGCCCGCAGGGAGTTGTTCTTCAACAGTTTGCTCTTGTTTGGGTGAGGTATTTTCGGAATCGGGCAAGACTTCGCTTTCCACGCCAAGGGACTTCTTAAGTTTGGCCCTCAAAATCTTATTCAACTCATTGGTAAGCGTCTGCTCGGGCATGTCCAAAAGGCGACTGCATTCCTTCACGTAGGTGATGCGAAAGATGCTATCTGGAACAACGGAGATAGTCTCAACGATGTCGCGAATCACTTGCCCTCGTTTGATAGGATCGTTCTCGGCATCTTTTAGCAGCAACTCTGTCTTGAAACGAATGAAATCCTTCGCATTCTCTTTCAAATAATTGCTAACATATTCTACTGAAAACTCCTTGCCAAAGGTATCGGGGTCGTGTTCAGGGGGCAGCACCACCACGCGCACGTTCATGCCCTCGGAAAGAATCATGTCGGTACCACGCAAGGCCGCATGGATGCCAGCTGCGTCACCGTCGTAAAGCATAGTGACATTCTTTGTGTAGCGCTTCACTAGGCGAATCTGCTCCATCGTCAGCGAGGTGCCACTGCTGGCCACCACATTCTCGATGCCAATTTGGTGCATGCGCAGTACATCGAAGTAACCCTCCACGAGTATGCATTCATCCTGACGAGCGATGGCATTTTTGGCAAAGTAGATGCCGTAGAGCGTTTGTTTCTTGTCGTAAATCTCTGACTCAGGCGAGTTCTGATACTTCGGACTTTTCTTTTCGGGATCGTTGATGAGAATACGCCCACCAAATCCAATCACGCGTCCTGTAAGGTTATGGATAGGAAACATCACACGACCGTGGTAACGGTCATAAAGGCCTTTCTGGCCTTTAAGCGAAAACCCTATTTGTTCTAACAGATCCTCAGAATAACCATTCTGTTTGGCATAAGCAGTGAAAGCATCCCATTTGGCAGGACTGTAACCGAGATGGAATTTCTGGATAATGGGATCAAAATAACCGCGCTCGCGGAAATACTCAAGACCTATGGTCTTGCCTTCTTCCGTATTCCAAAGGGTATCAACGAAATATTTATCAGCAAACTCGTTGATGTTGAACATCTTCTCGCGGATACTCTGCTGCATGATCTCCTCTGGGGTCTGCTGCTTCTCCTCGATTTTGATGTTGTACTTTTTGGCAAGGTAACGCAAGGCTTCAGGGTAAGTGAAATGCTCGTGTTCCATGAGGAACTTGGCTGAGTCGCCCGCCTTGCCACAACCGAAGCATTTGAAGATGTTTCGCGCAGGATTAACACTAAACGATGGCGTCTTCTCATTGTGGAAAGGACAATTGCCCCATAGGTTCGACCCACGCTTCTTCAGCGTGACGAACTCGCCTACAACCTCCTCAATGTGAGCGGCTTGCAGGATTTGCTCCACTGTTTCCCTTGGTATGGCCATCGTTGTGTTTTGTTTTGCAAAACTACGAAATTAATTCATACCTTTGCAAATTGTATCAATTCTGAAAGCGATGAAAAAGGTCCATTATCTGCTGCTTGTTTTGAGCATTATGGTTGTCGGGTGTACCGAAATCCCACAGGTCATTTCCGAGAACGATAATACAACCAATTACATCCAATATGTCAATCCTATCATTGGGACCAACGGCATGGGGCATACCTTTCCTGGGGCTTGCGCGCCATTCGGAATCGTGCAACTCAGTCCCGACACCGACACTGTACCGCACAATATCGACGGTGTATACCAACCAAGAGTGTATGAATATTGTGCTGGCTATCAACACAAAGACAGCACCATCGTGGGCTTCAGCCATACGCATTTCAGCGGCACGGGACACTCCGACTTAGGCGATATCTTGGTGATGCCCGTGACGGGAGAAATCAAGTTTAATCCGGGCACACAGACCAACCCCGATGCGGGTTACCGCTCTCGTTTCAACCATGACACGGAAAATGCCGTTCCTGGTTATTATGAGGTGTTTTTGCAGGATTATGGCATCAAAGCCCAACTGACCGCTACGGAACACGCTGGCATCCATCGCTATACTTATCCGGAAGGCCAAGACGGCAGCATCATCCTTGACTTGCAGCACGGCATCTACAACTACGACGGCAAGACCCTCTGGGCCAACCTCCGCGTAGAGAACGACACCCTGCTGACAGGCTATCGTATCACCAACGGCTGGGCGAGAACGAACTATACCTATTTCGCCATCAGTTTCAACCAACCCATCAAGGACTATGGTTACCGTGAACTCGAAAAGCCCAAATACAATGGCGGCTGGGGCAAGTTTGATGTCAAACACAACTTTCCAGAGATGACGGGGCGCAAGATTGTAGTTTATTTCACTTTCGACAATCCCAACACTTTGGAGATGAAAGTCGCTCTCTCCGCCACCAGCACCGAGGGTGCCTTGCGCAATCTTCATGCCGAGACCGACGGTCGCAACTTTGAGCAATTGTTGGCCGAAACGCAATCCAAATGGAACAAGGAACTCTCCATCCTTCAAACCGAAGGCACTGAAGACCAAAAGGCTATGCTCTATACATCGTTGTATCACACCATGATCAATCCTTCCATCTATATGGATGTGGACGGACAATACCGCGGCCTTGACCACAACATCCATCAAGCAGAAGGGTTCACCAACTATACTGTTTTCTCTTTGTGGGACACCTATCGTGCCCTGCATCCGCTCTTCAACGTGTTGCAACCACAGCGCAACGCCGACATGGTGCAGTCGATGCTGAAACACAGCGAGCAGAGCGTCCACGGACTGCTGCCCGTGTGGTCGCACATGGGCAACGACAACTGGTGCATGATTGGCTACCATGCAGTTTCGGTGCTTTCGGATGCCTATGTCAAGGACGTAGTCCGTCATTGCGAGGCGGAACGACGAAGCAATCCAGATGAAAAAGCGATGCTAAAAGCCATGCAACGCAGTTCAACTTGTCCATATTACGTCAACCTCGACGACTATCAAAAACTCGGTTATGTGCCGTTCGACAAGAACAGCGGTTGTGTCTCCATCACTTTGGAATATGCCTATGACGATTGGGCCATTTACCAAACCGCACTCAAGGCTGGCAACCAAGAAATGGCTAACATCTACAAGCAGCGCGCCTCCAATTGGCGCAACACCTTCGACACCAACCTAGGTTTCGCCCGTCCCAAGATGAGCGATGGCACTTGGAAAGCGCCCTTCAGCCTCTTTGACACCGAGGGCGAAGGTTTCGTGGAAGGCAACTCCTGGGTGTATTCGTTCTATGTGCCGCAGGATGTGAAAGGCCTCATCGAGACCATGGGCGGCGACACACGGTTCATCCAAAACTTGGATACTTTGTTCGTAATGCAACTGCCGCCCGAGTTCTTCGAGAATACTGAAGACGTCACCGAAGAGGGTTTGATGGGCTGCTACAACCACGGCAACGAACCTGCACACCATATCGCCTACCTCTATAACTGGACCACACAACCCTACAAGACCCAATACTGGCTGCGCGAGATCATGAACCGCTTCTACAAGAACAACATCGACGGCCTCTGTGGAAACGACGACTGCGGCCAGATGTCGGCTTGGTATATCTTTTCCGCGATGGGCTTCTATCCTGTTTGCCCGGGCAACGACCAATATGTATTAGGTGCACCTTATTTGCCCTATCTGAAAGTGCGCTTGGGCAATAGCAAGACATTGGAAATCAAGGCACCAGGTGTCAGTGATAAAAACCGTTATGTGCAGAAAGTGACGTTTAATGGACAGGAGGTTACGAAGCTTTATCTCACACATGAACAATTGATGCAAGGCGGGGAACTGGTCTTCGAGATGGGCAGTGAGCCGAATCTGGAACGCGGCATGAGACCTGAAGATAAACCATATTCAATGACGGAATGATGTAGAGACGGTGTACACCGTCTCTACAAACCGAAAAATACCTATTTTTGCAGAAAATATCTGACCCATGAATATTGCCGCATTGGTTTCGGGGGGCGTCGACAGCTCCGTGGTGGTGCCGCTACTCAAGGAGCAGGGTTACGACCCGCACATTTTCTATATCAAGATTGGCATGGAGGGCAAGGAAGACCTGTCGAGTTGTCCGTCAGAGGAAGACATCGAGATTACGACCTACATCGCCAAGAAATACGGTTGCAAGTTCGACATCGTGGACCTGCAGCACGAGTATTTTGAGACCGTCGGAAAATACACCATGGAGATGGTGCGCAAGGGTCTCACGCCCAACCCCGACGTGA